>Ga0210385_10000654_pt1 | contig 23328 bp, 18 predicted proteins | sample IncBWH26OmetaG_FD_160107 | JGI IMG/M metagenome (GOLD analysis project Ga0210385, IMG submission 160107) | Forest soil microbial communities from Barre Woods Harvard Forest LTER site, Petersham, Massachusetts, United States - Inc-BW-H-26-O ...
CACCGTTGGTCTCGGCCATCACCTTCGTCAGCGCCGCCGTCAACGTCGTCTTCCCGTGGTCCACGTGACCAATCGTGCCGACGTTCACGTGCGGCTTGTTGCGCTCAAATTTCTCTTTGGACATGGCGTAGTTCCTTAAACTGACTTGTCTCTGTCTCTTACTTCTTGATGATGCCGTCGGCGATGTTGGGCGGCACTTCGATGTACTTGGAGAACTCCATGGTGAAGGTGGCGCGACCCTGGCTCATCGAACGCACGGTGGTCGCGTAGCCGAACATCTCCGACAACGGCACATCCGCGGTGATGGCCTTGCCCGCCGGGCTCTCATCCATGCCGGTGATCTGGCCGCGCCGGCGGTTCAAGTCGCCGATCACATCGCCCGAGTACTCCTCCGGCGTCACCACTTCGACCTTCATGATGGGCTCGAGCAGCACCGGTCGGGCACGCCGAAAGCCCTCCTTGAAGCCCATCGAGCCTGCGATCTTGAAGGCCATCTCGTTCGAGTCGACGTCGTGGTAGGAGCCGTCGAACAGCGTCACCTTCACGTCCACCACCGGATAGCCGGCGATGACGCCGGTCTCCTCGGCCTCGCGGATGCCCTTGTCCACCGCCGGCACGTACTCGCGCGGCACGCTGCCGCCGACCACGCCGTTGATGAACTCGTTCCCCTTGCCGGTCGCGTTGGGCTCGATCTTCAGCCACACGTGGCCGTACTGGCCGCGGCCGCCGGACTGGCGGATGAACTTGCCCTCGCTCTCGACCGTGCCACGGATGGTCTCGCGGTAGGCAACCTGCGGCTTGCCGACGTTCGCCTCGACGTTGAACTCGCGTTTCATGCGGTCGACGATGATCTCGAGGTGCAGCTCGCCCATGCCGGAGATGATCGTCTGCGACGACTCCTGGTCAGTGTGCACGCGAAACGAGGGATCTTCCTTGGCGAGGCGCTGCAGCGCGAGGCCCATCCTCTCCTGGTCCGCCTTGGTCTTCGGCTCCACCGCCACCGAGATAACCGGCGCCGGGAATTCCATCTTCTCGAGCGTGATCACCTTCTCGAGATCGCACAGCGTGTCGCCGGTGATGACGTCCTTCAATCCCACCGCGGCGGCGATATCACCGGCGAGCACTTCCTTGATCTCGGTGCGATCGCTGGCGTGCATCTGCAGCAGGCGCCCGATGCGCTCCTTCTTGCGCTTGGTCGGCACATACACCGTGTCGCCGGAGTTGAGCACACCCGAGTAGACGCGGAAGAAGGTCAGGTTGCCGACGAACGGGTCGTTGAGAATCTTGAAGGCGAGCGCGGAGAACGGCGAGTCGTCGCGCGCCTGGCGGGTGTCGGGCTCGTCCCGGTCGTTCAGGCCCTTGACGTCCGGCATGTCGACCGGCGAGGGCATGAACTCGATCACCGCATCGAGCAAAGCCTGTACGCCCTTGTTCTTGAAGGCCGAGCCGCACATGGCGAGCACGACCTCGTTGCGCAGCGAACGCTCTCGCAGACCCTGGCGGATCTCGGCGTCCGAGAGCTGCTCGTGCTCGAGGTACTTGTGCATCAGCGTGTCGTTGGCTTCCGCGGCGGCCTCGATCATCTTGCCGCGGTATTCCTCGGCCTGCGCTCTGAGCTGCTCCGGGATGTCCCGGTACTCGAACTTCATCCCCTGGGTTTCCATGTCCCAGTAGATGGCCTTCATGCGGATCAGGTCGATGACGCCCTCGAACGTATCCTCGGCGCCGATCGGCAGCTGGATGGCGACCGGATTGGCGCGCAGCCGCGCGCGGATCATCTCGACCACGCGCAGGAAGTTGGCTCCCGCGCGGTCCATCTTGTTGACGAAGGCGATGCGCGGCACGCGGTACTTGTTCATCTGCCGCCACACCGTCTCGGACTGCGGCTGCACGCCCGCTACCGAGTCGAACAGCGCGACCGCGGAATCGAGCACCCGCAGGCTGCGCTCGACCTCGATGGTGAAATCGACGTGGCCTGGGGTGTCGAGAATGTTGATGCGGTGCTCGGGGAAGCTGCTGTCCATCCCCTTCCAGAAGCAGGTGGTAGCGGCGGCGGTGATGGTGATGCCGCGCTCCTGCTCCTGCTCCATATAGTCCATGACGGCCGCGCCGTCGTGGACCTCGCCGATCTTGTGCGACACGCCCGTATAGAAAAGGATGCGCTCGGTCGTGGTCGTCTTCCCCGCGTCGATGTGCGCGGAGATACCAATGTTCCGATAGCGCTCGATGGGCGTCGCGCGTGCCACGATCAGTCCTCGTGTCTTACCAGCGGTAGTGGGCGAAGGCCTTGTTGGCCTCGGCCATGCGATGGGTGTCCTCGCGCTTACGCACCGCAGCGCCGCGATTCTCGGAAGCGTCCATCAGCTCGTGCGCCAGGCGGAACGCCATCGACTTCTCACTCCGGTCGCGCGCCGCCTCGATGACCCAGCGCATGGCGAGTGTCTGGCGGCGGGTGGAACGCACCTCGACCGGCACCTGGTAGGTGGCGCCGCCGACGCGGCGCGATTTCACCTCGACCACGGGCTTGACGTTGTCGAGCGCCGCCGACAGCACCTCGATCGCCTCGCCCCCCTGCTTGCCGGTCTTCTCGGCAATGCGGTCGAGCGCGCCATAGATGATGTGCTCGGCGGCAGACTTCTTGCCGCTCTTCATGATGACATTCATGAACTTGGCGAGCATCTCGTTGTTGAACTTCGGGTCCGGGAGAATGCTGCGGACCGGGGCCTGGGCACGACGCGACATGGTGGTTTATCCCCTTACTTCTTCGGGCGCTTGGCGCCGTACTTGGAGCGCCCCTGCTTGCGCTCGCCGACGCCGGCACAGTCGAGCGTGCCGCGGACGGTGTGATAACGAACTCCCGGCAGGTCCTTGACGCGACCGCCGCGGATCAGCACCACCGAGTGCTCCTGAAGATTATGTCCCTCGCCGCCGATGTAGCTCGTGACCTCGTAGCCGTTGGTGAGGCGCACGCGGCACACCTTGCGCAGTGCCGAGTTCGGCTTCTTCGGCGTCGTCGTATAGACGCGCGTGCAGACGCCGCGCTTCTGGGGAGAGGCCCCGAGCGCCGGTACCTTGGTTTTCTCTGCTCCCAGCCGGCGCGGTTGCCGGATGAGCTGACCCGTGGTCGCCATCGTTACACTCGTCTCCAAACTCAGGTGCGGGGTGGGTACTCGCACAATGGGCGACCTAGAAGAGCACCGGGCCGCCTACGTCAGGCGGCCCGGTTCTTCTAAGTCGCTGTTTCCGGTGCCGGCGAGCTATCGGCCGGCCCGACAAAGGCCGGCGATTCTAGGTAGGGACCCCCGGAGTGTCAACCAGCCCCAGGGGAGCGCTGTTGCGTTGCGATTGATTTGTCCCGCCCGCCGATTACGATAGCCGGTAGGGCCGGAAGGGTGGTTCGCCGCCCTCATTCGCCTCACCCATACATAAGGAACAGACCCCGGCGAGGGGCGCGGAATCGGTGGCCTCAAGGAGCGTCAGCTGGCTTTTGGGCCTGGCCGTGTGCCTGCCGGGGGTAGGTTTGGCGCTTGCCATCCCCCCGGCGCCCACCTCTTCCTCCGGGACGCCCCTTGCGGCCGAGGTGCTGGAGTCGACCGGACCCGCCCCTACGGTGACGCTCGTTACGAGCGGGGCATTCGATCAGCACTTCCGCCCCTTCCAGTCCCGGGGCTCCCACCGTGTAAAGACCCAGCTTTGGTTCCGCCTGCCGGCGCCTGAGGCCACGGCGGGCGGCGAGACCCCGGTGGTACTGGTGCGCTCGGGGATGGATCAGCCGGTCGAGTTGTTCGTGCGGCGCGGCGGTGTGTTCGCCCCGCTGCGGGCCGCGGCGGTCGCGCCGAAGTTCGGCGGCGGGCAGGACACGGTGTTCGCGCTCAACCCCGCCCCGGATGCCGGCACCTCCCTCTACGCGCGCGTCTCGCGCACCGGTGATACAACCACCGACCTGCAGTTCGCCACCTCCACGCTCGAGCACACGCTCGAGAGTGCCGCCGGCCACTCACGCATGATCTGCTTCGCCTTCGGCGCGCTCATGGCGATGGCGCTTTCGGCACTGCTGGTGCGCTTCGTGCTCATCGATCCGCTGTACCCGCTCTATGGCGCGCTGTTCGCGCTGTTTGCCATCTATCTCGCCTACTGCTCGGGGGAGGGGTTCGGCTGGCCGCTGCTCTCGTACGCGCGGCCGCTCGGCTGGTACGCCTGGAACGTGCCGATCGCGGTGAGCGGCGCGGCCGCCTCTCTGTTCGTACGCGAATTTGCCAACCTGCGCCTGTTCTCCGCGCGCGTGTACCGCGCTTTCGGCTGGCTGGCGCTCGGCTACCTGGTGCTCGCCCTGTCGAACGTGCTGCGTCTCGTTGGGCTCGCCACGCTGGTGGCGGCCGTCGGCAATCTCATGTTCCTCTGCAGCACGGTCTTCACGCTGCTCGTGTCCTACCTCGCATGGCGGCGCGGCAACCGCGCCGCGGGTTGGTTCCTGATCGCCTGGGCGCTGATGTGCACGTTCCAGTTCGCCACCGCGGCGTGGCTGCTGACCGGCCGGGCCGACAATGCCGACGCGTTCCTTTGTTACGGCCTCGCACCTTCGATGGTCGCCGGTGCGGTGTTGATCGCACTCGGGGTGGCCGACCGCATGCGGGCGCAGAATGTCGCACTGACCGAGGCGGAGCGGCGCGCCCAGATTGATGCGCTCACCGGGGTGCTCAACCGCCCGACACTCATAGAGCGGTTCGACACGGCCTGCCTGCGGATGCAGCGGCGTGGGCTGCCGATCTCGGTGCTGTTCATCGATCTCGATCACTTCAAGCAGATCAACGATACCTGCGGACATGCCGCGGGCGACGCCTGCCTCGCCGCCGTGGTCGCACCCATCCAGGCGGAGCTGCGCCAGTCGGACATCATCGGCCGCTATGGAGGCGAGGAGTTCGTGGTCGTGCTCAACGGCGCGGATGCCTCCGCCGCAGCCCCGGTCGCGCAGCGCATCTGCCAGGGCGTCTCGGCCGTGCGCATCGAGGGCTTCGCTGCTTCGATCCGCCTCACGTGCAGCATCGGCGTGGCGAGCAGTGACACGCTGGGAATGTGGGGCCAGCACCTGATCGCGCACGCCGACGCGGCCCAATATGCCGCCAAGCGCGCCGGGCGCAACCAGGTGCAGCAGGCGGCGCTCGCCGCGTGATACGGGGCTGGGACCTCGATGCACGTTCGCGCCGCCAGCCCGCGTGATATCCCGCAGCTGCTCGCGCTCGTGCGGCGCTACTGGGAGTTCGAGCAGATCGCTGGGTTCGTGGCGCTGCGCGTCGAGCTCACTCTCAAACAACTGCTCACCGAGGGGCATCACGGCGCCGCCTGGGTAGCCGAGAGCGAGAGCGGCTTGGTTGGCTACCTGCTCGCCGTGCTGGTCTTAAGCGTCGAGCACGGCGGGATCATGGCGGAGATCGATGAGTTCTTCGTGCTCCCGGAGGCGCGCTCGCACGGCCTCGGTGCGCGCCTCCTCGAGGCGGCGGAGACAGCGCTCGCCGAGCGCGGCTGCGTGCGGCTGCAACTGCAGCTCGCCGTGGGCAACGCGGCCGGGCGCGCATTCTACGAGCGCCGCGGCTATCGGGGCCGCGACGGGTACCGGCTGCTCGACAAGGCGCTCGCTAAACCCAGGAGCCCGCCCGCCGGCTGAGCCGCACGACGCCAGAATCGCTCGTCCCATCGCAGCCCGCAGCGCAAAATAAGACTCCGGGGGCCATACTGCCGCGCGGTTACAACATCGGGAGCTAACCATGTCTGCCGTGAATCGCGCCGCACGCCGCGTCCTCCTACTCGGCGCGCTTCTCAGCCTCGCCGCCGGCATTGCGCTCAGCGCCTCGCCGGATATCTACGACGCCGCCGTGGCGCACGCCGGGCGCAGCAGCGATGACCTCAAGCGCGACCCGATCGATCACCCCGCCGAGCTGCTGCGGCTCGCCGGGATCAAGCCCGGGATGCAGGTCGCCGATTTCATGGCCGCGGACGGCTACTTCAGCGAGCTCACGAGCTACGTCGTCGGTCCCAAGGGTCACGTGCTGCTGCTCAACAACCCGACCTGGGACTACTGGAGCGGCAATCACTGGAAGGAGCGCATCGCCGGCAGGCTCCCCAACGTCGAGCATCGCACCATCGACGCCGAGCACCTGGACGTGCCCGATCGCTCGCTCGATGCGGTGCTCCTCATCAAGGCCTATCACGACTTTTACGCGATCGATGAGGACCCGGTCGCCAAATGGCCGCGCTTCGACGTCGGGCAGGTGGTCGGCGAGCTCGCGCGCGTGCTCAAGCCCGGCGGCGTGCTGCTGCTGGTCGATCACTCGGCCAAGCCCGGCACCGGCACCGCGGCCGCCACGCCGCTGCACCGGATCGACGAGGCCTACGCCCGGCAGGAGTTCGAGAAGCACGGCTTCACCCTTCTCAGGTCGAGCGACGTGCTGCGCCGGCCCGACGATCCGCGCGATGCGATCAGCTACAAGGGCCCGATGGTCGGCAAGACCGACCGATTCGTGCTGGTGTTCCGTAAGACCCGCTGATTTGCACCAGCGACGCTAAGGCGCTCCCGGGGGCAGCTACCTGACCTCGCGCGGCGTTAGAATCGCGCCGCGACTGGAGGGTTGGGCCATGCGTGAGTCTGAAACCCGAAGGATTCCGTGCGCTGCAGCGCGGCGCACCGGGGGGACGACACTCGGCCTGATTGCCTGCTGCGCGTTCGCCGCGCTCACCGCTGCGCCGAGCATCCGGGCGGCGGCGTCGCTCGAGGTCTACGGGCGCCTGCCGCGTTACGAGAACGTCGTCCTGTCACCCGACGGCTCGCGCGTCGCATTTATCAGGACCGACGGGAACACGCGCACGGTGGCTGTGCTCGGGCTGGCCGACGGCAAGAAACTCGGTGAGCTGCGCGCGGGCGAGCAGAAGCTGCGGGGCATTCGCTGGGCAGACAACGACCGCCTGATGATCTTTACCTCGGTCACGGCGGTACCTACTTCGTTCCTCTGGCACCAGAGTGAGTGGCGCCAGCTGCAGATCCTGGACCTGAAGAGCGGCAGGAACTACAGGGTCCCCCAGCTGAACCCGCCAGGCAGCATGGATCTGATGAACACGGTCACCGGCAGGGTAACCGTCAGGCACATCCAGGATCGCACGGTGCTGTTCTTCGGGGGCCTGCAGGTCACCGGGGCACCCATGTCGCACGGCCTCGGGCGTCAGGTCGTAACGGTGCTGCTGCGCGAGGACCTCGAGTCGAACAGTCCGCGCATCGTGCGCACGGGCGGACGCGGCTTGAGCGAGTCCTGGACCGTCGACGATGCGGGAGAAGTTGCGGCGGAGGAGCTTTACGACCAGAGGAGCCACCGCTGGAGCATTCTCGTGAGCCGCGACGGACGCATGACTGAAGCCGCCGCAGGTGAGGCCGCGATCGACGTTCCCCGCATCCTCGGCGCGGGTCCGGTCGCTGACACGCTGCTCCTGCAGCGTATCGAGGACGGCGATGCCGTGTGGCGGCTGCTGTCACTCAAAGATGGCTCCATCGGCGCCCCCATGGCTGAGAAGCAGACGCTCGATCAGCCCGTCGAGGATCCGCTGACGTTCCGCATGATCGGTGGTGTGCACGTCGGCGACAGCGAAGAGTATTTGTTCTTCGATCCGTCCGTGCAGCAGTCGTGGCAGGCCGCCGTACGAGCGTTCCCGAACGAGCGCGTGCGGTTCGAGTCAGCCGCCGCGGGCTTCAAGAAGCTGGTGGTGCGTGTCGAGGGCGAGCGCGACGGCTACTGCTACGAGCTCATCGACTTAACTACCCACCGTGCCGAACCGCTGGGAGACGTGTATGAGGGTATCGGCAAGCCGTTGGAGGTGCGCCGCATCACCTACGCCGCCGCGGACGGCTTGGCTATCCCGGCCTACCTCACGCTGCCGCGCGGCAAGAGCGCCTCGAAGCTGCCGCTCATCGTGCTGCCGCACGACAACCCGGCAGGCCGCGACACCGCGGACTTCAACTGGTGGTCGCAGGCGCTCGCCGCTCAGGGCTACGCCGTGCTGCAGCCCAACTACCGCGGCTCCGAGCTCAACCGGGCGTTCCTCGAAAAGGGCTTCGGTGAGTGGGGACGCAAGATGCAGACCGACCTGTCCGATGGTGTGCGTTACCTCGCCCGCGAAGGAGTGATCGATCCGGCGCGTGTCTGCATCGTCGGCGCGAGCTACGGCGGCTACGCGGCGCTCGCTGGTGTAGCGCTCAATCCCACCGTGTACCGTTGCGCCGTCTCGGTGGCCGGAATCGCCGATCTGCATAGTTGGCTGCACTCGATAAACCGCCAGCACTACGGGCGGGATACTGCGACGCAACGCTACTGGGAGCGTTTCATCGGCGCCAGCAACCCGGATGATGTGTCGGTGGATGCGATTTCTCCGCTCAGACATCCGGATGCGATCACCGTGCCGGTGCTGCTGATTCACGGACGCGATGACACCGTGGTGCCCTACGAGCAGAGCCAGACGATGTACGACGCACTGCACGGGGCCCACAAGGATGCCGAGCTCGTACCGCTCGCGGGTGAGGATCACTGGCTGTCGCGCAGCGAGACCCGCCTGCAGATGCTCCAGTCCTCGGTTGCGTTCCTGCGCGCCCACAACCCGCCCGACCCATGACACCGAGGCCCGACGACGACCCTTACAGCCTGTCGCGATTTCTCGAACCACAGTCCGGTTGCTACGCGCGGGTCCTCGACGAGCTCGACGCGGGCGCAAAGACAAGCCATTGGATGTGGTTCATCTTTCCGCAGCTTCAGGGGCTCGGCGCGAGCCCCATGGCACGCCGCTACGCCATCTCAGATCTGACCGAAGCGCGCGCCTACCTCAGCCATCCCATCCTCGGCCCGCGGCTGCGCGAGTGCACACGCCGCGTGCTGGCCGTCGAGGGACGCACGGCGCACCAGATCTTCGGCAGTCCCGACGATCTCAAGCTGCGCTCCTGCCTGACGCTGTTCACGCGGGCCGCAGGACCCTCGCCGGCCGCAACGGACCGCGTGTTCAGCGAGGCGCTCGCCAAGTACTACGGCGGCGAGCCCGACCCCCTGACCTTACGGCTCCTTACGCCTTCGGCTTCCTGAACTTCAGCAGGAACTGATCCGTGTGGCCCTGGATCGGCGGATCGAACACCTTGGCGGTGTGCGGGTCGTCCTTGTTGCGCAGGATCTTGCTTTCCCCGACCAGCTCGAAGCCCGCCGCCTTCACCTCCTGCTTCACCGTCTCCTCATCGATCCGGTGCAGGGTGTTGGTGTCGCGGCTGCCGGAGCCGGCTTCGGCCGCGTGATCGAGCACGAAGTAGATGCCGCCGGGCTTAAGTGCCGCGAAGATCGTCTTGTTGATCGTGGCGACGTCGATGTCCTTGAGGTTGTGGAGGTCGTGGTAATTCTGCGTGGTCCACACCAGGTCGAAACTGTTGGTGGGCCTGACGTCCGACAGCCGCGCCAGGGTGACCTTCACATTGCTGTAGTGAGGATCGGCGGCGATCGCTACCACGGGTGGCGGTGGCGCATCGGGCTTCGGCGGGGCGGACACCGTGTAGATCGACACCTGGCCCTTCGACCCGACGGCCGCGCTCAGCATGCGGGTGAAGTAACCCTTGCCGGGGGCGAGCTCCAGCACCCAGTCCCCTGGCTTGACGCCTGCGAAGGCGAGCGTCTCGGCCGGCTTGCGGCTGGCGTCACGCTCCTTGTCGGCCGCCGGCCGCGCCGGATCGGCGACCGCGGCGGTGATGTACTTCGGCAGGCCGGCAGCATGGGCTGCCGGAATCGCGAGTCCCGCAGTGACGAGCGCCGCGGTCGCAAGAATCGCTGCACGTTGCATGAGTCGCCTCCTTGATTAGGTGCCCGGCGGTTCGCAGGGGCAGGCACTCTAACAGGAGCCGCGCCCGGCGCCACCTTCGCTCCGGCGCGCCGCTCAGGCGGATGGACGCGGCTCTGTTCCCGGCAGCGCTTCAGGCCGCCAGCCGCTGCTGGAGGCGCGAGCGCACACCCGGCCATTCGGCGGCGATGATGGAGAAGCGCGCCGAGTCGCGCGCAATGAGATCGCTCGCCAGGCGGTGGGCGCGCAGCGTTCCCTCGAACAGCGCCCCGAGACGAGCGAGCGCGGCGCGCGAGCGCTCGTTGCGCATGTCGGTGTGGAAGCACACCCGGTGGACGCGCCACTGCTCGAAGGCGCACTGCAGCATGAGGAGCTTCGCCTCGGTGTTGGCGGCCGTGCGGACCGCAGAAGCCGACAGCCACGTGTAGCCGATCTCGCAGCCATCGGGACCGGCGCGCAGGGCTTGCGGATGTCCGGCGGGCCACTCCCAGCGCTCGATGAGAAAGAAGCGCGTCGAGCCGACCACCGCGCCGTCGCTCAACCGCACCGTGGCAAAGGGCAGCGCCGTGCCCTGCTCGCGCCAGTGGACGGCCGTATCGACGTAACGGCTCATGCCGTCCGTGTCGAGGGGCAGAGGGGTCCAGCGGTAGAGCGAGGGGTCCTCGGCGGCCGCCGCCACCAGTCCCGGAACGTGCGCGCGCGATAAGGGCTCGAGGCGCACGTACTTGCCCGCGAGAATCGGTGAATCGTTACTCACCCCGAGATGATATCGCGCGTGGGCCGCGGCACACCCGCGGGCGGTGCGGATCCTGACAGCAGGGCTGTCTGTCGCAAGCGCTACAGCAGGTCGAGGCACGCGGCCGTGTCGGCGGTCGTCGCGATGCTCGAGCATTGCCAGAATTCCTGCTGCGTGAGTGAGGGGGCCTGCCCGGAGGCGGCGGGTGCGGCAGAGGCCGGGGAGGCGCTGGTGGCCGCGCTGAACACGCTCGCCCCGGGAGCTGTGGCAGATGCCGAAGTTGCACCGGATGGGCTCATGGCGCCCACGTTCGATGTCGTAGTAGCGGGCACCGTGCCGACTGGCGTTCGCGGCGGGTGGGGTCGCAGCGTTCACGGGCGTCGTGAAAGCCCTCGCGGACGTTGCCGGCGTGGCAGCCGTGGAGCTCGTCGCCGTGGAGGCGGCCGATGGGCTCCCCGCTTGCGGGACGGCTTGGCCCCACAAGGGTTGTGCCAACGTCCCCAAGCTCAGGCAAAGGCTGAACAGCGCGACAGTCCGCTTCATACCTGTGGGACAACCCGTGGCGCAGAAGTTTCCGCTGCCTTCGCCCGGCAAAAGAAAACGGGCTGGCGAGATCGCTCGCCAGCCCGTTGCAGTGGTCGTCTTACGCGTGGTGTCGGTTCTAGCCGGCAGCAGTCTCCGACTCTTCGCTGACGCTCGCGCCCTCTTCGGTCTCCGGCAACCCGCCGCCCACGTCCATGAAGCTGCGACGCTCGGTGCCTTCGAGCTTGCGGCGGCGCGAAGCGTGGGCCGCGAAGCCCGTGCCCGCCGGGATGAGGCGTCCGACGATGACGTTCTCCTTCAGTCCGCGCAGGTCGTCCTTCAGCCCCCGCACCGCCGCCTCGGTCAGCACGCGGGTGGTCTCCTGGAAGGAGGCCGCGGAGATGAACGACTCGGTCGCGAGGCTCGCCTTGGTGATGCCGAGCAGCACCGGCTGCAGCCGCGCGGCCTTCTTGCCGCCCTGCTGGGCGCGGTCGTTGACGTCCAGCGCCCGCGCCCGATCGAGCTGCTCGCCGCGCAGCAGCGTGGTCTCGCCCGCCTCCTGCACCTCCGTCTTGCGCAGCATCTGGCGGATGATCACCTCGATGTGCTTGTCGTTGATCTTCACACCCTGCAGGCGATACACGTCCTGGATCTCGCGCACCAGGTAGTTCGCGAGTGCCTCGACGCCCTGCAGGCGCAGGATGTCGTGCGGGTTCGGCTCGCCGTCGGCGATCACTTCGCCGCTCTCGACCGTCTCGCCCTCGAACACATTGAGCTGGCGCCACTTCGGGATCAGCTCCTCGTACTTCTCGCCCTTCTCAGCGTCGTCGGAGGTGATGATGAGGCGCCGCTTGCCCTTGGTCTCCTTGCCGAAGCTCACGGTGCCGGACTTCTCGGCGAGGATCGCCGGGTCCTTCGGTTTCCGTGCCTCGAACAGGTCCGCGACGCGCGGCAGGCCGCCGGTGATATCGCGGGTCTTGGAGGACTCCTGCGGGATGCGGGCGATGACATCGCCCACCGACACCCGCGCGCCGTCGACCAGGCTGACGAGCGCGCCCGGCGGCAGCGTATACACGGCCGGGATCTCGGTGTTGGCGAAGGTCACTTCCTTGCCCTTGCCGTTCACCAGCTTGATGGTGCCACGCAGGTCCTTGCCGCCGCGCTGCTTGGTGTCGAGCACCACGGTCGAGGTAAGACCCGTGACCTCATCCACCTGCGAGGTGACCGTGAGGCCGTCGACGAAGTCCTGGAACTTGACGAAGCCGGCGACCTCGGTGATGACCGGGTGGGTATGCGGATCCCAGGTGGCGATCACCTGGCCCGCGTTCACGGTCGCATTCTCCTTGGCGCTGATCACCGCGCCGTAGGGGATCTTGTAGCGCTCGCGCTCGCGGCCGAAGTCATCGACCACGCCGAGCTCGCCCGAGCGTGACACCGCCACCAGGTGCCCCTTCTCGTGCTGCACCGTCTTCACGTGGTGGAAGCGGATGATTCCCTTGTTGCGCACCTCGACGCTGGAAGCTGCCGCGGCCCGCGATGCCGCACCACCGATGTGGAAGGTGCGCATGGTGAGCTGCGTGCCCGGCTCGCCGATCGACTGCGCGGCGATCACGCCCACGGCCTCGCCGATCGAGATCGGCCGGCCGCGCGCGAGGTCGCGCCCGTAGCAGTGCGAGCACACGCCGTAGCGCGTCTTGCAGGTGATGGGCGAGCGCACCTTGATCTGGTCCACGCCCTCCTGCTCGAGCAGCCGCACCATTTTTTCATCGAGCAGCGAACCGTTCGGGATCAGCACTTCCTCGGCGCCGGGCTTGATGATGTCCTCGGCCAGCACCCGGCCAAGCACGCGCTCGCCGAGCGCCTCCACCACGTCACCACCCTCGACGAGCGGGGTCATGGTGAGGCCGTTGGTGGTGCCGCAGTCGACCTCGGTCACGACCAGGTCCTGCGCCACATCGACCAGCCGCCGCGTCAGGTAACCCGAATTGGCGGTCTTGAGCGCGGTGTCGGCGAGTCCCTTGCGGGCGCCGTGCGTGGAGATGAAGTACTGCAGGACGTTCAGCCCCTCACGGAAGTTCGCCGTGATCGGCGTCTCGATGATCGAGCCGTCGGGCTTGGCCATCAGACCGCGCATGCCGGCGAGCTGGCGGATCTGCGCCGCCGAGCCTCTGGCGCCCGAGTCGGCCATCATGAAGATCGAGTTGAACGACTTCTGCTTGTGCTGCTTGCCACGCGAGTCGGTGGCCTCCTCCGAGCCGAGCTTCTCCATCATGGCCTTCGCCACCTGGTCATTGGCACGCGACCAGATGTCGACCACCTTGTTGTAGCGCTCGCCGTTGGTGACCAGACCCGAGGCGTACTGGTCCTGGATCTCCTTCACCTCATCGTCGGCGGAGGTGACGATGCGCGTCTTCTGCTCCGGAATGACGATGTCGTCGATGCCGAAGGAGACGCCGGCGCGGGTCGCGTAGTGGAAGCCGGTGTACATCAGCTGATCGGCGAACACCACGGTCTCTTTCAGACCGAGCGTGCGGTAGCACGCGTTGATGGTCGCGGAGATCGCCTTCTTGGTCATGTCCTGGTTGACGAGATCGAAGGACAGGCCCCGCGGCAGGATCTCGAACAGCAGCGCCCGGCCGACCGTGGTCTGCGCGATGCGCGTCTGCTCGGTGAGCGTTCCGCCCTCACCGCGCAGGTGCTCGCGCAGCCGCACGCGCACCCTGGCCTGCAGATCGACGCCGCGGCTCTCATAGGCGCGGTGCACCTCGGAGACGTCGGAGAAGAACATGCCCTCGCCCTTGGCGCCGATGCGCTCGCGCGTCATGTAATAGAGTCCGAGCACCACGTCCTGCGAGGGCACGATGATCGGATCGCCGTTGGCGGGCGAGAGAATGTTGTTGGAAGACATCATCAGCGCGCGCGCCTCGAGCTGCGCTTCCAGCGACAGCGGCACGTGCACCGCCATCTGGTCGCCGTCGAAGTCGGCGTTGAAGGCCGTGCACACCAGCGGGTGCAGCTGGATCGCCTTGCCCTCGACCAGCAGCGGCTCGAACGCCTGGATGCCCAGGCGGTGCAGGGTCGGCGCGCGATTCAGCAGCACCGGATGCTCGCGGATCACCTCTTCGAGGATGTCCCACACCTCGGGGCCCTCGCGCTCCACCAGCCGCTTGGCAGCCTTGATGGTCGAGGCCTCGCCGCGCAACTGCAGCTTCTGGAAGATGAACGGCTTGAACAGCTCGAGCGCCATCTTCTTCGGCAGCCCGCACTGGTGCAGCCGCAGCTGCGGGCCGACCACGATGACCGAGCGTCCGGAATAGTCGACGCGCTTGCCGAGCAGGTTCTGGCGGAAACGCCCCTGCTTGCCCTTGATCATGTCGGCGAGCGACTTGAGGGGGCGCTTGTTGGTGCCGGTGATGGCGCGGCCGCGCCGGCCGTTGTCGAGCAGCGCGTCCACCGCCTCCTGCAGCATGCGCTTCTCGTTGCGCACGATGATGTCGGGCGCGTTGAGCTCGAGCAGCCGGCGCAGGCGGTTGTTGCGGTTGATGACGCGCCGATACAGATCGTTGAGATCCGAGGTGGCGAAGCGACCGCCATCGAGCGGCACCAGCGGCCGCAGATCCGGTGGCAGCACCGGCAGCACGGTCATCACCATCCACTCGGGCTTGTTGCCCGACTCGACGAACGACTCGATGAGCTTCAGACGCTTCGACAGGCGCTTCAACTTGGTCTCGGACGAAGTGCCGGCCATCTCCTCGCGCACCTTGCCGATCTCGGCGTTGAGATCGATGGTGCGCAGCAGCTCGAACACGGCCTCGGCGCCCATGCGGGCGTCGAACTCATCGCCGTGCTCCTCGATCGCCTCGAGGTACAGCTCGTCGGTGAGCAGCTGACCGCGCTGCATCGGCGTCATACCCGGATCGATGACCACGAAGGCCTCGAAGTACAGCACGCGCTCGATCTCGCGCAGCGTCATGTCGAGCATCAGGCCGATGCGGCTGGGGAGCGACTTGAGGAACCAGATGTGCGCGGTCGGGCTGGCGAGCTCGATGTGGCCCATGCGCTCACGGCGCACCTTGGCCTGCGTCACCTCGACGCCGCACTTCTCGCACACCACGCCGCGGTGCTTGAGGCGCTTGTACTTGCCGCACAGGCACTCGTAGTCCTTCACGGGCCCGAAGATCTTGGCGCAGAACAGGCCGTCGCGCTCGGGCTTGAAGGTGCGGTAGTTGATGGTCTCGGGCTTCTTCACCTCGCCGTACGACCACGCCCGGATCATCTCGGGCGATGCCAGCCCGATCTTGATCGAGTCGAAGTGCTCGACCGGAGCATGCTGTCTGAAGAGCTTGAGTAAGTCTTTCATGAGTTAGTCCTGCTCCAGTTCCATGTTGATGCCGAGCGAGCGGATTTCCTTCACCAGAACGTTGAAGGACTCCGGCATGCCGGCATCCATCTGATGGTTGCCGTCGACGATGTTCTTGTACATCTTGGTGCGGCCGTTCACGTCGTCCGACTTGACGGTCAGCATCTCCTGCAGCGTGTAGGAGGCGCCGTAGGCCTCGAGCGCCCACACCTCCATCTCGCCGAAGCGCTGGCCGCCGAACTGCGCCTTGCCGCCGAGCGGCTGCTGGGTGACCAGGCTGTAGGGCCCGGTCGAGCGCGCGTGCATCTTGTCGTCGACCAGGTGATTGAGCTTCAGCATGTACATGTAGCCGACCGTCACCTGCCGCTCGAAGCGTTCGCCGGTGCGGCCGTCGTACAGGTACGTCTGGCCGTTGAGCGGCAGGTCGGCGAGCTTCAGCATGCGCTTGATCTCCTGCTCGCTGGCGCCGTCGAACACCGGCGTCGCCATCGGCACGCCGCCGGACAGATTCTTCGCCAGCTGCACGAGATCGGTGTCATTCAGCGAGTCGATGTCCTCGCGCTGGCCACCCGTCTCGTTGTAGATCTGCTTGATGAAGCCGCGCAGCTCCGCGGCCGCGGCCTGGGCCTCGATCATCCGCCCGATCTTGAGCCCGACGCCCTTGGCCGCCCAGCCGAGGTGGGTCTCGAGCACCTGGCCGACGTTCATGCGCGAGGGCACGCCGAGCGGGTTCAGCACCACGTCCACCGGTGTGCCGTCCTCGAGGTACGGCATGTCCTCCACCGGCACGATGGTCGAGATGACGCCTTTGTTGCCGTGGCGGCCGGCCATCTTGTCGCCCGGCTGCACGCGGCGCTTCACCGCCAGGTACACCTTGACCATCTTGAGCACGCCCGGCGCGAGGTCATCGCCGGCGGTGATCTTGGCCTTCTTGTCGTCGAGGCGCTTCTCGAACGCCTTGCGCTGCAACTTGAGCCGCTCGGCTGCCTGCTCGAGCTGGCCGTTCGCGTCCTCGTCCTCGAGGCGGATCTCGAACCACTCCTCGCGCGGCACCTGATCGAGGTACTCGGCCGCGATCTTCGTGCCGCTCCGGAGCTTGTGCGGGCCGCCCGCGGCGGCCTGTCCGAGCAGCATGTCGCGCACGCGCTGAAACAGGTCGTCCTCGAGGATGCGCTGCTGATCGGCGAAGTCCTTGCGGACCCGCTCGATCTCGGCCTTCTCGATGGACAGCGCGCGCGAGTCCTTCTCGACGCCGTCGCGCGTGAACACGCGCACGTCGATCACCGTGCCGTCCATGCCGGGCGGCACGCGCAGTCCCGTGTCCTTAACGTCGGAGGCCTTCTCGCCGAAGATCGCCCGCAGCAGCTTCTCCTCGGGAGTGAGCTGCGTCTCGCCCTTGGGCGTCACCTTGCCGACCAGGATGTCGCCAGCCTTCACTTCCGCGCCGATGAAGGCGATGCCCGCCTCATCGAGCTTGGCGAGCGCCGCATCGCCGACGTTGGGGATGTCGGCGGTGATCTCCTCCGGCCCGAGCTTGGTGTCGCGGGCGACGCAGGTGAGCTCCTCGATATGGATGGTCGTGAAGCGGTCTTCCTGCACCACGCGCTCGGAGATGAGGATCGAGTCCTCGAAGTTGAAGCCGTTCCAGGGCATGAACGCGACCAGCAGGTTCTGTCCGAGCGCCAGCTCGCCGAGATGCGTCGACGGGCCGTCCGCCAGCACGTCGCCGCGCGCGATCGCATCGCCGGCATTCACCAGCGGCCGCTGGTTGATGCAGGTGTTCTGGTTGGAGCGCGTGTACTTGGTGAGGTTGTAGATATCGACGCCGGGCTCGCCGGCGGTGGTCTCCTCGTCATTGACGCGCACTACAATGCGCGACGCATCGACCGAGTCAACGGTGCCGCCGCGACGGCCCACCACCGTGACGCCCGAGTCGATCGCCACCGGGCGCTCCATGCCGGTGCCCACCAGCGGGGTCTCCGAGCGCAGCGTCGGCACTGCCTGGCGCTGCATGTTCGATCCCATGAGCGCGCGGTTGGCATCGTCGTGCTCGAGGAACGGGATGAGTGAGGCCGCCACCGACACGATCTGCTTCGGAGATACGTCCATGTAGTTGATGCGGTCGCGCGGCATCAGCGTGAACTCGTTCTGGAAGCGGCACGAGACGAGCTCATCGGTGAGCTCGCCCTTCGGTCCGAGCACCGCATTCGCCTGAGCGATCGCGAATTCGCCTTCCTCGATCGCCGACAGATAGTCGATGCGGTCGGTGACGTGGCCGTTGTCCACGCGCCGGTACGGGGTCTCAAGGAAGCCGTACTGGTTGGTGCGCGCGTACACCGACAGCGAGTTGATCAGGCCGATATTCGGGCCTTCCGGGGTCTCGATCGGGCATACGCGCCCGTAGTGCGTCGGGTGCACGTCGCGCACCTCGAAGCCGGCTCGCTCGCGGGTCAGTCCGCCCGGCCCGAGCGCCGAGACGCGCCGCTTGTGGGTCACTTCCGAGAGCGGATTGTTCTGATCCATGAACTGCGACAGCTGCGAGGAGCCGAAGAACTCCTTGACCGCGGCTGCCACCGGCTTGGCGTTGATCATCTCCTGCGGCATGAGCGGCTCGGTCTCGGCGATCGTCAGGCGCTCCTTGACGGCGCGCTCGACGCGCACCAGGCCGACGCGGAAGGCGTTCTCCGCCATCTCGCCCACCGAGCGCACGCGACGGTTGCCGAGGTGGTCGATGTCGTCCACCTGGCCGTTGCCGTTACGGATATCGATCAGGACCTTGAGCACGTCGATGATGTCGGACATCTGGCCGTACTGCGCCACCAGGCGCTTCGACAGCTCGTCCGTGCGGCTGCTCGCGTACTTCTGGTCGTAGAGGATGCCGGGACCCAGGATCTCCTTGCGTCCCACGCGCCGGTTGAACTTCATGCGTCCGACCGCCGACAGGTCGTAGCGCTCGGGGTTGAAGAACAGGTTGGCGAACAGGTTCTCGGCTGCATCCTTGGTGGGCGGCTCGCCCGGGCGCATCATGCGATAGATCTCCACCAGCGCCTCGAGGCGCGTCTTGGTGGGATCGATGCGCAGCGTGTCGGAGATATACGGGCCGCGGTCGAGGTCGTTCGTATACAGCGTGTTGACCTGGGCGATGTTGGCCTCGATCAGCTTCTCGACGGACGCCGCGGTCAGCACCTCGTTGGCCTTGGCGAGGATCTCGCCGGTCTCGGTGTTGACCACGTCGTGGGCGAGGATCTTGCCGTACACGTATTCGCGCGGCACGCGCAGGCGCGTGACCTTGGCATCCTCGAGCTGGCGCACGTGGCGCGCGGTGATGCGCCGGCCCTCCTCGACGATTACCTGCTCGCCGATGCGGATCTCGAAGGTCGCGGTCTCGCCGCGCAGCCGCTGCGGCACGAGCTGCAGCGCGACTTCCTCGCGGCCGAGGTAGAAGGTGTTGGTCTCGAAGAAAGTCGCGAGGATCTCGGTCTCATTCATACCGAGGGCGCGCAGGATGATGCTCACCGGGAGCTTGCGCCGCCGGTCGATGCGCGCGAACACGCAGTCCTTGGGATCGAACTCGAAGTCGAGCCACGAGCCGCGGTAGGGAATGATGCGCGCCGAGAACAGCAGCTTGCCGGAGGAGTGGGTCTTGCCGCGGTCGTGGTCGAAGAACACGCCGGGCGAGCGGTGCAGCTGCGAGACGATGACGCGCTCGGTGCCGTTGATGACGAACGTGCCGTTGTCGGTCATCAGCGGCAGCTCGCCGAGGTACACCTCCTGCTCGCGCACGTCCTTCACCGGCTTCTTGGCGCCGGCGGCTTCCTTGTCGAGCACGATGAGGCGCACCTTGACGCGCAGCGGGGCCGCGTAGGTGAGCCCGCGCAACTGGCATTCCTTGACGTCGAACACCGGCTCACCGAGCCGGTAGGAGACGTACTCGAGGGAAGCGTTGCCGGAATAGCTCGAGATCGGAAACACGCTCTGGAAGGCGGCGTGCAGTCCGATCCGCTCGCGCGCCTCCTCCGGCTTGTCCATCTGCAGGAAAGTCCGGTAGGAGTCGAGCTGAATGGCGAGCAGGTACGGCGTGTCGAGGATGCTCGCCTGCTTGCCGAAATTCTTGCGGATGCGCTTCTTCTCGGTGAACGAATAAGCCATTCCTAGGTCACCTCAGGTTCGGCCGGTACGCGGTCTACGGTCCCGGCCAGCGAAAATCATTCGGGCATCGTCAAATCAGAAACAAACAACCCCGCGCCGCCCACGACGGGTCGCGGGGCGACTCCGGGCCGTGGGCGGCAGGGGGTGCGGCGCATGGAGGCTTACTTGACCTCCACCTTCGCGCCGGCGTCCTCGAGCTTCTTCTTCATCGTCTCGGAGTCGGCCTTGGAAACGGCCTCCTTCACCGTCGAGGGCGCACCCTCGACCAGGTCCTTCGCTTCCTTCAAGCCCAGGCCCGTGAGCTCGCGGATTACCTTGATCACGGTGACCTTCTTGTCCGCCGGGTACTCCTTGAGGGTGACGGTGAACTCCGTCTTCTCCTCGGCCGGAGCGGCCGCAGCAGCGCCGGCGCCCGGCGCCGCAGCGACGGCCACGGGCGCCGCGGCGGTGACGCCGAACTTCTTCTCCATGTCGGAGACCAGCTCCATCACTTCGAGAAGCGTCATCTTGGAAATTGAATCGAGGATTTCGTCTTTGTTAGCAGCCATGTGAGTCTCCAAAAAGTTTTCTGCAACCGACTTAGGCGCCCGCGGCCTGCTTCTGATCGCGGACCGCGGCAACGGTGCGAGCCAGCTTCGAGGCCGGCGCGGCGAGCGTGCCGACCAGCTTCTGCACCGGCGCCTTGAGCACGCCGAGCAGCATCGACAGCGCCTGTTCGCGCGTCGGCAGGCTCGCGACCTTCTCGAGCTCCGCGCCGGGCAATACCTGCCCGCCGAGAGACACGAGGGTCGCCACGAGCTTCTCGTGCGCCTTCGCGAAGTCCTTCACCACGCGCGCCGCCGCGCCCGGATCGTCCTTCGAGAAAGCGAGCACCAGAGGCCCCTTGAGCTTGGGTCCCAGAGTCTCGAACGACGTGCCCGCGAGCGCCTTGCGTGCCAGCGTGTTCTTCACCACGCGCATGTACACGCCCTGCTTTCTCGCCTTGGCCCGCAGCTCGGTCATCTGTCCGACCGTCAGCCCGCGGTACTCCGCGGCCACGACCGACTGGGCTTTTGCTGCCACAGCGGCCACTTCCGCAACGAGCGCCTTCTTGTCTTCCAGGTTGAGTGCCATTAACTACTCCTCATCGCCTGAAGATCACTCCGAAGCAGCGCATCCTTTGCCGCCGCTTCACCCTTATCGACGGTGACCTTCACGCCCGAGGAACTCCTCGATGCAATGAGCGGTTCACCATCTGCGCAGGCGGTCCATTAAGAGGGCCGATTCCCTCGCCTGCGGTCTTCGATGATGGCCGGCACTCGTCAAGCGCCGGCCCGCACCAAAACCTGTCATGCGCTTCGCGCAGGACCTGACGGGTTGCGCTCACGCGCAACCCGTCCGCCAAATCAAAGACTCCCGGAGTCCACCCGCACGCCCGGTCCCATCGTCGATGAGAGCGTGACGCGCTTTAAATACATGCCCTTGGAGGAGGCGGGTTTCGCCTTCTGCAGGTCCGCGATCAGCGCGTGCAGGTTCTCCTTCAGCGCCGTCAGCTCGAAGCTCGCCTTGCCGATCGTGCAATGCACGATGCCGGCCTTGTCGACGCGATAAGTCACCTGCCCGGCCTTGGCGTTCTTCACCGCAGTCGCGACATCCGGCGTCACCGTGCCGACCTTCGGGTTCGGCATGAGTCCGCGCGGACCCAGGATCTGACCGAGCTGGCCGACCACGCGCATCGCATCCGGGGAGGCGATCACGCGGTCGAAGTCGATCTCGCCAGCCTTCACCTTGGCGGCCAGGTCCTCAAGTCCCACGATGTCGGCGCCGGCCGCCTTGGCCACTTCCTGGTTCTTGCCGGAAGTGAACACCGCGACCCGTACCGTCTTGCCGGTGCCGTGCGGCATCACCGTCGAGCCGCGCACCTGCTGGTCGGACTTGCTGGCATCGATGCCGAGATTCACCGACACGTCCACCGTCTCGGAGAACTTGGCGGTGGCGAACTCCTTGACCAGCTTGAGCGCCTCCTCGACCGGATACGCCTTGCCGGGGGTGATCTTGTCCTTCCAGGCCTTCACTCGCTTGGGTGTGGCCATGGCTACTTCACCCCTTCGACATCGACGCCCATGCTGCGGGCACTGCCGGCGATGGTGCGCACTGCGGCGTCGAGATCGGCGGCCGTCAGGTCCGGCTGCTTGAGCTTGGCGATCTCTTCGAGCTGCTTGCGGGTGATCTTTCCGACTTTGGCGGTATTGGGGGTGCCGCTGCCTTTTTCAATACCGATCGCCTTGGCGATCAGCACCGCCGCCGGCGGTGTCTTCATGACGAAGGTGAAGCTGCGATCCGTATACACGGTGATCACCACCGGGATCGGCAGGCCCTTCTCCGTCTTCTGGGTCTGCGCGTTGAACTGCTTGCAGAACTCCATGATGTTGACGCCCTGCTGACCGAGCGCCGGCCCGATGGGCGGCGACGGATTCGCAGAGCCTGCCGGCACCTGCAGCTTGATATAACCCTGTACTTTCTTGGCCATCGATACCTCTCCTCAAGGTTCCAGCGCCGCGAGGCTCCCTTGACAAGGATTCAAGGTTGAAACACGCGGCTCGTAAGCCGCGACCGTGTTCGACAACTCAGGCCTTCTCGACCTGCGAGAAATCCAGCTCCACAGGCGTCGAGCGCCCCAGAATCTGCACTGCCACCTGCAGGCGATTCTTCTCGTACGACACACTCTCCACGACACCGTTGAAGTCGTTGAACGGGCCGTCCACCACCCGCACCACTTCGCCGGGCTCGAACAGCACCTTCGGCCGCGGCTTGTCGACGCCTTCCTCGACGCGACGCAGGATCTGATTGGCTTCCTTGTCGCTGATCGCCGCCGGCCTCTCGGGCGTGCCGCCGATGAAGCCGAGTACCTTCGGCACGTCGCGCACCAGGTGCCAGGTCTCCTCGTCCATCTCCATCTGCACCAGCACGTAGCCGGGATAGAACTTGCGCTCGCTCTTGCGCTTCTGACCGTCGCGCATCTCGACGACTTCCTCGGTCGGCACCAGGATCTCGCCGAAGCGCTCGTTCAGGCCCGCGCGCTGGATGCGCTCCTTGAGCGACTCCGCGACCCGGTGCTCGAAGTTCGAGTAGGCGTGCACCACGTACCACCTGAGCGCCACGTTCAACCCCCTTGCCCCGTCAGTGCCTTCGTGGCCCATGCGAGCACGAGGTCGAGCAACCAGAAAAACAGTCCAAACACGATCACGAAGCCGAACACCACCAGCGTCGTCATGCCGGTCTCCTGGCGATTCGGCCAGACGATCTTGCGCAGCTCGACGCGCGCCAGCACCACGAACTCACGAAACGCAGCGCCGTACGCCGAGAACCCCGCCACCACCGCACCGAGCACCAGCCCCGCCACCACCGCGATCCACCGGATCCAGTTCGGCTGGTTGGCGAGCAGGTAGTAGCCCACAACCCCGGCGAGTGCGATGACGATGGCGGCGTACAGCTTCGCCTTGTCCGCGGCACCCGCGTCCTGAACCTTGATCTCGTCTGTCATGTCAACCCGTGGCAGGCCAGGAGGGAATCGAACCCCCAACCTGCGGTTTTGGAGACCGCCGCTCTGCCAATTGAGCTACTGGCCTAACCTTTACTTGAGGATCTTCGCCACGACGCCGGCGCCGACGGTCTTGCCGCCCTCGCGGATCGCAAAGCGCAGTCCCTGATCCATCGCAATCGGGCTGATCAGCTC
>Ga0210385_10000655_pt1 | contig 23298 bp, 21 predicted proteins | sample IncBWH26OmetaG_FD_160107 | JGI IMG/M metagenome (GOLD analysis project Ga0210385, IMG submission 160107) | Forest soil microbial communities from Barre Woods Harvard Forest LTER site, Petersham, Massachusetts, United States - Inc-BW-H-26-O ...
AGCGCCCCGGCGACTGTCAAGCCCAGCGCCAACGCCATCGCAGCGCAGGCACGGCCAGTAAGTTGTGGATTCTTATTCATCTTTCCCCCTTTTTGTCATACACGCCCGTCAGCGGACGCCATCCCTAGGCGCCCATTGTGTCAATTGTCAAGGCAAACCCCAAGTACGCGCCAACTTGACACGTCAACGGCACGCTCGGAGCATGCGTGCACCCATCATCTGTTGCGCGTCGTATGCAGCGCAAGGAGACAACAATGAATGCCTCGCCCTCGACCATCGGCCGGACCCCGCAAATTGCACCGCTGACCCAGAGCACCTCGTTCACGGCACACCTGAAATCGCTGGAACGCACGCTGCCGCTGCGCAGCCGTTATGGAAACCTGATTGGCGGCAAATGGGTCGAGCCGGTCAAGGGCGGCTACTTTGACAATGTTTCACCCACGACCGGCCAGGTGATCTGCCAGATTCCGCGCTCGCAGGCCGAGGATGTGGAAAAGGCCATCGATGCGGCACACGCCGCTGCGGACGCCTGGGGACGTACCGCCGTCGCCAGCCGTGCCCGGGCCCTGAATCTGATCGCCGATCGCACGGAGCAGTACCTGCCCTTCCTGGCGGCGGTTGAAACCTACGACAACGGCAAACCGATCCGCGAAACCAATCTCGCGGATCTGCCGCTGGCGGTGGATCACTTCCGCTATTTCTCGAGCTGCGTGCGGGCCCAGGAAGGCTCGCTCGGTGAACTGGACGACGACACGGTCGCCTATCACTATCACGAGCCGCTCGGCGTGGTCGGCCAGATCATTCCCTGGAACTTCCCGATCCTGATGGCAGCCTGGAAGCTGGCGCCGGCGCTGGCCGCGGGCAATGCGGTGGTGATCAAGCCCGCCGAGCAGACTCCGTTGTCACTGCTGGTGTGGGCGGAACTCATTCAGGACCTGCTGCCGCCGGGGGTCCTGAACATCATCAACGGCTTCGGCCTCGAAGCCGGAAAACCGCTGGCCGCCAATCCGCGCATCAGCAAGATCGCCTTCACCGGGGAAACCACCACCGGCCGGCTGATCATGCAGTACGCCTCCGAGAACATTATTCCGGTCACCCTGGAGCTCGGTGGCAAGTCGCCGAACATCTTCTTCGCCGATGTGCTGCGGGACGATGACGCGTTCTTTGACAAGGCCCTTGAAGGCTTCGCGATGTTCGCGCTGAACCAGGGCGAGGTGTGCACCTGCCCGTCGCGCGCCCTGGTGCAGAAATCCATCTACGACCGGTTCATGGAACGCGCCGTGAAGCGCGTGCAGGCCATTCGTCAGGGCGATCCGTACGAAATGAGCACGCAGATCGGCGCCCAGGCCTCGAATGATCAGTTCGAAAAAATCCTCTCGTACTTCGATATCGGCAGGAAGGAAGGCGCGAAGGTCCTCACCGGCGGTGAACCGAACAAACTGCCGGGAGAGCTGGCCGGGGGCTACTACATCAAGCCCACGGTGTTCGAAGGCCACAACAAGATGCGGGTGTTCCAGGAGGAGATCTTCGGACCCGTAGTCTCAGTGACGACCTTTGATACGCCGGAGCAGGCGCTGGAGATCGCCAATGACACGCTCTACGGGTTGGGGGCCGGCGTGTGGACCCGCGATCTGAACACGGCCTATCGCTTCGGCCGCGGGATCAAGGCGGGCCGGGTGTGGACCAACTGCTACCATGCCTACCCCGCGCACGCCGCCTTCGGTGGCTACAAGAAGTCGGGCATTGGTCGCGAGACCCACAAGATGATGCTGGATCATTACCAGCAGACCAAGAACGTACTGGTCAGCTACAGCGAGAAGGCGCTGGGCTTCTTCTGAGGGCCGCGCGCGTGAGCGAGACGGTGACCGAGCTGGGTCGCGTGGGCGTCACGCCCGCCGCACGGCTGCTGATCGAGCAGCTCAAGTCCGAACATGGGCCACTGCTGTTCCACCTGTCGGGTGGCTGTTGTGACGGCAGTGCGCCGATGTGTTTTCCGCTGGGCGAGTTCAAGCTCGGCGGGGTCGATGAGAAAGTCGGCGAGATCGTCGGCTGCGGCTTCTGGATGGACCGCGAACAGTTCCGCCGCTGGGCCCACACCCAATGGGTCGTGGACGTAGTCCCGGGGCGAGGTGCGAGCTTTTCCCTGGAGGCGCCACTGGGTCGGCGCTTCCTGATCCGCTCCTCCATGTGCCTGACGCCCGAGACCCCGGCAGAATAGCGTTGCCGGCGCGCTATTCGCGATGCGCCAGCCGGTAATGCGCGACCACCCACTCGCGGCCCCGGTCATAGCCGAAGGTCTCGGCGCACGCCATCCAGAACATGCGCCAGCGCTGAAACCACAGTTCGGCGTGTGACTCCCCATAGCAGCTGCGCAGCACGGGTAAGATCTGCGAGCGCCGGAGGTCCTGATTCTGCAACCAGTGATTGGCGGTGCGCTGGTAGTGCGTGCCGTCCAGCTGCCAATGCTGCTCGACCTGCAGATCGCGCTGGAACCACAGCAGCGTATCGGTCGACGGCATCAGTCCGCCGGTGAAGAAATGGCGCCCCATCCAATTGTCGTTGCCGGTGGTCTCGAACGGATACATCAAGGCGCGATGGGCAAAAATGTGCACGAACAGCCTGCCCTGGGGACGTAGCCAGCAGGCGATCCTTGCCAGCAGCGTGTCGTAGTTGCGCATGTGTTCGAACATCTCGATGGAGACGCAGCGATCGAAGGCGGCGGCAGGCAGCTCGAGGCGGTTCACATCGCAGGTCACAATGCTGACGTTGCCGATACCGCGCTCCAGGCACGAGCGCTCGATGTGCGCGCGCTGCAGCTGCGAATTCGACACCGCGCAGATTCTGGCTCGCGGATAGCGCTGCGCCATCCACAGCGTCAGCGAACCCCACCCGCAGCCCAGTTCCAGGATATCCTGCCCATCCTTGAGGGCCGCGCGCTCCCCATAGAGGGCCAGCATCGCCTCCTCCGCTTCGGCGAGCGTCTCGAGCCCGGTCGGATAGTAGCCGCTGGAGTACTTGAGCCGAGGGCCGAGGCAGTGCACGAAGAACTCCGGGGGCAACTCATAGTGCTGATTGTTCGCCGCATCGGTATGCAGCGCCACTTCGGTCGCCCGCAATTGCGCCAGTCTGCGTTGAAAGCGCGCCGCTTGCGCGGCCGGGCCACCCTGACGCTCCTCCTTGAGCCGACTGGCGCACAGCTGCCGGACGCCCCACCGCAGCAGCGCATCCGGAGCCAGGCCCCGTTCGGCGAGACCCAGCAGCCCGGGCTCGAAACTGTTGCTCATGGGGTTGTCCTCATATCTTGCGCGGTATCCAGGGAATCAGCATCGACGTTGCGCGCTGGTAGTCACGATAGTCATTGCCACGGGTCCGCAGCGCCTGCGCCTCGGAGTAAGGCACACCGCTGATCCAGCGCAGGAACACGTACATCAGCACCGGTCCGACCAGCGAATACCAGAGCGCGCTGGCGCCGAGCGCCAGTGCCACGTAGCTGAACCAGTGCAGCCATTCAAAAAAATAGTTGGGATGGCGGGAGTAGCGCCACAGGCCGCTGCGGCAGGTCTTGCCACGATTCGCCGCGTCGGCCCGGAACCTGGCGAGCTGATGGTCGGCAATTGACTCCCCGAGCACGCTGACATTCCAGAACGCCAAGGCGAGCGCGAGAGCAGCAACGTGCGTGCTCGGATTGGTCGCCGCAGCGGCGAATGGAACCGAAAACAGCGCAATCAGCAGCGCCTGGAACTGGAACAGCCCGAACCAGCGCGGCGGGCTGTCGCCCCAATGCGCGCGCAGCGCCCGATAGCGCCCGTCCTCCGGTTCACTGAACACCCGGATCCCCAGGTGTCCCGCGAGCCGGGCCCCCCAAAGGCCACCGAGCAGCGCGACCAGCAGGCGCGGCGCCAGGGCTCCGGCGCCGAGAAACCCATTCACGATGGCACTGCCCGCCAGCCCAATCGACCACAGCACATCGACAATGCCGGCGTTGTGGTGGCGGCACTGCCAGAGCCACCCCAGCGTCATCATGATTGCTGCGACCAGCCAGATCGCGAGCAACAGGCGCCACGCCATCACGGGCGATATCCGGGCTTGGCCAGAAGCAGATGCACCACGCCGATGGCGCGCTCACGAAAGCCGCCCTCGCAGTACGCCAGGTAGAAGTCCCACAGGCGGATGAAACGCTCATCGAAGCCGAGTGCCCGAACCTGCGTGACTTGGGACTTGAAGCGCATGCGCCAGGCCGCGAGCGTCCGCGCGTAGGAATCGCCGAAGTCCTCCAGCGCCAGCAATCCCAGGTCAGTGGTGCGGGCCTTCGCGCACAGCATCGCCTCGATGGAGGGAATGAAGCTTCCCGGAAACACGTGGCGCTTGATGAAATCCACCGCCCGCAGCGCCTGGCGGTAGCGATGATCCTCGATGGTGATCGCCTGGATGAGCGCCAGACCGTCAGGCTTCAGCAACTGCCCGAGTCGCGCGAAATAGCCGTCGAGGAAATCGGCGCCGACCGCTTCGATCATTTCGATCGAGACCAGCCTGTCGTAGAGGCCGGTGAGGTTGCGGTAGTCCTCGAGCAATACCGTGACTCGATCCGCGACGCCGGCGCGCGCGACACGTTCACGGGCCGCCAGATACTGCGCCTGCGAGATGGTAATCGTGGTCACGCGACAGCCGTGGTGAGTGGCCGCATGGACCGCGAACGCGCCCCATCCCGTGCCGATCTCGAGCACGTGGTGTTGCGGCGACAGTTTGAGTTTCTGGCAGATGAGCACAAGCTTGCGTCGGGATGCTGCCTCGAGCGTATCGTGGTCACCCTGCCAATAGGCCGACGAGTACATCATGTCGGCTGACAGAAACAGCGCGAAGAACTCATTCCCCAGGTCGTAGTGCGCCGAGATGTTGCGGCGACTGCCCGTTTCGGTGTTCCGCCTGAATGCGTGCCAGCGGCGCAGCGCCCAGCCGCCCAGTCGCGCCATGCCGCTCTCCATGCCATCGAGCACGTCCCGGTTGCGAACCAGGGTGCGCACCAGCGCGACCAGGTCATCGCAATGCCACAGTCCCGCCATGTAGGCCTCGCCGGCACCGACGCTGCCGCCGGCCGCCACTGCCTGATAGAAGGCGGGACTGGTCACCGAAACCCTGATCGGGGATCTTCCGTTGGGCTTGCCGAGCGCCACGCTGCCGCAAGCATCTTCCAGTTCCACGTTGGCGTCGACCAGCGCGTCAAGCTGCCTTAATACGTACTGGCGCAGCAAGCGATCCAGCCCGTTGTATGCGCCGCCTGCAAGGCCAGCGGCCTGGATCAATTCGCTCATGTTTTCATCTTCCTTCGCTCCGGGGTTCAGGGTGGCCGTAGACGGGTGTTCCCTTCAGCCACAGGCGCAGCGCCTGCCAGTAAATACCGGTGACGACCTGCGTGGTCATCAGGGGGTAACGCAACAGGATGCGACTCAAGGAGGCGCCATCCAGCGCACGACGCCGCAGCGCGAGTGCCGCCTCGAACTCGTACTCGTCACCCCGCAATACCGCCATGTGGACACTGAGGTTTCTGCCTGGCGCGCTGAGCCGCCACTGATACGTTCGGTCCATGCCGATGAAAGGCGAGACATGAAACGCCTTCGCGAACGTCCACTGTGACGCGGCGCCCTCGCGACCCGCACCGTACGTGTCGAGCACGTAGCTGTGGCGCTCATGCCAGGGTGTGTTGGTGATCTCGGCCACAACGTAGTCGAGCGTCACGGCATCGGAGGCGTAGCAGTAATAGAAGCTGACCGGATTGAAGCTGTGTCCGCCATAGCGCAGATGGGTGAGCAGTCGGATCGGCCCCCGAGGCCGCACGCCGGTCGCACGCATCACGCAGTCGCGCACCGCATCGCCCAGAGCAATCTCGGGCGGACCCAGGTAGTCGCCGCGCCGGAATTCCGCGAGGTTGCGATGGTTCACGGACCAGAACCAGCGCTCCGCGAAGACCTCGTCCAGCTCATCGAGGTCCAGGTACACCTGTGCCACCCGATAGCGGAAGTCGTGCGAACGAGGGCCGTGGCGCCGATGGCGCACGATGCCTTCGTAGACCGCGCTGGCCGGCCGCGCGCTCATGCCGCGATCCCCCGTGCGGCACGCCCGCAGGTGAGCGCCTCGCAGGCTTCCACGGCACTGCGCAGACCGTCCTCGTGAAAGCCCCAGCCCCAGTAGGCGCCCGCGAACCAGGTGCGCCGGGTGCCTTGAATCTCATGACGACGCGACTGCGCCGCAACCGACTGCTGCGTACACAGCGGATGACGGTACTGCATCTTGCGCAAAATCCGCGAAGGATCGATGGCCTCGGTGCGATTGAGCGTAACGATGAGCGGCTCGGGTGTCCTGAACCCCTGCAGCAGGTTCATGCAGTAGCTGACCGTGCAATGCTCTTCGGGACGCGCCGGCAGATAGGCATTCCAGGCCGCCCAGGCCTTGCGGTCCTGCGGCAGAAGTGAGGCATCCGTGTGGAGTACGGCCTCGTTGGTCTGATAGGCAATCGCACCGAGTATCTGCCGCTCGGCGTCGCTGGCATCCTCAAGGATGTCCAGGCACTCATCGCTGTGACAGGCGAACAGCACCTGATCGAAGCGCTCCGCTCCGGCGCGACTCTCGATCTGTACCGCGCCGTCAGCGCGTCGCACCGCGAGCGCCGGGCAGTTCAGGCGTTCAGCGACACGCCACCGCGCGCGCATCGCGCGCACATAGCTGGCAGATCCGCCGCAGACCACGCGCCAGGGCGCACGAGCGCGAAGCTGCAGCATCTGGTGATTGGCCATGAAGCGCACCAGATACTTCGCCGGAAAATCCAGAATGCACCGCGCCGGGGCCGACCACAGTGCCGCGGCCATCGGCACCAGGTGCTCGTCCCGAAATGCCGCTCCGTATCCTTGTGCGAGCAGGTAGGTGCCCAGCGTCGGACCCGGTCCTGCCGCCTTCAGCAGCGCGGGCGCCTCCCGGTAGAAGCGCAGCAGATCCCGCAGCATTCCCCAGAAACGCGGCGATAGCAGATTGCGGCGCTGACAGAACAGGGTGTCGAGACTGGTGGCGCTGTACTCGAGTCCGCTGGCAGCGCTGCGCACCGAAAAGCTCATGGTGGTCGGCTGCGACGCCACTCCCAATTGCGAAAACAAGCGCGTCAGCAGCGGATAGTGCTGCTCGTTGAAGACGATGAAGCCGCTGTCGACCGCCAGCTGCTGGCCGGCGATCTCGAGCAGATGCGTATGGGTGTGCCCGCCCAGATAATCGTTGGCCTCGAACAGCGTCACCTCGTGTTGCCGGGAGAGCAGCCACGCCGAGGCCAGCCCGGCGATGCCCGAGCCGATGATGGCGATCCGCATCAGGCGCGGGCCCGGAGCATGACGTGGGCAGGGACCGCCTTGAGCCCATACACCAGGCCGAAGAGCTCGAGCAATCGCAGACCGTAGTAGGTCAGATCCAGTTCCCACCAGCGGAATCCCTGGCGTACGGAGCCGGGACAGAAGTGGTGATTGTTGTGCCAGCCTTCACCAAAGGTCAGCAGCGCCAGCCAGAAGTTGTTGCGGCTGTCGTCGCGAGTGTCGAAACGCCGGGTGCCGAAGCGATGTGCCAGGGAATTGATGGTCACGGTGGCGTGGAACAGCACCACCGTCGAGACGAAGAAACCCCAGACCAGCAGTTGGCCGCCGCTGACACCGGTCTGTGGCGCAAGCTGTTTGATGCACACGCCGATGAGGAACAGACAGGCCGCGAGCACCACGGGCACCAGGATGTCGAACCGGTCCAGCCAGCGAAGTTCAGGATATCGGGCGAGGTCCGGAATCCGCTTCCAATCGGTACGGAATCCATTGGAGGTGAGAAACCAACCCATATGACTCCACACGAAGCCATGCACCTGAGGCGAGTGCGGATCGGCTGCGGTATCCGCGTTGATGTGATGATTGCGATGATGGGCTGCCCACCACAGCGGGCCGCGCTGTACGCTGGCGGCGCCGATGCAGGCAAACGCGAACTGTACCGCCCGGGAGGTACGAAAGGTGCGATGGGCAAAATACCGATGGTAAAAGGCCGTGATCGCGAACATCCGCAGCACGTACAGTCCGATCGCGATCTGCAGCGCCAGAGTCGAGACGCCGACCCAGAATACCGCGAGGCAGGCCAGGTGAAGCGCGATGAACGGTGCCGTGCGCAGCCAGTCGATACAGTCACCAGCGGCTTGCGCGCCGCGCTCGCTACCCGAATCGAACCACCGCTTCAGCGAGTCGAATGCGGTCGGTGTCTGTGCCATACCCATCTCCAGGAGCTGTCCTCCTGAGGTAATACGGCATGAGGCGGGATACGGATGCGACCGCCGCGCTTTGTCGCTAGGTCGCGGCCGGCGGCTGAATGGTCCCTTTCGCGATCACGGCGCTGCTCGGCGCGGCATGCGGTATGCCCGCGGCCGGCTCCAGGGTGATCGCCAGGATCGAGCCGGCCACGAGTGCCGCGCGGGCGCCCTGCGGAACGGGGACCGTATGCGAACGGTTGATCGAGACGGCTCCGAGGGAGACCGGCGCCTTCCCGGCCGGAATCAGCCACAGCTCCGGCACGCGACCCTGCGGGTCCGGTGCCGCAGGCACGGGTACCATGAGTACCGTTCCCCGGGCGGCGTCCACCGATGCCAGCCAGCCCGGCGTCCCATCATCGTGCTGCAGCGGTGTCACCGGTTTGGCGGCCGGCTCCGTCTGGCCGGCGATCGTTTGCGGTGTCGGGTTGAGCGAACGTTCCACGCTGAATGCCACGGCCGCGAGCGCCAGGACGCAGGACAGCAGCGTTGCGCCGCGCCAGAAATTCAGACGCTGCCAGAAGCCATCCGGCGCGGTCTCAGCCGCGTGCGCCGTCCATCCCAGCCGCGCACAGACGCCCGCCCATACTTGCGGCGGAGCCTCGACGGGTGGAATGTGCGAGAGCAAAGGTGCGAAGCGTCGTTCCCACTCCGCTACGCGCGCGGCGAAGGCGCGATCCGTTGCCATTCGCGCCTGCAATTGGCGCCGCTGCGCGGTGTCGAGCACTCCCAACACGAACTCTCCCGCCAGAACATCATCTGTCGGCGGCTCCTCGGGCTGCGGCCCGTTGTTCTGCGGTGGCAGATTGGGGCTGTTCACGGGTCCAGGCACTCCCGTAGCTGCAGCAGGCCGCGTCGGATCCAACTCTTGATCGACCCCAGGGGGGCCTCGATCTTCGTCGCGAGTTCCTCATAGGTCAGACCATCAAAGAATGCGGCACGGATCAGGGAACGGCGCTTGGGTTCGAGCCGCTCAAGACAATGTTCGAGCCGCGCGCGGTCGGTTGCGGTCTGCACCGCCTGCACCGGAGAGGCAGCCGGATCCTCGACGTCCTGATCGAGTTCAAGACTGGTCCGTGCCTGCTGGAACGGCAGGGAACGCAGGCGATCGATCGCCTTGTTGCGGGCAATCATGGCGAGCCAGGCGGTGGCACCGGCTTTCGCGGGATCAAATTGGGCGGCCTTGCGCCACACCGTCGTGTAGACATCCTGCAGTGCGTCTTCGGCCTCGGACCGCTGCGTCAGCACGCGCAGACAAATGCCGAACAGGCGGTTGGCCGTGGCGCGATACAGCGCATCAAACGCCGCACGATTGCCCAGGGCAACCTGCGCCAGCAGCGCTTCGAGCGACTGGCCGCTCTCAGCCATGCTTCTGCGGCACCTTGCGCAGCAACTGAATGTCGTAACCCTGGCTGCTCAGCAGCGAACTCAGGCGTTGGAAATCCGAGTCTGACATGGTGGGCGAGCGGGCCATGATCCAGGCGTAGTCACGTTTCTCGCGGCCTATCACCGTCTGACTATAGTCCGGATCGACATACATTACCCGGTAGTCTGCCTTGATCGGCCAGATGAAGCGCATGCCCCAGATGCTGCCGCCGCTGCCTTCGGTCACAAAGCCGACCGGAGTCAGCCGTCTGACGGGACCGTCGAAGCTTCCCGCGTTATAGGTGAACACGGTGCGGATCCGGCCTTCGGCATCGCGATGATAGGATTCCACGGCGTTGTATTCGTGCCGTTCGATGAAGCTCGGGATGCAGGCGATCACGTACCAATCGCCCATGAAGCGGGGAATGTCCACCGACTGCACCCGATGCAGCGGTGGATACGAGGCCTGGCACGCCGACGACAGCAGTGCTGTCGCCAGCAGACCCGGCAGCAGCCGCGCGGTGCTAGTGAAGCTCATAACGCAGCGTCCGACCATTTTCCAGTCTTGACTCCAATGCGACCCAGTCACCCGCATCGGAGTACCACACGTCTATGTTCAGATGCCGCCCCGTCAAGGAATAGCGCCGCGGCATGATGCTCTGGCCGCGCACACGCAGGCTCTGAACACCGGCGCTCGTGAACGCCGCCGACTGCAGCTCGCCCGTTTGCGTGTTGAACAGCGGCGGCTCGGCGAGCAGGCTTTCATCCCAGTAGGCGAATGTCCTGATGCAGCCTTGCAGGGTTGCCGCACCGCGCGGGCGATGAACCTCAAACGCCTGATCCCGCGAAGCAGCCTGCACGAAGAGTTTCTGGCCGTTGTCATTGGTGTGGCTCGCGACACTCCTCACGCAGCGATTGCGCCAGACTTCATGGTTCTGGTGGTCGTAGACGTAGACGGGAATGAATGCCACCGTGACTTTGAAGTGCGCGCTGATATCAACGATCGCTTCATCCTCGTGTGCAGTCACGAGAAAGTCATGCTCGCCGATGGGCTTGCCATCCAGCAGCACGCTGAAGTGCCAGCTGCGCGGCGCCGGGTCCGCAGAAATGGCCAATGTGGGTGCGGCGCTGAGGGTGAGTCCCAGCACCACGGCCGCGCTAGCGTTCGTCATCCCCTACATACGGCGCCGGCGGGCGCTCGGATGCACCCGGGATGACGCACCCCAGCAATCAGGGGGATAAGCGCAGATCTATCAGTGACTTATCTATAGGTTGGCCCGCAGCTTGCCGACTTCCTCGGCGGAGATCGTCGAGGGTTGTGCCCCGAATCGGGCGATCACGTAGTTGGAGACTTCCGCAATCTGGTCATCGGTCAGGACCGATGCGAAGGCGGGCATCGTCGCGATCGCGCCCGAAGCGGGTAGCGGACTGGCGCCATGCAGGATCGCCATTGCCACATTGGTCGCGGTCGGGTCATTGACCGCGCGCGTGCCCGTCAACGTGGCGTACGGCACAAAATCATTGGCGCCGGTCCAGGTGTGACAACCGCTGCAGGTGCCCGCAAACAGATGACGCCCCGCTGCCAGCTTGGCATCCGCACTGTTCGCATCGCTGGGGAGTTCCGAGGCCCGCGCGAGCTTGGGCGCCGGCAGGTCGGAGCTCGTGACCGCGGGCACGCTGCGTACGTACTCGATGATGGCGCCGAGATCCGAAGCGGTGAGATTCTGGAAGCTCAGGTGCACCGCCTGGGCCATCGGGCCGAAGGCGGACCCGCGGTTCAACGAATGCCCGGTCGACAGATATTCCAGCATCTCCTCCTTGCTCCAGCTGCCAATACCGGAGGTCGGATCGCTGCTGAGGTTATAGGCGCGCCATCCTTCGGCCATGCCGCCGCCGAATTTGTCGCGGTTATTCAGCGCCTGCAACAATGTCCGCGGCGTGTGGCAGTCGCCACAGTGTCCCAGGGATTCGACCAGATATGCACCGCGGTTCCAGGTCGGGGAGCGATCGGCCACCGGCTCAAAGCGCCGGTTCGGGTCATAGAGCAAAGCCCAAATCGCCATCAGACCCCTTTGGTTGTAGGGGAATCGCAGCGTGTTCGGCGGTGCCACGCTGCTGACGGCCGGCATGCTGAAGATATAGGCCTTGATGGCCATGGCATCCTGATCCGTCAGGTAGGTATACGCGGCGTACGGAAACGCCGGATACAGGTGCTCGCCGTTCTTGTCCCGCCCCTCATGCAGCGCGGTCAGGAAATCCGCATCGCTCCAGCCGCCGATTCCGGTCTTCACATCCGGGGTGATGTTCGGCGAATAAATGGTGCCGAAGTCGGTCTTGAAAGGCCGGCCCCCGGCAAAGGGCTTGCCGCCTTCGGCCGTGTGGCAGGCTTCGCAGTCGGCGGCGTGCGTCAGGTATTGCCCGCGCGCGAGCGGGTCGGTCGGCGTGAAGTCCGCCGGCACCCCCGTCGGGTTCGGCTGGTACTGCGCCAAAGCGACGCGCTGACCGGTGGCAAAGGCCATGGGACCCGGAACGATCATGATCCACGCCATGACCGCCAGGATCACCAGCACCACGACCGCAGCGATAATTCGTGAACGTTTCATTTTGAGCCCCCTTCTGATCGGGACGAATGCTAGTTCACCTCGTTGTATCTCGTCAGATACACCCCTGGGGATTTGATCATATTCGCCGCAACCGGGGAAATAGCCCGTCTTGTTGGAGGCCTCGCTGGCCCCTCAGCTGCGCCAGGTCGCGATCATGAGGAGGACCGCGACCGCCATGACCGCGGTGGCGGCCCAGCCGAGCAGGCGCAGCGGTCCTTTGACGGTGAAATTGCCCATGACGTCCGTGCGTCCCGACAGCACCATGACGATGATCATGATCGGCACGGCGATGACCCCATTGATGACGGCGCTCCAGAACAGCGCCTTGATCGGATCGACCGGCGTGAAGTTCAGGGCGACCCCCAGCAGCGTGGCAATCATCAGAATGCCGTAGAACCCGCGCGCCTTCATCACGCGCCGACCCAGACCGATCCGCCAGTCGAAGGCTTCGGCCACGGCATAGGCCGCGGAACCGGCCAGTACCGGTACCGCGAGCAGACCGGTGCCCACGATGCCGACTGCGAACAGGTAGAACGCGTAGGGCCCGGCGAGCGGACGCAGCGCCTGGGCCGCTTGCGCGGAAGTCTCGATATTGGTCAGACCGTGGGCGTGAAGGGTCACCGCCGCGGTGAGAATGATGAAGAAGGCAATCAGATTCGAAAATGCCATGCCGATGTAGGTATCGATCTTGATGCGCCGCAGGTTACGCCCGGCCTGTTCGGGCGCGATGCGCAGCGGCCGTTCCCGCGGGGAGGCGCGTTGCTCTTCCACCTCCTGCGAGGCCTGCCAGAAAAACAGATAGGGGCTGATCGTCGTACCGAAGACCGCAACGATGGCCACGAGGTAGTGCACGTCGAAGGACGCATTGGGCATCACGGTACGGTAGAGCACGTGAGCCCACGGCACCTTGACGATGAATACCGTCGCGACGTAGGCAAACAGCGCCAGGGTCATGACCTTCAGGATTGGCGCATACCGCGGAAACGGCACGAACATCTGCAGCAGCAGCGAAGTGGTGCCGAAGATCACGGCGTAGAGCTGCGCCGACCCGCCGATCAGCAGCTTCAGCGCCGCGCCCATCGCACCGACATCCGCCGCGATATTGATCGTATTGGCAAGCAGCAGCAGCCCGACACTCCCATAGAGAAGCCAGGGGCTGCAGTAAGCGCGCATGTTGGCCGCGATCCCGTTTCCCGAGACGCGCCCGATCCGCGCGCACACGACCTGGATGCCCACCATGAGCGGCCAGGTGAAAATCGCCGTCCAGAGCAGGCCGTAGCCGAAGGCGGCGCCGACCTGTGAGTAGGTCGCGATACCGCTGGGATCATCGTCCGCCGCACCCGTGACGAGACCTGGTCCCAACTGCTCCCAAAGCGATTGATTGCGGGTGAGAATCGCCTTGTGCGGGTTTTCGGTCATCAGACCTGTATTAAACCATTCTGTACCGCGATCAAGGTCAACTCGGCCTGATTACCGACGCCGAGTTTTTGCTTGATGTTGTATAGGTGGGTGCCTACGGTGCTCGGACTCAGATGCAGCATTTCGGCGATCCGATTGACGGAAACGCCGTGCGCGAGCTGCACAAAGACTTGGAATTCACGCTCGGTGAGCTGCTCTATCGGCGTGCCGCCGCCCGAGGAGTCCTGGGCCGCCATATGCCTGGCGATGGCGGCATCGATATACATGCCGCCGGCCGCCACAATCCGGATGGCCTCGATCAGGGTCTCCGGCGCACTGCGTTTGGACAGGTAGCCGAGCGCACCCGCCTTGAGCGCGCGCTTCGGATGACTCATGTCCTCATGCGCCGACAACGCCAGGATTCGCGCCCGCTCGTCCCGGGCGATGATGCGCTTGATGGCTTCGATTCCCCCGGCACCGGCCATGGCCAGGTCCATCACCACCACTTCGGGACTCGCTTCGGCATAGAGCGTGACGGCCTGTTCACCGCTCTCCGCCTCGGCCACCACCTGCAGGTCCTCGGCGGCCTGCAACAGCAGCCGAAATCCAACCCGCACCACGGCGTGATCATCGACCAGCATGACGGTGGTGCGGCTCATGGCGGGGAGATCAATGGCAACCGGGCGACCACGCGAGTTCCCTTGCCGGCTTCTGAAGTCAACTGCAAACTGCCTCCCGAGGCGACCGCACGCTCGCGCATGCCGCGAAGCCCATAGTGTCCGCTTTGTTCCCACCCCGGGGGAAGGCCGACTCCATCATCGCTGACGCCCACCACCAGTTCGCCCGGCTCAGTGCTCACCGACACGGTGATCTGGCTCGCCTCGGCATGGCGGAAGGCATTGGTCAGCGCTTCCTGGAGAATGCGGTAGGCACAGATGGACTGGCTCGAGCCCAGCTCCGGCAATGGATCCTCCACCTGCAGCAGGATCGGGATGCCCATGTGGCGGGTGCGCCAGGCGGCGACCAGGTCGCCGACCGCGTCGCCCAAGCCGAAAGAGTCGAGCGCAAACGGTCGCAGGCGTGGAATCATCTCGTGCACTGCGTCGTACATGTGGCCCGCGGTGTCCACGACCAACCGTGCCGCTTCGGCCACGCGCTGATCACCGGCCGCGGCCTGCTGCTGAATGATCAGGCCGAAACTGCGGATCGCCGTGATCGATTGGCCAAGCTCGTCGTGCAGCTCGCGCGCGATGGTGCGGCGCTCCTCTTCGATGTGGCTCTGGATCATCTGGGTGAGTTCGCGGTTCTCGCGCAGCCGATCGCGAGCCTCGTCAGCGGCCCGCCGATCCGCCACGCTTTCCGCCACGGCCTGCGCGGTCCGGTTGAATGTGGTGCTCATCAAACGGCCCTCACGGCCCCTCAAGGGCGGCAGTCGGGCCGCATAGTCCCCGGCTTCCATCCGCCGAAGTCCCTCCACGACGATCTGCAGCGGTCGCAGAATGCGACCGGCAAACCAGAATACGGCCAGATTGATGACTGCCAGGGCAATGGCGCCGATCCACAGCAGCTGCAGCAGCCCGTCCCAGCCGTCGAGCACGGCGCGCGATGAGTTTGCACGGATGACGAGGCGGCCGCCGCCGACTGCGATTTCGGAGGGCCCGACCACCGGCGCCACCAGCCTCGCATACCACGCCGGTGCTTCGCGACCGACCTTATAGATGGAGACCGGCGATGAGTAGATGAGTCGGCCGTCCGGGTCATAGAGCATCACGTCATTGGCGCGAACCCGCCCCAGCTGGTGCAGAAAGTTGAGCATGCCGCGAACGCCGGACTGCTCATACGCGCCGGAGACGGCCGTCAGCAATTGGATCGCGACCCGGTTCGAGCCCTCGATCTCTTCGCGGACACTGCTGCGGGTGTCCTCGATCTGCTGGTACACCAGCGTGCCGATGAACAGCGTCATCATGACCGCGATGATGAGGTTGATTTGTAGCCGCAGACTCACCGGGTCACCATAGTCCGGGCGATTCTACCGGACTGCCAGAAAATCATGATATTTGCGCCGCTTGGCGCGCTGGCAGCAGCTGATTTTCGGCTGCGGTTCGCAGTCGATGGCTATTTGAATTTCGCGCATCGACAACCCCCGCAGCATGCGCGGGGGTCGCGTGCGGGTGAGGCGACGAAACGCCGCAGCACCAGTGTGTACTTGGACATCACTGGCGCCGCGACCTGCGCCTCACGGTTGGATCAGGCGAATACTCCGTATTCGACCTGCAGGATCTCACCGGTGTCGGTGCTGATCAGCAACGCATCGGATCCGTCGCGGACCCACTCATAGCCGGCCGGCGGAACTTCCAGCGCGAACAGCCAGTAGTCACCGATGAGGTATTCGGGTGCCCAGTACGCGCGCGGCAGGATCTCCCCGAAGTGCCAGGAATGCGCCGCCCAGCCGGCCGGCCGATGGTAGGGGCCGATGTGGTAGCTGCGCGCCGCCCGGAAATTGTGCTGGTAGGCACCCCGGTCAACCGTCGCCGGTCGCGCATTCCAACCCTTCGGTGGCGCAACGCGGTGATAGCCGCTCGGACCGCGATGCGGTTCGCCCTGCGGCGCCGCGCGCATCGCGGGGCCATGATCGCGACCGGGCTCCGGCTCGGCGACCGCGGCGGCTCCGACCAGCAAGAAGACACACGCCAAGGCGGTGCCAATCTCTTTTCCATTGCGCATGAACAATCCTCACTCCCAATTTCGAGGCGCGCATGCTAGTCGCATTGGCCGCGCACTTCGAGTTCATGAGCAAACTTTAATATCTGCAAGTGCGGCCTAACGGACCGTAATATTTGCTGCTTCGCAAGCGCGGTGTTCCGGCGGAAATTACCGGTGCTCACGCTCGCGGGCTGATGCCAAATCGCCTCAGAAACTCCCGCTCTCCGACTGCGGTGATGCGCAGCGCGCGGCTCTCCCCCTCCCTCACCACCCATTTGAGGCGCTGTACGGCGTTCAAAAGCGCGGCGCCCACGGCGCCGCCAACATGGGGCCGACGCTCACTCCAATCCACACAGGCACAGGCAAGGCGTCGCCGCTCAGCCCGCAGCGTGGTCACCCCGATGCCCATCGAGCTGAGCTGGTCCGCGCCCTTTTCCGTCAGCGCGTACCGCCCGCGCTGCTGCGGATCGGCGATCAACCATTTTTCAGTGAGCATTCGCTCGTGCCAACGCACCGCGAGGGTCCCCGCCATATGGTCGTAGCAGGTCCGTGCCCGGCGCAATCGTGAGGGGGTGGTCGGGACAAACGCTTTGGCCGCGCCGCCGCCCAGCAGCATCAGCGACTCCAGCACGGAACCGACCTGGGCACTGCTCAGGCGAAAGTAGCGATGCCGGCCCTGCGCCAACACCTCCACCAGATGCTGCGCTTTCAGCCGTGACAAATGGACGCTTGCGGTCGAAGGACTGACCTCGGCCACGATCGCCAACTCGGTAGGGGTGCGTGCATGACCGTCCATCAGAGCGCACAGCATGCGCGCCCGCGCCGGCTCGGCGATGGCGGCGGCCAGTCGCGACAGCGCGACCTCGGCGGTATCTGCATTCATAGTTTCATGGTAGACGAAGTAACGTTGCCACGCGACGCCGCAGTGAATTTTGATGAATTGACGTTAACATTGGGCTGACCGAAGCGGGTTTGAGCCACAATGAGCCAAGCTCCCGTTCCACTCATCGATTGCAGCCCCTACCCAGATGCTCGCGATAGTCCGGCTTGCGCTTAACCGGCCCTATACCTTCGTGGTCGTGGCCATGCTCATATTCATCGCTGGCACGCTCGCAGCGCTGCGCATGCCGATCGATATCTTCCCGAACATCAACATTCCGATCGTTGCGGTCTCCTGGCAGTACCAGGGCCTTTCGCCCGATCAGATGGTGGGGCGCGTCCTGACGCCCTTCGAGCGCGCGCTGACGACCACGGTCAATGACATCGAACACACCGAAGCGACCTCCTACACCAGCTTCGGTATCGCCAAGATCTTCTTTCACCCCTCGGTCAACATCGCCACCGCCAACGCGCAGGTCACGGCCATCTCCCAGTCGATCGTGAAACAGATGCCGCCTGGACAGACGCCGCCGTTCATCCTGAATTACAACGCCTCGACGGTTCCGATCATCCAGTTGGCCCTGTCCGGGGCCGGCCTCACCGAGCAGACCCTCACGGACCTGGGCACCAATTTCCTGCGCACACGCCTGGTGACGGTACAGGGCGCCGCCGTGCCCTATCCGTTTGGCGGCAAGACACCGCAGATCATGTTCGATCTCGACACTGCGGCCCTGCAGGCCCGAGGCTTGACCGGTCTTGATGTGGCGAACGCACTGGCCCGACAGAATCTGCTGACGCCGGCGGGCACGGAAAAGATCGGCGACTACGAGTACACCATCAATCTCAACGATGCGCCGTCCAGCCTCGCGGATCTGGCCGCCCTGCCGATCAAGAGCGTCGGTGGCGCGATGGTCTACATGCGCGATGTTGCCCACGTCCGCAACGGCGGCGCCGTGCAGACCAATATCGTGCACGTCGACGGCAACCGCTCGGTGCTGATCAACATCTTCAAGAATGGCTCGACCTCGACCCTCGACATCGTCAGTGGCGTCAAGAACCTGCTGGAGGTCCTGAAGCCTTCCCTACCCGACACGCTCGAGGTCAAGCCGCTGGCCGATCAGTCGATCTTCGTGCGCGCGTCCATCGAAGGCGTCGTCCGGGAAGGTGTGATTGCGGCGGCTCTCACCAGCCTGATGATCCTGCTGTTCCTCGGCAGCTGGCGCTCCACCCTGATCGTGGCCACGTCGATTCCGCTGTCGATCCTCGGAGCCATCGCGACGCTCTACGTCCTGGGCGAGACCCTCAACATCATGACGCTCGGCGGCCTGGCGCTCGCGGTCGGTATCCTGGTCGACGAGGCGACCGTGACCATCGAGAGCATCAACTACCACCTCGAGCAGGGCAAGGCGGTGGAGACGGCGATCCTGGACGGCGCCTCGCAGATCGTCGTGCCGGCGTTCGTATCGCTGCTTTGCATCTGCATCGTGTTCGTCCCGATGTTCTTCCTCAGCGGCATCGCACGCTTCCTGTTCGTTCCCATGGCCGAGAGCGTGGTGTTCGCCATGATCTTCTCGTTCCTGCTGTCGCGCACTCTGGTGCCGACGATGGCGAACTACCTGCTGCTGGCGCACGCCGCGCACGTGGATGCGCATGGCAACGTCATCGACGCACAGCCGCCCTCGCGCAATCCCCTGGTGCGGTTCCAGCGCGCCTTTGAAGCGCGCTTCATCGAATTTCGCGCGGGATACCATGACCTGCTGGCGTTGGCCGTCGCGCACCACTCGATCTTCGTCGCCGGATTCCTGGCGTTCGTGGTCCTCTCGTTCCTGCTCGTACCGTTTCTCGGACGCAATTTCTTTCCCGCGGTAGACGCCGGCCAGATGCTGCTGCACGTGCGCGCTCCGATCGGTATGCGCATCGAGGAGACTTCCGCCCGTATTGCCGATGTGGAGAAGGCCATCCGCACGATCATTCCGGCGCGGGAACTGGCCGCGGTCGCCGACAACACCGGTACCTACGTTTCGTCGATCAACACGATCTACACCAACACCGGCACCATCGGCGAGTCGGATGGCGACATCCAGCTCTCGCTCAAGGAGGGCCACGCGCCCACCGCGCAATACGTCGCGCGCCTGCGCCGCGAACTGCCGCGCCGGTTCCCGGGAATGAGTTTCTCCTTCGTGCCCGCGGACATCGTCAGCCAGATCCTGAACTTCGGAGCGCCGGCGCCCATCGATCTGCAGGTCCGCGGCAACGACCTGGAGGCCGACTTTGTCTATGCCAATCGGCTGCTGGCCGAGGTGCGCCGCATCCCCGGGGTCGCGGACGCGCGCATCCAGCAATCGGCGCGTGCGCCAACCTTCAACGTCGACATCGATCGCACGCGTGCCCAATACACCGGGGTGACCGCGGCGGATGTGACCAACAGTCTGGTGGTCAACCTCGCAGGTTCCAGCCAGGTCGCTCCGACCTATTGGTTGAATGAGCAGAACGGTGTCACCTATCCCATCGTCCTGCAGACGCCCCAGTACCAGATCGATACGCTGCCGGCATTGCAGAATCTGCCGGTCAATGCGACCGGCGGGGCGACCACCGTCCTCGGCGGCGTCGCGGACATTCACCGCACCAACACCGATGCCGTGGTATCGCAATATGACATCGCACCGATGGTCGAGATCTACGCGACCACCCAGGATCGCGATCTGGGCGCAGTATCGACGGACATCCGCGATGTCATGGTGCGCAACGACAGATACAAGCCGAAGGGCTCCATCATCGCGCTGGTCGGGCAGACCGCGACCATGCACAGCGCCTACTTCGGGCTGCTCGCGGGTCTCGCCGGTGCCATCACGCTGATCTACTTCCTGATCGTGATCAACTTCCAGTCCTGGGTGGACCCCTTCGTCATCATCACGGCCTTGCCGGCGGCATTGGCCGGCATCGTCTGGATTTTGTTTGCGACCCATACGACGCTCTCGGTGCCGGCGCTGACCGGCGCCATCATGTGCATGGGCGTCGCGACCGCCAACAGCGTGCTGGTGATCAGTTTCGCGCGCGAGAAACTCGCGGAACTGGGCAATTCGACCGAGGCGGCACTCGAGGCCGGGTTCGTCCGTCTGCGCCCCGTGCTCATGACCGCACTGGCCATGGTGATCGGCATGCTGCCGATGTCGCTGGGGTTCGGCGAAGGAGGCGAGCAGAATGCCCCACTGGGCCGGGCCGTGATCGGCGGGCTGCTTTTCGCCACGGTCTCGACGCTGTTTTTCGTGCCGGTTGTATTCAGCATCATTCATCGCAACTACCGGCCCAAGGCGGCCCCGGCGCCCGCCCCCGGAGGAAGTCATGTCACAGCCTGACGCAAGGTCCGTTCCTCCTACTCCGCGACACCTGCGGCTCGTTGGCATTTTGTTCGTGCTCCTCGTGCTGGTCGTCGTGACCTACGGCCTGGTGTCACGCGCCGCGCAGAACTCACGCCTGAGCTCGCTCACGGACGAGGAGGCGATCCCCACCGTATCCGTCGCCATGCCACAGAAGGCGGAGAACCGCTCCGGCCTGGATCTGCCGGGCCGACTCGAGGCCTACATCCGCGCGCCCATCTACGCCCGTGTCCCCGGGTACCTGAAGAGCTGGAAGTACGACATCGGCGCTCCGGTGAAGGCCGGTGCGGTCCTCGCCGAAATCGATACCCCGGACCTCGACCAGCAGCTCTCCCAGGCGCGCGCCGACCTCAATGTCAGTGAAGCCAATGCCCATCTGGCGCAGATCAGCGCGACCCGCTGGCAGTCCCTTGCGGGCACGGACGCCGTGGCAACCCAGGACATCGACCAGCGCACTTACGCGTTGAACGCCAACCTGGCACAGGTGAAGGCTTCCCAGGCAAACGTCGACCGGCTGATGGCCGAGCAGAGTTTCAAACGGCTGGTAGCGCCCTTCGACGGCATCGTCACGGCCCGCGAGACCGATATCGGCGCGCTGATCAATGTCGGCGCAGCGGGTGGCGCCGAGTTGTTCGTGGTCTCCGCCACCAGCAAATTGCGCATCTACATCAACGTTCCGCAAAACTATGTACCCAGCGTCCCCGCCGGCACCCGCGCCACACTTTCCGTCCCCGAGCATCCTGGCAAGGTCTACAGCGGCACGGTCGAATCGTCCGCCCAGGCCGTCGATCCCACCACTGGCACGACCTTGATGCAGATCATCGTGGACAACAGTGCCGGGGAGATGATGCCGGGTGACTATGCCAGCATCCACCTGCAGGTGCCTCCGCTCACCGATGTGTACAGCGTCCCGTCCAGCGCACTGATCTTCAACGCCAAGGGACTTTCGGTCGCCATCGTGGACCCTACCAATCATGTTCTGGTCAAGCCGGTGGTGATGGCGCGCGATCTGGGACAGCTGGTCGAACTGGCCTCAGGACTCGGCCAGCAGGATCGCGTGATCGCGAATCCACCCGATGGCGTCAGCACCGGGGACGAAGTGCGTCTGGTCGGCGCTGCGAGCAGCTCTGCGCCCAAGGCCAATTGATGAAGCGGGTGCGGCCATGGCATTGCCGTGCTGCGGTGGTCATGCTGCTGCTCGGCGGCTGTTCGCTCGCGCCAAGGATGCAGACGCCGCAGGTACCCACGGCCGACAGTTACAAGGAAAGCGGTTCCTGGACCCAGGCGCAGCCGGCCGATCGGCTGCCGCGCGCGAGCTGGTGGACGCTCTATGGCAGCGGCGAGCTGGACGACCTGCAAAAACAGCTGCTGGCCGGCAATCCTACTCTCGCTACGGCGGTCGCAGATTACGCCCGCGCCCAGGCGCTCAGCGATCAGGCGCGCGCGGGACTCTTCCCTACGCTCGGCCTCAACGCCAGCGTCGCGCGCCAGCGCGAATCAGTGAATGCCCCCTTGCGGGGACCCACGACACCGACCTACTACGATACCAACACGCTCGGCGGGAACATCGGCTACGAACTCGATCTGTGGGGCCAGATCCGCAACGAAGTGGTGGCGGGCAAGGCCAATGCCGCGGCCGCCGCGGCCGATCTGGAGAACGCCCGCCTGTCACTGTCGGCGCAGCTCGCCGACAACTACATCCAGTTGCGCAGTCTCGATCGCACCGGCGCCCTGCTCGATGACACGGTCAGAGCCTACACCCGCGCCGTGAGCCTCACGCAGCAGCGACACGATGCCGGCATCGCGCCCGGCATCGATGTCTCACAGGCCCAGACGCAGCTGGATGTCGCAAAGTCGCAGGCGGCGCAGACCCTCGCGCAACGCGCGCTGGTCGAACATGCCATCGGCGCCCTGCTCGGCGTATCTGCCTCTAGCTTTGCGATCAAGCCGGCGATCGTGGATATTCCGCTGCCGCACATTCCGACCGGCGTCCCAGCCACGGCGCTGCAGCGCCGCCCCGACATCGCCGCCGCGCAGCGCCGCATGATCGCCGCGAATGCCAATATCGGCGTGGCGCGCGCCGCCTATTTTCCGACGCTCACGCTCGGCGCCCAGGGGGGCTTTCAGAGCACCTCGTTCGCGAACTGGCTGAGCGCTCCGAGCACATTCTGGGCGATCGGTCCCAATGCCTTGCTGACCGTTTTCGACGGCGGATTGCACCGCGCCCAGGTCGCCCAGGCGCGCGCCGAGTTTGATGCGGCCGCGGCGAACTACCGTGGCGTCGTCATCGGCGCTTTCCAGCAGGTCGAGGACAGCCTGGCCAATTTGAATCATGACTACGACGCCGCGGTGGAGGAGAAGGCGGCCGTCGAGGCCGCGCAGCACACTCTCGACCTGTCAAACGTGCTCTATGTGCGCGGCGCGACCGACTATCTCACCGTCATCACGGCGCAGACCGCCCTGCTGCAGGCCCAGCTGCAGTCTCTCAATCTTGATACCCTGCAGCTGCACGCCAGCGTTGATCTGATCCGCGCCCTGGGCGGTGGCTGGCAGGACACGGATTGATCACGATGCGATGCCTTGCGCACCGCAGCCGGATTCTCAGGCCGCCCAAAGTAAGCACAGCGGCACCAGTGTGCCCGCAATGATCAGCACCCACGCG
>Ga0210385_10000656_pt1 | contig 23297 bp, 18 predicted proteins | sample IncBWH26OmetaG_FD_160107 | JGI IMG/M metagenome (GOLD analysis project Ga0210385, IMG submission 160107) | Forest soil microbial communities from Barre Woods Harvard Forest LTER site, Petersham, Massachusetts, United States - Inc-BW-H-26-O ...
GCAGTGTTGGTAACATGCGAGAACGCGATCATCCCTGTCCATGTCTTCAAAAGTCTTCGGCCCGTAGATCGTGATCAGTGTTCGGCGGTGCGCCGCGCGGAAATCCGGTGCGGGCAACTGATAGATTTCCGCAGCATGGACCACACGGTCGATTCCGCTACTTTTTTCCTCACATATACCCATTCGCCTCATAAGACTCGCCAGACGCTCGTTTCGCGATTGGTACCCGTCAATGAATCTTTCGACGGGCACGATAGGCTCGCCTGGATTCGATATTTCGAGGCGATCGCCGTAAATCTCAATCATTGCGGACGCTCCTACCACCGAAAAATCTTGATGGATAAGGGCATTCGCTATTAGCTCGCGAACTGCGATTTCGGGAATAAGTTTTACTTCTCGGCGTAGCGCGTCCACGATGACTTCGTTTTGCGGGAGTTGCGCCATAATGAAGCGCACGAGACCCTGAAAACCAACCGCGAATCCCTTGGTACCCACTTGATCCAGCTTGGTGTCCAGCTTCGATGAACCTGTATATACGACAACTCGCGGAGCCTTTCTGGAGAGGTCGGGAAAAGCATCGAGTCGTTTCGCCAGTAGAAGCGCTCCGAGCCGCCGAATGCCATATGAGCCCTTCGTTTCGTCTATCAATCGCTCTTGCTTGAGCCGCTCGATGACCCCGCTTCTGTCTGTCGGGTATGGGAGTTTCAGAAGCTCAAAAAACGTCTGCGTATCCAGCAGATCGACAACCTGTTGGGCATCGAGTTCCGCATTGGATTGCTCTTCGAGCCAGCCCGGCTGTCCTTCGGCAAAGATACGCCTGAGCTGGTCCTCAGTCATCGGCACCAAAGATTCCCCAGAGCGCATGAGGTAAGCACCTTCAAGTTGATAGGCAGTGCCACGTGGGCGAGAGGGGATATGAAACACGAGAACTCGTCCATCTGGGTGCATTACTTCTTCAACGTCGACGCGAAACCCGACAGCAGTGAATAGTCTTTCTGCTATCTCAATAGAGTTCCGAAAGGCCTCCGTGCCGACGACCGGACGCGGCGGTTTATCTGCGATCCCAAGCAGGAGCGTTCCGCCTCCCTCGTTTGCGATTGCAACGCAGTATCGATAAAGCTTGTCACTGTTAAACTGCGTCTTAGCTTCCTTGAATTCCAGGTTCTGAGTTTCGGACGGTACTTGCCGCCAGAGATCAATTTGCTGTGTAGTGGTCGCCATATCTAGATACCACCATTTGCAACGTGCTCGGCCTTCCGTACCCGAATCTCGCCGGAAATCAGTTTGGGCAAAAGCGCATCGCGAAGCGCACCGAGCGAACGAGTTTCGGACAGACCGCCACTCACTTTGTCGTAAAGGGGAGCAACAAGACGAGAAAACGCTTTTGTGAGACGCGGGGAGGGAATGACAGTGTCCATAGCCAGAAAGGATTCTGGCTTAACTCGCTGGTGACTCCCAGAAGTTCCGGTGACAAGTGTTGTAAGCGTTTCAAGGAAGGTCCGCGAAGTGAAAAGCGCATAAATGTATTCATGGCTAGTGACGGATTTCGGTGTTGTAATGAGAAACTCAGTTGAGGCAATAGATCGAGCTACGTGGCTCACCGAAGGCATCCAGACTCTCGGAATTCGCGGGTTCAGTTTTGACACTAGAACTGAATGCAATGGTACGACGAACTTGTTACTCTTAATTTCGCGCCCCGCTTCTTCAGTTGGCCAGTGTTTTTCATCGTAGGCAGGAAGGCTGTAATGCTGGAAAAGCTCATCTGGGTGTTGGTTCGGTTTTACCGTCCCTTTGTTCAAGCAAACAAGATCGCGAACCTTTCCAACTTTCCAGCCCGCCGGAATCTTGCCAAGAGCGGAAGGTTCGAAGGAATCAGGGAAGAGGGCGGCGGTTTCGGCGTCCACGCCGAAGGGCTGGCGGCCTTCGGACTTGGCGCGGACGGGATCGAAATCCACAAACCACGACGTGAAAATGGCGCGCGCCATCGCCTCCAGCGTCTCGTTCATCCGCCGATTCAATTCGATCTTGGCGTCAAGCGTACTCAGCATGCCCGCGATCGTCTGTTGCTCATCCCGGGGCGGAAGCATAAACGTGAAGGCCGCAATTCTGTTAGGTGACGTGTGCTTGACAGTTGTGCCGGTCGCGCTGGCGAGAATCTCGTTGCGGTAAGGCTGAGAACGCAGCAAGTAGTATAGATAGTCCTTGCTGACGGGAGAATTGGGCCGAATCAGTATTTTCCCTAACCGCTGATTGTGAAGGAAGCGGACGCCATGCGTGCACGGAACCAGCGCCGGGTAGCCTAGCGTGTCAGCGGCTTTGCTCAGGTCCGTCATCGTCACAATCAAGTCGCCTTCGCAGAGCAAAAAATCCTCCAGAACCGGACCGAGGTAATATTTGCGCTTGTCGTCTTTAAATCCGCCGCCAATGAAAAAATTGCCCGGTGTGAGCAACACATCCCCGCTAGGCTCATCTCGAAAATACTTCCCGTCAAAAGCATAACCGTGTTTAATTTCAGCAAGGTCACCCAGCCTCGCGGGAATCCAGTCCCTAACCGCCATAGCCAAGCCTCGTAAGATTCTTGTTAATGGCAGTTTCCAGCTTGGCCGAGCCTTGAAACTGTTCCGAGAGTGTCGCTGCTAGGCGCTTCATCTTGTCCTCGAAGGTCTCGCCTTCGTCCTCGATTTCCTCTGTACCCACGTAGCGGCCCGGCGTGAGGATATGCTCGTGCGCTGCGATCTCTTCTGCCGTTGCACCTTTGCAGAAACCGGGTACATCTTCGTACTTGCCATCTTCCTTCTCGCCTCGCCAAGCGTGGTAAGTGTGAGCGATACGAGAAATATCCTCTTTCGATAGGTCGCGATGGACGCGATCTGTGAGCGAACCCATCTTGCGCGCGTCAATGAAAAGGGTTTGTTTCCGCCTATCGCGAAATTCCCGGTTCGATTTATTTCGTGTGAGAAACCACAGGCAGACGGGAATGGGTGTCGTATAAAACAGTTGGCCGAGCAGCGCGATCATACAGTCGACAAGGTCCGCCTCGATGATGGCCTTGCGGATTTCTCCCTCGCCCGACTGATTCGATGACATTGAGCCGTTCGCGAGCACGAATCCTGCAATACCGCCCGGTGCAAGATGCGAAATGAAATGCTGAACCCAGGCGAAGTTCGCATTTCCTATGGGTGGAACGCCGTACTTCCAGCGTGAGTCCTCGCGGCGACGTTCGCCGCCCCAGTCGCTGTCGTTAAACGGCGGATTAGCGAGTATAAAATCGGCTTTAAGGTCCTTGTGCGCGTCGTTGTGAAACGAGCCTTCGCTGTTCCAGGTGATATTCGCTTCGATTCCGCGAATCGCGAGGTTCATTTGGGCAAGCCTCCAGGTTGTCTGGTTCGACTCCTGCCCGTAAATGCTGAGGTCTGTTCGCCTTCCGCCGTGCGCTTCCACAAACTTTTCACTTTGAACGAACATGCCGCCCGAGCCGCAGCAAGGATCGAGGACCCGGCCTTTATACGGCTCGATCATTTCTACGAGCAGCTTGACCACGCATTGAGCCGTGTAGAACTGGCCGCCCTTCTTGCCTTCGGCGGCGGCAAATTGACCGAGGAAGTATTCGTAGACACGGCCCAGAACGTCCTTTGACCGGCTCTCTTTGTCGCCCAACCCGATTGTGCCGATTAGGTCGATTAGCTCGCCCAGGCGGTGCTTGTCCAAAGATTCGCGGGCATAGTCCTTCGCGAGAACGCCTTTCAGCGACGGGTTCTCTTTTTCAATAGCAAGCATCGCCTCGTCAATCAGCTTGCCGATAGTCGGCTGTTTGGCCTTGGCTTCTAGATTTGTCCAGCGTGCGGCTTTTGGAACCCAAAAGATGTTTTCGCCGATGTATTCGTCGCGATCTTCGGGGTTTGCGTGCGGTTCCTTTTTTAGTGCTTCGTAGTGTTCCTGGAAAGCGTCCGAAATGTATTTGAGGAAAATCAGGCCCAGGACGACGTGCTTGTAATCCGAGGCGTCCATGCTGCCGCGAAGCTTATCGGCGGCTTGCCAAAGCTTTTGCTCGAATCCAAGATTCGCGCCGTTCTTGCTGCCGGTCTTCTCTTTGCTTTTCGCGCCTCGCGCCATTCTAGACGTGTGCCTTCTCGCCTATCACAAGGCGGTCAAGTTACGGGTAAGGGAAGCTAAATGAACGAGATGCATTATATGAAATCTATGCGCCGAAGGCGACTTTTGGGGCGGCAGATGGCCGACCTAACGTTACGTATGTACGTAACGTGCCCGACCGGGCGACGGGCCTAAATTAGCCAAGACTTCCACCAAGTAGAATGTCCGCTGTGAAGTCGATTTCAGCTTCGCATTTGCGGCAGGCATTATTTAATGCCGGTCCTTTATAGCCGCAGGAACATTCCACGTAGAATTCTTTCCTTAATATATGGTGTGGGGATTTCGCAGCCTCGCGCTGGCGGTCTTCCATACATATATCCCGCGATCGGCGCGCGCTGACTTCCGGCATGCCAGCTAACGAGTCAGCCAGAAAGCGGACTTGAGCCTTGGCTCTTTGCGGGAATGCTGATTCGCGGATCACGGCCAAAATCTCGGCTGCTAAGCGCGGAACGAAGTTGTTCGCGTAAGGCTGGCCGTACTTCTCGAATGCGGCTGTAACTTCATCTTCGGTATTCGCCACGAGAAGAGGTCCACTCAATGTGGACCAGACCGACCCTAACGCCACGCGATAGTTTTCCGCGTGTCCAGTAACTGTAGACCTCTCCACTTGAGTTGGTCTTCCTCTCCCTCGTTTTTCCAAATAAGGTGCAAGAACTTTTTTAGGCTTTTTAGCCCCTTTTTTAAGTTTTTTTGAATTTGGCATATTTGCGTTGGTTCCCAGGGATTCGGTCTCCAATTATACGTAGATATGCCTACTAATGCGCTTAATTATGCGCGAGAAAATTTGTGTCAATTCTGACTGTCAAGTGGTCCAGTCGAGAAGTCAATAAAAATGGCCTTATTATGAGCTTGCGGCAAACTGGAAGTAACCAGGAGCACAGTAAAGATGATCGGATTAAGCGTAAAAACAATGTTCCCATGCCCGGTATGCACCAAGCCGCGCGAAGTGAAGATGACCAAGAAGAGAAAGCCGTATCTGATTTGCGACCCATGCGGAATTCAGCTTTTTGTTCGAGGCCCCGCCGGTATTGCAGCATTCGAGCGATTGCTCGACCGCGCCGAAGTCGAAGACCTATTCACGCGCTCCGCTGAAATGGAGCGGCGCTACTACCTTGAATGTCCCGCGTGTGGCCGTCATTTCTGGGCCGAACCTAGTCTCGCAAAGACGAGCGTCTTCGATGGAACTCTTCAGGGGTTTCGTTGCCCTAACAAAGATTGCCGGGAGGTGGTGCCATGGAAAACGAAGGAAAGAGCATGACGATTCTGGGAATGCTCTTGGTTCTTGCCGGTGCGGCGTTGCTGGTAGCGCTGATTTGGTCGTTTGCCCGTGAACGCACGTCCAACACAGACAATTCGAACCAAGGCGGCCAGGGGGCGGTTAATTGAGCCTTCCTTCTCAACTCGACGCGCTGAGGGAACGCGAGCCGCACCAACGCCTTGTCCCGATTCGCGAAGCGGCCTCGTTTCTGAGCGTTTCTGTTTCCACGCTCTACGGCTGGGTATGGCAGCGGCGGATTCCGTTCGTAAAGATTGGCCGTGCGCTGCGCTTTGATCTTCGGGACCTGGAAGCGTTCGTTGAGGCCAATAGGCAAGTTCCCCCTCAGAAACCATCCTCCGCTGATAGCCGCCCGATGCGCTGTTACAATAACGGCGCGGCTGGCAAAGGGTAGAGAAAGCGAGCCGCAGATGGGTGTCTACAAAAGAGGGAACGTCTACTGGATCGACTATTACGACCCAAACCGAAAACGGGTCCAGGAGTCTTCCGAGAGTTCCAACCGACGCGATGCCGAGGATTTTCTAGCAATCCGTAAGTCTGAAATCTTGCGAGGGGTCTACAAACAACCCGTCAAGATTTCGCTTGGGGAATTCGGCGAGCGTTATATGGAGCACGCGAAGGCGAACAAGCGGTCTTGGTTGCGAGACGAACAAATGCTTAATCATCTTTGCGAGTTTTTCGGCAAAGAAAAGCTGCTAACGGAAATAGCTCCGATGCAAATCGAAGCCTATAAAATTCAGCGGCTGGGCAAAATAGCAGACTCCACGGTCAACCGGGAGTTGGCTTTGCTTAAGCGTATGTTCAATCTCGCGATCACATGGGATTTGTACTTTGGATTGAACCCGGTGCGAAAGGTTAGATTCTTCCGAGAATTTAACAACAGACTCCGTGTTCTAAGTCCCGAAGAAGAAGAAAAGCTTCTCCAAAACGCTATTCCGTATTTACAGGACTTGATTCGATTCGCGTTGAATACGGGACTGCGAACGGGAGAGATTTTCTCGTTGCGCTGGTCGCACGTGGATTTACAGAGGGGAATTCTTTCTGTTTTCGCGTCCAAAACACAGACGATCCGTGAAATACCGATAAATTTGGAGGCGCGGAAGGTCCTCGAAGCCTGGAAGCTAAACCAAAAGAATGAAATCCTTTTCTACAATCCTCAGACCGGCAAACCGTTTGTTGATTTGAAAACTGGATTTGCTCTTGCTTGTGAAAAAGCGGGAATCACGGATGTGACGTGGCACACGCTGCGCCACACGTTCGCTTCTCGTTTGGTAAACAGTGGCGTCGATATAGTGACAGTGAAAGAATTGCTCGGACATTCGAGCATTAGCGTCACGATGCGATACGCACACACAAATATCGAGAGCAAACGAGCCGCAGTTGAAAAACTCGACCGTTTTGGTGACAATTTGGTGACAGTCCGTCCAAAATTGCACAATTCCAGGGCAGTACTGTCACTAAAGCGGGTCGCAAGTTACAATGTATCAACAGCTTAAAACGGAGGGGTAGGAAAGCGGTTGACTCCGGCGGTCTTGAAAACCGTTGAGCCCGAAAGGGTTCCGTGGGTTCGAATCCCACCCCCTCCGCCATTCAGTCTTTAATTGTCGCCAGGGTAGAGAGAAATCGCGCCGAAGCCCTTTTTTCGGCCCGTTTCTCTACCGATTCTCAACGCTCGTCAATTCTCTGTTCCGCTTAGCGGCTTGGTACGGAGCGAGCGCATCGATCCCAAGGTCGAGGCGTCGGCGGTCGAGATTGCCGCGTTCCTACAAAAGACCCAAGTTATATCGATTTCCTGTGGCGATGACGTGGATATGCAAAGCTGCAAATTCTTTGTGAATTCTCTTCAGTCGCATCTTGACGAAGTTGAAATTCATCTGTTCTACGAGCCAGAAACGGAACTGTTTGGTGTGACGCGATCTTTTTTTGTCACGCCACGTCTGCTTCCGTCATCTGCTCCTGGGCAGGTCACCCTTCGTCTAATTGAAATGGGTAATCCCCAAGCTCTTTATGTGGGCGGTACGTGTTTTGATCTCAGTGATCCCGGTTGGGGACAGCATCGTGTGTTTTTACCACAGTGGCGGCAAGTCGAAGAAATGGGTGATAACGACTTTGGCCCGTTGGAATCTGACAAGGCACGTGCGGCCAGCATTCTCGCCCGGACATTTTCAAGCTACTGGACGAAAACGCAGTTGACTGTCGCGCCTTAGAGGTCTGGCTGCGCCTTTGCGTCACCCCGCGGACTTGATCGTGCCGGCTTCGCTCAGAGCATTGAGCTCGATATATATTGATGTCATACAGACCCAATTCTTACGCGTCGACATAGGCAATCAGCCAGTCGCTTGGGTCGTGCAGTTGCGGCTTCAGAGCCGTGAGCAATTCTGATTCTGCTTGGTCGCAGTCATCCGAGTCTCAGCCTGAGACACATTCCCAGTCTCTGCACAGTTCTCATAGGCACGTTGGCCGACCGAATCGATTTACACCTGCTGGCACTCAATCAGCACCTTTTGCGGATACCAAAATTACTTCAGAATTTATGTTTTTGGCTAAGAGTGCAGACGAATGCCGCTTCATAAATCGACCCGTTCCACTTCATACTGCCGCGGCCTGCTGGCCGTAAGCACCAAACATGCATGGCGAAGACCAATTTCATGTCGAGCTTGGTCAGCCGACCGCAAAATTGTCGTCAACGCGAAGTCGTAATTCTTCGCACGTCTTGACGGTATTTATCTGCTATATAAGTTCCGATTGAGCCTTACCATGTAGGCTCGGAAATGCCGTTGCCTTGTGCTCTGACCGAGCCCGCGTGGGTGATCAAGGCCCGGGAGAGAATGAAGATCGTCGAAATCGATTTGCATGGGATGCGTCCGGCCGATCTTGGCTGCACGCACGGCAAAGCGGGCGAACTGACGAGCTACATCCGCCAAGCATGGGAGAAGGGTGAGACTGGAATCAGCTTCATTCACGGTCATGGGCGGAACCGCGGAAAATCTCCTGGTTTTGTGAACACGAACACAGGATACCTTGGTCTGTGCGTTCGACGTGCGTTGCGTTTGGACACATCCCTTCGGCGATGGATTTATCACACGACGATCGATTGCTCGCAAAAGGGCTGTATGTGGGTGCGCTTGAAGCCTCGCAGGTCCTCTTCGGCGGCCAACTAATCGGCATACGACTGGGATCAAATGGGCCACAGCGAGCTCTGGCTTCCTCTATCCGGCGGCAAAGTCGCAAGAGACAAAGTGCGCCGGATAGATTTTCCGATCGAATTGCAGGTCCTGTGGGGATGCCGAGAAGCTTCGTCGCGGCGACTCGGTCATGGCAGGCGATCGCGTTACCGTCAGCGATTTGACGGATCTGCGCATGTCAAGACGGGTCGCCGATCGCCTGGTCCCGAACCAGATTCCAAAGCCTGTTGAAACCTACGGATTCTCGTGGATTCTAAGTGATTGCTGTTGAATCGTTTGTGGGCCGCTTGTCGAACTCTGTTCAAACGTGTTGAAGTCTGGTGCTTTCGCAGCTACAAGATTATCTACAATTCGACACCAGGTCGTTTCTCAGCAACGTCTTCCCGAATGAACAGCGCCGTTCTGCAGGTTTCTGTCTACCAACTCCGCGTATAACCTACGCTGAAGGTCGTATACCAAGGGGCAGTTATGATCTTATTGAAAGTGTCTTGGACCCAGATTGAGTTGTATTCGTTGAAGTGGATAATCCCGCCCAGCGATTCACCGTCGTAGAAATGATTTTGTACGTGAGCGTTTCCGGTAAAGCTACTGATGCCGACCTGGACGAACGTATAAGCGCTGACGACCTTCGTCCTTGGCAGCCAGAAATTCTTCATCACGCCGCCGGCTTCGGTGTGAGAACCAAAGTCAGAATGCCAAAATCCCGGTCCGCCGTCTTCGTAAGTGTAGGAAAATGTCAGTTCGTCGCCGATCGGGTCCCTCTTCAAGAACCCAAAGGTGTGACCGATGCCGATATTGTAGTTAGCTTTAGGAGCGAGCCCCGGCCTCACAAAATCGGATCCCATCATTACGAAGAAATCGGTGCTCGTGCCCGACATTCCCATCTCGGCGCTTGGCGTCTGCGCCGATTGCCCCTCCGCGCCACGCACGACGGCAAGGAGAAAGATGAGACTCAGGCAGGCACGACGGATTCTGAGTGTCGTCATATTGTTTGGTTGAAAGTTCATGGTCCATATCCTCATTTGTTAGTTGGACTCCAATAAAGTTTGTATCGCCGGTGAGGCGTGCCCGCAGCGCAGCTATTTGTCGCTCGGATTCTCGAAACGGTAGCCCACCCAAGGCTCCGTTAGGATGTAGCGCGGTTCGCGAGGGTTCGGTTCGATCTTCCGCCGCAGCTGATTCACAAGCACGCGCAGTGATTCCGTCTCCTCGCCATAGTCGGGCCCCCAAACTGATTGCAGGAGCCAGCGGTGAGTGAGTGTCTTGCCTTGGTGTGAAACAAGTTGGCGAAGCAGCGAGAATTCCTTCGGCGTGAGCCGGACGGTACGGTCCCTGGCTGACACGCTGCGCCTTTCGAAATCGATTTTCAAGTCTGGCGAGACAAAGGGCGGGATTTCATCCGATCCCAAACGGCGAATCGTTGCGCGAATGCGTGCTGAGAGTTCTTCCGCGCCAAACGGCTTTACGACGTAGTCGTCCGCGCCGGCGTCGAATGCCTGCAATTTGTCGCGTTCACTGTCTCTTACGGTGATCATGATGATGGGAATGTCTGTTACGCGGCGGATCTCTTTGCAGGTGGCGATGCCGGACATACCCGGTAGGTTCACGTCGAGTAGTATCAGCTCAACTTGCTCGTTGCGAATCACTTCCAGCGCTTCCTCTCCGCTGCGCGCGTCAACGACAGTGAATCCTCGGGGGATCAGTACTGAGCGCAGTGCACGTCGAATCTGAGGATTGTCATCTACGATAAGAATGAGTTCAGAAGTCATGCTCGCACCGTGGCGCAGAAACGGCGGCTGATCGTGTGGGCTTCGGGTTATCGACTTGGGCTCGAAGGTCATGTTCCAGTGCGTCGAACCGCCTGCTAAACAAACTTGCTATTCCTTCAATTTGCGTTTGGCCGGTTTTTGCGGCGACGCTTCGAAGCGATAACCAAACTGATGTTCCGTGTGGATATAGAGAATTCTCTCCGGCGCAGTCTCGAGCTTCCTTCGCAGCTGATTGATCGTCACCCGGAGGCGCTGAATCTCCTGGCTGTGTTCCGGTCCCCACAAAGACTGAAGCAGCGTGTGGTGAGCGACCGGCTTTCCCTCGTTGAGGACGAGATAGCGCAGGAGCTCAAATTCGCTCGGCGTCAGATGTATGGGCTGCCCTCCAAGAGTGGTGCGGCGCCGCTCGAAGTCGATCTTCAATTCGCCCGATTCGAAGGCTGGGATCACGTCCGAATCCGAAGAGCGTCGCCTCAAGGCGTGAATTCGGGATAGCAGTTCCTGGATGCCAAAAGGCTTCACAAGGTAGTCGTCCGCCCCGGCATCGAAAGCCTGTACTTTTTCTTCCTGCGTGCGGCAGACGCTGATCACGAGCACCGGAACCTCGGACATTTTCCGGATCTTGCGACAGGCTTCGAAGCCGCCGATGCCGGGCATCTTTATATCGAGCAGCACCATGTCGACGGCGCCGTCGGCGTGAATTTCGTCGACGGCCTCCTCTCCCGTTCGGGCTTCGACGACCGTGTAGCCTGAACTGGCGAGAGTGGTGCGCAGTGCACGACGAACGCTCGCGTCGTCGTCCACAAGCAGAATCTTTGCTGTATTGATCGGGGGCGCCGTTCGCGCCGTCGAAGGGGAATGCGATTGGGATAGAAGTAGATTGTGTGACATATATGAGACCGCCGCCCTGAGTCGAGAGTTGTTACAAACCGGCTGCTCTCATCGTCTCAAAGGGAGATAAGAGAGTCGTTAACGGTTCCTAAGGATTCCGTAAGCTCCTTCCCATTCGAAAAACCTTCGCTTTTTATAAGCAAATCTTCCGCTCACTTCGATATAGACAATCAGTTTATTGAGTTTGACCACGAACGAAGTTGACCTTACTGTGTCCTCCGACTTCACCGAAAAGTGAATCAGAAGTCGTAGAAGGGGCGTTAAGCGTTCACAAATCGGATTTGAGGACGCGCGCTTCTGGGTCGTGGTGTGTGCACACGCCTTCAAATTGTGCAGCCCGGGGAGCGACGGACCGATGGTCAGTAGGCCGCTACGGAGTGACGCGAGATTTACGAATGCCTTATCTGATTTTTATGCGTTTCGTAAGTCGGCCATGTGAAATGGACCTAACAGATAAGAAAACGATTGGCAGCGGACGCGAATAGCGCGATGGGAAAAGATATGCAGAACGATTTCTTCCACACGGAGTCTTCGGTGGGACTGAAGGCCGGACATGGGGTCCGGCTCTCAGGACTTCGCGGACGTGAGCGCCGCCTCGGCCACGGCGCTCACACAAATTTGTGCGGCAGTTTTGAAACACGAAGCCGCAGTGCCGATCGAGTGTGCAGGCAAGTTTGCAGGCGAAGGGCAGCTCAGTGCGAAAGCACAGGACGATTTGAAACCGGAAAGGGGTTACCACGTGAAAGTGAGTGAGGCGGGCAGTAGAAGTCATCTGTGCGGCAGGGCAGTCTCTCTTGCCGGGATTCTATGTCTGGCACTTGCGGCGCCGTGCGTCACATTCGGACAGGCGCGGAGTGCTGGCTACAACAACTTGGCGCCAATGAGCGGGCCAGCAGTTGCATCGACGCCTGCTCCCGCACCTGCTGCAGCCAACGACCCGTCAGGGAACAATGGAACGCCCGCGGCGCAGCCGACAAACTCCACAACGAATGTTTCCGATCCGGCGGTCGCTGCGCAACTGGCGGCGATGGAAAAGCGGATTGAGGAACTGGAAGCTGCCCTCAAGGCAAGTAATGCGGCAGCAGAGCCGGCTCCGGCCGCAGCGGCTGATTCAACCCCCGCGGCTGCTCCTTCGTCGACAACTTCTACGGCGGCGGCTGCAGTGGCACCGGCGGATACGACAGCTGCTACGTCGAGTTCCAGCAGCCAGGCTCCGGCCGCGGCGGCTGCACCAGCCTGCTGCACGGTGGAGGTTACAACCAAGTCGGCACCATTTTCGTTCGATAACACGTGGGAGAACAACACACCGCGCAACAAAGATACGCCGTTGGCCACGAAATACTTCGTGCCGGAGTTCCGAGTAGACGTCAACTATATTAATTCCTACAACCAGCCGAAAGACCACACCATGGGCGGGTCGACTGAAAGTTTCCGGAACGGGGAATTTCAGTTGGAGCAGATGAGCTTCGGGGGTGACCTGCGCATCGACAACGTCCGCGCCCGTGTGCTAACGATGAACGGCTTGTTTGCAACCACGACGCCGCGCAACGACGGCAGCGCCGGCGTGGGCCAATGGAACCTCAACGACGCCTACAAATACTTTTCGGAAGCCTGGGGCGGTTACCACTTCAACGTAAATCACGGTCTGAATGTCGATGCGGGTATATTCGTTTCCTACATCGGTCTCTTTAGCTACTACAACTTCGACAACTGGACATACCAGCCTTCCTACGTTTCCTCGAACACGCCCTGGTTCTTCAACGGCGTTCGGATACAGTGGTTTCCGACCGACAAGCTGAAGATCGAGCCTTGGATCATCAACGGCTGGCAGTCTTATGCCAAATACAACAGCAAGCTAGGCCTTGGCGGACAGATTAAATATGTCCCGAAGGAATGGCTCTCCTTTGTGTTCAACAACTACGGAATGGGTACGGACACTTTGGGCGTGCCAGGGGAATCCCGCATCCACACGGACGACAGCGCGGAAGTGAGGTATTACAATCACCCGGAAAGCTACGGAATAAGTAAGTCGGCTTTTACAGTTACCGGCGACCTCGGATGCGAATACGGTGGCTCGGGAAATACCATCGTAAGCTGCCACAACGACAAGGACGGCCATCCAAAGCAATCCTTCGCGGGCTGGATGCTTTATAACCGGACCTGGTTCCACAAGGACCTCTACGCCATTACGATTGGCGGCGGTGCGATGGATAATCCGGGGCGATACTTGACGCTGCTTCAGCCAATCAATGGGTCAACAGCGGTTTCCGGCTCGCCGTATTTTCCGGAGGTTCCAGGGACAAAGTACAAGGCTTGGGATAGCACCATCACGTTCGACTACATGCCGAGCCAATTCATAACCTTCCGATTCGAGAACGGCTACCGCTACGCCAACGTACCGTACTTCTCCGGGAGGGACGGGATCACTCCCCCGGGCGGCAACGTAGGCCCCGTAGCCTACAACGGATCGGTCGGGACCGGTGCGAGTTACATCTGCACGAACGGCACCACCTCCGCAGTGGCCAATTACAGCCCCTCGGCCTACGGCCTGTTCCCCGGTTCGGCCAACACCACCTCAGTTCCGACCGGCTATGACAGCATCGAGAATGTGAACAGCCAGTGTTTGTCGCAAAGTGGCGAAAGCATGTCCCTTTGGGAACCCGATCTGCGTAAGAACCAATGGAACAGCACGATCGCGATCATGGTGAAGTTTTAGTGAATCAGGTAATCTACGATTCGATGAGAAGCGCCGGAGTTATTTTCACTCCGGCGCGCTTTCATCGCGGCGCCAACGGAATGGCATTCGGAGTCGTTCTCTGTCCCGCTCCTCTGGAAGCTTTACAAACGCCTTATGCTCCGCTAACCGGTTTCGTAGACGAATCGTTTTTAATGGCTGAATCGGATAAGGTTCCTCGCGGTGGCGAGGAGACGGCGGATTTCACAGGCTCGAAATGAAAACTCTATCGCTCAAATCGGGACTCGTCCTAGCGCTCTTGTGCAGCTTTGCGCCGTTGGTTTGCAGGGCGAATGTTTCGAGCGCCGGGTCTCAAGCGCCCTCAGGAGATGTCGTCAGCCAGGTCGCACCCACACAAGCGCAGCCAACTGAAGCATTCGCTCACGCGAGCGTGGCGACTGGGAGTACGGGCGAAGCCACATCGTTGCTTAGCGGGATTCAGCTGAGTTTAGCGATGGCGGACTTCACGGGCGACACCCATCCGGACCTGGCTACTGTAAATTTGGCCCAATTCGATCCTTTCCAGACACAGTATTTTATCGACGTTCAGCTAACGAAGGGAGGTCGCCAGTCCTTAAGATTGACGGCGCTTCCAGGTGGACTGTTCATCACGCCAAAGGATGTAACGGGCGATGGGACGCTAGATCTCATCGTCCGCGCAACAATCTCCCACGCCGTTGTAGCCATCTTCTTGAATGACGGCTACGGGCGGTTCTCCAGCACTGAATCGATACCCTTTTCTCGCGCGGCAGATGCAGACGCTGTTGGTTTTGAGCTGGCGGCAAACCAACCGATATCGAGTGCGCCCATGATCGCGCAGTCGCCGCAACAGACCGACTTGCAGGACAAGTCACGCGCACGCCTGGAAGAAAACGGAACGCAAGCTCCAGGGATGAACGCCGGCCTTGCTGTCTCTTTGTTTGCGCTATTTCAATCAAATCGTGCTCCTCCCCTAGTAGCCTAGATCCTTATCTCGCTTACTAAAACGAAGTCAGGACCGCGGTCAACAGCGTCGGTTCAAAACGCTGGACGTGTATCTGGTGTGCGGCGTGTGCAACCAAATTGTGGCGCAGGAGGTTGATGATGCGAGGCAGCAATTCCCAACAACTATGGCCGCTTCTGCTTCTTCTGAGTCTGACCATGGCCGGCTGTGGAACGAAAGACGACGTGGCGGATCAAGCACCGCCTCCGGCCAACGTGATACCTGGTATCGACGTGGCGCATTTCGCGGTCGAAAACCCCGGGGCGTATCCGTTCGCGACAGCGACGGAGTATCAGGCTCCGTCGAAATTGGTCGTGACCGGTACGGTCAATCCGGACATTACGCGGACGGTGCCGGTGGTCACATTGGCCTCCGGCCGTGTGGTGGACATTCGAGCGCGGCTGGGCGACACCGTAAAAAAGGGCCAAGTTCTTCTGCAAATTCGAAGCGATGACGTTTCCGGGGGCTACGACGCCTACCGCAAAGCTGTGTCCGACGAGCTTCTGGCGCGCAAACAACTCGACCGCGCCAATCTCCTCTATTCACATGGCGCGATTGCGATGGGTGATCTGGAGATCGCGCAGGATGCGGCAGACGACGCCAAGGTCACCCTCGGTACCGCCACCGAGCACCTTCGACTGCTCGGCAACGATCCCGACAATCCGTCCGGCCTTGTCGAAATCACGGCCCCGGCCGCGGGCGTAATCACAGACCAGGAAGTAGTGGATGGAAGCACCATCCAGAGTTATTCCGCAAATCCGTTCACTATTTCCGATCTTTCGTCCGTGTGGATCGTTTGCGATGTCTACGAAAACGACGTGGCCGATCTGCATGTGGGCGAAACCGCGGACATCATTTTGAATGCGTTTCCCGGCCAGGTTTTCAAGGGCAGCATCAGCAATATAGGGGCGATCCTCGACCCGACGATCCGAACGGCAAAAGTGCGACTGCAAGTGCCGAATCCCGGAATGATGCGCATCGGAATGTTTGCGACAGCCACGTTCTATAGCCTGACAAAGCAAACATTCACATCCGTTCCCGCCTCCGCGATTTTGCATCTCCACGATCGCGATTGGGTCTTCGTCCCGGCACCGAATCAGATGTTCCAGCGAGTAGAAGTGAACAGCGGCGACCAACTGCCGAATCAGATGCAGGAGGTTCTCACAGGCTTACAACCCGGGCAGAGAGTCGTATCGAATGCAACGGACTTGCAAAGCGCGATCGATAACGAGTGAACACGGAACGCTAACCGACACAGGGAACCAACAGATATGATTCGAGCTCTCGTAGATTTTGCTCTGAACAACAAATTCATCGTCCTGGCTTTCGCCGCACTTCTGACGGCGTGGGGCGCGGTTTCCTTTCACAACCTGCCAGTAGAGGCATATCCGGACATCGCCGACAATTACGTGGCGATCATCAGCCAGTGGCCTGGACACGCTGCGGAAGAGGTGGAGCAACAGGTGACGATCCCGGTCGAGATTCAGATGAACGGGATTCCCCATCTCTCGATTGTCCGTTCCGAATCGATTTTCGGCTTGTCTCTGATCAATCTCATCTTTGACGACCAGTCAATCAATGACTGGAATCGCCAGAAGGTTTTGGAGCGGCTAACGCTGGTTACTGTCCCTTCCGGCGTTCAACCACAAATCGGCACGGACTGGAGTACGACCGGCCAGATCTATTGGTATACGCTGCGCAGCACGAATCCCCAGTATGACCTCATGGACTTGAGATCCCTCGAGGACTGGGTGCTTTTGAAAGAATTCAAAAAAGTGCCGAACGTCGTCGATGTGAGCGATTTCGGAGGAACAACCCGTGAGTATCAAGCGCGAGTCGATCCCGAGAAGTTGATTTCATACGGGCTGAATATCGGACAAGTTGAACAGCAACTATCCAACAACAACTTTAATGCCGGTGGCAGCTACCTCGAAGTCGGTGGGCAGCAAATTAACGTGCGCGAGATCGGTATGTATCGCAACGTCCCAGATATCAAGCAGACTCTGGTTACAGCCAAGAACGGCACACCGATTCGCATTCAAGACATTGCCGATGTCGGATGGGGTTCCAGAAATCGATTGGGACACATGGCGAGGGCGACCCACCGTCCGGACGGGGTGATCGTCGATGAAGACGATGTGATTCAGGGCGCCGTGCTGATGTTGAAAGGGGCGCAGGAGCAACCTACCCTTGATGCCATTCACGCCAAGGTTACTGAGCTCAACACAAAGATCCTGCCCGAGGGTGTAAAGGTCGTCCCCATGCTGGATCGGAGCGATCTCCTGCGATACACGCAACACACCGTGTTGGACAATCTTGCGGACGGTATGATCCTGGTGACGATCATCCTCCTCTTGCTTTTGGGCAATATTCGCGGAGCAATCATTGTTGCGCTGACGATTCCCTTTGCCCTGCTCTTCGCCTCGATTTGCCTCGACTTGAGAAGCATTCCCGCAAACCTCCTTTCGCTCGGAGCCCTGGACTTTGGAATGGTCGTCGATGGCGCCGTTGTAATGGTGGAAAATATTGTCCGGCATCTGGCTCACCGCCGAGGTGACTCGACCAAGACGACCCTGGATTGCATTCGCGATGCCTGCCATGAAGTTCAGCGCCCCGTTTTCTTCGCAATCGCGATCATCATCACGGCCTACATGCCGATTTTCACGCTGCAACGCGTCGAAGGTCGCCTATTCCGGCCGATGGCCTGGACGGTTGCGTTTGCCCTGCTGGGCGCGATGACCTTTTCTATTCTGATTGCGCCGGTATTGGCGAGCCTGGTGTTTCGCGGCCCCGTGAGGGAATGGCGAAATCCTGTGATGATCTTCGTCACCGGCCAATATCGGAAACGCTTGCGGTGGGCCATCGAACATCGCTGGATTACTTTCGGAGTGGGCCTAGCCGCCTTAGGTGTAGCGATCTTTCTGGCTTTTAGCGGGATAATCGGAGGGGAATTTCTGCCTCATCTCGATGAAGGTGCAATCTGGGCGCGAGGTACTCTCTCCAACAGCACCGACTACACGCAAGGCACCGCCTTCGCTAAGCAGGCGAGGCTGATTTTCGCATCGTTTCCCGAAGTCACCACAGTCGTCTCACAGACCGGCGCTCCAGATGACGGAACGGACACCGGAGGGTTCGGCGACACCGAATATTTCATTGACCTCAAGCAAAAAGACCAGTGGCGTCCGGCGTTTCACAAGGACAAGGATGCATTGATTGCTGCGATGAACCGTCAAGTCGAAGACCTCCCCGGGGTCTTTTGGAACTTTTCTCAGCCGATCGAAGACAACGTAGACGAAACACTTACGGGGACAAAGGGCGGACTCGCGGTGAAGTTATATGGTCCGGATCTGGGCGTTCTTGAAGAGAAAGCCGACGAAATGAAGACCGCGATGCAGAACATTTCCGGAATCAAGGATCTAGGTGTGCTGCGCGACACCGGCCAGCCAAACCTCGACATCGAGGTCGACCGGGCTGCTTGCGCGCGCTGGGGAATCAACGTAGCGGACGTGCAAGACGCGATTCAGACTGCCGTCGGCGGAAATGCAGTCAGCCAAGTTCTCCAGGGCGAGGCGGTTTACGACCTGACCATTCGTTATCTGCCGCAGTATCGCGACACACAGGAAGCGATCCGGAACATTCGTCTTCTTTCTCCCAGCGGCGAACGCGTCTCGCTGGCCCAGTTGGCGAGCGTGCAGATCAAGGACGGTGCCTACGATATTTATCGCGAAGGGAATACCCGCTACGTTGCCGTTCGCTTCGAAGTTCGTGACAGGGATCTGGGTAGCACTGTCCACGATGCGATGACCGCAATCGACCAGAAAGTTCAGCTTCCTCGCGGATATTACGTCCAGTGGTCCGGAGAGTATGAAAGCGAACAGCGCGCGTCGCGACGTCTGATGCTGATTGTGCCGTTAACCATCCTCGTGATCTTCATCATTCTTTACACGATGTTCCGGTCCGCGAAGTGGGCGCTTCTGATTCTCGGCGTGGTCGCAATGGCACCTCTCGGAGGACTACTGGCGCTTTTGATCACCCATACCCACTTCAGTGTTTCGTCGGGCGTGGGTTTCCTGGCTCTTTTTGGCGTGTCGGTTCAGACAGGCGTGATCATGCTGGAATACATCAATCAGCTTCGCGCCCGGGGCTACGCCGTAGTGGAAGCTGCAATTGAGGGCGCCGTGCTCAGGCTGCGGCCGATCATGATGACGATGCTCGTAGCGACTTTCGGTTTGATACCTGCTGCCATGTCGCACGCCATCGGGTCAGATTCTCAACGTCCGTTTGCGATCGTGATCGTCGGCGGTCTCGTTGCCGCATTGGCGATGAGCATTATCCTCTTGCCAACGATGTACGTTTGGGTGGCGCGCGACGGCGACATGCTGCCCGAACCGGAGGAAGAACTTGCATCGTGAGTGTGTGACATTTGCCAGCGGCACGGAACGGAGCTTCGGATGAACCGCTTTCCCTTAATAAGTGGAGTGTTGTTTCTGCTCGCCGTAACTAGTGCCAGCGGGCAGGTGCAGGCACTGGCGCAAACGCCGCCGGCGACCTCTGCGGCAGCGCCGACGCCTCTCAGTTGGCAGCAAGTGCGCGATCTCTTTGAGAAGAACAATCCGACGCTGCAATCCGATCAGTCGAACGTGGAAGAATCCAAGGCGGAAGAGATCACCGCCTATCTCCGGCCTAACCCTCAGCTGAGCCTGTCTTCGGACGGCACGCAGCTTGCGCCTTACAAGGGCACGTGGGTGCCTTTTCTCGGCACGCAGGCCGTGACCAACTTCAGCTATCTCCACGAGCGCGATCATAAACGGGAACTTCGGCTGAAGAGCCAGCAGCAAGCGACGGAAATCGCCACGTCGGGTCATACGGATCTTGATATCAACATGATCTTCAGCTTGCGGAGCGCTTTCATCGGCATTCTGCAAGCGAAGGCGACGGTGCAGATGGCGAGCGACGATCTTGCCTATTGGGACAAAGTGCTGGAGATCAGCCGGACTCGCCTGCAGGCCGGCGACATCGCCCAGATCGATTACGACCAACTCGAGCTTCAACGCGTGCAATACGAATCGGAAATCGAGAGCGCTGAAATCAACTTGCGGACTTCCAAGATTCAGCTGTTGACGCTTCTTAACAGTCGAACGCGGGTGGATCAATTCGACGTGGACGGTCTCTTCGACTTTACGGACCAACTCGACGCGCTCGATTCGTTCCGCCAGACTGCTCTCGATAACCGGCCCGACCTGAAAGCTGCAGTGCAGTCCGTGGATCAGGCGAATACGAACTATAAGCTGGCCGTTTCCAACGGTTCTACCGATCCGACGCTGAGCGTTTGGTGGTCCTATAATCCGTCATTTAACAACCCACTCGACCACAACACCCTGGGAGTGGGCATCAGCATCCCTCTGCGTGTGTTCGACAGAAACCAGGGCGAGAAGTTGCGGACGAAGATCGATATCGATCGCAATCAACAACTACTGACTGCCACGCAGGCGCAAGTCTACAGCGACGTGGATTCGGCGTACGCGCTTGTGGACGGTAATTTGACGCTTCTACGGCCCTATAAGGCGAAATATCTGGATGAGGCAAAACGTGTGAGGGATACGGTGGAATTCTCGTACGAACACGGCGGCGCCTCGCTGCTGGATTTTCTGAACGCGCAAAGCGCCTATCGGGGCGTTCAAATCGCATACGTCACATTAGTGGGCACTTACATGACTGCGGCCGCTCAGTTGAACCTGGCTGTCGGGAAGGACGTGATCCAGTGAACCGAGCCGCCGTTCGAGCACGGATAGAGGAGATCGGCATCGTACCGGCTGTTCGGGTTTCTTCAGAACATGTGGCGCGCTTCGCCGCCGAGGCTGTGGCTAGCGGCGGGATTCCTATTGTGGAAATCGAAATGACCGTGCCGGGTGCCATCGACGTGATCCGATATCTCGTGCAGCACACCCCGGACATGATCGTGGGAGCCGGCGCCGTTTACGACGTGGAATCGGCGCGGCGCTGCATCGGAGTTGGTGCCAGATTCCTCACGACCGACGGCCTCGACGTAAGTGTCATTGATTTCGCAAATAAAGAGGAAATAGCCGTGTGGCCAGCCGCCCTTACGCCGACTGAAATCATCTCGGCTTGGAAGGCAGGTCCTGATTTCGTGAAGGTCTTTCCATGCGCCCCCGTCGGTGGCGATACCTACATCAAAATTATCAAGAAGGCTCTCGCGCACGTACCGTTGATCGCTGCCGGAGGTGTAAACCAGACAACCGCGCATAAATTTATCCTGGCTGGCGCCTCGGCACTCGGCATTGGAGGGGAATTGATTCCGGAGGATGCGCTCAGGCTAAAGCAAACGGATCGTATTCGCGAGCTCGCGCAACGCTTTCGCCGGTTTGTACTGGAGGCCAGGGGCCAAATGCAAGCGCAGGCGAGGTACGCCTTGCGCGCCGCTCCCGGCGAAGACGACTAGGCCGAATAGATTTCTTACATCCGCTTTACGTTTTCCTAAGCGTTCTCGTAAGCCTCCTTACGTACCATCGTCGCCTCAGAGACGCGATGAATACCTCCTTCTATATTGGTGATCTGATTGACCATTACCGGCTCGATTCGCTGGTCGTGCGTGGCGGCATGGCATCCCTATTCCGTGCAACCGACACTCGCAACGGCGCTGCTGTTGCGATAAAAATTGCGCATCCGAAGCGTCTTCTGCGACGTCTCTTCGCCACCGGGATCGAAACGGAAGCAAGGGTCGCTCGCAAGCTGAATCATCCAGGAATCGTGCGTGTTCTCTCGGATAGCGAGCTTAAACGCGACTACGTCGCAATGGAATGGGTTGAAGGGCAAACCTTGCGCGAAATGATCGGTGACTACGCGACAATGCCCCTGAACCTCGCCCTCGAAATTACGCTCGATATTTGCAGCGTGCTTGCCTATATCCACAGGCAGGGAATCGTTCATCTGGATCTAAAGCCGGAAAATGTGATCGTCAATTCGGAAAGCAAGGTCAAACTGATCGATTTCGGATTAGCGCGCGAGATGCGGAGTGGATGGTCATCCCTGCTTGTGCGCAAGGCGATGGGCACTCCGGATTACGCCTCACCAGAGCAAATCAGGGGTAAGCCGGCAGATGCCCGAAGTGATATCTACTCGCTGGGTTTGATGCTCTACGAAATGCTTACCGGAGAGCTGCCGTTTTGCGGATGCGTACCCGCAGCTTCTTTTCAGCTAAGGGTCCTCGCTGACCCTCTGCCCCCCGATGAAATCAACCCCGATATCCCGTCCGAAATATCCAAAATGCTATGCCGGGCGATCGCGCGCGACCCATCGAAGCGCCAGGCAGACGCTCGCGAATTTTCCTCGGAACTCGAGCAGGTAAAGCGCGAAGTCGAACGCGAATTGGTCTGTTTAGTCTAGCGATCGATCGATGGGCAAGCTGAAGGAGAAGGTTGCCCCTTCTCCCGGTTTGCTGGCGACGGTGAGCGTCCCACCGTGTGCTTCGGTAATTGCCTTCGCTATCGGGAGGCCCATGCCCGTACCTTGAACGCGACACCGATGTTCCTTGCCGCGATAGAACTTCTCGAAAATCCTGTCGACCTCCATCGGATCGACGCCTGGCCCTTGATCGGCAATCCGGAACAGTACAAATCCGTTTTCCGTCTCCGTCCGGATCACGATCGGCGTGCCCGGCGCGGAATAAAGATTCGCATTCATGAGTAGATGGCCGAGAATCTTGGAAGCCCAAGTTATATCGACCCGTATCGGAACGTCCTCATTGGCGATTCGTCTCTCCACTGGTCGGGCCGCTACGACGTCCTCGCACTCTGCCAGCGCTGCATCCAGCAATTCACCCACGCAATGCGGCGTAATATCCAGCTTTACATCGCCGGACTCGATTCGCGACATCTGCGTGACCTCGTCTACCAGATGGTCGATTCTGTCGCAGCCCTCGTCGATCATCGCCAAGAGATCGTGGCACTGTTCGCGGTCGAAGTTGAGATCGGAAAGCATTCCTGTCACTGATATTTTCATCGCTGTCAGGGGTGTCCTAAACTCGTGCGTAATCGCGTCGAGCAGCGCCGATTTGAGCCGTTCGGTCTCGCGCAACGCTTCAAACTTGCCTACCTGCTCGATGGCCCGCGCGCGCTCGATGGCAATCGTGATCAGCGGTCCCAGCGACTCCAAGGTTGCGTGCGAGAGCGGCGTCTCTGCGATGCCCACCGTCCCTATGATGTTGAATCCCAATCGCAGCGGAATGTACGAAATCTCTTTGTCATAGTCGATGCTCACTTCTCGACCAGCTAGACTTGCCTTGAGGTCA
>Ga0210385_10000657_pt1 | contig 23289 bp, 21 predicted proteins | sample IncBWH26OmetaG_FD_160107 | JGI IMG/M metagenome (GOLD analysis project Ga0210385, IMG submission 160107) | Forest soil microbial communities from Barre Woods Harvard Forest LTER site, Petersham, Massachusetts, United States - Inc-BW-H-26-O ...
GCACGGCGAGCCGATCGGACTACAGGCTCCGTTCATGAATGTTCCGGTCGGAGTCGCCGGGTACGTCGCGCTCTCGCCCTGGTTGGCAACCCAGATCGTAATGTGCAGGTACGATGCCGTGCTGGTCCGGTTCTCAATCCAGGCTACTCTGGTCCCATCCAGCGAAAGCACTGGCGACAGCGGCGAAGCACCCGACCCAATGTCGTATGCGAACAGAACGCTCGGACCCGTGAGGCCCGTGCAGTATCCGGTCCCGGCCCCGTTCGTATAAAGATTGGTAAACCCAATCAGATTGGCCTGCGCAGCCGATGGAGTCGCGTTAATCGTGTACACGATAAAGTCGCTGCAACTGGGATTGGTATAGCTGGCCGTGTGTACCGCCGGGCTCTCACCCATGGCCATGCCCCCCGTCGGTCCCAGCGAGACCGACCAGTCCCCCTTGGGCCGCTTAAGATTGTAAGTGGAAACCGAAGCCGGATCGTATCCGATCGGGTCCCACGGCGGCAGCGCTTCCAACCCAGAGCCGAATCCAGACTCGCTGAATCCAGTCCCGTGCTCCCTCAGATAACGCTGAATCGCGCCGCTCTGAAACCGCGGATCGTCGCGGACCTTCAGCATGTCCTCAGCCGACCCGTTGCGCGTGTAAATGACGTGCCGGTTACTCCAATCCTGCGGTCCGCCAATATCCTGACTACTATTCTGCAAAGTATCGTGCCCAGTATCCTGCAAAGACGGCGCGGAAGGCGCGACTGCATCTTGCGCCCGCATTGTGCCCGTTGCCACCAACAGAAGCGCAGCGACAAATAAAGGGACGACTCGCGAAAGCATGACTCGCGAAACAATACCTTGCGTAAGCGGAACAACGCGGCCCATAGGTCGGTTCCTCGAACAGAATGTTGAATTTGCGCTGATTATAACGAGGGTGGGCCGCCCTCAACCAGTACCTTTTGGTAACCCGCCGCCCCGCGAAAACCCACTCGTGCGCTACTTTGCACTGCTACTTTGGACTTTAGTAATCCTTCCTCAGTCGGGATCAGCCGATAGGCTCCCAAGAGGCCTTCCCCATGAGCGAACAGGAATTGGTTTTCAATGTCAAAGAACTTCACATATTAAGCCTCGCCTGCGGCAACTGCGGCCATGGCACCATCTTTGATTTTGAAACCGCGGACTACCAGGAAAAGTTGATTTCGCCCAAGTGCGCCGTCTGCAACACCGAACTGGAGGTCGATTTGAAAGAGCAGCTAAATGCCTACCGCTGCTTCTATGAAAGCATGTCGAAGTGTGAGCGTATCGAATTCCGGGTGCGTCTGAATAAACCTGAAGCCGCAGCATCTGCCGGCGATGTGCGAGAAGCGGTTTCTACAGCCGTCGCCGAAGTACAAGAGGCCGTGACCAATGCCCTGGCCAAGGAACGCGTCGCCCATACCTAACCATCAAGCCCAGCGCGAGACATCCGGCCAAAACTACCGCAACTACATGTCCCTGCGCCCTTCCATGGCCTTCAGCATGGTGACTTCGTCTGTGTATTCAATGTCGCTGCCGACCGGTATTCCCATGGCGATGCGGGTCACGCGCAATCCCTGACGGCGTAATTGTTGCGCCAGATAAGTGGCCGTCGCTTCTCCTTCAACCGTCGGATTGGTCGCCAGAATAACTTCCTCCACTTCGCCCCCGCCCACCCGCGTCAACAGATTCCCAATACGCAGTTGCTCCGGACCAACCCCATGCAACGGTGAAATCGATCCATGCAGCACGTGATAAACGCCATTGAAATGCCGTGTCTTTTCAATGGCTGCAATGTTGGTCGGCTCCTCGACCACGCATACCAGTTTCCGGTTTCGCGTAGCGCTGCTGCAATAAACACAAGGATCGACGTCGGTGATGTTGTTGCAGACCGAGCATAGCCGCAGGCTCGCCTTCACGTCGCGCACGGCGGCGGCCAGCGCCTCAGCGTCATCCTCGCTCGAACGCAGGATATGAAACGCCAGACGCTGTGCGCTCTTGCTGCCAATCCCCGGCAGTTTCTTGAGTTCGTCGATCAGCCGGGTCATCGGCTCGGCAAAGCGAGACATAGAATTCTTAATTGGTGATTTGTAATTGGCAATTGAGAAACCGAAGCTCGAAGTCTTCCGCTCTCAATTACAAATTACAAATTGCCAATCACAAATCATCACAGCATTCCTCCCAGTCCGCCCAACATCCCGCCCACGCTCGATTGCAGCACCTGATCGACCTTGCGGCTGGCCTCGTTCAGCGCCGCCATCACCAGGTCCTGCAGCATTTCAACGTCGCCCGCCTTCACCGCCTCCGGATCGATCTTGATCCCTAGCACCTGCTTGCGTCCATCCATCTTGACCGTGACCGATCCGCCGCCCGACGATGCTTCAATCACCGTCTGCTCCATCTTCTTCTGCAGCACTTCCGCCTGCTGCTTGGCTTGCGCCATGAGTTCCTGCAAATTGAATCCAGACATAAGAAGTTAGCGATCTTGCAATTGTGTAATTTGGTAATATCGACCCGTAGGCCTGCGGTTTCAAATTACAAAATTACCCAATTGCCAAATTACAAAATCAGTCTCTCTCCCGATAATCGATCACCGTCCTGATTTCCGCTCCGAACTTTTCTTTCATGCGTTGCACCACCGGGTCCTGTTCCGCGCGGCTGCGCGCGCTTCCATTGGAGCCGGACGAAGAAGTTGACCCGCGTCCTGACGCGGATGATCCTGATGAAGCCTGCCCTTGCCCGGTTCCGCCCGGTTCCACCACTACCTTGATCGGCCTTCCCGCCAGCCCGCTCGCCGCCGCACTCGCAATCCGCCGGGCCTCGGTCGTGAATGACATTTCGATCATCGCTCCCGAAGCCGCGACCCTGGCCGTGAGCATACTCCCGTCCAGCCTCCACTCCCCGTTTTCGATCAATGAGATTAGCATCGGCTGATTGCCCAACGCGTTGAGCACCGATGCGCGAAGCGACTCCGCGTCAGCTTCCGCCCGAACCTCAGCTCGCCCCCGCGGATCGCGCTGCAACACCGGCCCCGGCAACGACTCTCTAACCGCGGACTCTTCAATCGCGGACTCTGCGAGCGCAGACTCTTCGATCTTTGGCGCGGATGATCCCATGATGACCACGTTCGCGCTCGATCCGCCATAGCTTTGTGCCGAGCGCGCGCCCTCGCCCGCGAATGCCGCAGTCTCTTGCGCCGCCTCTGCCTTCGGATTCCCCTTACGCGCCGAGTCGGCGGCAAACGGCGAGACCGAGGATGTCCGCGCCGGCAACTCCGAGTGCCGATTCTCCACGCCCCGATTCTCCGCTGGCGTCGAAATTGCTCGCGCACCCGGAACTGCCGCCATTCGCGGCGTAGGACGCGCCGTTCCCGGGGAAGCCGCCGCATCGCTCAGCAACTGTTCAAGCGGAAGCAACCGCTGCGCATGTGCCATCTTCAGCAGTCCCAATTCCAGATGAAAGCGCTGCTCCTGCCGGTATCCCAGCTCTCCATGCGTGCGCAGCATGATCTGCAAATGCCGCGCCAAATCTTCTTCGCTGAATAACTCCGCAATCCGTCCCACGCGCGCCCGCTCATCGGACGAAATCTGCAACAGCGCCGAATCCTGCCCCGCGATTTTCGCCACCGTCACATTGCGCAGAAATCGCACCAGCTGCCGCGCAAAGTGCGTCGGACTGTGCCCCTCGCCAATCAGCTCATCTACCAGCGTTAGAATTCTCTCGCTCGAGCTTTCCGCCACCGCCTGCATTACCGTCTCCAGCGCCGCCGCCGGAGCCGACCCAATCAGGCTCCGCACCGCATCCAGCGTCAGGTGGTCTGCGGTCGAAGCAATTGCCTGATCGAGAATCGATAGCGCGTCGCGCAGCGAGCCATCGCCCGCCTCCGCCAGCAACGCCAGCGCGTCATCGTCGGCCGGAATCTTCTCCTGCCCCACAATGTCGCGCAGTTGCCCCATAATGTCTTCGAACTTCACCGCCCGAAAACTGAAATGCTGGCACCGCGACCGGATCGTCTGCGGAATGTCCTCCGGTTGCGTCGTCGCCATCATAAAGATGACGTGGCTCGGCGGCTCTTCCAGCGTCTTCAGCAGCGCATTGAACGCCGCATCCGTGATCTGGTGCGCTTCGTCCAGAATGTAAATCTTGAAGCGGTCGCGCGCCGGACGATACCTCGCCGCTTCCCGCAATTCCCGGATCTCGTCGATCCCCCGATTGGTGGCCGCGTCGATCTCGATCACATCCACCGCATTACCCGCGCGGATCTCCGTGCACGAAACGCATACTCCGCACGGTTCATTCGCCGGTTTCTCCGCGTCTCCCGACTCGCCCCGGCAGTTCAGCGCCATCGCCAGAATGCGCGCCACCGTCGTCTTGCCGATGCCGCGATGTCCGCTGAATATGTAGCCATGCGCAATCCGTTCCTGCGCAATCGCATTCTGCAGCGTGCGCGTCACGTGCTCCTGGCCGATCACGTCGGAAAATTTCTGCGGCCGGTATTTACGCGCCAGGACCTGGTAGCTCATCGGAATCCTCGATTATACAGCCGTCTATGCTCGCCGTTTCCCACGCTTGCGCGCCGCCTTCAGGCGGGGTACGCTCGTAGAGAGTTTTTCCCGCGCGCTTTTGCCGCGACTCTTTTTGCAGCAAATCTTTTGCAGCAAATCAGTACAGCACGACAGGAGATTCATCTATGCAGCTGACAATGAGCACCCGATCCTTAGAGGGCGTCCTGATTGTGGATTGTAGCGGCCGCCTCGTGTTCGGCGAAGAATCGGCCAGAGTCCGCGACACCGTCAAGCAGCTTCTGACCCAAAGTCCGAAAGTGGTGATGAACCTGCGCGAGGTGAATTACATCGACAGCGGCGGCCTCGGCACCCTCGTCTCGCTATTTACCACCGCCCGCAACGCCGGCGGAGCCGTCAAACTCGCCAGCCTCAGCCAGCGTGTCGGCGACTTGCTTCAAGTCACCAAGCTGTTCACAATTTTTGAGGTATTCGACTCCGAAGAAGCCGCCGCCCGTTCCTTCAGCAAAGACGTAGCGTAAGAGCTGGAAACCAGTTGCCATTGGGCCTGTCCCAGTAATTCTGGCTCTTGCCGGCAACTGTTTTAGTTCGCGTCCGTCAGTTCCAGGGCCGTCGAACTCATCATCGGCTGACCCTGCACGTCGGTCAGCACCAGCGTGCGTACCTCTCCCGTCACTGACGGATAGATCTGCTGTGTCACGATCGGTTGCAGGCTGCCCGACGGCGTAACGTACACTGTGAACCCCGGAATATTCGGGTCATTATTAGGATTGAGGCTGAACGACGCGTACGGACTCGCCTGCGTGTACGCCAACCCCGTAAACGTGATCGGCGGAGTCGGCGCTGTATTGGGGTTCAATTCAATGTAAACGTCCACCGATCCCGGCCCGCTCGGCGAAGCATGAATCACCCGAAACGATACATCGCCCGACGGCGGCGTCGGAATGTTGTCCGGAATCGACAGCAGCACAACATTGCTCCCGTTCGTGCCCGTCTTCGCAAATCCCGTCGCGATCACCGTATATTGCTGCCCCGCGCCCCATCCCACGGAACTCTTGAACGCCTCCGTCGACGTGCCCGCCAAAAGTCCTTCCAGCGTGTCGTTCCCCGAGGGCACCGTCGTATAGCCCGGTTGGTTCGGCTGCACCCCCAGAAACGATACCCCGGTGAATTCCGGAGTTCCATTCACATCGATATCCAGCGCGGTTTCATCCTGAATCGCGTGCACAAAGCGCACCGACGCTCGACTGCCCGAGCCGCAACTGGCGGCGAAAATCGCCACGCCCAGCACAGCCACACTCAGCAGTGAAGTGAATACTATGCTCAGCAACAAGCTGCGCGGCACGGCTTTCAACCAGCGGAACATCTCTTATTCTCCAAATCCAATTTCGGTAATCAGCAAACCGGTCGTGAGCAAACGAATTCTAGCAGCTTAGCTCTGCGCGTCTCGTACCTCGCCATCAATTCACATCATTCAAAACCACAAACAACGGATTCAGCGCCTCAACCTTCTGTTGGTCGGTCAGGATCAGCGTCCGTATCACGCCTTGAGTCGGCCCGCCCACCGACAACGCCTGGCTGAAAAGTGGAGTCGTGGTCCCCGTCGTGCACACGTAAATTACAAAACCGCTCCCCTGTTTGTTATAAGGCACGTTGATGTAAGCGCTCGTCTGCTGGTAGTTGAGTCCGGAAACCGTCGGCGGCGACTGCAAAGGCTCCTGCGCCGGCATAACATAAATGTCCACCCCCGTCGCCGGACCGTCGGGCGCTGCATTAATAAAACGGAAATTCACTGTCCCATTGTTCGGCACATTGTCGTTGTCGAGCGACACCAGAACCACTGCGCTGTCGGTGTTGACCACCGTGCCCGTAGCCACTACCGTGTATTCGTTCCCTTCAAACAATTTAACGTTAGGAACGAAGAAAGCCTCCGTCGTGGTTCCCGACACCACTCCGGTCATCGTGTCAACGCCCGACGGCGCGCCTTTATAGCCGGTCAACGGCTGTAAATCGGTAAATGAAACATCGGAAAATATCTTCGAATCGTTGATCTCGATGTCCAGCGCGCCGGCATCCTCAATGGCATGCACAAAACGGACCTGCGCCGTGCTCGAGGGATTACAGCTGATCGTAATCAGGCTCAGCGCGGCTACCGCCAGCGCCAGCAGCAGGGATTTCAACAAACGGAAAATCTCCATTCTTCCCAAAGCAATTCAGATGCGGCCCGTGGGCGCCGCGCGGATAAAGAGGGATTCTAGCAGCTTGTCAGGTCGTTCACCCGGGGCCTCGGTCGAGACCCAGTTTCTTTGCTTCGTTTCAATGAATCGGGAAACGATTAATTCAGGTCGTCCAAAACAATCGGCGTCGAACTCACATACGTCCCCGTGCTGTTATCGGTGAGGATGATCGTTCGAATCGAACCTTCGTTGGCGCCACCAATGGTCCCCAGGTTGGTCCCGCTAAACAGCGGATTTCCGCCTTGGGCGTTGCATAGAAACAATGTGTAACCGCCCGAAGAGTTATACGGAAGACCCTGGTACCCGGTGATCGTCGTGTACGAAAGGCTGATCTCTGTACCTTGATCGCAGCCATTCCCTACAACCGGATTTGGGACAAGGTAGGCATAAATCGTTGCCGGTCCGTCCGGCGAAGCGTCAATCAGACGAAAATTTACCGTGCCGTCCGACGGTTCCGTATTATTGTCGGCCGCCTTGATGATCTCCACATTGTTCACGTTGATGATGTTGCCCGTCGCCACCAGCGTGTACTCCGTGCCCGAACTCAGGCTCTGGTCTTCATTTTCGAACGACGGGTTAGAAGTCTGACCTGTAGGAAACCCTTCGATCGTGTCACTCCCCGAAGGCACCGCCGTATACCCGCTGGCCGGCCCGTGCCCCAGAAATTGGAGGTCGTTGAAGTACCTCGTATTGTTGAAATAGATATCCAGACCCGCGCCCGTGCTTGTGTCCCAGATGGCTTGCACAAAACGCACCTGGGTCTGACTGCTGCCGCAGCTCACCGTAAATACCGTCAGGATACCCACAGCCGCCAGGGCCACTACAGCCAGCACAACTTTCAGCACAGAACGCATAGTATCCTCCAAAAATGTTCCTCAAAAATGTGGTTTTCGCAGTGACGGGCGAAACATGAGATGCACAGATTGTAATCTCAGGTTTTACCGCTCCTCTAAAATTTTGTAGGCGAATCTAACTTAACATGATTCCCCAACCCACGGCGACCGCCGGGCGCCCCAGCTCTCGCGGTTGAGAGCTCGGATTCCACTGCTGCATTCAGCCTGGGCTTCCGCAAGAACTGAAGCTGCGGTGCACACGCTTTTTGGAGCTTGGCGCACTTCTAACTCCCCGCACCACCACGATCAAGGCTGCCCCACTCGCCGCGGTTTTCGGCGAGTGGGCACCACGGACCCTCATAACTACACCTGTCCTCATAAACGGCTTTGGGAAGGGCACGACTTCAGTCGTGCCGCTAACCGAAAATCCGCCGCGCTTTAGCGCCTGAGGTCCGCTCTCTACACTCAAGATAAGTCTTTCAGCCGAGTGCTGAAAACTCAATTTTGGTCTCGCTTTTGGGTGGCGCAGCGGTTTACCGCTGCGATAAACGCCTTGTCTCCGGTGTCGGCTTTAGCCGCTGAGGTAGGGACTGCCGGGAGCCTGGCCCACACATTCTAATTTCTAACTCCCCGCACCACCCCGGTCAAGGCTGCCCCACTCGCCGCGGTTTTCGGCGAGTGGGCACCACGGACCCTCATAACTACACCTGTCCTCATAAACGGTTTTGGGAAGGGCACGACTTCAGTCGTGCCGCTAGCTCCCGAAAATCAGCCGCGCTTTAGCGCCTGAGGTCCGCTCTCAGCACTCAAAATAAGTCTTTCAGCCGGTGCTGAAAAACTCGATTTTGGTCTCGCTTTTGGGTGGCGCAGCGGTTTACCGCTGCGATAAACGCCTTGTCTCCGGTGTCGGCTTTAGCCGCTGAGGTAGGGGCTGCCGGGAGCCTGGCCCACACATTCTAATTTCTAACTCCCCGCACCACCCCGGTCAAGGCTGCCCCACTCGCCGCGGTTTTCGGCGAGTGGGTACCACGGACCCGACTTCAGTAGTGCCGCTAACTCCCGAAATTCAGCCGTGCTTTGAATCCCATAATGATGGCGAACAATGAAACATTCCGCCGGGTACAAAGGCCGGGGGCGCTCCCGATATTTCCGCGCACGATATCATATTTAGAACCTAGCCCTCCAAATGCGCAACCATGCCCAAGCCACAATCCAAGAATAATAAGAAGAAGACGAATAGCAAGAATAAGCCAGACAACCGACCCTCCCGCGTCGTCCGCTGCATTCGCGCCTTGCCCCCAGGAACCGTCTCCACCTATGGAGCCATCGCCAAAGCCGCAGGCTGGCCCGGAGCCTCACGCCAGGTCGTCCGCATCCTGCGCCAGGTTCCCGGACTCCCCTGGCAACGCGTAGTCGGCGCCGGCGGAGCCATCAAACTTCCCGGAGAAAACGGTGCCGAACAAAGATTCCGTCTCAAAATGGAAGGCGTGACCTTCCGTGGCATGCGCGTGGATATGAAGCGCCACGAATTCAACTTTCCTGAGCGGAAGCCGCGCAAGTAAGCGCCATGTAATTCTTACCGTGTAAGAACTCCCTGATCGCCCGTAACTCGTGCGCCCCAATCGGTTTATCGTAATTGCACATACATAATTGTACGTACAAAAATATATGCAAAGTGTTCCACGTGGAACACATCTCAGTTTTTGCAGCTAGGTGCGCCCCGGAAGCTTGCCCTCCAGCAGCTCGCCGAGCCCTGCCGCCGGACACCGCACACCCACGTAGAAGGTCCCGAACAGGGCATAGACCGCGCTGACGTGGTCGAACCGCATCTCGTAGATCAGCTTCTTGAAGACCAGGGGATCGTCCGCGAACAGGTCCACCCCCCACTCCCAGTCGTCGAAGCCGATGGAGCCGGTGATGATCTGCTTCACCTCTCCCGCATAGCGCCGTCCGATCAGACCGTGATCGTTCATCTGCCGCTGCCGCTCTTCCATCGGCAGCTTGTACCAGTTCTCGGTCTCGCCCCGCCGCCGGTCCATGGGATAGAAGCAGATGTAGCGGTGCGGCGGCATGGGCGGGAACAGCCGCGGCTTCATCGCTTCCTTCTGCCGCTCGACGATTTCGGCGATAGCCTGTTTCCATGCCTCGGAGTGGGGTTCCGCGCCATGCTCGGCGAGCGCCTTGTAAGTCTTGAGCGATGACTCGTACAGTCCCAGCTCAATCATCGATAAATAAGAACTCGTCGGCTCGAGGAAGTCATACAGCCGCAGTCGCGCCAGGTCGAGCTCCGCCTGATTGAGCTGGTCAAAGCTCTCGCGGAAGTGGACGAACATCAGGTCGCCCTTGTGTCCGAGCAGGGAGAACAGCGCCGACTGGCCATGGCTGCCGCTCTCCATCCCGCTGAGAAGTTGCGAGGCTTCGGCAGCGATCTCGTGGCGAACCCGCTCGGCCGTCGCGCGCCAGGCCGCCCAGCGGAAGCGCATCATCTGGTGCAGGGTAGCGAAGCCTTCGATGGTCAGCGGCACGGCGGGCAGTTCGCCGGTGGCTTGCGCCGGAGCTAGTGGATGGGTTGGGTTCATCGGTGTTTAATTATTCCCCCTGAATTATTTCCCCTGAATTGCTTCCCCTGTATTTCCCTGACGGCTATTGTAAATCGCGCTCTCGGGAAATCAGGCGAGGGCGCCCGTACCCTAACTGCTACCGCCCACAGATTGCTCCGGTATGTGCTGGTGTGCTACAAGCAGCTATATGCGTAAATGGATGGCCGACCGGCTCAAGCGCCGCAAGAAGCCCGCGGACGGCACTACTAAGGAAGCAAGTAAAGCTCCTGCCCCGGAGCCGTTGCAGCCGAGATTCTATGATGATGAGCCGGGCGCAGCGCCCGCCGCGCCAATTGCAGCTAAGCCTATCGATATAGTAGACACGGTTTCCGCGGAGCGAAGCGGTAGTTCGCATGCTGACGCGTCATCGTCGGCGGAGCCCGTGGGGGCTACGGCATCTGTGCCAGCAGGGAGCGCAGCGAGACCGCGCATTGCGCGCCGGCGTCGCGGACGCGGAGGGCGCGGGGGGAATCGTGGCCGCGCGGGAAATGTTGCTCCGGCGGTTGCGGCGGAAGCTTCGGGAGCGGTCGATGCAGCTACTCCGGCTGCCGCAGTGGGAGCAACCGAGGGGTTGCCTGCTGAAGCCGCGCCTGCGCAGGCCTCGGCTGCGGCGCGTCCAAGCAAGGGAACGGTCGTGCTTGCGATTGGGTTACCGGGATCGGGCAAGAGTTCGTGGTTCAAGCGCCATGACATTCATCCGCTGTCGAGCGATCTGTTGCGCGAACTTCTTTTTGACGATGCGCAGGAGCAGCGCTTTCAGGACCTGGTGTTTTCCAATCTGCGGTCGATGCTGAAGGCGAGGCTGATTGCGCGGCGTCCCTTGAATTATGTGGATGCGACGAACCTGACGCCGCACGACCGGAGCAGCTGGATCAAGCTGGCGAAAGATTACGGCTACGATGTGCAGGGATTGTTCTTCGATGTGCCGGTGGAAGTTTGCATGGAGCGCCACCAGCGCCGCGGCCGGGTGGTTCCGGAAGACATCATGCGGAAGATGGCGGGCAAGTTGAAGGCTCCGACGTTTGACGAGGGATTCTCGAAGATCACGGTGGTGCGGGTGAAGCAGAAGGAAGCGGCGGCGGGATGAAGCCGTCGTTGGTCGATCGTCGTTGGTCGTTTGTCGTTTGTCGTTGGTCGTTTGCAACCCCGCGTCACTCTTGGATTCTCTAGCGACCAGCGACTAGCGACTAGGGACTAGGGACCAACGACTCAGCCTTTCAGATACGGCAGCAGTTCTTTGAAGGCGGGCGCGCCGGACGAGCGCAGCAATTCGTAGATCATCATCTCGGTCGAGGAAAGAATGGCTCCGGCAGAGCGCATGCGATCGAGGCCAATCTTCCAATTTAATTCGGCGCGCGAACTGACGGCGTCGGACGCCACGTGCACCAGATAGCCTTCGCGCAGCGCTCCGAGCGCGGTTTGCATGACGCAGATGTGGGCCTCCATGCCGCAGAGCAGGACGGTATTGCGCTGACCGGGAAGGCGCTTCAGCAAAGAGCAGAACGCTTCGCTGCCGAAACAGGAAAACATGAGTTTGTCTATCGACGAACTATCCGGCAGCAGGGAAGCGATTTCGGGCACGGTTTGGCCGAGGCCTTTGGCGTACTGGGTGGTGACGAGGGCTGGGATCTTGAGGATTCCGGCGAGGCGAATGAGCAGTTGCACATTGCGCACCAGGCGATCTTTTTCCCAGATTGGCGGGAGCAATTTTTCCTGCATGTCGACGACGATGAGGGCGCATTGTTCGGCTTCCAGAGGACGGCGCGCCATTTCGGCGTAAGTGGTTTCGAGGGCGGATAAGGCGGTGGGTGACATGGCGAACCTCCGAGCGGTGGTGGCTTGCAGTGATTCTAACGCGTGGGGTTGCGAGGGTGGTGCTGCGAATTGTGCGGTTGCAACGACCCTCAATTATTTCGCCTACAAGCCGCTTGTGCTGTTCACTTCGCCTATTGCGATTTCTGCCGGATACATAAAAGTCTCAGGGTTACGCCAGCGATGGAAGCTGGATTGACGGATCATGTGTGGACATTACGCGAACTGCTTGAAAGTCCTATGGGATCGGGAAACCGGCTGATATCATAAGGACGTGGCGATCCTTGAACAAGCATCCGTTGCTGACCGCAAGCGGCTCTTAGAGCTATTTCCGGTTAAGAGCCTACGACAGACTTTTCAATCGAAGGGCGCCAAGGACGAAATCTGTTCTGCTGCTGCCGCCGATCCTCAGCCACCGCAGATCAAGAAAGTTGCAGAGTTTGTCGATAGTCACTTCGCGTGTTGTAAACAACACATCTACGTCTTTGTGGGCGATGAAAACACGATGTTGCCGGATGCTGTGATGGTAGGCGAGAAAGTATTGGACGGCGTTGTTCACGCTGGCGTTGCTCATGCTCTTTACATGAGCCGAGTCACATACGATATAGTTCTCCGCGATCCATTGGAGGAGACAACTCTCGATTTTCTCTGGCCGATCAAGATTGAACTTAGACAACCGTACCTAATTGTGCGCTTCGTCGTGCTACAGAAAAATGCATCCTCGTATTTTGATCGACCAACATATGTGGCCGGGAAAAATCTTGACGAAAAATCCATTCTGAACGGCATCATTGCTGGTTTGGCCCCAGCAGATATTAACAAGGGAATCAAGAAGCTCTGGAGCGACGGAATTATCGACTCGACACGCGGACTTTTCAAAAAACCCCATTCTACGACTGAAGAAATTATGGATGAGGAGATGGGGATCAAGGCGAACAACCCGGACCTCTACGCCATCATGCAGGAGTCGCCACTATACACGAGCCTATTTGAAGTCGCGGACGCAGAAAACTCTATCCGCGAATTTTCCACCGACCCATCTCGTGGACTCATCGGGTTTTCCAGTTATTCAGAACAGGGGGATGCAGATGGCATTGTTGAGCAAATTATTTCAAATAATTAGCCGGATTGCCCCCGACCCCAAGTTGTCTGACAAGGAAGCCGAGATGCTTTCTGCGCTGAATCCCGACAAGTTTTATGCCGAAAACGTCCGTCACATTTTGGGAGTTTCCCATGCAAGCGCGGTGCGTATCTGCGAGACGGCTGTCAGGCAGGGTATTTTTGAGCGTCTTGTTGAGGTAAAGTGCCCCGACGGTGCCGTTGGAGCTTCCGCCGATACTGAGGACCATCTCCCACCTACGGTCCGCTGCTGGCATCGGGACGGAGGTTTCCTAGAGGCAGAAGATATCGCGACCAAGACGCTGGAAAAGACTACTTTCTACCGACTACATGAGCAACCAGATTCCGTCCCTTACGGACAAACAGCTTAAAACGCTCAAGGAATTGCAGAGAATCAGGATGGCGTGGATTCTCTTCTATTTCATGCTAACGCTTTTTACTATTGCTTTTGCCCTCCTCGTCATCTCGGTATTTTTCTCCAAGGCTGCTGCTTGGGTGCAGATTGGTTTTTTCCTCTTTAACGGAATCCTTGGCTGGTCCGTAAAATCGCTGCATCGTCATCTGTTCCCAGAAGCTAAGAAGATATAGCTCATCAACGCAGGTTTAGGACACTACCACTACCCAAGCGACCATCTGTTTTGCAGGGGCTGGGGTATGATTTAGAATTCTTCAGTACAGCCCGGTCGTTCAACGGTAGGACTGCAGCCTCTGGAGCTGCGTATCGGGGTTCGAATCCCTGCCGGGCTGCCAACCCTCTTAAGCTTAGTTTCCCGGTCTTTGCCCAGGCGGTCGTGGATGTCGATCGCCTTTGATACGCCTTAAGTACCTCAGGGGTTGAAGCGCGACTGTTTTTTGCTGGATGCTTATCGCAGCGCTGAAGCGCTGCGCCACCCAAAGGCTGATTTCACATTAAGACGGTTGGGGCGCCCGGCCTCAGGTCTTGCGCACAGCAAAGGGCCAAGCTGTATGCGGCTGTGGAATCCCAGGTCTCAACCGCGAGACCTGGGCACCCGACTGCGCCACCCAAGAACTGATTTCATATTAAGACGGTCCGCGAGAAGTACCTCAGGGGTTGAAGCCCGACGGTTTTTTGCTGGATGCTGATCGCAGCGCTGAAGCGCTGCGCCACCCAAAGGCTGATCGACTGAATTCAGGTCGTTCTTAGTTAAGATCGGTCTTAGTTAAGATCAGTCTTAATTCAGATCGGTCTTAATTCAGATCGGTCTTAATTCAGATCAGTCTTAATTCAGGTCGGTCTTAATTCAGATCAGTCTTAATTCAGATCAGTCTTAATTCAGGTCGGTCTTAGTTAAGATCGGTGGCCGGTGCGGCGGAGGGGTCGGTGAGGGCTATCAGTTTTCCGAGCGGATAGTCGTCGGATGTAAATGGGGTGTCGGGCTCGTCGTTGACGATAGCGAGCACTTCTCCGCTATGGACGCCGCGGATGAAAAGGCGGCCGGGTTCGATGGCAACGACCCGATACTGCTCGTGGAAGATGGGATTCGACGTTGCCATATGACTCTTAGATGCATGATGCCGGGCCGGCGATGACATGGTTGAGAACTGCGGCGCAAGCTTGACAACAGGGGCTTGGGGGCCTAGTATTAAACCAGTAACTGTTCTTACTTTCGACACTCCTCTAAGTTAGACATCTGTCAATTGTCTCCTCTGCAATCGCTCGAGGGGATACGAGCGGTTAGAGTTGCCCGAACGGAGCTTCGAGTTTGCCGTCTAAAAGCAGCGCAGCCATAGCAGATTGACCTGGAGACAACATGAAAAACATCAAGTTTGTGGTGAAAGTGAACCGTGGCGGCGCCCATGCTCCTCAGTATGTTCTGCGGGTTGACCGGCTTCCCATTCAGACGACCACCAACCGCAAGCTGGCGCTGGTTATGGGAAGGTTTACGGCGGAAGACGCGGTGAAGTCGATGCAGAACTCCCACTGTAACCCCGAGTTGGTTTCGGTGAGGGTCAGCGCGTAAGCGAGGCGAGTCGTCGCTGCAAGCGGCCCTTGGAAATCATGCGAAAACGGGAATGTTCGGAATGCGGCGGGGAGTTGGTTCTGGCGGTGCGCGGCAACCAGTCGCAGACGAGCCAGGTTCCAGGGCTGATCACGAGCGCGATCACAAGTTGGAGATGCGGTACATGCGGCGCGGCGTTTTCAGCGGCGCAACTTCGAGTCGACAAACGCGAACGAATGAAAGTTGCCGATCGCGTCTAGGTATTCTGCAGGGTAATTCCGGGTCTGATTTTCGTCAGTCCCCACGTTCGTTAGCGAACCATCCTCAGATCGATCATCTTCAGGCGAATCATTCTCAGGAAATCATTCTCAGACAAATCATTCTCAGGAAAATCATTCGGCAGATTAAGGCCTTCGCGTCTTAATCTCGCTTCTAATCGCCCGACGGCATCAGTTCGTCGGAGGCTTCCCAGTTCTCGGTCTGGGTGGGGGCGGTTTTGCGGATGATTTCCAGGAGACGGACCTTATCGGGCTGCAGCAGTTCGGCAACGCGGTCTTTGTTGACTTGGGCGACGATGATCTGGCCGATTTCGGTGTGCACGTCGGAGAAGATGCCAACGCTCTTCATTCGCTGCGTTTGAAATTCGTTGTCTTCGGTCGGGGTAACGTAGTGCACCGCGCTGGCGTTGTAGCGATGGATGAGGAAGAGCTGAGCGGTGGTCATCAGGCGTTTCTTGCGCGCCGCGCCGAGGGTGTTCTGGTCGCGGATGGAAAGGATGTTGCGGCCGCGGCGATCCTGTATGGAGGCAAAGACAATGTTGGCCAGTTTTTCGCCGGTGGGCTCGCTGAGAACACTGAGTTCCAAAAGCTCGGAGCCGGCGGTGTGGGGGCGCAGACGGACGCGGATTTTTTCTTTGTAGTCCCATTGCTGGCGCCAGGCGGCGAGCCACTCTTCGAGCAGCTTGGTGGGGACTTCGGTCTGGACGAGGTGTTGAAACTGGGTCGAGCCTTTGCCCATGGCTTTGGTGGCGGCGGTGCGGCCGGAGGAAGCAAGCAGCGCGGCATCGAGACGCGGGCCTCCGACGAGGGTTTGCGGAGTGCGGTAGGGCGATTCAATCAGACGGAATTTGCGTTGCAGGCGTGCGAGCGAAAGCATGCCGTCTTGTTTGAGCGCGGTGGCGAATTCCTCGGCGGCGAGGCCGTCGATCTGGTGGCCGCCGTAGGTGATGAAGTTGAAGACGAAGCCGAGTTTGCCGAGTTCTTCGGGGAAGCGGCGCATTTGCTCGTCGCTCATTCCGGTGGTATCCCAGCTGAATGATGGCGAGAGGTTGTAGGCGAGCATTTTGTCGGGAAACTGGGCGTGGATGGCGTGCGCGAATTTTTCGGCGTCTTCGAGGTCGGCGGTTTTGGTTTCCATCCAGAGCAGGTCGGCGAAGGGCGCGGCAGCGAGCGACTTGGCGATTGCGAAATCGATTCCGGATTGGACGGGGTAAAAACCTTCGGGAGTTTTGGGGAGCTCGCAATCCCAGGTGATGCGGATGCCCATGGAATTGGCGCGCTCGCGCACTTCGTAGAAAGAGGCGCGCCTGGAGAATTCGAGCCAGTCTTCGATGGTCATGTCGAAGCGCTCGCCTTCGGCGATGCGCGACTCGATCACGTCGGCGATGGCGTTGCCGTAGGTTTTGAGTCCGGCTTCTTTCTGCCAGATTTCAACGTAGCGCGTGTCGATCTTGTCGAGCAGGGATTCGAATTCGGTGGCAGAGGTGGTAGCAGAGGCTTTGATCAGAGCGGGCACGCTGGTGGCGATGAGCGGCATCAGGCCTACACGCTCGATCCAGGCGAATGCGGCTGCGTACTCGGCTTCGGGCAGGGCGAAGAGCATGTGTCCGCGAATCTCGTCGACGCCCAGTTCGTGGAGCTTTCTGAGGATGGCGAGATATCCCGCCTTATAGCTGGGGAGGTCGGTGTTGGTAGCTCCCAGAATGAAGGGCTGATCGCGCTCGTCGCTGCGGCTTTCGAGGAAGGTCGCGGATTCGGCGTCGGTGCGGGCGACGATAATTCCGGCGACGCGCATGATGTCGAGTTGCAGGCGGGCGGCGTTGAGGCGCTTGATCTGCTCGTCTTCAGCGACCAGAACTTTGCCGCCCTGATGGCCGCATTTCTTGGCTCCGGGCTTCTGATCTTCGATGTGATAGCCGGGAACTCCGGCTTCGACGAAACGGCGGATCAAATTGCGAACGTGGGCATCGCCGCCGTGTCCGGTATCGGCGTCGGCGATGATGAAGGGGCGATAATCGATGGCCGGAGTTGACTGGCGTTGCTCTTCGGTCATCCTCATGCGGGCGAAATGCTGATTCTTGTCGGCGGTGAGAAGCGCGCGAACCAGTCCGGCGGCTTCGTCGGGAACCTGGCCGAGCGGATAGCTGGCGAGGTCAGGACCGGGATCTTCGGCGAGCGATCCTTTGGCGGAGGTTGCCCAGCCGCCGAGGTAGATGCCCTCCATGCCGATGCGCTTCATCATGACAGCCTGGCCCGGGGAATAAGGGCCAAAGGTGGTGATCTGTTTGCGCTGTTCGAAGAGCACGCGAAGCCGCGCGTAGAAAGCTTCGGCTGCCTGGCGCGCGACGGTGTAATCACCGGCGAGCGTGCCTTGCTGTTCGGCGACCTGGCGCGGAGAATAGAGACGGACGATCCCGTCGAAGCGGGGGTTGGCGAACCAATCTGTCGCGGCTGCGACCTGTTGCTCAAACACCGTCATTGTGGGTTCCTGGTTCTCAGGGGTCGGGTGCTGGGAAACAAGGTGCTCAGCGATCAGCTTCTCATCGCTCAACTTCTCAGCGACCAACATTGTTCGCCTCCACGAGAATCGTCCGACTGCTGCGTCCAGATGCAGTAGATGACAAATCGCGGCTTGGCGCAAACCGGGCTGTCCGCCCCGAACCACTAGGTCAAAATGACCTAGTTGGGGAGATTTGAGCCTGCAAACGTTTTGGTGGAGGGCTATGATTTGTGCTATGAACCCCACGATTCTCGAGAACAAATCTGCCGCAAATCCGACGCTGTCTGCTGCAAATCCGACCCTGAACGAGATCGAAAAGGCCATTCTTACCCCGGAAGCGCGGGCCTTTCTGTTAAAGCTGGCCGGGCGATTTGAGCCGCGGCGGCAAGAGTTGCTGGCGCGCCGGCGGACGGTGCAGCAGGAAATCAATGACGGAAGGTTCCCCGACTTTTTGGCGGAAACGGCTGCGATCCGGCAAGGCGAATGGAAAGTGGCGCCGATTCCGAAAGACCTGGTGGATCGTCGCGTGGAAATTACGGGGCCGGTCGATCGGAAAATGATCATCAACGCGCTCAACTCGGGCGCAAATGTTTTTATGGCCGATTTCGAGGACTCGAATTCGCCTACCTGGAGCAACAATCTCGAAGGCCAGTACAACCTGCGGGAAGCGATTCGAGGAACAATTCGGTACGAGAGTCCGGAGGGAAAAAAATATCAGCTGGGAGAAAAGCCGGCCACGCTGGTGGTAAGACCGCGGGGATGGCATCTGGACGAGAAGCATTTTTTGGCGGAGGGGAAGCCGATTTCGGCGTCGCTTTTTGACTTTGGGCTTTACTTTTTTCACAACGCGAAGGAGTTGCTGCGCAAGGGGAGTGGTCCTTATTTCTATTTGCCGAAGATGGAGAGTCACCTGGAGGCGCGGCTGTGGAATGAGGTGTTCGGTTTTGCGCAGAATGAGTTGGGCATTCCGCGCGGCTCGATTCGGGCGACGGTGCTGATTGAGACGATTCTGGCGGCATTCGAGATGGACGAGATCCTGTACGAATTGCGCGAGCATTCGTCGGGGCTGAATTGCGGGCGCTGGGACTACATTTTCAGTTTCATCAAGAAATTTCAGGGGCATCCTCAATTCGTTTTGCCGGACCGCTCGCAGGTCACGATGGAAACGCACTTTCTGAGTTCGTATGTGGAGCTGCTGATTCAAACCTGCCACCGGCGGGGCATTCACGCGATGGGCGGGATGGCGGCGCAGATTCCGATTCGCAACGATGCGGCGGCCAATGAGAAAGCGCTGGAGAAAGTGCGGCGCGACAAACTTCGCGAAGTGAAGGCGGGACATGATGGCACGTGGGTGGCGCATCCTGGTCTGGTCCCGGTGGCAAAGGAAATTTTCGATCAGTTCATGCCTCAGCCCAACCAGATTTCTTTCCAAGAACAATCGGCGCACCAGTCGAGCCACGGTTCGAGCCGGACGGTGAGCGCGCAAGATCTGCTGAAGGCTCCCGAGGGCGACATTACCGAGGAAGGTCTGCGCTGGAACATCGACGTCGGCCTACAGTACCTGCATTCGTGGCTGAAGGGATCGGGGTGTGTTCCGATTTACAACCTGATGGAAGATGCCGCGACTGCGGAAATCAGCCGCGCGCAGGTATGGCAGTGGGTACGGTATGGCTCGCAGTTGAAAGATGGCCGCGCGGTAACGGACGCCATGGTGAGAGAGATGATTCATCGGCGGGCCGACGAATTGGCGGCGGGTTTGGCGGGCGACAGGCAGAACGACAAGAAGTTGAGGCAGGCGGCCAAAGTTCTCGAAGACTTGACGACAAACCGTGAATTTGCAGATTTTCTAACACTTGCCAGTTACGACTTATTAGATTAGAACGTCAAGGCATGGGTGTACGCAAAACCGACGCCAGCCTGCCGATTGACGCTGGTTTTCTTGCGCAGTTACAGCGGCATGTCGCCGCACGCGAGATCGAGCGCGGGATTGCGTGTCTGGCTTCGCGGCCCGATCTGATCGCACCGCTTGATCCTTCCCAGGGAAACTCCGCGCGCCTGATGGCGCATCTCGCGATCTGGACCGATATCGGATTCAGCGGTCCGCCGTTGCGCGAAACCCTAAAACGCTTTGCACCCGAATCGCGCTCGAAGCTCTCCATTACCGACTATATCTGCCTGCGTATGGCCGAGGGAATGGTGGCGATGGCGGAAGAGGCGATGGAAAGCGCGCTGGGGCACTTTGATTTTGTTCTGGGCCTGGGCGAAGAACTCGACGACGAGTTTTTGCTTTCAATCGCTTATTTCTGGAAAGGCCGTTGCCTGCGCCGCCGAGGCGAATATGACGAAGCGCTGATTTATACGGGTAAGGGGAGAGATCTGGCACTGGAGTTGGGGCATCCGCGAATGGCGGCGGTGATGCAGGTGCTCGAAGGCTGGCTTTTATTTCAGCAGGGCAAGTGGAAAGAAGCGGTGCGAATTTCGCAGATTGCGGAACGGGCGCTGGGCGAGACCGACGACTATGTGACGCTCGGCAATATTCAGTCATTCTATGGGCGGATGGCGCGGCGGGAAGGACGTTTCGATAAGGCGATCGAGTTTTTCGAGAGCGCGATTCGTCACTACGGCAAGCGCGACCCGAAGCATCCGAACCTGGCGCGGTCGCTCGCGAATATGGCGCTAGCGAAGCGCGGGATTGCGCTGCAACTGCAGAAGAGAATCGACCGCGAAGTGCAACGGCGACGGAAAACGCCGGCGAAAGCCGAAAGCGGCCCGCCATCTGGCGGGCGTGATGCTCAAAAACGCGACTACCGCGATCGCGTGAATCTGCTTCGCCGGGAAGCGCTCGAACATCTCAAGGCGGCGCAATCGATTTACCAGCAGCGGCCGAGCCATCACGGGGTGGGCACGGTGTATCTGAATGCCGCGTATATCCACCTGGATGGTGGTGATTTTCAGCGCGCCGAGGAACAAGCCGGTTCGGCCTATGAGACGGCCGAGGCGAAGCAGGACTACATCCTGATGGTGCGCGCACGGATTTTGCAGTGCATGATCGCCAACGCGAAGGTGGAAGAAGAAATCGGGGAGGGTCCGGACCCGGGCAGTCATGCGCGCCGCGCTTTCGAGTTCAGCCAGGAGGCGGTTGAACTGGCCAAGCACACGCAGCATCATCTGCTGCTGGCGAATGCGCATGTTTGGCAAGGACTGACGCAATGTAATTCGTTCTTCGACAATCCGGAAGCGGCGCGCGCATCCTATGATTTGGCGCGGGCATCGTGTGGAACGAACCAGCCCGACAACAACATGCTTCAGGACCTGCAGACACTGGGCGCGAAAATTCTGCGTAAAGGCAGCGTGCATCCGGCGCTGAAAGCGTGGTCGCAGGGCGCGGTAGGCGACAAGACTTTTCGGCAGATCAGCGAAGAGTTTGCCGAGATTGTGATTGCGCGGGTGTGGGAGCGCGAAGGCCGGAAAGTTTCACGGGCGGCGACGCGGTTGTCGATTTCTCCCAAAAAAGTGCGGCGCATTCTGGCGCGAGTGGGGCGACGCAAGCCGCGTTGAGTGGGCTTCGCGCTGGCTGCTATAGTCATATAGACAAGTAAGATAGTAGAGTTTATTGTGTTGAACGCTGGGCGTTGGGCGTTGGGCGTTGGGCGCTAGGCGTCGCGGGAATCCTGTCACGGGAATTCTGTCGACGGAATCCTGCCTGGCAGTCTGAGAATCGAAAAATCTATGAAAATCGCAAAGGACGTGACGGAGCTGATCGGCCACACTCCGCTGGTGAGGTTGAACCGGGTTACGCAGGGCGCGGTTGCGGAAGTTGTGGCGAAACTGGAGAGCCGGAATCCGCTGGCCAGCGTGAAAGACCGCATTGGCGTGAGCATGATTAACGAAGCGGAGCGAGCGGGACGGATTCATCCCGGAAAGACCGTTCTGATCGAGCCGACGAGCGGGAACACGGGAATCGCTCTCGCTTTTGTGGCCGCGGTGAAGGGATACAAACTTATTCTCACCATGCCCGAAACCATGAGCCTGGAGCGGCGAGTGCTGTTGCTGGCGTTGGGCGCTGAGATCGTGTTGACGCCCGGTCCGCGAGGAATGAAGGGCGCGGTATTGAAGGCCGAGGAGTTGCTGGCTGCGACTTCCGACGGCTACATGCTGCAGCAGTTCGATAATCCGGCAAATCCGAAGATTCACTTTGAGACCACCGGCCCAGAGATTTGGGAAGACACCGACGGACGCGTGGATTTTCTGGTCTCGGGCGTGGGAACGGGCGGAACGGTTACGGGTGTCACTGAGTACATCAAGCCGAAGAAGGCCTCGTTCAAGGCGATTGCGGTTGAACCAGCGGAGAGTCCGGTGCTGTCGGGCGGAAAACCTGCGCCGCACAAAATCCAGGGGATCGGCGCGGGATTTGTGCCAAGTATTCTGCGGCGGGATTTAATCGATGAAGTGATTACGGTGAGCAATGAGGACTCGATCAACATGGCGCGACGATTGCCGCTTGAAGAAGGCCTGCTGGTGGGGATTTCTTCGGGAGCGGCGGTGGTAGCGGCGTTGCAGGTGGCGCGGCGTCCGGAGAATGCGGGGAAATTGATTGTTGTGGTTCTACCGTCGTTCGGCGAGCGATATCTGAGTAGTATTCTCTTCGAAGGACTACGGAATGAGGCGCTGCTGATTCCGACGGCGCAGGTTCCGGCCTAAGCTCGATCTGTGAACCCATGCCGTCACTGTGGTCTTTGATTCGCGAGGATGTCGCCGGTGTGTTGGAGCACGATCCCGCGGCGAAATCGCGCGCTGAGGTATATCTCTGCTATGCCGGATTGCATGCGGTCTGGTTTTATCGCGTGAATCACTGGTTGTGGGAACATAAATTTTTGTTGCTGGCGCGATGGTTATCGCAGGTGGCGCGCTGGCTTACGGGAATTGAAATTCATCCCGGAGCGCAGATTGGGCGAAGATTATTTATTGATCATGGCGTGGGCGTGGTGATTGGCGAGACGGCTGTGGTCGGCGACGACGTTACGCTTTACCAGGGAGTGACGCTCGGCGGAACGGGAAAAGAGAGCGGGAAGCGGCATCCGACGGTGCTCGACAATGTGGTGGTGGGCGGCGGCGCGAAGATTCTAGGCAATATTACGGTGGGGCGGAATTGCCGGATCGGCGCGGGGTCGGTGGTGCTGCGCGATGTGCCGGACGATTCGACGGTGGTGGGAGTTCCGGGGCACGTTATTTTCCGCGGAGGCAAGCGGGTGGTGATTACCGATCCCAAGCAGATCAACGATCCTCTTTCCGAGGCATTGGCGGCGGTTGCTTCTGAGGTCAATAAATTGGCGGAGCGCGTGCGGCAGCTCGAGGGCACAGGCGGGAGTGAGCCGGTTTCCGAATCGATGCAGCGGATTATTGAGGATATTGATTATCAGATT
>Ga0210385_10000658_pt1 | contig 23237 bp, 18 predicted proteins | sample IncBWH26OmetaG_FD_160107 | JGI IMG/M metagenome (GOLD analysis project Ga0210385, IMG submission 160107) | Forest soil microbial communities from Barre Woods Harvard Forest LTER site, Petersham, Massachusetts, United States - Inc-BW-H-26-O ...
TCGCCCATTTGTTCTTGTAGGAGTCGTCGCCGATACCGAGATCGAAGGTAGTGAAATCCTGCGCGACCGATTGATCGATCAGGTGCTGCAACAGGAGATGGCCGACGCGGTGGCGGCCGAAATCGGTGTCGTAGGCCGGGAAAATATAATAGAAACGGCCGCGTCCGATGAAGCCGAGATGCGCCGACGCCACGGCGTCGTCGACCGTCAGCGCCGAAAGATGGGTGATTGTGCCGAGCCGGCCAGGGCTCGTCATTTCGCGATAAAAGCGCTCGACACCGGGTGCCGCGAGAAAATCCGGCGTTGACGTGCGCCGATATTTTAGGCGCTTGAGCTCAAATAGCTGTTCGGTCAGGCGTGCCGCTTCCGAGCCGTCGGGATTGACGATGAAGCGCGGCTCGCCGATCTGGCTCAGCCCCTTGGCGTAGCTTTGCAGCTTGCGCCGCTGCCGCGCGACCGCGCGCCGTGTATCGGTTTGATCGCGCAACCGGGTCAGCACGATCGCATGGCCGCTTTCGCCAAAGGGCGTGCAGTCGAGATAGGTGAGCGGGTTGATGGTGCCGGCGACGTCGCTTGCGATCTTCTTCAAGTCGATGACGTCGAAGCCGGGCAATAGCGCCAAGACGTCCGCCCACACCTCGTGAAATTCCTGGCGCGACAGTGTGCGATCCGCCGCCATGATCGGCGCGTTGTAATCGGCGACGCCGCAATCCATGAAGCGCAGCAGCCGGACATTGAATTTGGTTTCGATGATGAGCGGCAGATAGAGAACCGGCCGTCCGCCGCGGTCCCTGACCACGACAAAGTACGGCTCGACGCGGCTCGCTTTGCCGATCGTGTCCAGCCAAATTTCGAGGAATTCCCGCGACTGAAAGACGTGCATCCGCAGATCGCGATCGTCCGCGGTCGATGGCCAATCCGCGGCGGCCAGATTGCCGCCGACAGCAAGCTCGACCTTGAAGGAGCCGACGCGTCCACGCGGTGGCAGATCAATGACAGTCACGCCTACGCTCTTTTGCTCAATGCGACGCCACCACCCGACGGATCGAATTCTAACGCAGGCAGCCGTGATCGGCCGTGAAACGTGCTGGTAACGTTACCCCCAAGCCGGGCTCGCCAACGCATTCGCGGGACCCCATTTTAAGGTCGAAGAGCATTGGTTAATTTTTCGCCGGATTGTCGGGCGAGCCGATGCGACCGCCGGAAATTATTTCGCGTTCTGCGGCTGTTGAGCGGTTCGCGCCGTGACGGCATTCGTTAACGCGGCCGCATGCTACGCGATTTATTAACGGAACCTGGATAAAGCTCTGCCGACATGAATGTCCAATTCAACACCGATGCGGTCCGTCAACGCAGCGCGCCGGTGCCGGCCACCGGGCGGGCGCAGGAACGTCGCCTGTTCCTGTTGACGCCGAGCGAAGAAGAATGCGGCGTCGAGTCGTTCGCGCGCCTCCTGGTCAGCGCGTTGCAGAACGACTATCCGGACGACGGCTACGCGGTGCTCGCCGTCTCGAGCCGCTGGCGCGATCTTCCTGCCGTCTTCCGCAAGATCGCCGCCGCCGACCAGATCGTTTTCAGCGTGCCGCTGGTGGCGTGGAAAAGGTTGCTGCTGCTGCCGCTGGTGGTCCTGCTGTTCGCGCGCCTGGTGCGCTGTCGGGTCGATGTTTTCATGCACGAATGGGGCGCGCTGCACGGGCTGCGCCGGCTCGCGCTGACGCCGTTCGTGTTGCTCAGCCGCACGATCATGGTGGTGTCGCCGTACATCGCCGCCGAGATCGCCGGCACGCCCTGGCTCATGGGTGCGGGGAAAAAATGCCGGCTGGTGCCGAATGCCCCGACCATCCGCCGGCCCGGCGAGCAACGCGTCACGGAACGCGTTTTGCGTTTGCGCGATGCCGCCAAAAACTGCGATGTGGTGATCGGTTATTTCGGCGCGATCTATAAAGGCAAGGCCGCCACCGCGCTGCTCGACGTCTGCGAAAATCTGCGCAAGAGCGGCGTCCGCGCCGGAATCGTGTTCGTCGGCAGCTTCATGAAATCGCTCGACGGCTACGAGCGGCAGTTCTGGTCCAAGGTGGCCGAATACGGCATCGCGGATCAGGTCATCGTCACCGGCTACATTGCCGACGAAGCGGAGCTCTATACGCTGTTCGAGGAGATCGACTCCTTTCTGTTCCTGTTCCCCGAAGGCCTCACCGCGCGCCGTTCGAGTGTCATTCACACGCTGCAATCGGATCGGCCGGTCGTGGTCACGGCGCCGCGCTCGATGGCCGAGTTTGCGCATCACGCAGGCTTCACCAGGCTGATCGAAGCCGGCGTATTGTCGTTCATTCCCGAAGGCGCCGATCTGCGCGCCGTTGCCGATCAGCTCCTGGCTGTCGCCAAGCAAGGCCAACGCCGGGCGGCCGCGATCGAATGGGATACGTGGTGGCGCGCCACCACTGCGGCGACCAACACGGCGATGATGGACAAGATGGCAACAAGCAATCGCGAAGAAGCGGCGGCGTTGGCGCTGCCGTTATCGGCTTGCGGGCCGAACGGCGCGCAACCGCAGACGACCGGCTGCACTGCCGCGAAGATAAAGAACATGGTCCGGGATTGCGTTGCGCTGGCGCTGTTCGTCCCGGCCCTGCCGTTCCTGCGATTTGTCGCACCACGTCGCGCGACCTTACTCGCTGTCCGCGGCCTGCTCGATCGGGCGGGCGTTACGGTCGTGGCCAATCATTATCACGAGCCGACTTTCAGCGCGGAGCAGATCTTCCGCGACCCGGACGCTCCACGGTCGCTTGTCGGCATCGATTGGAATCTCGATGCGCAAACGGACCTGCTTGCGCAATTCGACTTCGGCGAGACCTTGCGCGCCCTGGAAGGGCGGCGCTGCGGCGGCCGAACCTTTTCCTATACGAACGGCTATTGCGGTCCAGGCGACGCGGAAGCGCTTTACTGCATGATCAGGCACTTTCGACCGCGCAAGATCGTCGAAATCGGCTGTGGGCAATCCACGATCGTTGCGCATCTGGCGATCGCCGATGCCAGGGCGGCCGACAGCCAGTATTCCTGCCGGCAGATTTGTTACGAGCCGTTCGAAAATCCGTGGCTTGACGGCCTCGGCATCGAGATCAAGCGCGAACTGATCGAAAAGAGCGACTTGACCCTGTTTCGCTCGTTGTCACCCGGCGACATCGTCTTCATCGATTCCTCCCATGCGCTAAGACCCATGGGCGACGTCGAGTTCGAGTTTTTGCATATTCTACCGAGCCTGCCCAAAGGCGTCATCGTCCAGGTCCACGATATCTTTTCGCCGCGGGACTATCCGGCGCAATGGCTCAATGTGGAGCGGCGCTTTTGGAACGAGCAGTATCTGCTCGAGGCCTTTCTTTCCTTCAACAAAGAATTCGAGATCATCTGCTCGTTGAACCACCTCATGCATTTAGGCTCGCCACAGTTCAAGCGCGCATTTCCGATCCTGGCCGAACGCGGCCCCGATCCATTCGTCGGTTCTTTTTGGTTCCGCAGAGTGAAGGACTGACCGGGACGTATCGCGGTCGGTCGCAATGCGTACCGCTTGTCAGCGCGCGAGCGCGTTGCGCACGATCAATAGGCCGCGATTGAGGTGATCGCGGCCTTTGGCGACGTTAAGCAGCCAGCACATCGCCAAATAGGTCACGATGCCGGAAGGCAGCAGCACGGCGAGCGCATCTTTGTCGCTCAGGTGAAGCGCGAGCTCCAGGCTTCGCACCACGATCGCCATGACCATGGTGGCGATCAACACCCGGGTCATGCGCAGAAACGGCACCGGCATCGGAAACGCCCAGCGCGTCAGCACCAGCGCGCTGGCAAAGCCGAAAATCTCCGCAACAAGCCGGCCCCAGGCCGCGCCGACCGCGCCGAGCCTTTCGATCAAGACATAGCTGACGAAGAGATTGACGACCAGCACCAGCGACGTGTTCCAGAAATAAAAGGAATTGCGTTCCGACAACAGAAAGCCGATGTGCAGGTATTGATAAGTCATGATCTGGAAGATGACCGCGATCGACACGATCGGCATGGCGGCGGCTGCCATCGTTCTGAAATCGGGGCCAAGCACCACGTCGGCGATCTGGGTCGACACGACGGCGAAGCCTACCGAGGCAGGCAGCACGATGGCGAGCAAGAACTCAAAGCACTCTTCGAGATGGGAGCGAGCGGCGTCGCGACCCTGATTGGCGTAGATCTGCACCGCGAGCGGGCAAAAAGCCGCCGCCGCACTGATCGCCGGAATGATCAAGGCCTGTCGAACGAGGTCGGCGCCGGCACTGAATTGGCCGGCGGCGGCCGGGCTGATCAGATGCGCGATGATGAAGCGGTCGATCACGCTCGACAGCGAATAGAGGGTGAGAGACGCAGTGAATGGAACTCCGGCCTTTGCCAGCGCGAAGAGCCGCGCGCGGTCGTGGCAGATGACGGTCCCCGACCACACCGGAGCGGCGAAGGCCAGGGCGGCCAGGAGATAGGCGAATGTCGACGACAGCAACAACAGGATGCCGGTGTGCCCCGCGATCGAAACCACGACACCGAACACCGACACCAGAACCGCGCGTACCACCGTTGCCTTCATCACCGTGAAGGCCTTCAGGCGCGCCCGCATCAAGTCCTGGCCCACTTCGAAAAATCCGACCGCGAGCGCCAGCCCGGCGGCGGCGAGCGCCGGCCCGCTGCCGATGCCGGCCAAAACCGCGACGAAACAGGCAAGCGGCGCCAACAGGCACGACAGCATGAGTCCGGGCAGCAGGATGCCGCGAATGTCAGTGCCGTCACCGCGCGCCTGTTCGCGCATGATGGGAAGCCGCAGCCAGCTGGTCATGAATGCGCTGGCGATGGTGGCGAAGCCTACGCCGAGCACATAGGTGCCGAACTCGGCCGGTGCGAACAGCCGCGTGAACACCATGACGTTGATGAGGCCAAAGACAGCCGAGATGACATTAGCTGCGAAATTGACCGCGGTCTGTCCGACAAGCATGGCTTGCGTTCTATAGCCTGGGTTTCTTAACCCCAGCTTTTTGGCGTCAAATTAAATCATTAACTTGATGTTCAAGCGTCCGCGACGGGACGACCGACGGCGCCGTGGCGCCGCTCCAGGTGCGTTGCGGATTGGTTAACCGCTCGACCGCCGCGCGAACGTCATGCACGGAGGTGCCGTTGAAGGACGCCGACGAGAACGCCACGCAGTGCTCGGGCACCGCCTTGAGCATATTGTCGAGGGCGGCCTTGTCGAGCGGCTCGCGGTCCCAATAGCTGAAACACGACGATTGCGTCGTGCAGCGATGGCGGCGCAGCAACGCGGCATCGCTGCAAACGGCAAAGCCGTACAGCATGTATTCGGATATGGCGTGGGCGCGGTACAGCGCGTCGACCCATTCGAGCCCGGTCACCTCTTCGATACGCGCGGTCATCGCGCGCACGGCCTGCTGATTCCAGAAGATGATGTGGCCGATGAAATCGTTGGCCGGGAACGCGGGCCGTTCCAGGCCGAGCAAACGATGGCTCGATCGCACCCAGTCGCAATGATCGGCCATTGCGGCGGTCACTTCGCGCGGCCTGATATACAGCGGCGTCGCATTCGGCAGCGCCATCCCCGCCAGGTCGAATGGCCGGAAGAACACCACGTCGGAGTCGAGCATGCAGCTTACGGTCTCCGGAACGATATGGGCGGTCGCGATCTTGGCGAATTGCTGGATGTGCCAGCCGTTGACCGGCTTGCCGCGCAACGCCCACCAATATTGCCGGTTGTGGCGGCGAATGAATCGGGGCAGCGGCTTGAGCCAGGACGGCAGCATTTGCGACAGCGGCAGCACCTGGCGCCGGCCGGTGTCGAACTTGGCGAACAGTTCAAGCTCCTCGTCAGGCACGATGAGATAGTGAGTGGAAAAAGCGCTGACGTGGCGATCGACGCTCTCGCACAATAGCGTGCAGCGTTCCAGATCGTGCGAATAGGTCGGCGTTATCAGGGCGACCGCGCTCATGTCACGCCGCCTCCCCGCCCGGCTCTTCGCCGCGCAGGATGCGAAGCGCTTGTGCGACGGTGACAATCCGGCATCCGGCGGCGAGCGCGCTGCGCAACGCGAAGGTGAGGAACTCGGGTCGCACGCCGTACTGGCTCGGCGTATCGTTGACGTCGTGGCTCGCGAACAGCAGCCAGCCGTTGCGTCGCACCGTCTCGGTGATGAGGTGCGAAACGTCTTGGCGGCCGATCGACGCCTGTTCCAACGCGTTGGATTTCAACACGCTTAGATCGGCGATATCGGCGTTCACGCCGGGCGTCGTCGCGCGGCAGGAATCGTAGCGCCCACCGAGATAGCGCTTGGCGGCGAACGATATGTCGCCATACGGATAGGCGAAGTTGCTGACCGGGATATGGCCGAGAATGCCTTGCAGGAAGAAGCAATTGCGGTCGAGGTCGCTCGCCAGCGCTTGCCGGCTGATGCCGACAACCGGCATGTGCGAAAAGGTGTGGCACGCGAGCTCGTGGCCGGTGGCATGCAGCGCCTTCAACTGCTCGACGGTCGCAAGCCGTCCGGTAGGACTGGGCTTGCCGCATTTCTCGCCGGAGACATAGAAGGTGCCGCGGGCGTGACATTGCTCGAGCAGTGCGGCGCCGGCGGTGCATGCCGTCGCCGCCGCGTCGTCGAACGTGAACGAGACCAGCGGCCGCGTATTGCGCATCGTCAGTTTTTTTGTCGGCACGTTGCGCGCCAGGAGGCGCGTGAGCTTCCCGGCCAGCATTTGATATGGCGCCTCGGCGAAGCCGGGCATGCGCGGCAGCGTGACCGGCGCGGTGAAGTCTTCGGAAACAGGCAAGCTGGAGTGTTGTTGTGTTCGGTTCATGCTTGCGACATTGCCATTTCAGGAGCCCCCGAAAGGTATAAGTGGCTGTCCGCTTATTCGTCCATCGCGCGTTTGCGATTCAGCGATCGTTCACCGATCGTCGTAAATCGTTAATCCTAATTGCACGTGCGCGTTAATGCTGTGCCGCGTGCCGTTAACGGCGGCAACGCCGCTGCTCGAAGCACCCGCGTTTTCGCGGCTAGCGGTATTGCTCGTAATGCAGGTCGAATTCCGCGGCGAGGCGGCCCGCTCCGCGCGCCGCGCGGATCAGGCTTGCCATGATGGCGCGGCGGCCGCGCAGCGCGGCCAGCGGCAGCGAGGCAATGCCGAGGCCGATCAGTCCCAGGCCGATACCCCAGCGGCGCAGCGTGCCCGCGACCGTCCCCAAAAATTTGCGCTCCAGCCGGGTCGCCTCGGTGCCGTTGCGGAACTTGCGGCGCAGCACATAACCGACCGTGGTGCGCGACGGCGGCGTGGTCTCGAACACCTGGGCATCGTCGGCCCAGGCGAAACTGCGGCCGTCGTTGCGGCAGCGCCAGAAAAAGTCGTAGTCGCTGCCGCCGGTGAACGCGTAAGCGTGCTGGAAGGGCTCGTCGAGATAGTGTTCCAGCACGCTGCGCCGGATCAGCATATTGCCGGCGCCGTAGATCAGCGACACCGGGCCGGTGGCATTGCGGCTCGGTGCATAGAAGCCGCTCTTGGCCAGCCAATGGTTGGGATTGTCGAACACCGGAAAAACCGGGCCGCCGACGATATCGGCGCCATAGGCGCCCGCGACCCGGATCATTTCGGTGAGCCAGTTCGGATCGGGATATTCGTCGTCGTCGAGCACGGCCACGTAATCGGGCGCCGGCGTTGTGCGGCAAGCATCAGCGAAGGCGCGGTTATAGGCGTAGGTCTGGCCGCGGTGCGGCTCGACGATGCAAGTCAGCGGCAAACGAAACGTTCGCGCGGCCTGTTCGACAACCGCCGCGCCGGCGCGCCCTTCGGCATCATTGTCGACCACGATGACGTCGATCGGGCCTGAGTAGTTCAATCGCTCGACGTGGCCGAGCAGGTTGCGCAAGCCCTCGGGCCGGCGGAACGTGGGTACGCACAAGCAGACATGAGGCGCCGGCAAGGCGGTCATGGCGCGGAGACACTGCGTGTCAGCGGAGCGCTCTCGGTGCGTCCGGTCCGCGTGAGTAACAGAAAAATCGCATGCGGATTGGTCATGAGATAGCGGCCGGCGAGACGGCGCGGCTCGAGATAGATCCGATAGGCCCATTCCAGCCCGAGCCGTTGCATCCAGGCCGGCGCCCGCGAATTCTTGCCGGAGACGAAATCGAACAAGCCGCCGGAGGTCTTGATCAGGCCGACGCCGTGCAGCCGGTCGCAATTGCGCGCAGCGAACGATTGCTCGGCCGGCGCACCGAGGCCGAGCCAAAGAATGTCCGGCTGGGCGTGATTGATATCGGCGATGATCCGCTCCTCGTCGCCGTCGCGGCGCAAATAGCCGCTGCTGTATCCGGCGATCTTAAGCGTGGGATAAAGCTCTTTGGTGCGGTGCACCGCCTGATCCACGACCGTCTTGGTGGCGCCGAGCAGATAAATGCTGGCGCCGCGCTCTTGCGCGACAAGCGCGGTGTCGTGGTACAGGTCCGTGGTCGCGACCCGCTCCGGCAGCCGCATCGTGTTGAGAAAGCGCGAGACAAAGACCAGCGGCATGCCATCGGCATGGATGAGATCGGCGTCCAGGAAGAGATCACGGATCCGCGCGTCGCGGGCGCACATCGAGAGCACCTGACCGTTCGCGGACGTGAAGACGAGCGGGCGCTGCGCGGTATTGCGCCGGGCCAGTGCCGTATCGACCATGAGCGCGGCCGAGCGGGCGCGGTCGATCACCGCAATGGGCAGCCCGCCGATCGTGGCGACCGGCACGTCCCACTTCAGTTCGGTCGTCGCGTCGAAGCAAAGAGAGCCGGTTTGTGCCGGCATGGCGCTACCCTCCACGGGCATCTGAGTTATGCGCTAAGCCATGGAAAATAAAGGTTAATTGGAAATTAGGCTTAAGGCTTTGGCAGTGTCTGATGCGGTCTCAACGCGATACCCGCGAAACCGCCAGGAGGCGCAGCCCGAACGCGGCCGCGATGAGGATCAGCCACAGCGCGCCCAATTGGGTGAATGCGGTATCGAAGCAGGATCCGTAAGCCGCGAACAGGCAGATGCGCAGGAACAGCATTTTCAGCGCCGCGCTCTCGGGCTCGTCCGGCGCCCGGCAATAGTCGAAGAGCGGCAGCACGATGAGCCACAGCGTCACCAGCGCCGAGCCGGGAATGCCGATGGTCAGTGCAAGGTCGAGGTAGCCGTTGTGCGCATGGCTCGCGGTATTGGCCCAGGTCGCACCGGTCATGCCGTAAACGACCTGCTCGGTGCCCCAGAACGTGGCAAAGCCGTAGCCGGTGATCGGGCGTTGCGCCACGTGATCCACGGCGAATTTCCAGATATCGGTGCGGCCGGTAAAGGTCGCGTCCGGCATGATCGCGTCGACCACGGCGCTGATCGGCGCGATATAGATCGATCCGACCGATATCAGGTTCAAGGCGACCAGAAGCGACAGCGCGACAGCGACACCGTTGGTCGGCTTGGCCGCGCGCGCCATGATGACGGAAACGATCAACGCCAGCGGCAGCGCTGCCATCGCGGTCTTCGAATGGGTCAAATAAAGAAACGGCAGCGCCAGCGCGACGATGACGGCGCCGAGGCCGAGACTGCGCACGCGGGCGACAAAAATGCCGATGAAAACGAACAACACCATCACCGCGCTGGCTTCGTTCTTATGGCCGAAGATGCCGCGCCAATCGCCGGCAAGCTCGGGTTCGATCACATCCGAAGCCTGGTGGATCGTCAGCTGCGGCGCGAAGGCGACGCCGAGATAACAGGCAGCGAGCACGATCAACACCACCACGGCCATCACGTCGGCGAAATGCCGCGGTGTTTTTGGCACCAATAGCACCATGCCGGCGATGCCGATGGTCACCAGCGCAAAGGCAAGTCGGCGGGCGGACTGCGCAGGATCCCACGACGTGGCGACGGTCAAGGCGAACCAAAGCAGCGTCACGATCAGAACCGGCCGCACCAGAAGCAACAATCGCTGCGGCTGGTGAAACAGGTTCCACGTCGCGAGCAGCGCGAACAAGGTCGAATAGCCGAGCTGATTGGCGAGGTTGCCGGCTTCGGTGACCTCGATCGGCTCATCCAGAGCGGGAAAGGGGTGGAACGAGAACCACAGCGCCAGAAATACCACCGCGATCAGCACGCTGCGGATCAGAATATCGGCGGGGCTGGTCGCCTCGACCGCAAAATCCTGCCGCGGAAGATAACCGATATTCGCCACGACGACTTTCCTCGCTGGCGCGGCCGCGCCGACCTTCAGGCGGCTTCGACGCCGGTCAGGACCGCGCCGCGAATTTTTTGCGCATCGGGACCCAGCCGCGCGACGAACAGTTCGACGGCGTCATCATCGCGCTCGTCGGCCCTGGCGACCAGCACGATATGGTCGACCAGTCCGGCGAAGAACCGGGCGCTCGGGTCGCGGCGAACATCCACTGCGGCGACGATCACCATGTCGAAGCGTTTGGTCTTGTCGAAGGCCTCTTTGATATCGGCATCGCTGATGCGGCGATCGCGGCGGCTGTTCGGCGAAACGAACGGCAGCAGATTGATGTTGGTGTCGCGATCGCGAACGATCACTTCGGAGAGCTCGCGGCGGCCGACGGCGACGTCGACCAGCCCGGCTTCGCCCTCGTCGGCGTCGATCGCCGACAGCGTCCGGCGCTTGAGGTCGGTGTCGATCAGCAGCACGCGCTGGGTTGCCGCGGCCGTCGCGGCGAGCATCAGCGCGACGGAAGCGGTGTCGTCTTCATCGTCGGCGGCGACAACGAGAACGCTCGGATTACCATGCTTTTTGTGACTGGCCTGCACGGCGTCGTACACTTTGCGGATTTGGCGGGCGTAACGCGAATGCGGGTCTTCCACCGCTTCCAGGCCGAACGCGGTATCGACGCTGGGCAATGTCGCCAGCACCGTAATGGCGCGTGGCGGCTCGGGCGTTTCCCATAATTTCTTGGCGAACGCACCCAGTCTGCCGAAGTTGGCCGGCGGCTTTGCTCTGGTCTTGGCCGGCCGCGGCGCGGCGTCTTCGGCCGACCCCCGCATGATGACGATGCCGACGCCCGAAGCGAAGCCGAGCAACGCGGCCGCCAAGCCGAGGATCAGGCTCGGCGGCGGCGAGCTGCGGTACAGCGGCCGGTCGGCCTTGGAGATGATGCGAATGTTCTTGGTATCGACCTGCTCCTGCTCACCGGTTTCGCGGGAGCGGACCAGAAACGATTCATAGACCGCGCGGCTCGCCTGCACGTCGCGCTCGAGCTCGCGCAAGCCGACCAGCGATTCATTGGTGCTGACTGCGGTGTTCTTGAGCGCATCGACCTGGCGCGACAGCATGTCCTCGTCCGCTTTGGCGCGCTCGTATTCGGCGCTGTCGGACTGCGCGATGCGGCTGACTTCGTCTTCGATCAGCTTCTGCAGCCGCGCCCCCTGCGCCTCGATTTCGATGACCGCGGGATGGCGTTCGCCGAGCGAGGACTTCTGCTCGGCGTCGCGGCGCATGATCTCGGCATATTGGCTGCGCAACATACTGATGGTCTGCGACTGCACCGCTTCCGGGAAGGCGCCGATCGGCGTTTTCGAATGCAGCACGCTTTCGACCTGATCGAGACGCGCCTTCGCTTCCGAAGTGCGCGCGCGCGCCAAGCTGAGCTGGGTGTTCAAGCTCGTAAGCTGCTGCTCGTTGACGAGCTCGCCGTTGGCGCCGACGATATTATGGCTCGCCTTGTAGGCCTCGACCTTTTGCTCGGCGTCGCGCACGCGGCCCTGGAGCTCCTTGAGCCGTCCCATCAGCGATTGCGAGATCTGGCGGGCGGCGTTGGACCGCACTTCGGTCTGCTCGGTGAGATAGGTTTGCGCGATGGCATTGGCGAGGCGCGCGGCCTTTTCCGGGTCTTCACTGGTGACGCTGACGTCGACCACATAGGTGCGCTCGGAGCGCTTCACCTGGACGCGTTTTTCCAACTCGTTCAGCGCGGCGAGTGGGCCGTATTTTTCCGCCAGCGCGCCGCGCACGAATTCCGGGTCGTGGTCGAGGCCTTCCGAAGCGACGACGCGGCTCAGCACATTGTCGGAAGCGATCACGCGAGCCTGGCTTTCGACCTGGAGCACGGCGGCATCGCTTTGCGGAATGGCCGGCGAGATATCGTTCTGGGCCGCGCGCAAATCCATCGGGTCGATGAGGATTTGCGTCGTCGCCGTGTATTTGTGCGGCACCATGATCACGAAAAGAGCCGCCAGGCCGACCGCGACAATCGTCGACAGCAGGATCGTGATTTTGCCCCGCCACAGGACGGACCAGATTTTCCGGACATCGATCGGGGGAAGTGACGCAAAACCCAGGCTCAGATCGCGCCTTGAGACCACCGTCGACGGCATATGACTCGACGCTTCAAACATTCACGCTGATCTCGACACAAATCTCGACACTGCGGACAGTCGGCCGCGTACATGGTGGCCCGCCACATGCGCCAGCAAGGTCACGCCACTGTGGCACAACCACGCAACGCGATATGGTTAATCAATTCATAAAGACTTAAGGTTAACGCCGCGTGTATTCGGCGTGTGCGACGGTCAAAATAACGGGCGTTGCCGTCCAACCGGCGGCGCGTGGGTCAGCGCAAAAAGCGGACAATGGCGCCGACGACGATCAGCAAGGCGACCACCGGAAGCCAGAGCAGTATCGCGCCGGCGAAGACCAACAAGACCGCCGCGGCGAGGATGGCGAACGCCAAGGTCAGCATGGCGAAGCCGAACGGCCCGATCCGCGTGACATAGACGCGATGCATGCCGGCCGTCTCGTTTTGCCCATAGGGGCGCCAGGCCGCGCGCCGCCAGTCGGGCCCGCGTCCCGGTCCGTTTCCTGCGCGGTTCGGCGGAATGATCTCGGGCTCTACCCGAGGCAGTTCCGGCTGGTCTCGATCGTTCGCCATGGGAGGACCGCTGGGTGCGTTGTGGGCGGGACTCTATCTAGGTTTCAGCGTCGCGGCCACAAGCGGCGCTTTGCCGCTGCGCATGCCAACTACACGTTTCAGGCACTGGCGTTGACGCGGCTTTCGATGCGGTCGAACCGCGCCAGCCGGTAGACGGCGATCGAGACCAGCCAGCTCAAGACGAAGATCGCGATGATGAGATAGCCGAGGCTGCCGAAGTGATCGTTGAGCGTGCCGATATAGAGCCAGAACGGCCCTTCGAGATTCAGTCGGTCGGCCAAGAGGCCGAGCGCTTCGATGCCGCCGATCAGCACGGCGACCAGCACTGATACGAAGGTAATGGTCAGGTTGTAGTAGAGCTTGCGGATCGGCTTGGTGAAGGCCCAGCCATAGGCGCCGAGCATCAGCACGCCGTCGGTGGTGTCGACGAGCGACATGCCCGCGGTGAACAGCGCGGGAAAAACCATGATCGACCAGATTGGCAATCCTTTGGAAGCTTGCGCCGCGGCAATGCCCAGCACGCCGATCTCGGTCGCGGTATCGAAGCCGAGCCCGAACAGGAAACCCAGCGGATACATGTGCCAGCTGCGCGAGATCAGCCGGAACATCGGCCGGAACAGCCGGCCGAGGACGCCGCGCTGCGCCAACAGATGATTCAAATCTTCCTCGACGAAGGCGCCGCCGCGGCGCACTTCTTGGAAAGTGCGATAGACCGACAGCAGGATGACGAAATTGGCGGCGGCGACGACAAACAGAAAAGTCGCCGAGACCAGCGTGCCGATGGTGCCGCCGACAAGCTTGAAGCTGTCGAAGCGGCCTTGGAGCGCGCTGGTGGCGAGCGCGATGACGGCCGAGGCAAGCACCACCACGGTCGAATGGCCCAGCGAGAAGAAGAAGCCGACGCCGATCGGCCGCTTGCCCTCCTGCATCAGCTTGCGCGTCACGTTGTCGATGGCCGCGATATGGTCGGCATCGACGGCGTGGCGCAGACCGAACGCGTAAGCCAGGAAAGCGGTGCCGACCAGCACCGGATAATCGCGAAACGCGATCAGCGCCCAAACCCACGCCAGAACGTTGGCGGCGATCAATAGGCCGTAAATGCCGGCAAGCTTGCCGCCAAGCTCGGCATCCTGATCATTGAACAATCCGAATAAGGTTTTACGCATGATCGTATCGCCCCGGCGCGGGCGCCAGCGTATCGATACGACGCAGTTCATGAGGCCGCAAGAGCGCGTGAGCGAAATTTATCCAATCGTCATACCAGCGTGCGGAACGGACGCCGCGGCCACGAGCGCCGGTTATTCCGGCTGAATACCGGCAGCTTTGATGACGGCGCCCCAGCGCTGTGTCTCGGCTTGGAGGAAATCGCTCATTTGCGCGACCGTGCCGCCGCCGGGCGACAGGCTGAGTTGCTTATAGCGGTCGAGCAGCTCCGGATCCTTCATCACCTGGTTGGCCGCATCGTTGAGCTTGGCGACGGCGCCGGCCGGCATTTTCGGCGGCGCAGTCAACGCGTTCCAGGTATCGGATTCACAGCCGGGCACGCCGGCCTCTTCCAGTGTCGGCACGTCGGGGATCGCCGCGATCCGTTGCTTGGTCGCGACGGCGAGGATTTTCACCTTACCCGCCTTGTTGAGCTCGATCGAGCTGGCAAGCTCGTTGAACATCAGATCGACGTGGCTCGAAATCAAATCGTTGAGCGCCGGTGCGGTGCCTTTGTACGGCACATGGACGAGCTGCGTGTGGGTGATCGTCTCGAACAGTTCCGTGGTCAGGTGCGAGGTGGTGCCGATGCCCTGCGAGCCGTAATTGAGCTTGCCCGGATTGGCCTTGGCATAGGCGATCAGCTCTTGCACGGTGTTGGCCGGGAAGTCGGGCCGCACCAGGAGCACGTTCGGCACATGTGACATGATCACGACCGGCGTGAGCTGCATCGGATCGTAATTGAGCGATTTGTACAAAAACGGAGCGGTGGTGATCGGCGCCGGCTGCGATGCAAGCAAGGTGTAGCCGTCCGGATCGGCGTGGAACACGTAATCCGCCGCAACGCTGCCGGAAGCACCGCTCTTGTTCTCGACCGGCAGCGGCTGACCCAATACGGCGCTCATCTTGGCGGCGACGATCCGGGTGACGGTGTCGACGCCGCCGCCCGCCGGCACCGAGACGATGACCCGGACCGGGTGGTCGGGGAATTTGCTGTCCTGCGCGCCGGCGGCGGCGGCCGCCAGCAGGAGGCCTATTCCGGCAATCGCTACGTGTCTCAACATGGTTTGGGTTCCTGAATTCCGGCGCGGTCTCGGCTTGGCATAGCGCAGATCGGCGGCGTCGTCCCGCGACGCACTGCCGCCCCAGCGCATAGTGGTTCGCTGCATAGCGGTCTTGCCGAACGGCGGTTCACAAACCCCATAGCGGCCCATAGGATCGCGCCCCGACAAGGGAGAGGCGCGCAATGAGCAAACTCGATTTCATTCTCGAAGAACTGGTGACGGCCAATCGCATCCTGGCCAACGAGGGCATCGTCGATTCATTCGGCCATGTCAGCGCCCGCCACCCCGACAACCCGCAGCATTATCTCTTGTCGCGAGCGCGCGCGCCCGAGCGCATCGAGCGCGACGACATCGTCGAATATACCTACGATGGCACGGCGATCGACGAGCGCGGCCGCGCGCCTTATCTCGAGCGCTTCATCCACGGCGCCATCTACGAGGCGCGGCCGGACGTGCACGCCGTGGTGCACAACCATTCGCCGAGCACGATCCCGTTCGGCGTCACCAGCAAGAAACTCAAGCCCCTGCTGCACATGTGCGCCTCGATGGGCCACGAAGTGCCGGTCTGGGATTCCCACGACAAGTTCGGCGACACCGCGCTATTGGTCAGCGACATGGCCATGGGCCGCGATCTCGCCCATCTCATCGGCCCGCGGCCGACGGCGCTGATGCGCGGCCACGGCGCCACCGTGGTCGGCCGCTCGGTGCGTCATGCGGTTTTCGTCTCGGTCTATCTGGAGCTCGGCGCCAAGCTGCAAATGCAGGCGATGCCGATGGGCGAGATAAAATTCCTCACCTCCGGCGAAGTCGACAAGATCGCCTCGCGCGTGAGCGCCTACACGCTCAACCGCGCCTGGGAGAACTGGGCGCGCCGCGCCGGGCGCGAGATGCAGCCGGAGGCGTAGCATCGGTACGCGGCAATATGACGTTCGCGGGCAAGCTGTCGTCCTCGCGGCTTTTTTGTATCCTGCGAGCATCTGCGCCACCGCAAATGTGACGCGAAATGGGGGGATCCATGCGGCTGCGTTACCTGTTTGCCCTGGCGTTGGGACTCGTCGCCGTGTCGGCCGTCACCTTCATGGCCTCAGCCGAGACGAAATGGCCGACCCGGCCGGTGCGATTCATTCTCACGCTCGGTGCCGGAAGCGGTTCGGACATCGGCGCGCGGCTGTTGGCGGACCGTCTCAGCCAACGCTGGGGCCAGCCGGTGATCGTGGAAAATCGCCCCGGCGGCGATGCCATCGTGGCGATCAATGCCTTCGTCACGGCGCACGACGATCACGTGCTGCTGTTCAGTCCTACATCGTCGTTCACGGCGCATGTCTACCTGCACGACAACCTGCCCTATCAGCCGAGCGACCTGGTGCCGATCACGCGGGTGTCCAACACCATCATCACCATCTCGGTGCCCGCGAGCTTGAACGTCAATTCGCTCAAAGAGCTTGCGGCCATGGCGCGCGCCGAGCCCGGTAAACTCAATTGGGCGGGCGTCACCGGCGCGCTGGATTTCGTGTTTGGCGGCTGGCTCAAGCAGGAAGGCCTCAACATCAACAAAGTGCCGTACCGCAACCCGGTCGACGCCGCCAACGATCTCGCCGAAGGCCGCGTGCAGGTTTACGAAGCGGCATTGGCGATCGTGCGGCCGCAGCTTGAGTCCGGCAAGATCAAGCTGTTGGCGGTGACCAACTCGGTGCGCGCGCCGACCCAGCCGAACCTGCCCACGGTCGCGGAAGCGGGGTATCCGGCGCTGACCATCGACGGCCTGGTCGGATTGTTTGGACCGACCGGAATGCCGCTCGATCTGCGCCAGCGCATCACCGCCGACATCCGCGCGGTGGTCGATCCGACCATCGAGGATCGCCTCACCACCACCGGACAGCTCACCAATATCGGCGGGCCGGAAGAGTTCGGCAAATCGATCGACGAGCAACGCGCCAAGATCGCGGCCTTCGCCAAAGAGCTCGGCATCAATCCGATGTAGCGGAAATGCCGGCGTCGCCGTTTCTGTCGCCGCACGGACCAGCGCAGGGGAAGCCATGCAGGCCGCGGTGATGAAAGATGATCAGCGGCCGGTCTACGGTCGTTTTACAGAACCGCAAGCGATTGACGGCGCGGTTGTCGTCGAGGTTTTGGCCGCCGCTTTGACGGGGCTCGACAAGGTCGTCGCCCGGCGTGTTCACTACGTCACGATGCCGGATGGTCCTTTCGTGCTCGGCCGGGAGGGTGTCGCGCGACGGAGCGATGGCCGGCGCATCTACTTCAATCTCAGAGCGCCGGTAGCTCCATTCGGCTCGATGGCTGAACGCACGCTGATCGATCCGCTGTTTGCCTTCCCGATCCCTGATGGTGTCGCCGACGACACCGCGGCGGCGCTCGGCAATGCCGGGCTTGCCGCGTGGCTTGGACTATCCTGGCGCGGGCGGATGCGGCCGGGCGAGACGGTGTTGATTCTTGGCGCCACGGGCGTCTCCGGTTTGATTGCGGTCACTGCGGCGAAGCGGCTCGGCGCCGGCCGGGTCGTCGCTGCCGGCCGCAATCGCGAAGCGCTGCAACGTGCCAAACACCTCGGCGCCGACGAAACGGTGACGCTTGCGGCGGCGACGGACCTCGTTGCCGCCTACCGCGATGCCGCCGGCGGCGCCGTCGACGTGGTCATGGATTATGTCTGCGGCGCGCCGGCCGAGGCGGCGCTCGAGGTGATGGCGACCTATGGCCGCCTGGTTCACATCGGGACGCGGGCTGCGCCCGCCATGATAGTGCCTGGCGCGACCGCGCGGCGCAGCTGCATCGACATCATGGGATTCGGCTATTACCACGCGCCGGTCGAAATGCAGGCGGAGGCTTATGCGGAACTATGCCGTCTTGCTGCCTTAGGCGAAATTGCGCTGGACATCGAGACGCGGCCGCTCTCCGAAATCGGCGCCGCCTGGGATGCGCATGCCGCAAGCAGCCGCCGTCGTCAGGTGCTGATTCCCGATTAACTCAGCCGGCCTGCTCGCTGTCCATATGCGCGAGCACGGCCGGCATGTACCGCGTGCCGGCGACGGCATCAGCCGGCACCGCCTGCTCGATGCGCGCCAGGTCATCGGGCGATAGTTTCACATCGAGCGCGCCGAGGGCTTCCTTGAGCTGGTCGCGGCGGCGCGCGCCGATCAGCGGCACGACGTCGTCGCCGCGCGATTTTACCCAGGCAAAGGCAAGCTGCGCCGTGGTGGCGTTCTTCTCGCGCGCGATCTGTCCGAGCGCCTCGACCAGCGCGATGTTCTTGGCGAAATTCTCGGCGAAGAAACGCGGCTTGCGGGTGCGGATCTCGCTTGCCGCGGTTCGTGCCGCCTCGGCGCGGTCGCTGATCAGGCCGCCCGAGAGCACCCCATAGGCGACCAGCGCGATACCGAGCTCGCGCAAGGTCGGCAGGATGTCGCGCTCGATGCCGCGGGAGAACAGCGAATATTCGATCTGCAGCGCGGCGATCGGATGCACCGCATGGGCCCGCCGCACGCTTGCGGCGGAGGTTTCCGACACGCCGATATGGCGCACATAGCCGGCCTTCACCATGTCGGCGATGGCGCCGATCGTATCCTCGAACGGCACGGCGGGATCGACGCGGGACGGCTGGTAGAGATCGACATAATCGGTGCCGAGCCGCCGCAGCGTATAGGCGAGGTAATTCTTGGTCGCGTTCGGCCGTCCGTCATCGCCGATGATTTTCAGATCCGGCCCGCGCATCGAGCCGTATTTTACCGCGATGAAGGCGCGCTCGCGCTTGCCGCCCTTGAGCGCGTCGCGGATGAGCATCTCGTTCTGGCCCATGCCATAGAAGTCGCCGGTATCGAGCATGGTGATGCCGGCCTCGAGCGCGGCGTGGATGGTGGCGATGCACTCCTTGTCGTCGGCCGGCCCATAGCCGCCCGACATGCCCATGCAGCCGAGGCCGAAGGCGGAAACCATCGGGCCGTTGCGGCCAAGCTGGAGTTTTTGCATCGCTGCCTCACCTGAAATGAAAAACGGCGGTCTCGCGACCGCCGTTTGTAAAGACCGCCCGATCGGGAAGCAACGTCACTCCGCCGCCAGTCGCACTTCCGGCGCGGCGGCGCGGACGTCGGCGTCGACGTGCTTTTCGTATTTGACGAAATTGTCCTGGAACATGCGCACGAGCTTCCGCGCGGTCGCGTCGAATGCGGCTTTGTCCTTCCAGGTCTTCATCGGATAGAGCAGATGCGGCTCGACGCCGGGCACCGAGGTCGGCACCGAGAAACCGAAATAGGGATCGGTGCGGTAGCTCGCGTTCTTCAGCGAGCCATCTAGCGCACCGGTGACCAGCGCGCGCGTCGCCTTGATCGGCATGCGGCGGCCGGTGCCGTAGATGCCGCCGGTCCAGCCGGAATTGACCAGCCAGCAATCGACATTGTGCCGCTTGATCAGGTCGCGCAGCAGATTGCCGTATTCCGACGGCGGCCGCGGCAGGAACGGCGCGGCGAAGCAGATGGAAAATTCCGGCTCGACGCCGACCAAACCCTTCTCGGTGCCGGCGACCTTGGCGGTATAGCCGGACAGGAAGTGGTACATCGCCTGCGCCGGCGTCAGCTTTGCGATCGGCGGCATGACGCCGAAGGCGTCGGCGGTGAGGAAGATGATGTTCTTCGGCTGCCCGGCGTGGCCGGTTTTCGACGCCAGCGGCATGAATTCGATCGGATAGGCCGAGCGGGTATTTTCCGTAAGCTTGTCGCTGTCGAAATCGCAGATGCGGGTTGCGGGATCGAAGACGACGTTCTCCAGCACCGCGCCGAAGCGATTGGTGGCGGCGTAGATTTCCGGCTCGGCTTCCTTCGACAGCTTGATGGTCTTGGCGTAGCAGCCGCCCTCGAAATTGAAGACGCCGTTTTCGCTCCAGCCATGCTCGTCGTCGCCGATCAGGGTACGGTTCGGATCGGCCGACAGCGTGGTCTTGCCGGTGCCGGACAGACCGAAGAACAGCGCGACGTCGCCGTTCTTGCCGACATTGGCCGAGCAATGCATCGGCATCACGCCTTGCGCCGGCAGATAGAAATTGAGCGTCGTGAACACCGACTTCTTCATCTCGCCGGCGTAGGACGTCCCGCAGATCAGCACGATCTTGCGGGTGAAATCGATCGCCACCATGGTGTCGGAGTTTTCGCGGCCGCCGTGCCGCTTGGCGTCCGGCTTGAACGACGGCATGTCGACGATGGTCATGTCGGGCACGTAGCCGGCAAGCTCGGCATGTTCGGGGCGGATCAGCAGCTGGCGGATGAACAGCGAATGCCAGGCGAGCTCGGTGAAGACGCGGGCCTTGATGCGGTATTGCGGATCGGCGCCGCCATAGAGGTCTTGTGCGAAAAGGGTTTTGCCCTTGGCGTGGGCGATGAAATCGTGGAGCAGATTGTCGAACTGTTCTTTACTCTGTTTGCGGTTGCCGTCCCACCACACGGTGTTCTCGGTGGTGGCATCGACGACGGTATGTTTGTCCTTGGGCGAGCGGCCGGTGTGATGGCCGGTTTCGGCGCAGAACGCGCCGCCTTGCACCAATGAGCCTTCGCGGTTGGCGATGGCGTGCTCGACCAGCATGGTGTCGGGCAGATTCCAGTGGACGCCGGCGAGATCTTTAAAGCCGAATTTATCGGCGCCGTGGGCGCCGTTCCTCGAACCGGTTTCCTTCACCTAAGCCTCCGCCTTTTGGCCCGATCGTATCGACACTTCCGCCAACTGCGCCGAGCCTTCGTCGCGAACTCTTGGCCGCCGATTTACGATGCCGAATGTTAACCGCCCGCCGGCAAGCGTGCGACCCTATATCGAGCCTCACAGCATCTGCCAAGACCAACTCAGCCTCAAGCCTAACCGGATAGGATTGCACGCGTTCCTGTGTTGCAGCGCAGCGGACGCGGGACCGTTTCGGGCAGCGTGGTTACGTTCTATTGCGGGCGTTTTTTTGGCAGAGGATGCCTAGCCGGCCCGCGCCTTGGCGGCCAATTCCACCACCACCTTGCGCAACTGCTCGGGGTTTATGACACGCTGCGGAAACGGCAGCCGCAGCATGGCGTCGCCGCGCGCCAAGTCGAGGCCCTCCGGATCGAGCCCGGTGAGCCGCCATGGCCCGTCTTCGGCGCCCATGAGCTTGGTGGCGTAGAGCTGCACCGCTTCGGCGTGGTCGTCGTTCATATGGGCGACGGCACTTTCCTCGGCATCGATCAGGTTTTCGGCGTCGGCGATATCTGTCATCACGTCGGCGGCCTTCAGATCGGCAGCGCGGGCGAAACCGCCGTTGAGATGGCCCGAGACCGATTTCAGGCGCCAGAACGAGAAATCGCCGAAGCCGGCGTAAAGCTCCGACTTCGGATGGCGGGCGAGGAAGCGGCGCCGTATGCGCGGCAATTCGGGGTCGTCGCGCGCGATTTGCGCAAAACTGCCAAGCAGCGTCAGGCGCGGATGGGCCAGCGGGTCGCCCTTGCCGCTCGATGCCAAAAGCAGCGAGGCGCGGCCGTCGATTTCAAGATTGGCGGTGTGGGTGGACAGCCGGGAGACCAGGATCAGCGGCGAACCATCGACGTCGGTCGCCACGTTAACCAGTGAAGCGAAGGGATGCCCGGTATTGCGGTCAATGGTCGCGAGCGCGCCGGCACGCGTCGCCCGCAGCAGGCTCTTGGCCACCGCTTTCGGATCGAAATCCGGTGCCGGAGCGTTCTCCGGCAGGCGGTTTGGCATGGCGCCCGGCAACGGGGCTGCCAAGGGGCCGGTCGCGTCGGCCTCAGCCATGATTTGTCCTTTCCGGTTCCTTTCCCATGTCTCTCCATCTCACAGCAATTGCCCCGATTTCGCCTTGTCTAGTCACACTTCCGCCCCCACATGGGGTTTGAAGGGTTGTTGGGGCCGGGCAGGTGATGCTGCGGCCGACTCATGTTAGAAGGCCGTCATGCCGACAATCGCTCTGGTGGACGACGACCGCAATATCCTCACCTCGGTCTCAATCGCGCTCGAGGCGGAAGGCTATCGCATCACGACCTACACCGACGGCGCCTCGGCGCTCGACGGCTTCAAGACGACGTTGCCCGACCTCGCCATCCTCGACATCAAGATGCCGCGCATGGACGGCATGGAGACCTTAAGGCGGCTCCGGCAAAAATCCGATCTGCCGGTGATCTTCCTCACCTCGAAGGATGAGGAGATCGACGAATTGTTCGGCCTGAAAATGGGCGCCGACGACTTCATCCGGAAGCCGTTTTCGCAGCGCCTTCTGGTCGAACGGGTCAAGGCCGTGCTGCGCCGCGCTTCGCCCAAAGACGGCGTCGCGCCGAAGGAAGCCGACAGCAAAGTGCTGGAGCGCGGGCTGTTGCGCATGGATCCCGAGCGCCACACCTGCACCTGGAAGAACGAGCCGGTGACGCTCACCGTCACCGAATTTCTCATCTTGCAGGCGCTGGCCAGCCGGCCCGGCGTGGTGAAAAGCCGCAACGCCCTGATGGACGCGGCCTATGACGATCAGGTCTATGTCGACGACCGGACCATCGACAGCCACATCAAGCGGCTGCGCAAGAAGTTCAAGGCCAGCGACGACGATTTCGATATGATCGAGACGCTGTACGGCGTAGGTTATCGTTTCAAGGAATAAAGCGTAGTTTTACGCAATAGGCCGTGAACTGCCGGGCGTTGAAACCGGAGAATCATGGCCCCTGACTGGGCGGCTGACGTGCGGTAGTAATAGCGTCCAGCCCCGACGTACCTTTTCCCGCAAGCGGGCAGGGTGGGGGCTGATTGAAACCCCGGCAGACGACGTGCTTGATCGACTAGCAAAAACCGCGAGCGCCGACGAGGCCCACGCACCAACCGAAGCCGAGCCTCACGAGGCCGACGGTCGCGGTGAAGTGCTGCCGCGTGTGCGCTGGCGCGGGCCGCGCCGGGTCGGCAATTGGCTGCGGCGCGCACTCCAGTTCTTCACCGAGCAAAGCTCGTCGAGCGTCACCCGCCGCATCGTCACGCTCAATGTCTTCGGACTGCTCGCGCTGTCCATCGGCAT
>Ga0210385_10000659_pt1 | contig 23225 bp, 20 predicted proteins | sample IncBWH26OmetaG_FD_160107 | JGI IMG/M metagenome (GOLD analysis project Ga0210385, IMG submission 160107) | Forest soil microbial communities from Barre Woods Harvard Forest LTER site, Petersham, Massachusetts, United States - Inc-BW-H-26-O ...
GAACTTCTGGAAGGTCTCGCCGCCCAGGGCCGCGCCGTCTCCACCGTGCCCGTTTACCAATGGAAGCTTCCCGAAGACACCGGCCCGCTTGCCGAAGCTTTGGAACGACTGCTGGCGGGCAAATTCCAAGTGAGTCTCTTCACCACCAGCGTGCAGATCGAGCATTTTCTTGAATTCGCGGGGCATCGCCGCGATGCCGCGCTCCAAGCTCTGGGCCGCACGTTCGTTGGGTCCATTGGTCCGGATTGCAGCGATACACTTCGCAGCTTTGGCCTTGAGCCCGCAATGGAGCCGAGCCACCCGAAGATGGGGCTATTAGTCCGCGAAGGCGCGATGAAATACGGCGGCATCAGCAGCCTCTAACAGGTGTGAAACGCGGGTTGTTGGTCTTGGGCTTAGTGGTCTTTGGACTGGTGCTCGCCGCCTTTGGCGGGCAAGGCGCGGCAACGGAGGAAACCATCACCATCGACGCGAGTGCCCCATCCCATCCCTTCCCGCACACTTGGGAGCAGATGTTTGGTTCTGGCCGAGCCGTCTTGAGCTTGCGCCAAAGCTACCGGCGGGACCTGGCGGCGGTAAAAGAGCTCACTAACTTCGGCTACGTCCGCTTTCACGCCATTCTCGATGACGAAATCGGAATCTACGACGAAGACTCGCGCGGCAACCCGGTTTATAACTTTTCGTATGTCGATCAAATCTACGACGGGCTGCTGCAGGAACGCGTAAGGCCCTTCGTTGAGCTCAGCTTTATGCCGCGCAAGCTGGCCGCCAACCTAACTCCGCATCCGTTCTGGTACAAGCCGCTGCCCTCGCCGCCTAAAGACCCAGTGAAGTGGAGTGCACTCATTCAGGCATTCACGAAACATCTTCTCGATCGCTACGGCAAAGCCGAAGTGGAGCAATGGTATTTCGAAGTCTGGAATGAGCCCAATATCGACTTTTGGGATGGTGTTCCGAAGCAGTCGACTTATTTCGCGCTTTATGACATAACGGCGAAAACCCTCAAGAGCGTGGATCCAAACCTGCGCGTCGGTGGCCCTGCGACCGCGCAAGCCGCCTGGGTGGATGCCTTCCTCGCCCATTGCACACAGAATCACATCCCGTTTGATTTCGTCTCCTCGCACATCTATGGCAACGAAAAGCCGGAGGACGTCTTCGGCCGCTACGTCGCCATCTCACGCCGCGATATGGTGGCGCGCGCCGCGAAGAAAGTATACGACCAGGTAAAAGCGTCGGCGGCGCCGAACACGCCCATCATCTGGTCTGAGTACAACGCCACCTACATGACCCAGCAGCAAGTCACCGACAGCGCCTTCATGGGCCCCTGGCTTGCAAACAACATTCGCGAATGCGACGGCCTGGCTCAGATGATGTCTTACTGGACGTTCTCCGACGTCTTCGAAGAGCAAGGTGTCGTGAAAACGCCTTTTTACGGCGGCTATGGATTGATCGCCGAACGCGGCATCCCGAAGCCCGCCTTTCGTGTGTTTCAGTTGCTGCACCGGCTCGGAGATAAGCGCCTGCCGGTCAATTCGGAAAATGCGCTGGCGACGGTGCGTGACGACGGGGCAATCGCCATCGCGTTCTGGAACTACGCCGAGCCCGGAGAAACCGTTCCCGCGAAGACCTTCCGGCTGGATGTGAAGAGCACAGAGGCCAAGCACTACCGCATGCAATTCGTCGATCCGGATCACAGCTCATCATTGAAAGCCTGGCAAGCGATGGGAAGCCCCGCTTGGCCGTCTCTGGAGCAGATTCGCAAGCTGATCGACGCTTCACAGTTGCCCAGCGCGCCTGAGCATCCAATCGACGAACCCATCACCGTCGCGGCTCAAGGACTTGCTGTGGCGGTTCTTGAACCATAGCGCACATTGTGCGCGCCTAGAATGTCGCAAGCTTGCCCCGCAGCCGCACCACTTCGCCGATCACCAACACCGCCGGGCTCTGCACTTCTAGCTCGCCCGCCGCAATACTGGCCAGCGTGCCTTCCACCACCCGCTCCCCTTCGAGAGTGCCTCCTTCGATAAAGGCAACCGGCTCGTTGGCGTTGCGCCCTGCCGCGACCAGGGCCGTCGCAATATGCTGACGATTCGTCACACCCATCAGCACCACCAGCGTATCGATCGCCGCGTATCTCGCCCAGTCATGGCGCAAGCCTTCATGGCAGTGCCCTGTGATCACCGCGAAACTCTGCGAAACGCCGCGGTACGTGAGCGGGATTCCGGCCAGTCCGGGCACCGCGACCGCCGACGTGATCCCCGGAATCAGCTCCACTTCTATGCCATCATCGGTAGCCACTTGCCATTCTTCCGCCCCGCGGCCGAATACCAGCGGATCTCCGCCCTTCAGCCGGCCGACGGTCTTTCCGCTCAGCGCATGGCTGCGGATCAGGTCGCAGATGTGTGCTTGCGCGTGTCCCTGTTCGCCTTCGTGCTTACCCACGTAGATCAGCTCTGCGTCACCACGTGCGAAGGCCAACACATCGCGGTTGACGAGCCGGTCATATAGAACCACATCGCACTCTGCCAGAATCCGGGCGGCCTTGAGCGTCAGTAGCTCCGCATCGCCCGGCCCCGCCCCGATCAGGTACAGCTTGCCGCGCTTGTTCTCCGTCGCCAAGTTTTACAATTCCTTCAAACTTTCAGCTTATCGGCTGGGGTGCCCGCGTGATAACTTCAAGCTATCGAGGATTTAATGAAGCTTGCGAATTGTGTAGTTTTGCTTTCCTTATTTGGAATGTCGGCCCTGGCGCAGGAGACCGCGCCCCTCCCGACGAATCTTAAAGTCGGAGATATGGCGCCCGATTTCACCCTGCCATCCACCCAAGGCGGCGCCGTGACGCTCTCTTCTTTCCGCGGCAAGCAAACCGTGGTGCTGGCCTTCTTCCCGGCCGCTTTCACCGGCGGTTGCACCAAAGAGATGCAAACCTACCAGATTGGGCTCGACAAGTTCAAGGGGACCGACGCAGCCGTTTTCGGCGTCAGCGAAGACAACACGCCCTCCCAGAGAGAGTTCGCCAAACAGCTCAGCCTAGCGTTTCCACTGCTTAGCGACTTCGCTACGCGCAAGACAGCCCAGGACTACGGCGTGCTGATCCCCAACATGGGGATGGCAAACCGCGTCACCTTTGTCATCGACAAAGACGGACGCATCAGCTATATGGAAGCCGGCAAGGACGCCGTCGCCATCCTGGGCGCTAGCGACGCCTGCAGCCGCCTCGCCCACAAAGCCGGCCAGTAGACGTACCGAGCATTTGGTAAACGAGCAGCGGCCGTGAGGGAGCGGTGAACACCCTTCCCTACACGTGCAACAAATCGCTGATTACCTCGAACGAATAACCTCGGTCCTTGAGCACCGGAACGATACGCTTAACGGCCTCTAGCATGGGCGTTACGTCCGGCTTTTCCTGGACCTCGCGCCCGTCGTGCAAGCAAATGATGCCGCCCGGAGACGCATACCTGAGCACGTGCTTGGCGATGCGCTCGGCCGGCCATTTCCAGTCAAAGCCCATCACCGTCCACATCACTCCCAGCAGCGCGAGCCGGTGCTGCACCGCTCGCATCCCGGCCCACTTGAATCCATACGGCGCGCGCAGCACCATGGGCGCCAGGCCCGTCTCGTGATAGATGATGTGCTGCGCCGTGGAAAATTCGTGATCGATGAAATCGGGGGATTTGAACGGAAGCTTCGGATGCGAGTACGTGTGGTTCCCCAGCTGATGGCCCGCTGCCGCTACCTGTCCGGCGATCTGCGGCAAACGCCGCACATTCATGCCGCACTGAAAGAACGTCGCCCAGACGTTTTCTTTTGCCAGGTACTCGAGCAAACGCAAAGTACCCTCGCTCGGGCCGTCATCAAAGGTTAGCGCGATGGTTCGCCGGCGGCCAGGGCCGCGGTGAACCGAAGGACCGAACAGCTGAGAAGTCTTCGAGAGGCTGCCCCAAGCGGCAGCGGCAGAAGCGCTTCCAAGGACGGCGCCTGCCGTCAGCCCTGCTACCGTAAATGTTCGCATTCGTCCTCAGCCTAGCATTATTAATATAGATTCACAAATCGGATCAACCCTACTCCCGCACCGATTCCCGGGCTGGTGCATACGCGTGGAAATCCCGCTGCACCCGCTCCGCGTACTGGTTCAGCAGCCCCGCCACGCGCTGGTAATCCGGCGACTTCACGATAAACCCGACATGGTGCTTCTTATGCATGCGCCACACCAGCTCCGGCTCCTGGAAGCTCGATGTATCCGGCCACTCCTGCCGCGCCAGCGAAACCAGCAAGCCCGCGTATTCGCCGCGAGGCTCGGGCGGAAAATAGGCCGTCCCCGAAGCTGCCGCCAGCTCCACGCGCGCCCATTCAGCCCACATGTTGATGCCCGTCGCCGCCTCAATCAGGTCCGAAATATGCGCGCCGCCAACACGCGCCGACGTCTCCAGAAAATAGAACGCACCGTCCTCGTGCGCTCGAATGAACTCGGTGTGCGATACGCCGTCCGTCAGGCCAAACGCCTTCAGCACCCTCTCATTCAGCCCGCGCAGCACGCGATTCTCCTCCGAAGCGCGTTCCAAAAGCCGCGTCGTGAATACGCCCCCGCCTTGTGTCACTTCCAGCGGAGGTGTTCCGTACGCGCTCGCCACCGCGTAGGCCATCTCGCCTTGGAACCAAATCGAATCGACATGGAAAATGTCTCCCGGTACAAAGCGTTCCAGCACGAAAAACGATTGCTGATCGCCCAGGCTGTGGATCCGGTCCCAAACCTCCTGCCGCTGCTGATATTTCTTGATCCCGATCGCGCCCGCCATCAGGCGCGGCTTCAGCACCCAGGGGCCCGGCACCGTGTCCACATAGCGCGTGATCTGTTCATAGTTGATGGTGGCCGTGAACTCCGGCACCGGAATGCCGTTCTCGGCTGCACGCATGCGCATCGCTAATTTATCGCGAAAATACCGCGTCGCGGTCTCGCCCATGCCGGGAAGCCGCATATGCTCCCGCAAGAACGCAGCTTTCTCCAGATCGAAGTCGTCCAGCGGCACGATCCGGTCGATGCGAATGTTTCGGCCCAGATACGTCACCGCGAGCAGCATGTCCTGCAGGTTCCACGCGTTCTCCACATCCGGCATGTAGAAGATATCGTCTACGCTGTCGCGCGGCCACTTGGCCTTGTCTTTCAGGCTCTCCGACGTCAACAGGAACACCCGGCATCCCTGCTGCTTGGCCTGCTTCAAGAACCGGTGACCCTTCTCATAGCTGGCCAGGCATAACAACGTCAAGGGTTGAGAATGCGTGTGGGGCGCCGCCATCGTTGCTTTAGAATCGTCTGCTCAAAGCGCACAGGGCGTTCGTTGCCCGTTGTGCGCGTGTACATAAAGAAAAGGATACTCTTAAAAGAAAGCACAGTTCGAAGGAATGGGGCAAGCCCCCAGCGCCATGCAGACACTCAAGCTGAAGCATCTCGTGGCCGTTCGTTGGTTCCACTGGATCAATTTCCCGCTCCTCTTCATCATGATCTGGAGCGGCATACTCATTTATTGGGCGTTCCCGATCTATCGCATCGGTCCGTTCCGATTCTTCCCGGCCTGGGTCTATAGCACTCTGCACATCGACCACCGGCTCGCCAACGGCATGGCCTTGCACTTCGTCTTCATGTGGCTGTTTGTCATCAACGGAGTCCTTTACGTCGTATATACGTTGATTTCGGGCGAATGGAAACTGCTCGTTCCCCGCTCGCTCGACGCGTTTCGCGATGCCTGGTACGTCGTCTTGCATGATCTGCATCTCCGCGCCGACCCGCCTGCGCAGGGCAAATACAATGCCGCCCAGCAAATCTCATACACCGCCATCATCGTAATGGGCATCGGTTCGGTCTTGACCGGCTTGGCCATCTACAAGCCGGCGCAGCTCGCCTGGCTAACCATGCTGTTCGGCGGATATCGCGGTGCGCGCCTCGTGCATTTCGCCTTGACCATCGGCTACCTCCTGTTCTTCGTCGTACATGTCGTGCAGGTCATGCTCGCCGGATGGAATAACTTCCGAAGCATGGTGATCGGCTGGGAGGTCTCCGATGAGCCTGGCCGCAGCGGCCTCAAAATGGAGGATTCGCTTGCAAATCAATGATCGCCATCGCGAGATTCGGCTGCCTGAGCAAGACGCGAAGCGCGAAATTGGCCGTAGAACGCGCCGCGATTTCCTGATCGCCGGCGTTGCCGCCGCCGGCGCCATCGGCGGCTATGAATGGCTTACGAACGCCCGCCGCGAGGACGACGTCCCCTGGCCCCAGCGCCGCGTCCTCGAATTCAATCGCAAGCTCGCGCAATCCTATCTCAGCGATTCCCATTTGATGCCGACTTACCCGCTCAGCCGTGTCGAATATCTCAAACCCAACGGTGATGTCGGTGTCGATACCCCGCTCGACCCTGCTAGCTGGCATCTGCAAGTAGCCACCGACCAAGGCCCCGCCCTTAAACTGTCGCTCGACGACGTGAAGTCGCTCCCCAAAACGGAAATGATTACGCGCTTCTGCTGCATCGAAGGATGGAGCGTGATCAGCCACTGGGGCGGCGTCCGCTTCGCCGACTTCACCAATAAATACCTACCGCCGGGCGTCAAGCTTCCCCGTTATGTCTACATGGCGACCTCCGGCGAAGATTACTATGTTGGCTTGGACATGAAAAGCGCCATGCATCCCCAAACTCTGCTCGCCTACGAACAGAACGGCAAGCCGCTCGAAGCCGTCCATGGAGCGCCGCTGCGCCTCGCCATTCCAGTAAAATATGGCATCAAGAACATCAAACGGATTGGCCTGATTCAATATACGAACACCAAGCCAGGCGATTACTGGGCCGAAGAAGGATACGACTGGTTCGCGGGACTCTGACATGCCGGACGCAAAACTCTACTGCGGAACCTCTGGCTTCGCCTATAGCAGTTGGAAGCCCGCCTTTTATCCTGAAAAACTCCCCTCGGCGAAGTTTCTTTCCTATTACGCGACACGCCTGAACGCCGTCGAGGTGAACTACACTTACCGGCGCATTGCCTCCGCGGCCACCTTCGAGAAGTGGCTGGCCACTACCCCGGACGATTTCGTGTTTCTGCCCAAGGCGCATATGAAGATCACTCACGTGCTGAAGCTCGAGGCCGCCGAAGAGTTCACGCGCGTGTTCCTTCAATCGCTCGATCCGCTACGCGCCGCCGGTCGCCTCGGCCCGATTCTCTTCCAGCTCGCGCCGACCTTCAAGATCGACATCGACCGGCTCGCCCATTTCGTCCGCTTGCTTCCCAAGACAGACCGCACGGCGTTTGAGTTCCGCAACGCCACCTGGTTCGACGAGCGCGCTTACGAGGTGCTGAAAGAATCGAACGTAGCCCTCTGCCACGCTGAAAACGAGAACCTGGAGACGCCGCACGTACTGACATCCGATTTCGTCTACCTGCGCTTGCGACGGCCCGACTATAGCCACTCGGAGATGCTGAGCATCGAGTATCGTGTGCAGCAGTACCGTTCCAATGGCTACCCAACTTACGCGATCTTCAAGCACGAAGAATCGCCCGCCGGTGCTCTAAACGCGGAGAAGTTACTGACAGTCACAAAAGAAACCGGGCAGCCTGTTTAACAAGCCGCCCGGCCCAATCAACTGGGAATTTTAGAAGTTATACTTCAAACCGAACTGAATTTGACGCGCGCCTTGTGAGCCGTTCGTAACGCCGCTTACGAGCCCCAGATCCGGACCGAGGCCGCTGCTCGGAGCGTTCAGAATCGGCGTGTTGGTGAAGTTAATGGCTTGCGCCTTAAACTCCAGGTTCTGGTGTTCCGTAAAGGTGAACAGTTTAGAGACAGCGAGATCGGCGGTATGTAAGCCTGGACCCCTGACCACGCCTATGCCGCAGTTCCCAAATCCGGAGGACGGCTGAAAGAAAGTGCTTTGGCTAAACCACTGATAACCGCCCAGGGGAGAATTTTGCTCGCCATTGACGATGGGAGGCCCACTGCAGCTCGCCAAAGGTCCGAAAGAGCCAGTCCCGGAGACATCATTGGCGCCGATCGTAAACGGAAAACCGGTATGGAAGGTGACGATGCTATTAATTTGCCAATCGCCGACCAGTGCATTGACCACCTTGTTCATGTTCTTACCGTACGCCCGGCCGCGTCCGAACGGGATGTCATAGGTTATATAACCATTGAACGAGTGCTCCGCATCGTAGTAACACGGGCCGTAGTAAGAATGAGCGTCGTAAGTGTTCTGCCAGTAGTAGTAGTTGCCGCCACCCTGGCCATAGCCGCCGTAATATCCGATGGAATCCGTCAAACACTTCGACCATGTGTAATTAAACTGAAACTCCAGACCATTTCCGAGCCGCTTTTGTATGCTGGTCTGCAGCGCATTGTAGTTCTGAATTCCATTGGTCGCGGTAAGTTTGTCGGTCGGACCATCGGCGGCTAAGGTGGGATTTCCTGCGAGATAGGGGCTGGGATACACCACGCCGTTCGATGCTAGATAGGACTGCGACGCGTTGATCGGCACCATCAAATGATCGTTGTTCTGGCCGACATAAGCGACTTGCAGCGTGGTCGAATTCCCAAACTGGTGCTGGACGCTGACGTTCCATTGGTTCGCCACTGCCGGCCGGTCGTTCGGATCCCAAGTGAAGATCGTTGCGCCCGCGAAACAAGCCGGGGACGAAGCCTGCGCAGCCGCCGGCGTACAGGCCCCGGCGCTCGAGAACCCGGCAAATCCCTGATCGAGAGTGGTCGGCGGCAACACTAGATCCGAAGCGGAGGAGTAAGTCACTAGGTGACCGGTTTGCCATGGTGGATTGCGTGTCAGACGCAGGTTGGTGCCGGTCCCTTCGAGATAGCTCGAAACTCCGAAGGATGCTCTAACGACGGTCTTTGTATCCGGCGAGTAAGCCAGGCCAATGCGCGGCTGGAAGTTCGCGATGCCATTGTACTGGTTATAGAGAGCGTTGTTATCGTTGAACAGGTTGGTTTGACCGGAGAGCAGCACAGCGCCCGTATATTCCTGAAAGTTAGTCTGCCTGTTATGCACTTCATCCCAAGGCGTATGCAACTCCCAGCGAAGCCCCAAATTCAACGTTAGTTTGCTGCTTACTTTCCAGTCGTCTTGTATAAATGCAGCGAGAATCGTGGAGCGCTGGCCCCAGGTTCCGCCGCCGGCGCCCAGGCCTACTTGTTGTGGAAGACCGAGCAGGAAATCAGCCTCGCCCAAGCCGTCCGTCGTAACGCCGCCCACGGTGTTGCCCGTGTACTGGCCATTGAAGGTCATCACGCCCGCTAAGCCCTCGTTGCCGGCATAGAAGACGTTGATGCGCTCACGGAAGTATTGGAATCCGGCGTGCAGAGTATGTGACCCTTTTGTAATGATCGCCGTATCTTCCGCCTGAATGACGGTCGAGGCGAAATCCTGCACGATGTCCGCGTTCCCAAAGCCAGTTACGTTCGAATTGTCAAACGTGAATCCAGGAAGGAACGAAGTCGGCGCTCCCGGTATTCCAAAATTGGAGTTTCCTCCGGGATTGCTGTTACCAGTGGCCGCGGGATAATAGTTCACACCCCCGCGCAGGTCGTTTACAAAAGTCGGACTAAAGGTCCGAGTGTAATCAAGCACGCCGTTGTAAAGCGGGAAATTGTTGAAATTGTCATACAGCAGCGGCTGGCTGTTAGTTACAGGATTAACCGTTTTCTGCTGCGAATAGCGGCCGAAAATATGATCCTTGTCGGAAGCAGCCCAGTCGACCTTAATGTCGCCCTGATCCCCGTTGGTAACGTTGTGCTGATAGTTGACCTGATTATCCACCAGGTTGCCGTTGAGGGGCTGTGGATACAAAGGCGAGCTGAGGATACTCGTTGCGATCGGGCTGAAAAGGCTGGTAGGAATTTGATTGTTCAGAAATGGCTGGCGGTTCCCGCTGGTCGCGCTGGAGAACGGGTTGTAGAGCTGGTGGGCGGAATTGTTGCAGAGGCCATTCGTGAATCCTTCCGTGCAGAACGATGCGAAGTTGCCCGTGCGCTCGGCCGCGGTGAGAACGGTAAAGGGACTGCCCGTTGCCGGCTGATCGTAGCGCGAGCCCTGATAATCCGCGAAGAAGAATAACTTGTCTTTCTTGATGGGGCCGCCGACAGCGCCGCCAAACTCGTTCCAACGAAGCAGTTGGCGCGGGACGCCGCTGAAGTTATTCGCCCACTGGTTGGCGTTCAGCTTGTCGTTGCGCAGGAATTCGAAGGCAGTGCCATGGATCTGATTGGTGCCCGATTTTATGCTTACGCTGACGATGCCGCCCATAAAATTCCCAAATTCGGCGGATGCGTTCTGAGTAATGAGGTTGAACTCCTGAATGGCATCCACGCTGGGGGCGAAACCTACGTCATTTTCCGAGACCTGATCGTTATTCATGCCGTCGAGGAAATACGTATTGGCCTCCTCGCGGTTGCCATTGATGTAGGGGCGTCCGCTGCTGAAGGTTGTCATGGCGCCCGTGAATTCGCTGGGGTCCGTAGTGATTGCGCCCGGCGCAAGCAACGTTAGCTGGTTATAGTTGCGCGTAGCCAAAGGCAGCGTCGTATTTGTCCGCGCGTCGAGAATCGTACCGAGCTGAGTAGTCTCCGTCTGCAGCACCGGAGCCGCTGCCGTTACCTCAACGGTCTGATTCACGTTACCGACCTTCAACTGAAAATCGATCTTCGCTACCTGGTTCAACTGAAGAACAATCGGTGATTGCACCGCGGCCTGGAAGCCCGGATTCTCCACCCGAACCTCATAGTTGCCAACCGGAATTCGCGGCAAGTTATAGTGGCCGCCGCTATCGGTCGTGGTCGGGTAATCCGTCCCTCGATCCAAGTCCTTAGCCGTCACCTTGGCGCCGGAGATCGCGCCCCCACTGGGATCGGCCACCGTGCCGTTTATCGCCGCGGTCACTTCTTGAGCACGCGATGGAACGGACGACCCAAGCACAAATGCGCATAGACAAAAAGCTACAAATAGCCGCTCAATCGAGAAAAGCGGCCTTGAAGAAGCGTTCCTCATATTACATTACTCCCTTCCTAGGCAGAGATATAGCCTACGGGATCTTACGATCTTGGAGGGAATTGTAAGGGGAATGCAACCATCGTGTCAAGGAAAAAGAAACACAAGAAAAGTAAAAGATAGATTTGCAAGAATGTAAGTTCGCCGGGAGGTCCCGGTTAGGCGAGGCCCACTTCGATCCCTTGCGATCGGAGCTTCTCGACTGCTTCGGGGGGCGCGCCGCTGTCGGTGATTAAGCGGTGAACGGATCGAAAGGCGGAGATGACGGACAGGCTGCGGTGACCGAATTTGCTCGAATCGGCGATCACCGTGACCTGTGTAGCCGCGGCAATCATCCGGCGGTTGAGCTGAGCTTCCATAATGTCCAATGTAGTTAATCCTACATCCAGATCCAGCCCTACCGTGCTCAAGAAGCAATGGTCGGCATGCAACGAATCCATCATCTGCTCCGCGTGCGGGCCGACAAACGCACTGGAAACGTGCCGCAAGATCCCTCCGACCATCACGAGCGACAGATTGGGCAGGTCGGCCAGAGTGGACGCCACGTTCAACGCATGCGTGATGACCGTTAAATTGCTGGGGCAGTTGAATCGCAATTGACTTGCCAGCGCCGCGGATGTGGAGCCCGTGCAGAGGATTACCGTCTGCGAGGGACGGATCAATTGAAGAGCAAGTTGGGCGATGCGCAGCTTCTCTTCGCCGCGGATCGCCTCGCGCGCTTTCAACGGATGTTCTGGGGCGGCCGCCAACGGTCGAATGCCGCCGCCATGCGAACGCACCAGCGCGCCCCGCTCGGACAGCGCGTCTAGATCGCCCCGTGCCGTCACGGCCGAGACGCCAAACCGCCGGACGACTTCCTCAACCGTCACCCTGCCGTTTTCCTCGAGAACGCGGAGGATCTCGCGGCGGCGTTCTTCGGCGAGTAACCGGTTCGGGTTTCTGGTAGAGATCTCCATGGCTCAAGCGCGGAGCAAATACTCGGTGATATCTTACATCAACTTTCGATTTAGACAAACTATTTTCGTCGATTGCTATTTATTTCTTTCCTTCAGTATTTTCTGGAACTGCTCCCCTTGGGCAACCCATCGCACTTGCGAACTCCTCCGCATCGTGACACAGTATCTCTTTGTACCGGTTCTCGCAGCGGCTTTCCTGGCCGTCGGCGCCCAACGCGTTTAGCTGCCGGTTGCAGCAGAAGCGCGTGGCCGGCGCCAAGCTTCTCGACCTTACGGTTTCAAATCCCACTGAAGCCTTTGAAGATTACCCGCATGATCGGATCGCACGCGCCTTCGGTGCTGCGTCCGACTTCACTTACCATCCCGATCCCGCCGGACAAGAGCAGGCAAGGCGTGCCATCGCCGCCTACTACGCTGCGCGAAACATCGTCATTTCGCCTGGCCGGCTTCTGTTGACTGCCTCCACCAGCGAAGCCTATGCCTTGCTGTTCAAGCTCCTTTGCGATCCCGGCGACGAGGTCCTGGCGCCGCTGCCTTCTTATCCGCTGTTCGAATATCTCGCCGCGTTCGAATCTGTCCGCATCGTGCCTTACTGCCTGCGCTATGACGGCAGTTGGTTCGTCGATATGGCAAGCCTCCGGCCAGCGGTCTCGCCGCGCGCCCGCGCCCTCATCATTGTGAATCCGAACAACCCCACCGGCTCTTTTCTGAAGCAAAGGGAGGCAGCGGAGCTTTTTCGCTTCGCGAACGACCGCGGTTTGCCCGTCATCTCCGACGAAGTGTTTATGGATTACTCCTTCGGTGCGGCTCCCGGACGCCTTCGCACACTCATCGGCGCCGATTCCATCTTGACCTTTTCCTTGAATGGACTCTCCAAGGCGGCGGGAATGCCACAGATGAAGCTTGCCTGGATCGCGCTCAGCGGCCCTGAGCCTGCTTGTGAGAGTGCGCGCCAACGGCTCGAGCTCCTTTCAGACACCTATCTTTCCGTCGCGACGCCCGTGCAATGCGCGCTCCCTGAGTTGCTGCGCGTCGGCTCGGATATGCAACAGCGGATCGCGCAACGTCTCGTCCGAAACCTGGGCGCTTTACATGCCATGCTTGAACAGACGCCCGCTCATTGCCTGCATGTCGAGGGAGGCTGGTCGGCCATCGTCCAACTTCCCCGCACCTCCACGGAAGAGATTTGGATCACCCGCCTGCTAGAAGAACAGAGCGTGATCGTTCAGCCCGGCTACTTCTTTGATATGGATTCAGAACCCTACTTGGTGCTCAGCCTGCTTACGCCGCCCGAAACTTTCGACGAAGGCGTGCGCAGGCTGCGTGGGCTAGCCGGTAAAGAAGCTGAGTGAGCTAGCTGGTAAATAGGTTAAAGTGCGAATTCTCTTGCATCGATTCAAGGCAGACATCCGGCTTCTGATCGCGGGCTATGCGCTGCTGCTGCTGCTCGCCACCCTCATGCTGCCCTTGCGCATCGAGGAAATGTTGCATCTGCTTGCCTCCCAGCAACACTCCTTCGCCGGCTTCCTCAACTGGATCCCAAAGGCGCCCGGCTCCGCCCCGCTGAGCTACTTCGTGCAGTTTCCGTTTATCTTCGCGCTCGGCGTTTCGCGCCTGGGGGCGAGGCTCCCCTCTCTGCTTTTCGGTCTCGGTTCGTGTTACCTGTTCCTGCGCTTGGCAAAAAGCATTCCGTTGCGCCAGCCCTATCTGGCGCTCGCGCTTTTCTTGCTGCTCCCAACCCAATATGGAATGGCAACCCAAGGCCTGCCGTTTGAACAAGCCCTGTTTCTGTTGCTGCTCGCGACGCTCTTCTTCCTGCGGCTAATCCGGACTCCCACGGTCAAGCTCTCCATCTGGTATGCGGTCGCTTTGACTCTGTGCCTTTATACAGAGCGCCTCTCCTATCTGCCTGCCATCGGCTATCTGCTTTTTCTTTTTGCCTTTGTGAATCGCTCCCATGAGCGCCGCGTTATCTGGTTTGCGCTACCGGCCACCACCGCGCCCGTGCTGCTGTTTGTCCCTTATTACCTGTGGGCTCGCCTGTTAGTGAACGCCACTTGGCTCTCGGCGCCACTCCCACCGCACACCCCCTCATCGGTATACCTCCAGGCACTCCTCGATTTCGCAGCCGATACACCGGTCGGATACGCTCTTTCGGTCCTACTGATTTTCGGCTTATTCGCTGGCGTTTGGGGCCTCTTTCGCGTTCCCCGCCAGGACTACTACCCCAGGCGTGTTCCACTTGCGGCGCTCCCGAGAAGCATCGCCATCTTCTGCCTCTTCGGAGGCGCCGTCAGCACCCTCTGTGTCGTATTGGTCCTCGACGCTTGGAACCATTACCCCTTCCGCCCCAGTCAGGTGCTTTGGGCCATGCCCGGCGTCATCGTCTCACTATCCATAGCGCTCGAGCGCTGGAAGCCGGCGCCGAAGCGCGCGCTCTGGGCCTTGCTCATTCTTCTTTGCCTCGTCACCGATGCTCGCTACCTCGCCACCGCTACCGAAGACTTGCGCAGCGAGGCGCTGCTGGTCCGCCCTCAATTGCGCGGCGACTCGTGTGTAGTGTTTGTCTCTCGGCGTTTATCAAGACCTCTCTTTCTGCTTCTTGACCCCAGCTTGCAGCCGAACGAATGCCGCAACTTCTTCCATCACCGCGTCGTGCTCGCCAGCCACGCTTACGTGACTCCGTTTCAGCAGGAAGATGCAGAATCGTTCTTCCGTGGACTGAACTTCGTCGAAGTGAAGCGCATCCGCGCCGGTGGTGGCCAGATCGTCGTGGTGGAAGGCGCCGGCGAAGCCGCCGGAACTACTCCACGCTGAACGGTCGCCTCGTTTCGTAGGTTTGATTCCCAATCAGGTCGTGCACCGACAACACAATCACATATTCGCCGCGTGGCGTGTCGGGAGTGGTCGTCAGGCCGATTGTGCCGGGCTGGAATTGCGCCGGATAGAAACTCTCGGCTTGTAATTCCGCCGCCTTCGGATCTTGAAAAAACGGCTTCCCGTTCGGTCGAAGTACGGTCAGCCCGTACGACAACTGGTACCCGTTATTCGGTCCCAGTTTGTAACCCACCATTTCGAACTGCGCGTAAACCGTGTCGCCCGGGCTATATGCTGCCACTTTCAGCGGTTCTCGATCGTTCTCGCTTCGCTTAAACTGGAAATTTTCGACGGTCAGCGCCGTAGACGGTTCAATCCGGACTCCGCCCACACGAAAAGGAAAATCCGCCGCCGCCTCGGCCTTCCCGAAAATGTCTTTCACCGTTACACGCAGACTGTATTCCCCAGCCCCAACGAAAGAGGGAATCAGAAACGAAGCACGTCGTTTCGGCAGCCAGTTCTTGTCTTCCGGGCTGAGTTCGTCTTCGATCTTATCGGTCGCCGCCGGCGTAAGAGCGACCCCGTTCGCATCCCGCGGTGTAATCTCGTAACTCAATGAGATCCGGTGAACTTCATCCCGCTGTTCGGATTTCACCGCAAACCCGGCGACTTGAAACGTGAAATAAATGTAATCGCCTGGCAAGAAATGGTAATCTGCCGTTACGAACGGCGCGTCTTCCGATGCCTGGACTCCGGCGTCTATGACCGCAAGCTGGTTTTCCGGGGGCGATCCCGCCCTGGGAAACAATAGAAGAGGAAGTAGGAAAACTGGAAGCAAAGCCGAGGTTACAACTGAAGGTTACCAATTCCGAACTCAGCGACCCCGCCGCGCCCATCAGCCGCTACACTCACTTTACTCGCGAACAGTGGCGGGCCTTGCGTGCCAACACGCCGCTGTTGCTCACCGAGCAGGAATTGGTGTCCTTGCGCGGCATCAACGACCAGGTCTCGTTACGTGAAGTCGAAGATATCTACGTCCCGCTGTCGCGGCTGCTGAATCTGCATGTCGCGGCCGTTCAGCATCTCTATGCAGCCCGGCGCGAATTCATGGGTGCTCCTACGCCGACAAAAGTTCCCTATGTCATCGGTATCGCGGGCAGCGTCGCGGTGGGAAAGAGCACTTTTTCGCGCGTGCTGCGCGCTTCCCTTGCCCGCTGGCCCGATCATTCGCGCGTCGATCTCGTCACCACAGACGGGTTCCTCTTTCCCAATCGAATTCTGGAGCAGCGCGGAATCATGAACCGCAAGGGTTTCCCGGAAAGCTATGATCAGCGCCGGCTGCTGCGCTTCCTGGCCGACGTCAAAGCCGGCCTCTCCCACGCTTCCGCCCCGCTGTATTCGCACCTTCATTACGACATCATTCCCGGCGCGGCGCAGCCTGTGGAACTGCCCGACATCATGATTCTCGAAGGCTTGAACGTCCTGCAATCTCCCGACGGCCAGCGCGGCGCATCCCGCGTCTTCGTCTCCGATTTCTTCGACTTCTCCATTTACCTCGATGCCGGCGAGAAGACCATCGAGCGCTGGTACGTCGAACGCTTCTTGCGCCTGCGCGAGACCGTTTTTCGCAATCCGTCCTCTTACTTCCACAAATACGCGGCGCTGAGCGAAACAGAGGCTATCGAAACGGCGCGCCGAATTTGGAAAGACATCAACCTGGCGAATCTGCACGAGAACATCGGGCCCACCCGCGAGCGCGCCCACCTCATTCTCGAAAAAGGCGAAGGTCACCACGTCGAAGGCGTGAAGCTGCGGCGGGTTTGAAACGTGCAGATTTTCAAGCTTGCGTCCCTCAGCTCTTTTGCTGTTTCTCCAACTCGGCTACGCGCCGCTCGAGTGCCCTCATCGTGCGCAGCAGTTCCGGCAGCCGCGAGTAAGCCGCCGAGGCGCGCAGCCAATCCCGCGAGTCGAACGCCGGCGAGCCGCTGACAATCGCTCCTTCCGGCACATCGTGCCCCACCCCTGCTTGCGCCCAGACGACCGCGTTCTTGTGAATCGTTATGTGGCCGGCTGACCCGGTCTGGCCCGCCATGATCACGTTTTCCTCCAGCACCGTGCTGCCGGCCAATCCGGTTTGGCCGCAGATGATGTTGTCCTCGCCCACCACGCAGGCGTGCCCAATCTGCACCAGGCTGTCGATCTTTGCGCCGCGCTTCACGCGCGTTTCGCCCAATGTCGCTCTGTCGATCGAGGTAAGCGCCTGAACCTCTACATCGTCCTCAATGACCGTGATGCCTGACTGCACAATCTTGTGCTGCCGTCCGTCGTTTCCCTTCGCGAAGCCGAAGCCGTCGCCCCCAATCACCACGCCGTTGTGCAGCGTAACGCGGTTCCCGATCTGCGTGTATTCGCGAACCGAGACATGCGCATGCGCCGTGAAATCGTCGCCGATGACGCAGCCCTCATAGATCACCGCATGCGGATGAATGACAGCATTTGCGCCGATCCGGGCGTTCTCGCCTATGACCGCGTAGGCGCCGATGGACGCGTTCGGACCAATCTGTGCCGTGCTCGCGATCCATGCGGTCGGGTGAATGCCCGGCGCCGGCCTTGGCGGCTGATAGAAGAGCGCCAAGGTCCGGGCGAAATCATGGTACGGGTTCGATGAGACTAGCGTCGCCGCCCGCGTGCCGCTCAACGGCTCGGCCGCAATCACTGCCGCCGCGCGCGTCGCCTTCACCGTTGGTGCGTACGTCTTGTTGGCCAGAAACGTAATCTCACCCGGCTTCGCCTGCTCCAGCGTCGAGACTCCAACGATTTCAATCCGGGGATCGCCGGACACTTCGCAGCCGAGCGCTTCCGCGAGCTGGCCGAGTGTATAGGACATCAACTCTCGGCTACAACGGGATTCTGCAACTCGCCGATGGCAGGCATCCGCACCGTCATCTGATCCCCCGGATGCAGGTAGCGCGGGGGCTTGCGCACGAATCCGACGCCAGCCGGTGTTCCCGTCGAAACAATGTCTCCCGGCTCCAATGTGAAGACGCTCGACAGGAACGCGATCAGATCGGGGATTTTGAAGATCAACTCCCGCGTGTTCGAGTCCTGCAATATCTCCCCGTTGACTTCCATCTGGATATCCAGGTCATGCGGATCGGCGACCTCATCGGCCGTGAGGATCCAAGGCCCCATCGGCGCAAACGTGTCGAACGTCTTGCCCATCAGCCATTGGGTCGTGGCGCGTTGGTAATCGCGCGCCGTTACGTCGTTCACCAGCGTGTATCCGAAAACATGCTTCTGCCAATTTTCAGCCGCTATGTTCCGTCCTCCCATCCCAATCACAAACGCGAATTCCGCTTCGTAATCCGGAGCCTTTGAAACTTTTGGTAGAACGACGTTTGCGCCGGGCCCGATCACCGCGGTGTGAAATTTATTGAAGATCGTCGGCACCTTGGGTATCTGCGCCCCGGTCTCTTCCGCGTGATCCCGATAGTTCAGACCCACGCAGATCAACTTGCGCGGCCTGGGAATCGGCGCCAGCAGTTGCACGTCCGCAAGGCGATGCTTCGAGTCGCCCTCAAAGCTCTCGAGCTTCGCTCCGCTTTCAATCACTTGGAGTAACGAATCAAAGCCCATCGGCTTCAGATCCAGGATCATATCGCCCAAAACCACGCCTGGATGAGCATCCGCCCCGGACTTAAATGTAACTAGACGCATCTTTGTTATCTTAGACCTACTCGACGCGGTTACTTAAAGTGCCAATTCCGTCTATCGTGATACGAACCTGATCGTGTTGCTGCAGCGTGAACTCGTCGGGCGGCACAATGCCGGTTCCGGTCAACAGAAAACAACCGTTCGGAAACGTATTCTCGCGGAACAGAAACTCGGCCAGAATTTCCGGCGAGCGCTTCATCTGCGAAAGCTTCGTCTCGTCAGAGAAAACTACTTCCCCGTCGCGCACGATTTCCAGTGCGATTCGCGTTTCCAGGGGGAGCGGTTCGGATGTGGCCAGAATGCACGGGCCGAGCGCGCACGAACGATCATAAACCTTGGCTTGCGGCAGGTAGAGCGGATTCTCGCCTTCAATATCGCGAGAGCTCATATCGTTCCCGATCGTGTAGCCGATCAGCTTGCCGGATGGACTCAGTAGCACCGTCAGCTCGGGCTCCGGAACGTTCCAGCGCGAATCTCCGCGGATGTGGACGGTGGCGCCAGGGCCCACGACGCGGTGCGGCGTCGCCTTGAAGAACAGCTCGGGCCGTTCCGCATGGTAGACACGATCGTAGAAGTCGCCGCCCCCCGCGGCTTGTGACTCCTCCATGCGTGCGGTCCGGCTACGGTAATACGTGACGCCCGCGGCCCATACTTCCTGTTCACCGATCGGCGCGAGAAGAGCGGATTCAGCCGGCGCGGCGCAACTGTCCAAGCGAGAAATTTGCGATTCCAGGTACCGAGCGAGATCGTCTCGTGTGGTGAGAGCGTTCCAATGGTCACCCAGGGCGTACCAATCCCTGGCATGTTGTACAAAATTGCCGTTCTGTGCGCGATACAGCTTCACGGCCTACGAAGTTCGTGAGCGCGCGATCTCCGGCGCTTCTTCCATCGGGTGGGCGAGCGTGGCCTCGGGCTCGAGATAGTAATGCGTGAGCCCTTCTTTCAATATCTGCATCGCTGCTCCGGTTGTATCGGCGAAACGAAACAAATTCAAGTCTTCCCTGGAGATGACGTCGTGCCGGACCAGCGCCTCGAAATTGATAATCTCGTTCCAATAATCCGACCCGTAGAGCACGATCACAATCTTGTTTTCAAGCTTCTGCGTCTGTGCAAGGGTGAGGATTTCAGTTAGCTCATCGAGAGTACCGAAGCCGCCCGGGAAAACGACCAATGCTTTTGCCAGATACGCAAACCAGAACTTGCGCATGAAGAAATAGTGGAATTCGAAGGAGAGCTCGGGTGTGATGTAGGCATTCGGTCGCTGCTCGAAAGGCAAACCGATGTTCAATCCGATGTTCTTTCCGCCCGCATCGGCTGCTCCACGGTTTGCCGCCTCCATGATGCCCGGTCCGCCTCCAGAGCAAACCACGAAGCGGTGACGTGGCTCGGCGCGGCCGCCCTCGGCCTTCGTGAGGGATGCGCCCCACTCCGTGACCAACCTCGCAAGCTCGCGCGCTTCGTTGTAGTAACGTCCTAGCGGACCATCTTCCTGAATGCGAGCGGAGCCGAAGAATACGATTGTGTCCTGAATTTTTTGGTCCTGGAAATGGGCGAGCGGCCAAAGATATTCCGACAGAATTCGCAGTGGCCGGGATTCGGGGCTTTGCAGGAAAGCCTCTTCGCGATAGGCGAGAGGACGCCGGAGCGGCTCAACCGGAACGCTCGGCGCGGAGCTTTCATTTTCCGTGTAGCGCAAACCTCGATTGTCTCATCGCGGCCGTGCGCGATGGGTGCTCTGGCTGTTAGAATTCGGGCAATGCCAGGTCGCAACGTTTTTACCGTGCTGGAGGCGACGGCGACGCAAAATGGAGATGCGATCGCGCTGCACCAGCCCGTCGGAACTAAAACCAACCGCTCCTATGAAACGCATTCGTGGAACGATTGGGTGCGAATTTCGCGCGAGATCGCGCTGGGATTGCGCGAGTTGGGAGCCGCGAAAGGCGAGGTTGTCTGTGTTCTTTCCGAGACCCGCGCCGAGTTCTACCTCGTCGATCTAGGCATTATCGGCGCTGGCGCCGTTTCGGGCGCCTTATACACCGCGTATCCCATGCCGGACTTGGCGCGCGACGTAAAACGCGCGGGATCCCGCTTCTTGTTCATCGAAGATCCCAAAACACTGACGGCGCTTGCGCGGGAAATCGAAGCCCAGGGCGCGAATCCGCCGGAACACGTTGTGCTGATGACTGGCGAGGGGCCGGGAGCGATGACGCTCGATGCCCTGCGGCAGTTGGGACGCGATGCCATGGAACGCGACCCGTCCGCTTTCGAGCGCATCCAACAAGAGATCTCGCCCAACGATCCCGCCATCTTATATCTCACCTCGGGAGCGACCGGCGAGCCGAAGATGGGCCTCACCAGCCATGCAGCGATTCTGGCGAACATCGATTCAGCACCAGTTGTGTTGCCGATCGGTGCGAAGGATTCAGTCATCGTGTTCTTGCCTTCGGCGCACATCGCACAACGCATCGTATTGGAGATGGTGCCGATGCGGATGGGAACTCCCATCTGGTTTTCCGAAAGCCTGGCGCGTCTTCCCGGCGAGCTTAAAACCATCCGGCCGACGATTTTCTTTGCTCCGCCACGCGTTTGGGAGCGCATGTATACGACCATCCTGACGGAAGTCAAAAAGCGGCCCCGCATTGCCCGCAAGATGTTTCATGGCGCGCTCGGGCTGGGCATGGAAGCGGCGCGTTACCGGCAGGAAGGAAAACCGCTGCCCATCTGGCTCAAGCGCATGCTCAAGATTGCGGACAAGCTCGTGTTCTCGAAAGTGAGAGAGCGGTTGGGCGGCCGCATTCGGGTTGCTGCTTCAGGCGCTGCGCCGCTCGGCAAAGATCTGGCGGAGTTCTTTTCCGCCATCAACATGCCGTTGATTGAAGGCTACGGACTCACCGAGGCGGGCGTCATCGCTTTCAATCCCATTGGCCGGGCTAAGCCCGGAAGCATCGGCGTCTTGATGCCTGGAACGGAAGCCCGAGTTGCCGAAGACGGCGAGTTGCAGGTGCGCACAGGCTCTATGTTCATGGGCTACTATCGCGACGATTCCGCCACCCGCTCTGTGTTGAGCCAAGACGGCTGGTTCTCGACCGGCGATCTTGCAGAGGTGGATGAGGACGGCTACTGGTACATCACAGGCCGAAAGAAGGAACTGATCGTCTCCTCGAATGGCAAGAAAATCTATCCGGCGCGGATTGAAACGCTTTTCAAGACGGAGCCCATCGTGAATCAACTGCTCCTGATCGGAGACAAGAAGCCGTATGTCACGGCGCTCCTGACCATAAATGCTGTTCAGGCGCAGACACTCAACGGCAGCGAAGAAGTCGCTAGAGAGGTTCGGGCAGCAATCTCGCGGGTAAACACGCAACTTGCGGACTTTGAGCGGATTCGCCGCTTCAAGGTGCTGGATCGGGATTTCTCAATTGAGGAGGGCGAGCTGACACCCACGATGAAGATCCGGCGGGCTCGGGTCTTAGAGAATCACAGCGCACTCATCAGTGAACTGTATCTGGGACGAGAGGAAAGTGCGGAAGCAGCCGTTTCAGGTCGCGCCTGAGTTTCGAGAGCGCGTCTGGGGACGGAAAAGCCTGGAGCCTTTCTTTCACCGGACGTTCGACAAGCCTGTCGGGGAGGTCTGGTTCGACTGCGGCGGTCCGATCCTGGTAAAGTTTCTGTTCACCAGCGCTCGGCTTTCGGTACAGGTCCATCCCGACGACGAATACGCGCAGCGGCATCATGCAAGTTTGGGCAAGACCGAGGCCTGGTATGTGCTGGGTTCGCAGCCGCCCGGCGAAGTCGCGGTTGGCTTCAAAGCGCCGCTCACTCGCGAAGAGTTGAAGGCGGCCGCACAGAGCGGCGAAATCGAGCATTTGCTCGATTGGCGAAAGGTTGCCCCAGGCGATCTGATCTTTACACCCGCCGGGACGGTGCATGCGATCGGTGCAGGGGTTACGCTCTGCGAGATTCAGGAGAACTCAGACATCACGTATCGCTTGTACGACTACGGCCGGGCTCGCGAGCTGCATCTCGAGCGCGGAGCCGAAGTATCTCACCTGGGACCGCACAAATTTCATCCGGAGCCGATTGCCTTGGCTCCGGGGCGAGACGAGCTGGTCGCATGCGAATATTTCCGAATCGAGCGGCTGAGGCCGCCCCGATCGGTCGGAGTAAAAGCCGGATCGCCTTATGATTTGATTCTGATCAACACCACAGGCGCCGCGTGGTTCATCCCCGCCGATAGCGAAGAGTTTAGGATGGACGGCCGCGAGTGGCTACTTACTTATAAGTCAGAAACGCCCGCAGCAGTAATGCTATCTTAGTTCGGGCCGGAACGTTGATGCGCCGGCTCAACACTGAGTAATTCGCTTTTTCGATGCGCGAAAGCAGGCGAAGATAAATAGCCCGCAGAGCCCAAAGCGAGCGGCGGCTTTTTGGATGAATCAGATCGAGGAGCGGCGCCGACTCTTCATAGCAGTTGCGCGCTCGGGCGGCTTCAAAACGCATAAGGTCTCGAAAGCGATTGTCTTCTTTACCCGCCTTGAGTTGTTCGACCGGAACTCCGAAACGGTCCAAATCCTCGAGCGGCAGATAGATGCGTCCGAGCAGTGCATCCTCGCGCACGTCCCGCAAAATGTTAGTCAACTGAAACGCAACGCCGCATTTTTCGGCCAGCAGCAGCGCCTTCACAGAGTCGAAGCCGAAGATGTGA
>Ga0210385_10000661_pt1 | contig 23216 bp, 19 predicted proteins | sample IncBWH26OmetaG_FD_160107 | JGI IMG/M metagenome (GOLD analysis project Ga0210385, IMG submission 160107) | Forest soil microbial communities from Barre Woods Harvard Forest LTER site, Petersham, Massachusetts, United States - Inc-BW-H-26-O ...
GCATGGACCTCGACGAACACATCGCCTTCTGTATCGAGGCGTTAAAGGGAATCGCAGATAAGTTGGGATTGGACGGCAGCGCGGCGAAAGCGGTCTCGCCACCTTAAGGCGATGACACCGTCGCGGCGGGAATCAATCTCCGTCCCAGGCGAATTAATTCGTAGCGCTCGGGCGGGACTGGCCCGATGGCAAAAGGCAGCGGACCCGTGTCGGCAGAGTAAAAACCCGCGCCAAGTTGACTTTGGGCGGTCGTAATTCCGAGAGACACGGGGATCTCAATTACATCGCGTGAAGTCACGAACTCCGGGCGCATCTCGAATAGACGGGCGCTCTCTGCCACAGCGAGATAATCCCCCGGCTGGCGCGGCGGGTCATTCACTGCGACGGCACGCGCACCGAACGATTCCATATAATATTGAAATCCCCAATGCCCCATGAACCAGACCGCACCCGGCTGGCTTTGGGTCTTCTGCTCGATCGTCTTCTGTTCGATCAGTGTTGCCGCGGTTCGCGCCGAATCGGCGAGTTTTGTGTCAGCCCATGTGAGCCAGAGCGATACCGCGCCTGCTAATGCTAGCGGGATGGCCAATATCGCAGGCTGCCAATGCCAGCGCATCGACGGAGCACGCAGGGCATCGACGCGCCGCGCGAGCAGGATGGCAGCAGCCGGAATCAGCGGGAGCACGGAACGTGCGTTGATGGTCCAATTCACGAAGCCGGTAAAAATAAAGGTCCCCAAAACCCAAAGCATCAGCAACAAGGAGTCAGCATCCCTGCGTTTCCATGCGTCCGCGATCGCCAGCGCCATCACGGAGAACCCGGCGGCAATGAACAGCGTCAGTTGGACCCCGACAAGAAACCAATGCCGATAAAAGTCGGACGGCCCCAAGGTCTCGCCGAGACTTATTCGGCCCGTGCTAACGAGAAACCCCGCAAGTGCGCTCAGCATGCAGACTGCGAGAATCTTCTTGCGCGGCCAGATGAAAGGAGCAAACGTGAGCGCGGGCAGCACGCATCCTCCGACAAAGCTGAGATCAACCAAAGCATTCGCCAGGATTGAAGCGTGCCTTCCCTGTCGAACTCCGGTAGCGATATGAGCAGCGAACGTGATCATGCGCAGTCCGTAGACCGCTTTCGTCCAGTGCTGGTATCCCGTGAGGGCCAGAATTGGCACCAGCAGATGCCAGGCCCAGCTTCCGAGACGCCGCTGCCGGACCAATGAATACGCGGCTAGCAGGGGAATCAAAGCGATTCCAAAATACTTCGTCAACGCACATAAAGTGATCAGAACAGCCGAAATAGCCAGATAGCGCGGTTTCTGTGGCTCAAACCCTTCGATCCAGAAAATGATGGCCCAAAGCCAGAGCGCCAGCGCCATCGTGTCGCACATCACGCTGTTGGCAGATACGAGAAACCCGGGTGTTAGAAGAGTGGCCACGGTAGCCAGCAGCGGTGAATCTGTAAGTCGTCGCGCCAGGCGGTATGTGCCCCATATCGTAGCGAGCGCCGGCAGCAGAAACGCGAGGTGCAGCGCCCGTTCCGACCACCCGACAAAAATCGCTGCGGCAGCGCTGTAGTAGGACGCCAGAGGAGGATTTCTGGTTTCATACGCCATCGGTATCGCATCGAGATACCAATTCACCTTGAATCCAAAAGGATCAAGCGGATGCTGCGCGATCTGCCGCGCCTCATAAACGAACAACGTGTCATCAATATTGAAAGGCTTGCCGGAAAAAGGGATAAGGCAGGCGAGCACGGCAACGCCGAGAAGGATGTAATGAACGTAGTGATGATTTTTGCGCAAGCTGTCGATAGACGGTGCCATCAGGAGTGCCGCAAGACTAGATGTCCGTAAATCCTGTGTCAATCCAACGCTTCCATAAGATGCCGCGGCTCAGGAAATTCCTCAGCGGATGACTTCGGCCAGCTTGCCGCTGGCAATCAACTCCGCGAGCCGCGCGAAGTCTTTGTACATGACCCGGTCTCTCTCCATCGTCGGACACACCGAACGGATCGCCGCGTGCGCAGCCTGTCCGCGCTTCGAGGTCTTCAGCGGAGCGAGAAAATCGATTGCCTGGGCCACGGCCATGGCTTCAATCGCGAGCACGTTGCGCGTGTTTTCGACAATCCGCTTCAGCTTGATCGCCGCCGTCATGCCCATGGAGACATAGTCTTCCTTGTTGCCCGAGGTCGTAATCGAATCCACCGACGCGGGATGCGCCAGCACTTTATTCTCGCTGACCAGCGCCGCCGCCGTGACCTGCGGCATCATGAAACCTGAATTCAATCCTGCGCCTTGTGCCAGGAAGGGCGGCAAACCCTCGCTGAGCGCGGGGTTTACCAAACGCTCGATTCTGCGCTCGCTGATCCCGGCGAGCGCGCTCAGGGCGATGCCCAGAAAATCCAGAGCAAACGCGAGCGGCTCGCCGTGAAAATTTCCCCCCGAGATTACATCGCCCGCGAGATTTCTGGCGTCGGTGATAAATACCAGAGGATTATCGACCGCGGAATTCGCCTCGATCTCAAACACTTTGCGGCAGTGCGCCAGCGTATCGCGGACCGCACCGTGCACTTGCGGGATGCACCGCAGCGAATACGCGTCCTGCACCCGGCCGCATTCGCGGTGCGATTCGCGAATCTGGCTGCCTTCGAGCATCCGCCGCAAATTCGCCGCAGTCTTCATCTGACCACCGTGCGGCCGCGCCTTGTGGATGCGTTCGTCGAAAGCGGTGTCAGTGCCCTTCAGCGCGTCACAACACAGCCCGCCCAGCACATCGGCAGAATCCACGAGCGTTTCGGCCGCCAGCAGCGCCAACGTACCCACGGCCAGCATGCCCTGCGTGCCGTTGATCAGCGAAATGGATTCTTTTGCCTCCAGCGTCAGCGGCTTGATCTGCGCCCGCTTCAGCACATCACTACTGGAAACGCGCACGCCCGCAGCGTCGATACATTCCCCTTCACCAATCAACGCCAGCGCCAGATGCGCCAGAGGCGCCAGATCTCCGCTTGCGCCTACGCTGCCCTGCGATGGCACGAACGGAGTGACGCCGCGGTTCAGCATTTCGCACAGCGTGTCGATCACCGCCCCGCGCACGCCCGAGTAGCCCTTGGCCAGGGAATTGGCTCGCAACAGCGTCATGGCGCGCGTTTCTGGCACGGAGAGCCGTTCACCCACTCCGGCGGAGTGCGAGCGCACCAGGTTGACTTGCAGTTCGCGAATCTGGTCGCCAACAATGCGGACGTCGCTAAGCTTGCCGACGCCGGTAGTGATCGCATAGGCAACTTTGTTACTGGCGACGATTTCGTCAACCACGGCGCGCGCACGATCCACGGCCTCGCGCGCGTCAGGGGACAAGAGCACCGGGCGCCTTTCAATCGCGACCTCGCGCACCGCTTCTAGAGTGAGATCGTTCCCGTTAATGTGAAGTGCGTTCAAGAGAATTTCCGTTTCGTTTTCCCAGGGCTGCACGAAATACCTTCAAATACTTCGCCGGCAGCGCGGCAACTTTCATATCTGGACCGGTGACGATGTGCGTTGTCGCGCCGTCCGCCAGCAGAGCGCCATCCGCGGCGCGCCGCAATTCATAACCAAAGTGGATCACTGACTTGCGCACATTCAATAACTGCGTGCGCACCACAACCTCTTCGTCGTAGCGCACCGGCGACCGATAGCGGCATTTGGCTTCGGCGACCGCGATGAACCGTCCATCCTTGCTCTCCATGTCGCGATAGGAAAAACCCAACTGCCGCAGCAATTCGACGCGTCCCACCTCGAACCAGATGAAATGGTTGGAATGGTAGACCACGCCCATTTGATCAGTCTCGGCGTAACGCACACGCAGCCGGGTTTCGTTTACCGCCTGTGGGTGAGCCGACTTCATTTCCCGCACTTCATTTCCCGCTCCATACCGGCTTGCGTTTTTCGAGAAATGCCGCAATCCCCTCCCGGAAGTCAGGGGTGGTGCGGATCGCCGCGTTCTCCCGCACCGCAGCTTCAATCCGTGAATCCAGTTCGGCGCGCGCGTGATCGTTCAGTAGTTTCTTTGTCGCTCGCAAAGAAGTCGGACTGTTCTCCATCAGCAGCGCAGCCAATTCCCGGGCCCGCATCATCAGATTTTCTGGCGCGACGATTTCGTTGATCAATCCCATGCGCGCCGCTTCCTCGGCGCCGATGATTCTCCCAGTCAGCAGCAGGTCGCGCGCCTGTTTCTCTCCGACCTGGCGCAGCAGGAAAGTGGAAACGATGGCGGGTACAAATCCGATGCGCACCTCGGTGTAGCCGAACTTCGCTTCGGGAACAGCCAGCGTGAAATCGCAGAGCAAAGCCAGCCCGGTGCCCCCGGCGATCGCAGCTCCATTCACCGCAGCGATGGTGACTTTTGGAAATTCGTAAAGCGCTCGGAACAAGCGAACCATCGTGTCAGAATCTTTCAGGTTCTCTTCGGGCGAACGGCCGATCAGCGCTTTCAAGTTGTCCAGGTCCATGCCGGAAGAGAAAGCTTTGCCTGCTCCGGTCACGATGAGTACGCGCGCGTCGGATGCCTCCACTTCCTGCAGCGCGCGCAGCAGATCGTCAATCAACTCGAAGCTGATGGCGTTGCGCCTGTCCGGACGGTTCAGCGTGATCGTAGCGATGCCAGAGTCGTATGCGAGTTGGATCGTCTTGTAGTTCACTTGGGTCATATCCGGAGACGTTTAATCGTCGCCAACGGAATTCGAATACCGCGCCCCAATCTCTGCGGTCGCGCGCAGCAGCGCGTCCAGCGGCTTCAGAGGCGGTAACTCAGCGCCACGCTGCTTAAGGGCTTCAATCACTGTTTCGGTTGCAATGTTGCCTACCAGCGCATCTTGTGCGAAAGGGCAACCTCCTAGTCCGCCTAATGCCGAATCAAAGCGGCGGCAGCCCGCGTCGTACGCCGCAAGGATTTTCGCCGCGGCTTGCTCCGGGCGGCTGTGCAGGTGAACTCCGATCTCCAGGTAATCGTACTTCGTCGTCACCGCGCCGACCAGTTCGTTAACCTGTTCCGGAGCGGCCACGCCGACCGTGTCAGCCAGAGAGATCATACGCAGATTGTCGACTTCCAGCAGCGAGATCGCCTCTATTACTTCGTCCACGTTCCACAGGTCGCCGTAGGGATTGCCAAATGCCATTGAGATATAGACCACGATATCGAGTGCGGCATTGTCGGCTTTCGTCTGAATCTTTTCCAGTTCCTCGAGCGCCTGCTCGGCGGACTGATTCTGATTCTTGCGCAAAAAAGTCTCCGAGATCGAATAAGGAAATCCCAAAGTATGTACGGCTTGCGTTTCGATGGCGCGCTGCGCGCCCTTTTCGTTGACGACGATGCCGATGATCTCCACGTCGTCAGGTGGATCGAGTTCCTTCAACACTTCTTCTGAGTCCGCCATCTGCGGCACGGCTTTCGGCGACACGAACGAAACCGCGTCGATGTGCTTAAATCCAGCGCTGATCAACGCCTGCAAATAGGCGCGCTTGATGTCGGGCGGAATCTGGCCCTTCAGCCCCTGCCAGGCATCGCGCGGACATTCGATGAGCTTCACGGAATCAGACATACTCAAAACCTGCCACCGATCACACGAATTCCCACGAATCAACCTTAAAAGAAAAAACTCAGAGACTTCGCTATACCCGTATCCGTGCTAACCCGCGAAAATCCGTGGCTAACTCTATGTTTGCAGCACTCCCACTTTGAACTCCGGCACCTCGGGATTCAGCGCCGCCGCTTCCAGAGCCTGGGCAATTGCGTCGCGAGTCTCGATGGGGTCGATGATCTTGTCGATCCACAGCCGGGCCGCCCCGTAGCGCGGATCGGTCTGCTCGTCGTAGGTACGCTTCACCGATTCGTACAGCTCTTTCTTTTCGTCCTCACCGAGCTTCTGGCCGCCACGCTCGAGTTGTTTCACTTTGATCTCCACCAGGGTTCCCGCCGCTGAGTCGCCGCTCATCACGGCGTAGCGCGCAGTTGGCCACGCGAAAACGAATCGCGGATCAAACGCCTTGCCGCACATCGCGTAGTGACCGGCGCCGAACGATCCTCCCACAATCACAGTGATCTTCGGAACCACGGAGTTCGATACCGCATTTACCATCTTCGCGCCCGCTTTGATAATGCCGCTCCACTCCGCGTCCCGGCCCACCATAAAGCCGTTCACGTCGTGAAAGAAAATCAGCGGGATGAGATTCTGGTTGCAGTCCATGATGAAACGCGCCGCTTTCTCTGCGGATTCGGTGTAGATCACGCCGCCGAACTCGATCCGCTTGTGGCCTTCGTGGTCCGTAGCCTGCGCATGCAACTTCTGGTTGGCGACAATTCCCACGGCGAAGCCGCCGATGCGTCCATAGCCACAGATCAGCGTCTTCCCATATTCCGCCTTGTATTCGTCAAAGCGGCTGCCATCGAGCACGCGGGCAAGAATCTCCTTCATGTCGTAAGGCCGCGCCGGTGAGGAATCGTAAATGCCGTAAATCTCCTCAGCCGCCAGCGCCGGTGCGACCGGCTTCTTGCGATCCCAGGGCGATTGCCGCCGGTATCCCCACTTTTCGATGATGGAACGAATGCGAGCCAGGCAGGCCGCATCATCAGGTTCGCGAAAATCGACCGTGCCGCTAATGGCGGCGTGCATTGCGGCTCCTCCCAGATCTTCCGCCGAAACTTTCTGTCCGATCGCTGCCTGCACCAGCGCCGGCCCGGCCAGAAACAAGCCGCTGCCGTCCGTCATCAGAACGTGATCGCACATTACCGGCAGGTATCCGCCGCCGGCCACGCACATGCCCATGATGGCCGCGATCTGCGGAATACCCATAGCGGACATCACGGCATTGTTGCGGAACACGCGGCCGAAGTCGTCCGTGTCGGGGAACACATCTTCCTGCAGCGGCAGAAACACTCCCGCCGAATCCACCAGGTAGACCGTCGGAATGCGGTTCTCGATGGCGATGTTCTGGCTGCGAATCACTTTCTTCGAGGTCATCGGGAAAAACGCTCCTGCCTTCACCGTGGCGTCGTTCGCAATGATCATCACCATGCGCGTGTGGATGCGCCCCAGACCTGTGATCACACCCGCGGCTTGCGCTCCGCCCCACTCTTCATACATGCCATGAGCGGCGTAAATTCCCAGCTCGAAGAAGGTTCCCGGGTCCACCAGCAACTCAATCCGCTCGCGTGCTGTAAGTCGTCCCTTGGCATGCTGGTTTTCGACGGCTTTCGTTCCGCCGCCTTCACTGATCTTCTCGCTTTCGTTGCGCACCTGTGACATGAGGTCGGCCAGAAAGCGCATGTTCGCCTCGAATCGCGCCGAGGTGGGGTCGACTTTCGTCGTCAGGACATTGGCAGTCTTCGACGAGTAATCTGGAGGCGCTTCGATGCGATCAGCCATGAGTATGAACGAAGAGATCGGACTGTTTACGGTATACCACTCTTGCGGGAGCGCGCAACGGAAGGCAGGCCGCCTCCGCGGACGCAGACGCTCGACAAGACGGAAGATCACGTCGAAGGTGAGGACGTCTCAAGAGCCGAGTTACTGCAGGTGGAGACGACCGAGCAGAGCTTGAAAGCGCGGCTCCGAATGGAGGTTCGTCCAGACCGGGTCGACCTTGAGATAAATCAGGGCGGGTTCGGACCATCGGTAGCAATCCTCCAGCGCATTGAGCGCTGCCGAATTTCTGCCGAGCGCTGCATTTGCCTCTGCTGACGAGCAAGAATCGATTCTGAATGGCTTCGGCCTTGCCAGACTGCCTACTTCGGGGGGCTTGGCCATCTCCTCCATCGTAGCCCGGAACCCGCCCTGAGCATAAAGGCGTTGCAAAGATTGACCCCGGTCGAGAAGACCTGACAGACGGTCATTCTCCACGCTTTCCTTAAGCCAAAGATCATACTGGCCGGTCTGACGATAATATTTCGCGAGATAGAAGCGTACCGGTATGAAGTTGGGGTTCAAGGCCAGAACTCTGCGGTAAGCTTGCAGCGCCGGTTCGTAACGGCCGGCCAAATAATACCCAAACCCAGCGTCGGCGTTGATGATCAAAGAGAGTGGGTCCAATTCGCGGGAGCGCTCCAGTTCCGCGATCGCTTCTTCATGGCGGCCTTCCGGGCCGAGCAAGAGATTGCCATACCAATGGTGGGCCCGGGCGAAGTTGGGATTCAGCTCAATCGCCCGACGGAACTCCTGCTCGGCGGCCTGCCAATCCCAGTCATGCAGCACCTTAACCGCAGCCAAGGAGGTGTGCGCTTCGGCCAGCGTGTCGTCGAGTTGGAGCGCCTTCTTTGCGGCTGCCTCGGCCTCGGCCATATTGCCGACACCGTCTCCGTAGAGCGTTAGCAGCGTATGGCAATCCGCCAGCCCGGAATAAGCGAGGGCGAATTCGGGATCTCTTTCAAGCGCCTGATTGAAATACTCGATTGCCTGGCGAAACCCTTGCACACTTCTTTGGTTCCAGGCGTAGCGGCCATGCAGGTAAAGATCGAAGGCTTTCGGGTCCACGGCGCGCGGCCGCCGCAGCCGTCCAGTCTCTTCGGCGCTCAAATTAAGTTTCACCCGATTCGTAATCTCCTCAGCTACGCGCGCCTGCAGCGAAAGGACGTCTTTCAGGTCGCCATCGTAGGCTGCAGCCCAGATATGGCGATCAGTCGCCGTCCGGATCAATTGCGCCGTGATTCTCACCCGATCCCCCGAATGCAGCACCGAGCCTTCCACCACAGCGTCCACTCCCAACTCACGCCCAATCTGTGGAAGCGGTTTACGCGTCCCTTTGTATTGCATGATCGAAGTCTTCGATACCACCTTAAGATCGTGAAGCTGTGCCAGATCCGTGATGAGTTCGTCAGTCATCCCATCGACAAAGTATTCCTGGTTAGGATCGTTCGAGAGATTCTGCATCGGCAGCACGGCCACCGACCGAATCGAAGTGAGGCCCGGCCTCTCGAACAGCCTCTGCTTCCAGCCCGCTCCTTCCACCAGGACTACCAAAGCCACAATCGCCAGCCCACCCAGGAGTCCCGTCATCCAGCCGCGCCGGACGGCCGAGTGTGGCGCCGGGGCTCCGACGCCATCTGAGCCAGCCACAGAAACCGGTTGGGAATCGACCTCAGACCCTAGACTCTCTGCTGGCGAATCCGCTAGACCGGAGTGATCGTCTGAGACTCGAGGGTGATTGACTAAAGAGTCGGAAGAAGAAGCTGTGGAGCGCGCCTTTAGGCCGTTGCCACCTTTATGGCCGTTGCCATTTCCCGGAGGATCGGCCTCGAATTCCCGAACTTCGCCGACGAACCGGTAGCCCCGCTTCGGCACTGTCTCTATGTAGCGCGCCCCGTCCTCTCTTTCGTGCAAAGCCCTGCGCACCAGATAAACGACCTGGCTCAAGTTGTTCTCCTCGACCACGGTATCGCGCCATACGGTTCTCATCAGCGCGTCTTTTTCCAACAGCCGGCCGCTATTCTCCACGAGCGCCAGCAACGTGTCGAAAGCCCGAGGCGGAAGTTCGATGCGCGCCGCGCCATTTCGCAGAAGGCGCTCGCCGGGGTCTAATACAAAAGGACCAAACTCGTAAAGGTGCCTTACTGCTTTATCCATGGCTCCTTAGAAAGCTCCTAAGAAAATCTTCACAAAAAAATGAGGTCTGCTAAGGACTTCCGGGCGGGGCGTGCCGCACAGTTGCGGACGCATCACGCAGTGGAGGGCCTGGGAGTCCGTTCGGCGAGAAGTCTATTCGAGCCTGGCGAGGGCTTGGAAGAGCACGAACGTGGTGGTGGGGGCCACTTTTCTCCTAGGCTCGAAGGCTCCAGTGCATCGCAAGCACGGCAACTTCACAGTTTTGCCGGCTTTTTTTTCGGCCAGAAACCTCACGGCCGAAGCCGGCAAGCAGGGTCACTGGGGGAGGATTTACGGAGCCACGGCTTTGATCTCAGGCGGTACGGGGGAGAGGGCAAAACTGCTTCGTCAGGCCTGAGAGACCCAAGCCGGAGGGGTCCGAATCCCTTCCCCGGGCCGCTGTTTGCGTTATCTACCCAACGAAGAATCGTACCTCGCCAGATTCTGGCCAAATCTAGAGTTGGCCTACGCTGCGAAACAGCGCAGCAACGTTTTCTGGAAGAGTTTCCTCGAGCTTGCGGGCTAGCCATTCCTGCAACTCCGACTTTTGCGGCGCAGCTAGAGATTGAAACTCCAGCCCGACCAGACCTTCCTGGCCGCGCCAGCACACTTTCGTTTCGGAGAACAGCTGGCTAGAGCGATCCGGCAAGCTAAAGCGCACGGCTGTCGCGAGCTCGGGATCCGGCATGGTGCGGGTGCTGATCGCGACCCCACCCTCGCTGATGTTGACGGTCTGGCACAAGAACTCTTCGGATTGACCCGCTCTCACAAAGGCAGGAACTGCAAGGGGACAGCGGAAATATCGCCGCCGTTCACGCACCATGAGCCCGTACGCGGCCCGCAAGATTTGGCTGATCGAGTCGGCCGAGAGCGGCCTTGGCAGCACAAAAGTCGAATCCAGTCGGGCGCCCGGCGTCCGCTCCCCGCCGCCGGTGGCGATGGCGAAAGTAACGGCGGTGCGGTTTGAACGTGAAAAACGCAACTGCTCCATCACCAGAATCGCGCCCTGCCCCAGCAAAAGGTCAACAACGACAGCCTCGAACTTCTGCTTATCCAAAATGCGGGCGGCGGCAAACACCTCTTCACAAATCTCGGCGCGTATGGCAAGCGGCCGCAGTGCGTCGATGATTAACTGGCAAGCGAGCGCATCCTTGGACACAACTAACGCTGCAGCGGCCGCTGCCGCATCTGCGGTCTCGGTCATGCACTACTCTCTTTCTTGGTGCTCCGATTCGGCTCCCGGCTGAGACCGGGCTTGCAAGGGATTACGCCGCGTCATGCGAAGGAGCGTCACCAGCAACGCCCCACACGCCGAACTAAATAACGCAAGGCCCACAAAAAGCAAATAGTTCACGTTCAGTGCTCCTGATCGGGCCACAGTGAGGATATGGCTTGCGGTCGCTATCGAGCTGAACGATCGTCTGTCGCGCGCAGGGTTAGTGTCAATCGAATTAATCGCGGGGAATAGGATGAGTTAATAAATAGATTAATTAGTTATTAAGTGTTGATGTTAGTAAGTATATAACTTGCGGCGTCGTATCGCGTCACAGAGTTCCTGGTTTGCCTTGATTGAAATCCCAACCACGATTTGCACCGGAAGAGATCCGGCTTCTGGCCGGGGGAATCCCGGTTGCTGTTTACCCTTATGCTACCGGCACCCAGACTGCTGACCGCCACGCGGCAATAGAGTATGCTCACTGGCATGCTGTAAATCTCCAAAGGGAGCGTGCATGGCTGATCTAGATGCGGTTCTAGAGCAGTTGAGAGCAGAACGCAAACGTGCGGAGGGCGAGCTTAAACAACTGGAAAAAGTGATTGCACAGCTGAGCAAGGTAAAGATCCGAGGCCCACAAGCCTCGCTGCGCTCAGGCAATCACATGAAACGCCGGTTGTCGGCTGCAGCCCGCGAGCGCATCGCGGCAGCGCAAAGAAAGCGCTGGGCGAAGGTGCGTGCGCAGTCCAGAAAACCGTTGTGAATTTCAGTCGAGTCGGGTTCCCGCCTTTAGCTTTTCCAAGGGGTGGGAATCCGGCTGTGGTTTTAAGAACTTAAGACTAAGCTCGTCGTTCCAACCACTCATCCAGCCGGCATCCATCTTCCTCCAGCAGAAACGTTCCTACGCCGAAGCATTCCCCAAAGATGCGTTGCGATTCCCGGTCGCGTGCCGCGCGCGAAATCCATTGTTTCCCCACCTGGTACTGCGAGGCCGTGAACCACTTCTGCGGCAGCACCTCCACCAGCCCTGCCTGCAGGTAGAAAACAAAGAGAGCGAACGCCGGGTCGTCATTCGACATCGCCTTATAGCTGGTGGGGACGATCAATTCATCCACCGTCGCCAGTTCCGGTGGCACTTCAATCTTGTGCATGCCCGGGCCCAGCTCGAGGGGCACCTCGAACTCCGCGACCGGCGGGGTCTTGGCATAAATACGATCGGAAGATTGCTTGAACCATCCCGCAATCTCAGCCAGGTCAAACGCTTTAAGCTGATCGGGATCGAAACCGGTCAGCCGAATGTTGCGTCCTTCTGGGCACCAAATCCCGAGACAACTGGGCGAGACCAGAAACGGTCGGCAGTAGGTGTTCAACGCCAGCCGAAGCTGGTTGGGTTCCTGCTGCGGCGCCAACGAAACCACATATCCCACTGGCCCCTGATCGCCCTGATGTGTCCAGGCAAACGGCTGCCCCGCCGCGGAATGAAACGTCGGAAAGGTCTTCCAATACCAGGGCGCAGGACCAACCGTACACTCAAGTTCTTGCCGGATGCTAGCTAGATTCGGATTGGGCACGATCAGCCTGCGGTGGGAACGCCCGCACCCTTCACGTTCGCGCGGATGAATTTCACGATGTCGTCCATGGCAGTGCCCGGCTGGAAGACCGCAGCCACGCCGCGTTTCTTGAGAGCATCTATATCCTGGTCGGGAATAATCCCGCCCACTAGCACCAGAACATCATCCATCTTGCTTTGTTTGATCAGGTCCATCACCCGCGGCACGATGGCGTTGTGCGCGCCGGAAAGAATCGACAAGCCAATGACCTGAACATCTTCCTGCAGCGCCGCGCTCACAATCATCTCCGGAGTTTGCCGGAGCCCGGTGTAAATCACTTCCATGCCGGCATCGCGCAGGGCGCGCGCAATCACTTTGGCGCCGCGGTCGTGCCCGTCGAGCCCGGGTTTTGCCACCAGCACGCGAATCTTGATGTCAGCCATTCCACTCATTTAAACACAGCGGCAACCCGGCAGCACAGAGACAGCCGGTTTGCTGTGACTAAAGGGTTTTTGTGTCCAGGCTCTTCCACAGATACCAGCACGCGACGCTGCGATAAGGTTCCCAGCGTTTTGCGATCTTTTCCATCTGCTCCGGACTGGGCAGCTTGATCTTCCGCTTGCGACTTTTCTTTTTTGCCGCTGCAGACTTCTTCGCTGCCTTCGCGCGCGGTCGTTCGAGATAGTGTTTGTACATGGCCATGCGAATCCCAAAGTCTCCTGTCGGCAGAACATTCTCGCGTTTCAGCGTGAACATCAGAAACATCTGCGCAGTCCACACGCCAATACCTTTCACCCGGGTCAGATGGTCGACCACTTCTGCATCCGGCAACTCCGGCAGCCGCATGAAATCCACGAGACCGCTCGAAGTCTTCGCAGCCAGGTCTTTCAGATATGCAGACTTCTGTTTCGACAATCCCGCGCCGCGCATCTTTTCATCGCTTAGCTTGAGGATGCCTTCTGGGGTGAGCGGCTCGCCGGCCAGCGCGGCAAAGCGTTTGAAGATGGTTTCCGCGGCTTTACCGTTCAACTGCTGGTAGACGATGGCCTCAGCCAGGCTGTGAAACTCCGCTGGCCCAAACTGCATGCGGCACGGTCCATGGCGTTCGATGATCGCTCGCATCACGGGGTCGGATTTTTTGAGGTGGTTCAGTGCTCTTTGCATGGATCTATATCTTAGTCAAAAGGAAGGCTCGTGGCGAATAAAAAACGAATCGTCACTGCTCACCCAACGAGGTTCCAGGAAGGTCGCCGCCAATGCGAACTTGCTCAGCGGCCTTGGGTACGAATGGAGGTGGCGACGCGTCTCGGTAAGCGTGGATTGTAGACCCGCCTTGCACCTTGCGCCCAGACGGGCTTTGAGCTGCGAAGCACGATGATTATCCGTTCACTTTGGCCGGCGGAAGTTGGAATCCAATGCGTCGGCGTGGTGGCTGCTTAGGAGTCATGAGCTCCTTGATAGCTTCAATCAGATCCTGAATCACGGAATCGTGCGTGTCCAACCGATTCTCCAATTCAGCGATTTTTCCGGCGAGTCGACGGTTGGTGGCCAGCATTTCCCGCAAGCGCACAAAAGCGCGCACCACAAAAACGCTCATCTGGACAGCCCGCTTGGAATTCAGCACGGTTGCGGCCATGATGGCGCCGTGCTCGGTGAACGCATGCGGCGTATACCGGCGCCCACCACGGGTTTTCTTTGAGGTCGCAAATTGCGACCTCAAAGCGCCGTTCTCACGGTCGGTTAGCTGGAACATGAAATCAGAAGGGAAGCGTTCCTGATTACGTTTAACCTGTTCGTTGAGCCGCTTCACTGACACGCCATAAAGCCGCGCGATGTCGACGTCGAGGATGACGCGCTGATGGCGAAGAATTAAGATCCGCGATTCCACGGTGACGGCGGACGTCGCTCGACGTTTCGGCATGCTGAGAAGAGTCGCGTTTTTTTGGTTTTTCATTTGGGTCACCATTCGTGACCTCAATCATAGTCCGGAGAAGGTGTCGTACTTTCGGCAATAAGATCCCAGACTCTCATCCGCTTCCCGTTTTGGTCTAATTCGTACCGCCGATTAATGCTAGGTTATGCTCACTTCCGTATAGGTCCCGTACGCCTCGCGCAGGGTTTCGCAAATCTCGCCGACAGTTGCGTAAGTTCGCACCGCATCCACGATGTAGGGCATGGTGTTCGCCGGGGAAATGTTTCCGTTCGTGCCGGCATTCGGTTCCTGGGCAGCAGCTTTCTTCAGCGCGTCGAGACTCCGCCGCACTTCGTCATTTGAGCGCCGCGATCGCAGGGCCTTCAGCTTGGCCGACTGTTGCCGCGCGACACTCTCGTCAATGTAAAGAATGTGCGGTGACTCTTCGTCGATGACGAACTCGTTCACGCCGACGATAATCTTTTCCTTCGCCTCGGCGGCGCGCTGATATTGGTAGGAAGCCTCCGCGATTTCTTTCTGTGGATAGCCGCTCTCTATGGCCTTTACCATTCCTCCAATAGCGTCCAGCTTGCCGAAGTAGTCGAACGCGCCTTTCTCCATTTCCAGCGTCAGGCTTTCCAGAAAATACGATCCACCCAACGGATCAACCGTCTGCGTCACTCCTGATTCGTAAGCGATGATCTGCTGCGTGCGCAGAGCAATGCGGGCCGCTTCCTCGGTAGGCAGAGCCAGTGCTTCATCGTAGGAGTCGCAGTGCAGCGACTGCGTGCCGCCGAGCACCGCGGCCATAGCCTGCAGGGCCACGCGAGCGATGTTGTTCATCGGCTGTTGCGCCGGCAGCGACACTCCCGCAGTCTGCGTGTGAAAGCGCATCAGCCAGGTGCGCTGGTTCTTCGCACCGAACCGCTCTTTCATGACCCGTCCCCAAATCTTGCGGGCAGCACGGTATTTGGCAATCTCCTCGAAGAAATCGTTATGCGCGTTAAAGAAGAAGCTGAGCCGGGGACCGAAATCATCCACGTCGAGGCCCCTTCGGCGAGCCCACTCGACGTACTCGATGCCGTCATACAAAGTGAACGCTAGCTCTTGCAGCGCCGTCGAGCCCGCCTCGCGAATGTGGTAGCCGCTGATGGAGATCGTGTTGAAGCGGGGTGTGAATTTCGATCCGAACTCGAAGGTGTCGATCACCAGGCGCATCGACGGCGCCGGCGGATAGATATATTCCTTCTGTGCGATGTATTCCTTGAGAATGTCATTCTGAATCGTGCCGGAAATCTTTTTCCAGTCGGCGCCCTGCTTCTCGGCCACCACCAGATACATCGCCCACAGTACCGACGCGGGCGAGTTGATCGTCATCGAGACTGTGGTTTTTTCCAGGTCGATGCCGCCGAAAAGAATTTCCATGTCTTCGAGTGAATCGATGGCCACGCCGCACTTGCCCACTTCCCCTTCGCTGGCCGGATGATCGGAGTCGTATCCCATCAACGTGGGCAAGTCGAAAGCCACCGAAAGGCCGCCACCGCCATGCTCGAGAAGATACTTGTAGCGCTGGTTGGTTTCCTCGGGGGACGCGAATCCAGAAAACTGCCGCATGGTGTAGAGCTTGCCGCGATACCCCGTGGCGTGAATGCCGCGAGTAAACGGGGGTGCTCCGGGGAATCCAAGATATTTTTCCTCGCTCCAGTCCTCGGGAAGATCGGCCTGCGTGTATAGGCGGCGCACCGGGACGCCTGAAATGGTCGTGAAGCGGGCGTTCCCGTGCTCGTCGAGATTCACGCCGGTGGGTGCGCCAATCGGTTGCTCGGGAGATTTCTCGAGCGTAGGCGCCAGCGTCTTCTCCGCCCATGCTTTCTCTGCAGGGGAGGGATGGCGGTTGTCAAAGACATCGGCGATCGGACTTTCAGCAACCTGCGGCTTAGGCGGCTTCTTCTGCGGCATCAGGACCCCAGCGTTCTGTTGTGATGATAGGGAAGCGCGGCCGCGCGGGCAAGACGGCAACGGGTAACCAGTACGACCGGTCGGTCGGTGACCGCCCGTTTGTCACTTCGGCGGCTTGCGCGAGAGGTCCCACGCTTTGGAGTATTTCCACGAAACGTAGCTAGCGTGGTAGAGGTGCAGCAGCAGGCCTTCGCGGCCGTCGAGAAAGCCGAGTCGGAAGAAATAGTTATAGATGAAGGTCATTAGAGGACGCACAACGATATTGGTGATGCTGAAGCTGCGGTGGCCTTTGGCAATCGCCAACTGCGCGCCCAGCGAGGAATAACGGTTCATGTGGGCGAGGTAGAGAGTGAGCGTGGGGTAGGTGTAGTGAATGAGCGCGTTCTTGAATTGGATGGTCGTCTGGCGGACTTCTGGCTTCAGTTCACAGCGGTCATGCGGGTCATGGCCGGTGACAAATCCCTCCTCACGTCTGAACAGCCGCAGCTTAGGGTCCGGATAAAAACCGCCGTGACGGATCCATCGTCCCAGAAACAGATTCTTACGCGGAAGTTTGTAGCCGCTGGCGGCGTCCGGCCTGGCGATGGCAGCGCGAATCTCTTCGGCCAGGCCGGGACTCACTTCCTCGTCCGCGTCCAGCAGCAGCACCCAATCCATGGTGCACAGCTCGATCGCATATTGCTTCTGCGCCACGTAGCCGCGCCACGGTTCAGACACGACGCGGGCTCCGTGCTCTCGCGCGATCTCGCAGGTGCGATCCTTCGAGCCGGAATCGACAAGCACGATTTCATCGGCCCAGCGCACGCTGGACAGCGTGCGGCCGATGTTTGCTTCTTCATCCATCGCTACGATGGCAACCGAAATGGTCATAGGGAAATCGTTGTTGATTGTTGATTGCTGATTGAAATCAAAACAATCTGCTTCCAATCATCAATCAACAATCAGCAATCAGCAATTGACTCCTCGGCCACCGCATTGCGGGCCCGAGCCTCGGAAAGCAGAAACACGATCAGGATGAATAACTCTGGTTCGATGGGATGGCGGTAGCGGGCATGCGGAAATACGAAATAATAGACCGTGGGATAAGTAGCGACGAGTCCGGCGAAAAGCCAGGCCCCAGGCCGTTTCTGGCGAAGCGCACGGCCGAGTCCCCAGATCGCGAGCACTGACGATGCCAGAAAAAGCGAACTGCGGAAATCCCACGGGTTCGTGCTGTCCGTCGGTCTGGGCACTCCGTTCCAGTAATAAAAAAAACGCTTCACGCTGATCACGGCGAATCGCTGCGGATGCTCGCGAATCCAATCGAACGCGAGCCGCCTGCAGTCGGCCTCGTAGGCGATCTCGCCCATGCGCTGAAACTTTTCGAGCTCCAGTTTGTTGAGATTGGGCTGCAGGGTGGCGATCAGCATGCCGTCGGCCATCTTGTTGTTGCCGAGACGAAACTGCAATCCGAAATCGTCGCGAATAAAAACGAAGCGCCCGAAGACCTCGTAGTTCCGAATCAGCCAGGGAGATAGAACCAGAAAGAACATAAAAGAGGAAAGCACGACTCCGGCAATCGACGGCAGGCCGCGCCGATATCTCTGCCGCCATACCCAAAGCCCGCAGAACGGCAGAAAGGCAAGCATCGCAGGATTTGCCAGAGCTCCAACGCCCCACAATACGCCGAACAGTGTCCATCCTCGCCAACCCGGCCACTGCTGCAGTTCCAGCGAGACGAAGAAGATCAACGCCAGCATCAGCGGAGTGAAAGTAGTATCCCAAATCCAATGCACGGACCAGTACCAGACATAAGGATTAAGCGCCCACGCCCCGGCCGACCAGAGTGCGACGCGCGGGCCGAAGGTTCGGTGGGCGATTAGAAAAACCGGAATGGTAGTGAGCGACGCGAACAGGCTGTTGATCGACAGCAAAACCCATGCGGATGCATAAGTGTAGACGCCAAAAACTTTGAAGACTCCCCCCATCAGGTAGGGATACAGCGGCGGTTCCCAGGCGGTGGGACCGGTATTGCCTCCATAAGGATTGCTGAAACCCTGCCCCAGGGCGATGGCTCGGCCCACGCGGCCCATCTCAAAGCCAAAGCCGAAGTCATCTTCTCCAACGCGAGTGCGATATTGACGGAAAATTCCGATCGCCACCAATTGCAGAAGAAACGAAAGCAGCACCATCCACAACACCGATCGCGGCATGGCAGGCTGGCTTGCTCGTTCCATCACCGGGGGAGTTTATCAGGTCCAAGCAGACGCCTTGTTCCGCCTTCGGCCCTAGGGCTGGCCTCCCGACGACGGAGGCGGTTGCGCAGGCTGCCCTACTGGGGTTGCATCTTGCTGTGGCACGACGTAAGGAACCTTTGGCAGATGCGTGACCTGGCCGCGCGTGGCATCAGCAACATTGATCCCGGTATGGTCGAGCAGCAATCCCGTGGCGCGATCCAGTTCGATCCGCGATTTCTCATAGGCTGCCTTGGCTGAGACCAAATTCGACTCGGAAGTAGTAAGTATCGAGGCATCCTGCAGGATCGCGGTGGTGGTGGTCAGCCCGACTTTCAGCTTCTGCTGATCGGCATCCAGAGTCTGGCGCGCGAAGTCGACCGCGTACTGCGCAGCTAGGACTGCCGCACGATTCTGCTTTACGTCAAACTGCGCGTTTCGTACTTCTATGCGTACTTGATTTTCCAGTTGGTGCAGGCGCACCTGTGCCTGGCGGTATTCCAGTGCAGCGCGCACCTGGTTGGCTTGTGCCTCGCGATTGCGCAGGGGAATGTTGAGTGTCAAGCCAATGCCCTTGTCGGGGGCGGTGGAGTTGACCAGTTGGTTGAGTGTTCCGCCATAGCCGACCGTGGTCGCGGTTTGGAACGGCGGCGGGTTTTCGCCTTGCTTGTAGCAGAACTGCGCAGTTGGATCCGCTACGCAAGAAGGAACGAGCGGATTGATGTTTCCTCCAACTCCAGATCCGCCGTAGTAAGCAAACGCATCGAGCGTGGGCAGGAGGGCGTTACGGATTGCCTTGCTGTTCAGGTCGCGGGAATTAAGATCGATACGCGATTCGACCAGTTCAGCACGATGCGCGAGACCCTCATTGATCAAATCCTGCGTGGGGACGACCGCTTCCTCCTGTGGAACCTCCATGGTGGAAGTTGGAATCATGTCGGCTTCAGCCAGCACCGGATCGTCGATGCTTCGGCTGAGCGCGTTCTTCACCAATAACTTCTCCAGTTCCAGATTGTTCTGGGCCAGGATGAGGTTTTGTTCGTCGGTTGAAACCGTGCTTTGCGCGCTCACCACCTGAATCGGAGGCACAGTGCCCACTTGCGCCTGCTGCTTGGTATCGGTGAGCGCCTTCTGCGCATAGGTAAGCGCTTCCTGCTGAACGCGGACGTTTTCGTAGGCGTAGACCAAGTCCCAATACATGTCTTCGATCTGATCGACGGTTGTGATGATTTGCAAGCGGAAGGCGACGTCAGAAATTTCGCGATTGTTCTTGGCGATGCGGATGAAGCGCAGATTGGGAAGTGAACCAAAGCCTTGCAGCAGGTTTTGCGTAATCCTGAATTGGAAGTTCGAGCTTATCTCCGGCGTGAGCAGGCTGGTGGGGTTGTTGCTGGTGAGGTGTGTGTTGTTGAATCCCACGCTCATTGCCGTACCCCACTGAAAACCTTGCGTATAGGCGAAGTTGGCTGTGTAGGTGTTCTGCCCCACGACCGGCACCGGGCTGAAAACGCTGACGGATTCAGTATCATCCTTGTCGAGTTGCAGTGTGCTGGTGACGATGGGATCGAAGCTGGTGATGTTCGAGCCGATTCCGAGCGTGGAACTGACCAAGCCATTGGTGCCGGTGCCCACGCCGCTGGGGGCTACGGTGGTGCCTCCGGTGCCGGACCCCACCGTGCCGCCGAGGCCGCCCACGCCGCCGCCCGGAGTGTTCTGCACGATCCCGGCATTGACGCCGAGGATGTTTGCACCCGATTTGGCCCGCAAGTAATCGGTGTCGGCGATGTTGAGGTTGTAGCGGGCAATATCAATGTCGAGATTATTTTCCAGAGCGAGCGCGACGGCGTCGTCGATCGAAAGATAAATCTTGCCGTCGCGCATCAGAGAGTCAATGCGCGGCGAGTTGCCCAGATTCGGTTGCGCCACCTCCTGCGGCTGGTAAGGCCGTAGGAAATGCGGAAAGGCCGCGCGCGGCTTCGAGTAATCCTGCAGGTGAACCGTCTGTGGCTGGGCGGCAACTTGTGCGCTTTGAGGAGTTGGGGCGGCGGGAACCTCTTGAGCGCTCATACACGGCTGCAGCTGTAGACAGACCAGAAGGGCAGACGCCGTCAACAGCAGGGTCGGCCGCCGGCTGGCCGCAGTGATTCGGGACAGAGGCAAAAACATGGTTCGTCTCCTTGAGTCAACACGTTCGTGCATCGTGTTCAAGCGACAAAATATAGATTTCGAGAATTGCAAACATTTAGAGCGTCACTCCATCTTAGCGGGAGGGAGCACGGGAAGCGGACGCGGGTCGCAAAGAATATTGTAAAGAATTGTGAGGAAGAAAAATAAGGCGCGGCCATGAACCGCGCCTGTATTGCTGGTAGACGCCCTACTGCGGTTGCTGTGCAGGCGCTGCCTGCGGCAAGGGCTGAGCCACGGATGGCATATCCTTGCGCGGCGCGATATAAGGCGCGCTCGGCAGGTGCGAGACCTGCCCTTTGGCTGCATCGTCGATACTGATGCCGTCATGATCGAGCAGCGTCCCGGTGGCGCGGTCCAGTTCGATGCGCGACTTCTCATAAGCCACGGTGGCATTCACCAGAGCCGATTCTGAAGTAGCCATCTGGCTCTGATACTGCAGAACCAGCGTTGTGGTTGATGTGCCGAACTGATATTTCTTCTGCTCGGCGTCCAGCGACTGCCGCGCCAGTTCTACGGCTGCCCTGGCAGAATCCACGCTGGCACGGTTTTGCTGGACGGTGTATTGCGCGTTGCGGATCTCGATTCCCACCTGGTTCTCGATCTGTTGTAGCCGCATCTGAGCCTGGCGGAATTCGAGTTCAGAGCGGATCTGTACCGCCTGCGCGGCGCGGTTGCGCAGCGGTATGTTCAGTTGCAAGCCGACGCCCTTGTCCGGCGATGTGGAATTGACGAGCTGGTTCAGCGTAGAGCCAAGGCCCGTCGGGGAAGCTGTGAAGTCCAGCCCGCTAGGACCGCCGGTAGAACTGGCGCAGCCGAGGGAGTCCTGGATTGGAGTCGGAGTGGGGGTAGCGCAAATGTCAGCTGGGTTTTGTAGGCCGCCCAATCCGGCACCTCCGTAGTAGGCGAAAGCGTTCAGCGTTGGCAGCAGGGCGCTGCGCACCGCCTTATTGCTCAGGTCGCGGCTGTTCAGGTCGATGCGCGACTCCACCAGTTCGGCGCGGTGCCGCAACGCGTCATTAATCAATTCCTCGGTGGGCACAACTTCCTCTTGCGCCGGAATGTCCATCGTCGAGGTCGGAATCACTTCCGCCGTGGCTAACGCCGGATCCTTAAGAGTGCGTGTTAGCGCGTTCTTCATCAGCAATTGTTCCAACTGCAGATTGGTTTGTGCCGTGGTAACCAGTTGCTGATCCTGGGCGACAGTGCTCTGTGCGCGCACCGTTTCTATCGGAGCCAGGCTGCCGATCTCGACCTGCTTCTTCGTGTCAGAAAGGGTTTTCTGAGCAAAAGCCAGCGATTCGTTCTGTACGCGGGCATTTTCGTAGGCGTAGACCAGATCCCAGTAAATGTTCTCGATCTGATCGACACTATCGATGATTTGCAGCCGGAATGCCACGTCGGTCAGTTCGCGATTGTTTTTAGCGATGCGAATGAAGCGCGTGTTGGCCGGAAATCCAAAACCTTGAAGCAGCGGCTGGGTGATCGTCGCTTTAAAGCTCGAGTTGAGCTGAGGGCTTAAAGACGAAAAAAAGCTATTTGTGGTTTGCCGGGCATTGCTGAACGACACGTTCAAATTCATGCCCCATTGAAATGCCTGGCTGTAGGCGAAATTAACCGTGCCCGTGTTCTGAATCAGGCTACTGCCGGGAAGCACACCCTGAAAAATGGAACTCGCCTCCTGGCTGAAATGATCTTCTTGCAGCGTGCCAGTGATAACCGGATCAAAGCTGTTGATGTTCGGTCCAAGGCCAAGAGTCGAACTAACCAAGCCGTTGGTGCCGGCGCCAATCCCGCCCGCTCCCAGGCTGGTGCCGCCGGTGGAGGCTCCGGCAGTTGCACCGATTCCACCAACGCCGCCGCCCGGCGTATTCTGCACCACTCCAGCATTCACGCCGAGGATGCTGGCGCCAGCTTTCGCGCGCAGCACGTCGGTGTCGGCGATATTCAGGTTGTAACGCGCGATGGCGATATCCAGATTATTCTCCAGCGCAAGAGCAATGGCATCGTTGAGAGAGAGATACAGCTTGCCATCGTGCATAAATTGGTCGATGCGCGCCGTGTTGGCCAGGCTCGGGTCCGCCAGATGCCGCGCTTCATAAGGCGCGATCGGGTTGGGAAAATGCGATGCCGCATGGGAATAATTCATTACCGGGAGCGGCCGCGTTTCCGGCGTATTTTGCGGGGTGGGCGCGGCGGGTGGTTCCTGGGCCCAGGCTGTGATGGCCCAACCTGCGAGCGTCAGCGTTCCCAATACAACCGCAGCCACAGTCAGGCGGATATTTGAGGTTAAGCGTGCGAATGGCATCTACTCATCTCCGTTCGTTAGTACCAATTTCGTTAGGACCAGCTCGTTAAGACCTTGCAAACCTGAAACTTGGTTGTACGTGAGACAGCCCGAATTCACGCAAAATGGGGGTTCTACCCGGTCGCGGTTCGACTCAATTCTGATACGCAAGCAGCAGCGCCCTGGTTCCTGAAAATGCGTCCCTTAAAACCGGTCCCTGAAAATACGTTGCTGAAAACACGCCTGAAAGACGCTAAATAGACGCGAGCTTGATTAAAGGCACCAGTAT
>Ga0210385_10000662_pt1 | contig 23197 bp, 25 predicted proteins | sample IncBWH26OmetaG_FD_160107 | JGI IMG/M metagenome (GOLD analysis project Ga0210385, IMG submission 160107) | Forest soil microbial communities from Barre Woods Harvard Forest LTER site, Petersham, Massachusetts, United States - Inc-BW-H-26-O ...
CGGCAAGGGCGAGAGCAAGAAGAGCGAGTCCGCCGGCAAGTCGGAGAAGAAAACGGACTCGAAGCCGGTCGCGGCCGCGAAGTAGCCGGCGGGCTCAGCCCGCCATGAAGCGCGCCACGTCGGCGCGTCGCGCGGCTTCGGAGATCGTCAACCCTTCCCCGCCTTCCGGCAACGTTGTCTGTCCGGTCGGCTTGAGCACCTGCGTCGGCGGCGTCCCGCTCACCGCCAGCGCGGCAAACATCCCGAGCAGTTCCGCCCCGCTCATGTCGGAGATGATCGCCGGCGGCGCGTTCCAGGCAATCAGTGGCAGGCGTAGGAAGCTCGAAGGCGAGAGCAGTTGGTCCTTCATGTCGTTGAACAATGCCTGCTGGTGTTCCTCGCGCTGGATGTCGGTCTCGTTGGGAGCGCACAGGTTCTCGCGTGTGCGGGCGATGGCGAGCGCCTGCTTGCCATCGATGTGGTGGGAACCACTGCTCAGGCGCAGGGTGAAGCCACCATTGGCCGAGCCGCCGTCGAGCTTGGAGACGATGCAGCCGCCGCTGTAGGTGACCCCGCCCATCGCGTCGATCAGCTGCGGAAAGTTTTCGAAGTTGACTTCCACCACGTGATTGATGGGAATATCGAGCCAGTGCTTGATCACCGACACCGACGCGGCCGGCCCGCCGTACTCGTGTGCCGCGTTGATCTTCTCGAGGCCGTGGCCGGGGATTTCCACGACCATGTCGCGCGGGATCGACAGACGCGCCGCGTGCCCGCCGCCGGTGCGGATCAGCATGATCGTGTCCGAGCGTCCGTACCCGGTCGTTTCCGCCCCAGGTTCCTTGCTGTCTTTTTGGCGGCGGTCGGAGCCGAGTACGAGGATGTTGTTGGCCGAGGTCAGCGGAAAGCCGGAGGAGTCGAGCACGCTTGCGACATTGGACGGGAGCGACGTGCGCTCGAAATGGGCGCTGATCAGGAACAGGACCAGTGAGAGTGCAAGCCAGGCGAAGATGAGCGCAACCAGTCCGAGGATCATGCGCTTGAGGGTTATGCGCTCTCGCCAGGGGGTGTGGGTTGCCCCATTTTTGTCTGCCCCCCCGCGCGCGCGGGGGGCATCGCGTTTTGACGGTTCCTCGCCCGGCTTGCGTGGCCGGCGCGCGACTCTCGGCGTGACGTGTCCCTCTAGTCCGTCCTCGCGCTGTCCAGGCAGGCGGGGAACGGCGCGATAGCGCTTGTACTGCGGTTTGTCGTCAGGGTCGTGGGGCACGGTCTGCTTGGGAGTTCGCCGGCGAGCGGCGGGACCCTATATTCCTCGGATGAGCACCCCGGATGGCGCAGTAGGGCGGCTGGTGGTGTGTCCGACCCCGATCGGCAACCTGGGTGACGTGACGCTCCGCGTGCTCGACGCCCTACGCGATGCGGATGCGATCGCCTGTGAGGACACGCGCCGTACGCGCGTGCTACTCGACCACTACGAGATCGTTGGCAAGCTCGTGAGCTATCACGAGCACAACGAGCGCGAACGCGCGCAGGAGCTCGTAGCGCGGATCGGGCACGGTGCAGTGGTCGCGCTCGTGTCCGACGCCGGGATGCCGCTTGTATCGGACCCTGGTTACAAGCTCGTGCAGGCCTGCATCGAGACTGAGCTGTTGGTTGAAGTGTTGCCGGGCGCGAGCAGCGTGCTCACCGCGATCGTCGCCTCGGGCCTGCCCTCAGAGCACTGGTCGTTTGTCGGCTTCCTGCCGCGCAAGCGGGCCGAGCTGGAGCGAATGCTGGTCGGTGCGTCGGAGACACTCGTGGCGTTCGAGTCCCCCCAGCGTCTTGCGGCGAGCTTGGCGTCGCTCGCCGAGCACGATCGCGACCGCCCGCTGGCCGTCTGTCGGGAGCTGACCAAGCTGCACGAGGAGGTCCGGCGTGGCAGCGCGGCTGAGCTGGCGGCCTTCTACGCCGAGCATCCTCCGCGAGGCGAGATAGTGCTCGTCGTGGGCGCCGGCGCGCCGGGCAGCCTCGATCGCGAGCAGGCACTGACGGCGCTGCGCGCACTGGTGGACGCCGGGGCGCGCGCACGCCCTGCGGCAGGTGTGATCGCCAAGCTCACGGGAGTCGCTGCGAACGAGTTGTACAGGGGACTCACCGACTCCTCTTGAGGCTGCCCGCGCTGCGTAGCGTCGCAGTACGCCAGTAGCCTGGAAGCGATATGTCTTCTTTCTACGTAACCACCCCGATCTACTACGTCAACGCGGCGCCCCACCTGGGCCACGCGTACACGACGATCGCCGCTGACGTACTGGCGCGCCACCATCGCCAGCGCGGCGAGGACGTGTTCTTCTTGACGGGGACAGACGAGCACGGCGAGCCAGTGGCCGACGCGGCGCATGCGCTCGGTGTGGAGCCGCAAGAGCTCGCCGATCGCAACTCCGAGCGCTTCCGGGCGTTGACGCCGAAGATCGAGGCGAGCAACGACTTCTTCATTCGCACCACCGACCCTCAGCACATGGCAGTCGTCCAGGACGTGCTCTCGCGCGTACGCGAGAACGGATACGTGTACATGGGCACCTATGAGGGCTGGTACTGTCCCAAGTGCGCCGACTTCAAGGCCGAGAACGAAGTGGACGAGGGCGAGCTGTGCCCGATCCACCACGTCAAGCTGACGCGCGAGCAGGAGGACAACTACTTCTTCGCGCTGTCCCGCTTCCAGGAGCCGCTGGAACGTTTGTACGCTGAGCATCCTGAGTTCGTCGCGCCGAAGAGCCGCTACAACGAGGCGCTTTCGTTCATCAAGTCGGGTTTGCGCGATGTGCCGCTCACGCGACACAAGCTCACTTGGGGGGTACCGGTGCCGTGGGACGAGGAGCACGTGTTCTACGTGTGGTTTGATGCGCTGCTCAACTATTACTCCGCGCTCACCTACGCGCCGGCGCCGATCGGCGAGGAGGCTGGCGAGGGGAGCTCGCCGGCGGTCGCGGGCATCGGCGGCGGCCTGACAGAGACGTTCTGGCCCGCCGACGTGCACCTGATTGCCAAGGAAATCCTTCGCTTTCACACCGTCTACTGGCCGGCGCTGCTTATGGCCGCCGGCATCCAACTGCCTAAGCGCGTGTTCGTGCACGGTTACCTGCTGATGGACGGCGAGAAGATGAGCAAGTCGCTTGGCAATGTGCTCGATCCGTTCGCGGTGATCGAGCAACTCGGCGCGGATGCACTGCGCTTCTACCTGCTGCGCGACGTGCCATTCGGTCAAGACGGCTCGGTTTCGACGACCGCATTGGAGCAGCGCTACGAGAGCGAGCTGGCCAACGATTACGGCAACCTCGCGAGCCGCTCGATAGCGATGATCGTGAGCTATCGGGACGGCATCGTGGATGGCGGCGCGCCCGACAGACTGCTATATGAGGATTTCGCGGCACTCCCGGAGTGTGTCGCACAGCTACTCGACCGGGTCGAGCTTACAAACGCACTTGACGAAATCTGGCAGCGCGTGCGTCGGCTCAACCGCTACGTCGAGGAGCAGGCGCCTTGGCAACTGGCCAAGGACCCGGCGCGCTCCGCGGACCTCGACCGCGTACTGCGAACGCTCGCGGAGGGGTTGCGTATCGTCTCGGTACTCCTGTATCCCTACCTGCCCAACGCCACCGCGAAGCTGCTCGCCGCACTGGGAGCCCCCGACCTTGCGTTCGCCGGAGCCGGCTACGGGCAGGGCGCGATTCGTCATGTGCAAAAGATCGAGCCGCTGTTCCCCAAGAGTCCATGATCGACAGTCACACGCATCTGTACCTGTGCGAGGAGCCCGATGCCGAACTGGTCGAGCGGGCCGTCGCGGCTGGTGTCACGCACATGCTCACCGTCGGCACCAACGCTGTCTCCTGCCGCGCCGCCCTCGCCACGGCCGAGGCCTTTCCCCAGGTGTACGCGGCCATAGGCCGCCATCCCAACGAAGCCCGCGGCTTCGACGACGCGGACCTGGCAGAGCTGCAGGCGCTGGCCGCCCACCCACGCTGCATCGCGATCGGCGAGACGGGGCTCGACTATTACCGAGACGACACGCCGAGGGAGGACCAAAAGCGCGCTTTCTCCGCCCAAATAGCGTTGGCTCGAACCAAGGGCGCGCCCCTCACAATCCACACGAGAAACGCCGACGAGGACACACTTGCCCAACTTGCCGCCGAGGCCCAGGGGTTGAGTGTCGTAATCCACTGCTTCTCGATGCCGGACCGCCTCGATGAGTGCGTCGAGAGCGGGTACATGGTCTCCTTTGCCGGCAATGTCACTTATAAAAGCGCTGCGGATCTAGCCGACGCAGCACGGCGCGTGCCGGACGAGCGCTTGCTGGTGGAGACCGATGCACCGTATCTCAGTCCGCAGGTGGTACGCAAACAACGCAACCAACCAGCTTTCGTAGTGCACACGGCGGAGTTCATCGCCGAGTTGCGAGGCGTGTCCGTGGCCGAGCTCGACGCGACGGTTGAGCGCAACGCCGAGCGCGTCTTCGGATGGTGAGCGCACAAACGAGGGGCGGCGCCAGTCGACGCAGCAGAGAGCTGGGACAGAACTTCCTGCGTGACCCAAACATTCTGGGTGTGATTGGGCGGGAGGCGGAGTTGTCCTCAGACGATGTGGTCCTGGAGGTCGGAGGAGGCGAGGGGGTGCTGTCGGCGTATCTCGCGCCGCGCGTGAGGAGTGTGCACGTGGTGGAGCTGGATGAGCGTCTGCGTGGCTTGCTGGAGGGCAGCGTTGCCGAATTCGACAATGTTTCGCTGTGGTGGGGGGATGCGATGCGCATCGACCTTTCCGCAATGCGCCCGACGCCGACCAAGATGGTGGCCAACCTGCCTTACGGGATCGCCGCCGGCGTTGTCCTGCGCACGATCGAGGAGCTCGAAGAGGTGGCTCTGTGGTTGGTGATGGTGCAGCGCGAGGTGGGCGAACGCCTGGCGGCGTCGCCTGGAGGCGGCGTCTACGGCGTCAGCTCGGTACTGGCGCAGCTGGCAGGCGAGGTGAAAGTGGTAAGGGCGATCCCGCGCACCGTATTTCGCCCGGTACCGAATGTGGATTCGGTGTTGGTGAAGATCGTTCGTACGTCCATCGCACCAACGCCCGCGGTACGTAAGCTCGTCGCCGGGGCCTTCGCGCACCGGCGCAAGGCGCTGGCGAGATCGCTCGTGCTCTCAGGTACGCACCACACGCGCGAGGACATCCGCGCGGCGCTGGTCGAGCTCGGTCACCCAGCCGACGAGCGTGCCGAGCGCCTGGCGCCGGCGGAGTTCGTGGAGCTGGGGAAGGTGCTTGGCCTGTGAACGTCTCGCCGCTTGCCTTGCCGCTGCGCGCTCTGGCTCCCGCGAAGATCAACCTGGGCCTGTTCGTCGGGCCGATCCGCCCCGATGGGCGTCACCAGCTGGCGAGCGTGATGCAGTCGATCTCGCTTGCCGACGAGCTCCTATTGCAAGCAGCCCCGACCGGTGCCGAGCACGACGAAGTTGTGTGTGATGCAGTAGCCGGCGAGAACCTGGCCGCGCGGGCGCTCGAGCTGTTCCGTGCCGCCACGGGTTGGAATGCGCCCCCACTGCAGCTTCAGATCGGCAAGCGCATCCCCATCGCCGCAGGTCTGGGCGGTGGCTCCGCGGATGCGGCGGCGACCTTGCGTCTGGCCATTGCCGCCTCGGGGCTGGGGGACTTGGATTTGTTGTTCGTGCTTGCCGCCGAGCTGGGTGCCGATGTCTCGGCTCAAGTGACGCCAGGACGCTGGCTTGCAACCGGCGCCGGTGAGCAGTTGCAACCACTCCCCGATCCCGTCTCGCCACTCGGTGTGCTGGTCTTGGCGCAAGGCTCCGGGCTTTCCACGGCCGAGGTATATGCCGAAGCCGATCGGATCGGTACAGCCCGCGATGCGCGCACGATCGAGGGACACCGCGAAATGCTGGTGAAAGCGTTCGAGCTCGGCTCGGCTCTGCCCGCCGACACATCTCTGTTGCACAACGATCTGCAGGCCTCAGCCATGAGGCTGTGTCCAGCGATTGAGAAGACGCTGCAGGAGGCGCGTGAAGCCGGCGCGGAGACGGCCTTCGTAAGTGGCTCGGGCCCCACGGTCGTCGCCGTGTTCGGACGTGCCAACGGCCTGTCCCGCGCCGAGCGTGCCGCCGCCGGCCTGGCCGGGCGCGAGCCGGGCGCGCTCGCCGCCGTGTCCGTGGACGGTGATTTCGCGCGCGTACAGCCTCTGGGTACGTAACAATGCGATTTTCATGAGCACAAACGACATCACCTATCTCGTGGCCGCATGCGCCGGCGTCTTCGGGTTCGCCCTGTACGTGGGGCTGATCTTGGTGCCGGCGTGGGGCTCTTACTCGCGTGTGTGGGAGCGCGTGGCGGCAACAGTGCTGTCGTTGTATGTGCTGGGTGTGCTCGTCGGCGCCGGGGTGCTGGCAGCGCTCCTAGCCGTCTACCTCTGGGGTTGAAGGCATGTCCGAGCTCGGTGGCTTGGATGCCGTCACAGAGGCGGTCGAGTCGGGCGCAGGTTTGCCCGAGGTGGTGCGCGCCGCCTCGCGCGCTCTCGACGCAAGCCTTGCCGTAGCCGACGCGACCGGCGCGACGATCGCGGTCGCCGCGCGCTCGAGTGCCGACGAGCGCTCGCTGCTTGCCGGTGGCGATGACGTCACAAGCCTGCCGTTGCGCGTCGCCGACGCAGTCGTGGGAACTCTGCACATGCGCGCGCGCACCGACCCGAGCCCGCTGGTGCGAAGGCTGCTCGTGACGATGATCGCCTCCGAGGTCGAGCGTGTGCGCGCTCCCGATCTGGCCTCCGAGAATGCCGCCGCCGACTTCCTGCGTGTCGCGCTCGCTCGCAACCAAATCCCCCGTGAGGAGCTGATCGCACGCGGAGCCGAGCTGTCGCTGGAGCTGAAGGATGGCGCAAGTGTGATCGTCGCCCGCGCTCACCCTCAGGCGCCGACCGAGGAAGGCTGGCGCGCGCGTGCCCGAGCGGTGGCTGAGCGTGGCGCCCGCGCGGTCGTTGGTCGTTCGATCGCCGCCCTCTCAGAGCGCGACGGCGCTGCCGGTGTCGAGATCCTGCTGCTGGTACCAGGTAGTGAGGAGCCGGTCGCGGCCCGTGCCGCCGAAGCGGTCCTGCGCGAGATGGAAAGCGCGCTGTCGGGCTACACGTTCGCGTTGGGGCGAAGCCGCATAGCGGAGGACCCGAGCGAGCTCTCGCGTGCCGCTGGCGAGGCGCTGCTCGCCGCCAACGTCGCGGAGGGTGGCTCGCAAGAGGGGGTCCTCGCCTTTGAGCAGACGGGCGCCTACCGCCTGCTGTTGAGCGCGATGAGCGAGAACCCGAGCGAGCTGCAGCGCTTCTTCGCCGAGACCGTCGAGCCGCTCGTGGCCTACGACGAGCAGTATGAGACGGACCTGCTGCAGACACTCGAGACGTTCCTGGAGGCCGACGGCAACGTCGCCGGCACCGCGCAGCGCCTGTTCACACACAGGCACACCGTCTACTACCGCTTGGAGCGCGTGCGCGAGCTGACAGGCCTGGACGTCAGTTCCAGCGACGGTCGCGAGAAGCTGAGCCTCGGTTTGAAGGCGATGCGCGTGCTGGGCATCTCCTCCGCACGCGGTCCGGCATCTGAGGACGGGGCCCGCGGCGGCCGCGTCCCGCGACGCTCCTGATCAGCCGCGCGAAGCGAACTCCACTACGTAGGTGGCTCCCGGCAAGCCTTCCGTCGATCTTCGCGGCGCCGCGGGTGCGATACCGACGCCGATGTTGCGATAGCCGCCGCTCAGCATGATTTCTCGATGTGGCGGCGAGAGCATCCAAGCGTGCACCATCGCGGCCGGCGTGGCGAGCGGGCCGCTACCCCAACCGATGTTCTGCCCTGCCGAGAGACCGCGTGCGCGTGCGGCGTAGGCCGAGGCCTCGATGCGTTGCATCGGAGTCCAGCCCGACAGGCTGTCATCGCCGAAATATTCGCCGATCACCATTTCGCCAGCCTGCTTTGTGCCGATACGACGCAACGAGTCGTTGGAGCGCAGCGGCTCGAGACGATATGCCAGACGCTCGTGCTCGATCAGGCACAGCGTGGCGGCGGTCACGCGAGTCAGGTTTACGTGTGTGGGCTGCAGGTTCGTGCCCGTGCACGCAAGCGCAGCCGGTGCAAACAACATGGCCGTGGGCGCCGACGCCAGCACCACGGCAATCGCCGCGCGCCTCAGTCGCCCCACCACGGAGCCCCTACCCCATGACACGGCAATGATTCTTGCAGGAGTGCGCGACGAGATGTAGCGGTCGTGCTATGCCATCCATCTCCCGCGCGCACCCAGGCCTTGCGGAGGCCTTCGTTGGGCCGCGTCGGGGGCGCCCGTGACATCATCAGCGGACACGACCGTCGGCAGTGGGGAGTGGGGTAATGGCAGCCCGGGAGACTTTGACTCTTCAAGTCCTGGTTCGAGTCCAGGCTCCCCAGTTCACCGCGCGTCGCAACTCATATGGTCGAACATGTGGGGCTTCGCCGCAAGCCGGCAGCAGCTCGTGCTTGGCGCCCGCGGCCCGGCGCTTGGCGCCCGCCATCTAAAGTCTGCCCATGGTCGCCGCCCCCACAGTTCTGATCCTTGCCGCCGGCCAGGGCACGCGCATGCGCTCGAGCACGCCCAAGGTGCTGCACGAGCTGTGCGGCATACCGATGCTGCTGTGGCCTGTGCGAGCGGCACAAGCAGCCGGCGCTGGCCGCGTGGTGGTGGTCGATTCGCCGGCGCTCGCTCTGCAGAAGGTGCTGCCGGATGGGGTCGAGCTGGTCGTGCAACCGAGATCCGACGGCACCGGAGGTGCCGCGAGAGCCGCCGCGGAACTGATCGATCCGCAGGCGCCGGTCGTGATCCTCAGCGGGGACGTCCCGCTCGTCAGCGCACAGGCGATCGAGGAGCTTGTTCAGGTGCACACGAGCAGCGGCGCCGCAGCCACGATGGCCACGGCGTTGCTGGACGATCCCAGCGGCTACGGCCGCGTGGTGCGCGACGCAGGCGGCTCGGTGGCGCGTGTCGTGGAGACCAAGAAGCCTGGCGACGCCACCGAGGCCGAGCTGCAGGTTCGCGAGGTCAACTCCGGCATATATGTGTTCGACGGGTCGGCCTTGCTCGAGGCCTTGCCGAGGCTCACCTCCGACAACGCCCAGGGCGAGTTCTATCTGCCACAGACGCTTGACCTGCTGCGCTCGGACGGCGAGTCGATTGCGGCTCACGTGATCGAGGACGAGGGGCTGATGCTCGGCGTCAACGACCGCGTCGCGCTCGCGCAGGTGCGCGCCCTCGCCCAGCGAGCGATCGCCGAGCGTCACATGCGCGCGGGAGTCACGATCGTCGATCCGGCCGTGACCGTCATCGACGTCGACGTGCAGATCGGCCAGGACACACTGATCGAGCCGGGGACGGCGTTGAAGGGCTCCACGATTGTCGGCGCCGGCGCCGTCGTGGGTCCTTCGACAACAGCAATCGACTCGCGGATCGGCGACGGGGCATGCGTGCGCGTGTCTTGGCGCTCCGAGGCCGTGTTGCACGCCGGCGTCACGGTCGGTCCGTTCGCCTACTTGCGCCCAGGCGCGGTGCTACGCGACGGCGCCAAGGCCGGGACGTTCGTGGAGATCAAGAACTCCGACATCGGCGAGAAGGCGAAGGTCCCGCACCTCTCCTACATAGGAGACGCCGACGTCGGCGAGCGCACGAACCTAGGGGCCGGCACGATCACAGCCAACTACGACGGTCGCGCCAAGCACCGCACGACGATCGGCAGCGGCGTGCGCGGCGGAGTGGACACCTCGTTCGTCGCTCCCGTCACGGTCGGCGACGACGCCTACACGGCCGCCGGCTCGGTCGTCACCGAGGACGTCCCTCCAGGCGCGCTGGCGGTGGCGCGTGCGCGCCAGGAGAACCGCGAGGGCTATGCACGCCGTCGCGAGGGCGAGGCTTGATGTCTCTACACTCCCGGAGGAGATGAGCGTGATCGATACGCGCACGCAGGTTGCCCCGACGAGCTTGCCGATCGACTACGACAAGCGGTTGATGCTCTTCTCCGGGCGAGCCAACCCGCAGCTTGCCGTGGACATCTCCGCCAAGCTCGGCGTCGATGTAGGTCCCGTGACGCTGAAAACGTTCTCCAACGGAGAGGTTTACTGTCGCTACGAGGAGTCGATCCGCGGCGCCGACGTGTTCATCGTGCAGCCCACCTGCGGCAACCCCACCACCGGGGTGACCGCGAACGACTCGTTGATGGAGCTGCTTTTCATGATCGATGCCGCCGTGGGCGCCTCCGCGCACCGGGTGATCGCAGTCACGCCGTGGTTCGGCTACTCCCGCCAGGACAAGAAGTCAGCCCCCCGCGAGCCGATCTCCGCGCGCCTGGTGGCACGCATGATCGAGGCGGCCGGCTCCGATCGCGTGCTCACCATGGACCTCCACGCCGGGCAGATCCAGGGCTTCTTCCAGAAGCCCGTCGATCACATGACCGCGCTGTTCATGCTCACCCAGTACTTCTCCGACCTTGGCCTCTCCGACCTTGTCGTTGTGGCCCCCGACGCCGGCCGGGTCAAGCTCAACAAGCGTTTTGCCTCCAAGATCGGCGCGGAGCTGGCGATCCTGGACAAGGAGCGACCCGCCCAGCAGGTGGCCGAGATCGGCTACGTGATCGGTGACGTCAAGGGCAAGACGGCTGTGATCGTCGACGACATGATCGACACCGCTGGGACGCTCAAGGCGGCTGCTCGCACAGTGCTCGACGCCGGCGCCAAGAGTGTCTATGCGGCCGCAACCCACGCGGTCTTCTCCGGCGACGCGTTCGAGAACCTGGCTTCCTCGGACTTCAAGGAGATCGTCGTGACCGACACGATCCCAGCGCGCCAGGGGATTCCAAGCAACATCCGCGTCTTGCCGTGCGCCGAGTTGCTGACCGACTCGATCCGCCGCATCTTCACCGACGATTCAGTCAGCGAAGTGTTCGGCGGCGAGAACCAGTTGTTCTGAGCCACGCGGAACGCTCGTGGCCTCGCCGCAATCGACCGCGTTCGCCTCGTTGCGGCGTGGCCGTCGCGCACCGCCCGGCCCGCAATGACGGCTGCCGGCCCGCCCGAGTCGCCGGCTCCGGCGCCGTCACAGACGCGGTCGGACAGGCCGACGCCGTTGCGCGACCTCTTCGGTCGGCTACGCCGCCGGCATATCGTGCCAATCCTCCTGGTACTCACGGTGTTCTTCGTCCTCAGCGCGATGCTTGCCCGCTTTCTTTCGACCGAGAACGTCGAACGCGACGACGTACTCGCGGCGCTGGAAGCCGAGACTTCGGGCAACGAACGGGCGCTCTTCTCGCAGCTGTCAGGCTGTCGCGCCATTCCCCGGTGCGTGTCGGACGTCAAGTGGAACTCAACGAATCTGCGACGCCGTGGCTCAATCAAGATCGTCTCGCTCACTTCCGCCACCGCCTACTCGCTCACCGGCGCAACCGGCCACACGCGCGTGGCCTGGGTCGTGCTTGGGCGCCTGCCAGTCGTCCAGTGCGCCACCGTTAGGCGTACCGGTAGTTTTGTCACGGGTATTTCGGTCTCGCTACTGGTTCTCAGCAAACCAATTCCAAACGAAGGGAACTGCTGAATCGCGGGATTGCTAAAGTCCTCGACCTCCACATGGCTACTGCAACCACAAAGCTCGAAGTCGCAAGTCGCGAGCCGGACGGCTCGCGCTCGGCACGGCGCCTGCGTCGTACCGGACGTATCCCGGGTGTGCTCTACGGCGGCGACGTCGACTCCGTCAGCTTCAGCGTCGATGCCCGCGAATTGCGAGTCGCTCTCGCCGGCTCCGGCGCGGTGGTCGACCTCAGCATCGACGGTGCCACAGCTACGCCGGTCGTACTCAAGGAGGCCCAGCGCGACCCAGTGCGCGGCGAAACCACCCATGTCGACTTGCTACGAGTACGCCTGGACAAGCCGATCCACGCCGTCGTGCCGCTGGAGCTCACCGGAGTGGACGAGACGCCCGGCGTCAAGGAAGGCGGCATCCTCGAGCAGCTCCTGCGCGAGCTGAACATCGAAGCGCTTCCGACCGCGATCCCCGAGTCGATCGTGCACGAGCTCGGCGAGCTGAACATCGGCGACACACTTGCCTTGGAGGCGATCTCCCTCCCCGAGGGCGTCACATTGCTCGACGACCTGGCCACTACTGTGGCCTCGGTCTCGGCGCCTCGCCTACAGACCGAGGAGGAGTCCGAGATCGAATCGGAGACCGAGCTCGTCGGCGAGGCCGGCGGTGATGAGGCGGCCTCTGGTGACGGCGGCGCCTCCGCCGAGGAGTAGCTTCTGCGCCCCTTTGGTGGCGGTGCGCCAGTTGACTGGCTGATCGTCGGGTTGGGCAATCCGGGTCGCGAGCACGCCGACACTCGCCACAACGTCGGTTTCATGGTGGCCGACGAGCTTGCTTCGCGCTGGGGCTTTCCGCGTCAGAAGGATCGCTTTCGCGGCCGCGTCGCCGAGGGGCGTATGCCGACTGGAGGCGTTGGAGCCCCGGGCGATGGCGAGTTGGCTGGAGCGCGAGGGGGCGTATCCGCAAAACCGGATGCCCCGCGCGCGCGGCGGGGGCATCGCGTTGCGTTGCTCTGGCCGCAGACCTATATGAACGAAGTGGGACGTTCGGTCGGCCCAGCACGCGGCTCGTTGAAGGTGGCGCTCGAGCGTGTTCTGGTCGTCCATGACGAGATCGACCTGCCGTTCGGCGAGGTACGCACACGACTTGGCGGCGGGCTTGCCGGTCACAACGGTCTGAAGTCACTCAAGCGGGAGCTCGGCAGCGCTGACTTCATGCGTGTGCGGGTCGGGGTTGGTCGGCCTAAATCGACCGATCCAGAGGTCGTCTCCGCATATGTGCTCGGACGCTTTCGCGAGTCACCTGAGGAAGTCGGCGGCTTGATCGACCAGGCCTGCCAGGCGGTCGAGCGTGTCGTGCTAAGTGAAGAGCAGTAGCCGATGAACGCCCATTTGCACACAGCCGGCGCTCGGCGGCGCGCGGTGCGACCAGGGGAGCGCTGAGACCGTGGCTTTGCGCGCGCTGCTCGGCGCCATCGACCAGGACGCCGGCGCTGCTCGACTCGCAAGCGAGGGAGGGCACGCTTTCGTGTCCTCTTCAGTGCGTCCATACGCGATCGCCGCGCTTGCCGACCGCGACGCCGCGCGCCCGACGCTCGTGGTGGTTGGCGACGATCGTGCCGCCCGTGACCTGGCAGGAGACCTGCGTGCCTGGCTCGCGCCGCGACGTGTGCGCCTCTATCCGTCTCGTGGCGTGGCCTACGAGTCGCACCTGACCCCGCCCCCGCACCTTGTCGGCCTGCGAGTGGCAGCGCTCGACGCCCTGCTGTCGCCCACGAGCGACGCGGATGCGCCTGTGGTTGTCGTCTCTGCTGTCGCGCTCTCGGAGAAGGTCCCCGACCCGGAGCTGCGCCCGCGCTCGTTCACACTGCGGGTGGGGGAGCTGCTCGATCTCGACGAATGCGCCGCCGAGCTGGTGGGCGCCGGCTACGAGCGTGTCGACCAGGTGCAGGAGCGCGGCCAGTTCGCCATGCGCGGCGGGCTGCTCGACGTCTTTCCCGCCACCGAGGAGCACGCCGTGCGCGTAGACATGTTCGACATCGAGATCGAATCGCTGCGCTGGTTCTCGACATTCACGCAACGCTCGCTCGGTGATGTCGCAGAGGTGGAGATCGCCCCGGCGGCCGAGCTTGCGCCCGAGCATCGAGAGCTGGCCGAGATCGCCGCCGCCACAGGCGCATTCAGCTCGAGCGAGGGAGATGGGGCGGAGGGCCGGCCGGATATCGCCGAGCTGTTGCCTGTCGAGCGCTTCGGTGCGCTGCTCGAGCTGATCGACGGGGCGGGTTCCGGCACGCCTATCGGTGGCAGTTCGGATTCTGGTGGCGGCTCGGGTGACGGCGGCTTGGGCGACGGCGGCGCGGGTGGCACGGCGTTGGGCACGCAGGTCATCGTGGCCGCCGAGGAGGAGTTGGCCCCCGCTCTTACCGACCATTGGAACGACGTGTGCGCAGCCTTCGCCGACGAGGATGCCCACCACCTGTACGTGAGCCCCGAGGAAGTTCAGTCCGGCTTGGTCGCGCGCACGAAGATCTGGCTGTCCTCGATGTCGAGCGGTCAGGAGATCGAACTGCGGGCATCGGCAGCGGACACCGCTGCGCGCTCACTGGCCGAAGCCGAGCCGGAGCTCGAGAAGCTGGTGCGTTCGGGCTATCGCACCGTTGTCGCTTTCCCAAGGCGTGGCGAAGGCGAGCGGGCCGCTTACAACCTGGGTCGCATGAAGGCCGACTGGCTCGACGCCGAGGTCGATGTCACGCGTTCCCCGCTGGAGCCTTCGCTACGCTTTGCCGCCGCGTCCCTGCGTGAGGGTTTCATTGCGCCATCGCTGAAGCTTGCCGTCTTCCCAGAGCACCGGCTGCTCCGCCGCCGTCGCGCGGAGCGGCCCGGCGGGTCTGGCGCCGACGGTGTCGGTGGTGGTCCTGCGCGGCGTGGCGCCCTGCGCTCCTTCACCGAGCTGCGTACAGGCGACATCGTGGTGCACGAGGACCACGGCATCGCCCGTTTTGCGGGCTTTGAGACGCGCACGGTCGCCGACGTCACGCGCGACTATCTCTACCTCGAATATCAGGGCGATGACAAGGTATTCGTCCCCACCGATCAACTCGCCAAGATCTCGCGCTATGTAGGGGCCGGCGGCGAAGGCGGGCCGCCACTATCTAAGCTCGGCGGCACGCGCTGGGAGGCGATGAAGGCGCGTGCGCGTCGTGCGGCGCAGGAGCTGGCGGGCGAGCTGCTCAGCCTGTATGCCGAGCGCCGCCGTCGCGCCGGCCACGCATTCGAGCCCGACACCGATTGGCAGCGCGAGTTCGAGGAGCGCTTCCCCTACGCCGAGACGGCCGATCAGCTCGAAGCGATCGAACTCGTCAAGGCCGATATGGAAGCACCGCGTCCGATGGACCGGCTCATATGCGGGGACGTCGGCTACGGCAAGACCGAGGTCGCGCTGCGCGCCGCTTTCAAGTCCGCCGGCGACGGCAAGCAGGTGCTGATGCTGGTGCCCACCACGATTCTCACCCAACAGCACTACGGCACCTTCTCCGAGCGCCTCGCCGACTACCCGTTCACGGTCGAGCACGTCTCGCGTTTTCGCTCCGCCGCGGAGCAGAAGGCCGCGCTCGCCGGGTTCTCCAGTGGCGCCGTGGACATCCTGATCGGCACGCACCGCGTGCTCTCGCGCGACGTGCGCGCCAAGGAACTGGGCCTGTTGATCGTCGACGAGGAGCAGCGCTTCGGCGTCAAGCAGAAGGAGTTGTTGCGCCAGCTCAAGCTGAAGGTGGACGTGATCTCGATGTCCGCCACCCCCATCCCGCGCACGCTGCAGATGTCGCTCGCGGGCTTGCGAGAGATATCGGTGATCGAGACGCCGCCGGAGGGACGCCGGCCGGTCAAGACATACGTGGGCGAGTACGAGGAGGAGCTCGTCAAGCGCGCGATCCTACGCGAGCACGAGCGCAAAGGGCAGGCCTTCTTCATGCACAACCGCGTCGAGTCGATCGACGAGACGGCAGAGCGCCTGCGTGCGCTGTGCCCCGGTGTGCGCTTCGCCGTCGCCCACGGCCAGATGGGCGAGGGGGAGCTCGAGGTGGTGATGATGGACTACCTGCAGGGCGGCGCTGACGTGCTCGTTTGCACTTCGATCATCGAGTCGGGTATCGACATCCCTCAAGCCAACACGCTGATCGTGGAGCACGCCGATGCCTTCGGTCTGTCGCAGCTCTACCAAATCCGTGGACGCGTAGGGCGCAGTCGTGAGCGCGCTTACGCCTACCTGCTCTACGACTCCGCCGCCGCACTCACTCCCGAGGCCGCCCAGCGGCTGTCGGCGCTGTCGGACTACACCGAGCTTGGCGCCGGCTTCAAGGTCGCGATGCGCGACCTCGAGATCCGTGGCGCCGGCAACCTGCTCGGCGACGAGCAGTCCGGTCACGTCGCCGCGCTCGGCTTCGAGCTGTACATGCAAATGCTCGACGAAGCGGTGCGCCAAGCCGGCCCGGCCGAAGGCGAGCAGGGACAGGAGCTTCCCGAGCCCGTGCGCCTGGACGTCAACGTCAACGCTTATGTGCCGGCCGACTATGTCCCATACGAGCAGGCCAAGATCGAGGTCCACAGGCGCGTCGCCTCGGCGCTCGAGGTTGCCGATGTCGAACGCCTGCGCGAGGAGCTCGAGGATCGCTTCGGCCCTGTGCCAGAGCCGCTCGCCAATCTGCTCGCCCTGCAGCGCGCTCGCATCAAGTTCGGCCAGGCCGGCGCGCAAGCCGTCAGCTTTCGTGGCGACAGGCTCGCGGTGACGCCGATAGAGCTCGACTCGGTGCGCGCCAAGCGCCTACGCGAGGAGCTGCCCGAGGCGCTGTACGAGTCAGGACGCTCGCAGGTCTCGGTGCGTGTTCCCAAGGAGGGCGAGCAACGCTTCCCCACAGTGGTGCGCGCCGCCGACGTGCTGCTCGCGATCGTACGCGAGGCCGCGTAGAAGGCCTCGGCCCGCACCTAGAGCAGGCGCTCGGTGGTGCGCGTCAAATAAGGTTAGGGACGCCATTTCCCCGCCAGGCATGCGCTCCAGCGAGGGGGCGCATCGAATCTCAGAAGGGTGCTTAGCCAGCTTTAAGGAAGTCGTTAAGCACAGCATGGGAAGTTTCCGCTAGAGTGCCCGCGTCGTGTCAAAGCTAACGGGTCAAATCGCGGCGCTCGGCGCCGTTTTGGTTACAGGGGTGGTGCTAACCGCATGCGGAAGCAGCGGCGTGCCCGGCAATGCCGTCGCCAACGTCAACGGCACGCCGATCACGGTTTCCACTTTCAACCACTGGATGACCGTCGCCGCCAACGCAAGCTCGGCCTCGACGACGACCGGCGCGGCGACTCCCAAAGTCCCGGTGCCCGACCCGCCCAGCTACACAAATTGCATCGCGCATCTCGAAGCCACCGCGCCCAAGCCTGCCAAGGGCCAGTCGAAGCCGACGGCCGCGCAGTTGAAGACGCAGTGCGAACAGCAGTACACCTCGCTAAAGCAGTCGGTGCTGGGTTATCTGATCTCCGCCAACTGGGTGCTCTCCGAAGCCGCCGAACGAGGCGTCAAGGTCTCCGACGCGGAAGTAAAGAAGCAGTTCAATCAGATCAAGAGTCAGCAGTTCCCGACCGAAGCGGCTTTCCAGAAGTTCCTGACTAGTACCGGCTACACGGTCTCTGATGTGCTGCTGCGGGTGAAGCTCGATCTGCTCTCGACCAAGCTGCAGCAAAAGATCAGCAAGGAAGCCGGAGCCAAGCCCACTGAAAAGGACATCAAGTCCTACTACGAACAGCACAAATCGCAGTACGGACAGCCCGAAAAGCGCAACATCTTGATCATACTCACCAAGACGCAGGCGCAGGCCGAAAAGGCCAAGAAAGAAATCGAATCGGGCAAGAGCTTCTCAAGCGTCGCCAAGGCCGACTCAATCGATCCGGTCAGCAAGGCAGCAGGCGGATCGCTCCCCGGCGTGGTCAAGGGCCAGGAGGAGAAGGCACTTGACGAAGCCGTCTTCAGCGCAAAGGTGAAAGTGCTGGGTGGTCCCGTCAAGACACCCTTTGGCTACTACATCTACGAAGTCACGAAGACGATCCCCGGGAGCCAGCAATCGCTCGCGCAGGTGAAGTCCTCGATCTCGCAGGCGATCACCGCCGAAAAGCAGCAGAAGGCGGTCAGCGAATTCGTCAAGAATTTCCGCAAGAAGTGGACGGCGCGCACCGAATGTCGCAACGAATACTCGGTGCAGGATTGTAAGTCCTACAAAGCGCCGAAGACGTCCACCGGTACCACGGCCACGCCGTAGCGCCAGATCCTTCACAGTCGCTATTCGCGCTCGATGAGCTGACGCACCTGTTGCGCCGCGAGTGCCCCTGGGATCGCGAGCAGGACGAGCGCTCGATCGTGCCACACACGGTCGAGGAGGCCTATGAGCTAGCCGACGCCGTGCATCGTGGCGATGACGCCAAACTGCTCGACGAGCTGGGGGACGTGCTCTTCCAGGTGATATTCCTCTCGCTGCTGCTGGAGGAGCGCGGCGCGGGCGATCTCGGGCAGGTCGCCGAGCACTGCCGCCAAAAGCTGATTCGTCGCCACCCCCACGTTTTCAGCGACACGCAGGTGGCGGACGCGGGCGAGGTACTGCGCAACTGGGATGCGATCAAGGCAGACGAACCCGGTCGCGAGCGGGGCGTGTTCGGAGAGGTGCCGGAAAACCTCCCGGCGTTGCTGTATGCACGCAAGCTGCAGCGCAGGGCGGCCACGGCGGGGCTGTACCCCTCCGCGCGGCCGTCAGGTGAGAACCGGGCGACGGCTGGAACCGCTGGCGGCGCTCACGCAGTCGGGGGTCCGGCCGCCGAGGATCGAGCGCTGAGGGCATCTGCAGGCGGTAGCCGGGCGCCGGACACCGCTGGGGCGGATCGGCAATCCTTCAACGCGATCGGCGAGCGCTTGTTTGCGCTTGTCGACGAGGCGCGTTTGGCGCACGTCGATCCCGAGCTGGCTCTGCGTGCGGCGGCACAGAGATTTCGCGAGAGTGTTGGACCCCAGGAGATCGGACCACAAGAGTTGGGACCCCAAGGAGAGCAATGAGCCAGATCGAGAGAGTCCATGCCCGTCAGATTCTCGACAGCCGGGGCAACCCGACTGTGGAGGCCGAAGTCGTGTTGCGCTCGGGGGTTCACGGTCGCGCCGCTGTGCCCTCAGGCGCCTCCACCGGCGAGTTTGAGGCCACCGAGCTACGCGATGGCGGCGAGCGCTGGCAGGGCAAGGGCGTCACGCGCGCCGTGGCAAGCGTGGACGGCGAGATCGCCGACGCGGTGGTCGGGATGGACGCTGCCGACCAGAAGGGTCTCGACGAGGCGCTGATCGCGCTCGACGGGACCCCCAACAAGTCTCGTCTCGGCGCCAACGCGATCCTGGGCGTCTCACTCGCCGCCGCTCATGCCCAGGCTGCCGAGGAGGGGCTGCCGCTATGGCGCTATCTCGGCGGCGAGACAGCTCGTGTGCTGCCCGTGCCGATGATGAACGTGCTCAACGGTGGGGCCCACGCCGACAACAAGGTCGATTTCCAGGAGTTCATGGTCGTCCCTTGCGGTGCTTCGAGCTTCTCGGAATGCCTGCGCATCGGCTCGGAGGTCTTCCACGCTCTCAAGCGCACGTTGCACGAGCGCGGCATGTCCACCGCCGGCGGGGACGAGGGCGGCTTCGCTCCCGACCTCGGCTCCAACGAGGAGGCGCTTCAGATGCTGGTGGCCGGTATCAAGGCCGCGGGATACGAGCCGGGCGCCGATGTCGCGATTGCGCTGGACCCTGCCACCAGCGAGCTGTTCGAGGAGGGTGCCTACGTGTTGGAGCACGAGGGCCGCAGGCTCAGTGCGATCGAACTGGCCGACTATTGGGCCGAGTTGGCGGCGCGCTACCCGATCGTCTCGCTCGAGGACGGCATGGACGAGCAGGACTGGGACGGCTGGAAGGCGCTGACCGACCGCCTCGGTGCGAGCGTCCAGCTCGTGGGCGACGACCTGTTCGTCACCAACACCGAGCGGCTGGAACGCGGCATCCAGCTTGGGGTGGCGAACTCGATCCTCATAAAGGTCAACCAGATCGGCACGCTCACCGAGACCTTCGCGGCGATCGCGATGGCACGCGAGGCGGGCTATACGGCGGTCATGAGTCACCGCTCCGGTGAGACCGAGGACGTTACGATCGCCGACCTGGCGGTGGCCACGGGCTGTGGCCAGATCAAGACGGGCGCGCCGTCGCGCTCGGACAGGGTGGCCAAGTACAACCAGCTGTTGCGCATCGAGGAGCAGCTCGGGGGCGACGCCGAGTTTCCGGGACGCTCGGTGTTTCGCAGCTAAAAGGCAGGAGGTTGGCCGGCGGGCGCGAATGCGACCCTGTGCCCACTGCCTCCGCTTCCGCTTCCAGAGTACCGCGCGCTCGCCGTGCGTCCTCGGCCAGACCGGTGCCGCGCGTGCGCTGGGATCGGGTGGGACGTATTGCGATGCTGGGCGTGATGATGGCGATCGTCTATCTCTACCTGAGCGCCGGCGTACGGTTGTTCTCTGCCTGGGGCGAGTCAAAGCGCGACGTTACCCAGGCCAGCATGCTCGAGCGCCAGCACAAAGCTCTCCAGCAGCAACATGCTCTGCTCTCGAGTCCTGGCACCGTGCAGGCAGAGGCGCGGCGGCTGGGCATGATCCATCCAGGGGAGCAGGCATACATCGTGAGCGGCCTGCCGGGCAATTGAAATGGCGCTGTCCTAAAACTCCCAGCGTTTTTGAGCACCACGCAGATATTTTGGTGCCTAACTATCTGGTCCGTGTCCGTGCAAGGGGGTGGCTTTCGGGATGCGAGTTCGGCAGTCTCGCCTCGCACAGCGTGGAAGGCGTCCATGCCGGCCTAGCTCAGCGTCGGGACGGTCATGTCGGGATCCGGAGTGTCGCTGCTAGCCTCGCCCCTCGTGTCCGGCTTCGAGAACGCCATCAACCAGTGGAGAGAGGGCGAGCGGCGCCTCTCCCGAGCAGGCACTGAGCAGTCGTACCTGCTGCAGCGCATCGCAGACACGCTCGTGGCCGAGCTACGCAAACGCCTTGGCGGGCGCTTCTCTGCCGAGGAACTGGCTGAGCTCTACGGCAAGGGCACCTCATGGTGTCTACAGCTTGCGATGGAAATCGCCCCGGAGGACCCTTGGGCGTGGGATTCGCGGACCGTCGTGGACGCAGCCTTCGCGCGCTACCTGCGCGAGGCGGTCGACTACGCTGGCGGCCGCCTGATCCCCACAGAGAGCTAGTGCAAGACGTCGTCGAACCCCAGGGCGTCTAGGACGTCCGATGAGCAAGCGAGACAAGGACGCAGCGAGCGCCGTGTGCTTTGCACACAAGCGAGCGAGGACGCAGTATCGCGCCGCTCAGCGGACGTCCTAGACGTCGGAGCCGGTGCGGCGGATCACTATGCGGTCCTCTTCGACCGTGACCTCGATCGGACGATGCCCGGCCCAGTGCTCGGCGTAAATCGGGTTGTCCTGGATCGCGGGATCGAGCCATAGCCCGTAGCCCTCTTCGCCGTGGTCGAATGTGCCCTCGAGCGGTCCCGAGTCGCGCGAGGATCTGCGTCCACGGCGGCTGCGCCTGCGTCGGGGACTCGCGGGAGCGCTGTCCTCGCCATCGCCATCATCGTCGGCTTTAGCCGCCGCTTCCGCCTCGGCCTTCTCGCGCTCAGCCTCCATCGCGGCCTCCAGTTCGGCTGCGATCAACTCGTCGTCCTCGGCGCGCAGGTCGATCTCCTCGGGGTACGCGACAGCCGTTTGGGCGCCATCGGCTGGGCTGTCATCGCCGAGCAGGTCGTTCTGACGCTTGAATTGCTCGATCTCTTGAACGGTGACCTCGAGCTGATGGGCCACCCAAGCATCGGTACGACCTTGTCGTACCCAGCTTCGGATTTGGTTTAGGTGCGGGCGCAGTGATCTACGAGCCATGGACGGCCCGGGAGACTAGCGCATGCTCGGCTGGCTCGCGTCGAACGTCTCGACGTCGAACCTCTCAAATACCCTCGCTGGCGAGCAGTCGCTGGAGACTCGCTTGATCTTCTAACGCTCGGGATCGCACATTTAAGCCTCTTGCTCGCGTTCAGTGGAACGGATGACTATGCTTGCCGATAGGGCGGGGCCGGGGGCGATCGCGCCCTACGTCCATGGCCAACTAGAAGGGTGCAACCGATGCTGGTTCTGACGCGCAAGCCCAACCAGAGCATCATGATCGGCGATGACATCGAGGTCTCGGTGCTTTCGGTGGTCGGCGAGAAGGTGCGGATCGGCATCCACGCGCCGCATGACATCCCAGTATTTCGAACCGAGATCTACGTCGAGATCCAGCGCGAAGGGGGCGAGCCGGCCAGTCCCTCGAGCGACGCCGTTCGCACAGAGGTGGACGACGCACTGGACAAGCTGGGCGAGTCTTCTTAAGAGCTTCTCAGCCGGCAACCGGCACTGGATAGGCGGGCTCGGCCTGCAAACGGCGGGCTGGACGGGCGTGTAGGCCTTCAAGGTGAGCAGTTGGCGCGAAAGCGCTGGACCGCGGAGAGCCGCTAGCCGAGCAGCAAGTACAGCGTGCGGAACATGACAACGGTCACCACGGCGGCTGTCAGCATCAGCGTCAGTACCAGCAGCACGAAGCGGACCGAGCCGCGCTTGTGACGCCGGTCCACCTCACGCTTGATCGCACGCTGCTCGGCGGTGCGCCGCAGCGACGCGCGCCGGTGGCGCTCCATTGAGATCTCGCGGGCGAAGGCCCGCTCGATCTCGGTAAGCGATTGCCTCATCCTCATCGCGAGGGGCCCCAGTAAGGCTGACTATGCCCTCTGAGAGTTTTGAGACACGTCTTACGCAACGGGGGCCTTGCCCTCAGCGCGCTCGTAGACCTTCACGAAGCGCAGGTAGTTCTCGGCGATCTGGCGGGCGCCCTCGGAGCGTTCGATCTTGCCGTCGACATATTGCTTCAGTGGCTTCCACCAGATCGAGCGGCCGATCGCAAACCCGATGAAGCCATCCACGGGGGCGGCCTGCTCGAGCCAGTGGTCCACCTTGGCGTCGTCGGCACCACGCCCGAGCACGACGCACACAACGCCGTCGCGCCCGCCACTGCGAGCCTGCCTGACGAGCATCTCGCAGTCCGAGCGCTCGTCGACGCCCTCGATCTTCCAGATGTCGACCTCGATGCCGGCATCCTGGATCGCGGCGATGGCGCCTCGCATCAGCTCGGGGCGCAGCTCGGCGTCATAGCGATCGCTGTCGCCACCCACGGCCTGCAACTGGGCCTCCTCAGCCGGCACGAGTAGCTCGAAGAGGAACTTGCGCTGCTTTGAATGCAGCCAGTCCGAGAGGCGCCCCAGCTTGTCCAGTTGCTCTGCGTTTTCCTCGACGTTCCCCTCGGGGTTGTAGCGGACGAGCACCTTCGTGAAATCGGGGTCGAAACGCTCGATGTGCTCACCAAACTCATCTCCGTACTGGAAGTCGATCATGTTCTGGCCCGAGCGCTCGGCCGGCATCGCAAGCTTCAGCCCCTGAGCACGTGCTTCCTCGGGGACCGAGCCGCCGAATTGCTCGTCCACCAGCACGCCGGTCACC
>Ga0210385_10000664_pt1 | contig 23045 bp, 19 predicted proteins | sample IncBWH26OmetaG_FD_160107 | JGI IMG/M metagenome (GOLD analysis project Ga0210385, IMG submission 160107) | Forest soil microbial communities from Barre Woods Harvard Forest LTER site, Petersham, Massachusetts, United States - Inc-BW-H-26-O ...
TCGCCGTTGAGGTGCTGTTATCGAGCGAATAGCCGACGTAGGTCACCGTTTGCGCGGAACAGGTGCTCGAATCCGTTTCCAGCGTGAACGGCGAAGATACCGTCGCGCCATTCGAAGGGCTCGAGATCGTTGTTTGCGCCAGCGCGGGTGCCGCTGCGATTGCCAGCATCGAACAGAGAAGGGAGAGGGTCTTTGCAATTTTCATCAACGGGTACCTTCGGGGAGAGAAATATGCCACTGCGGGCGGCCTGACCGGTGTTGCTCATGCATGAAAGCCAGTCGTCGCCATGAATCGGCAACCGGCTCACCATGCGGGTTCGTTTCACAGGGTGCATCTACGCTCTGCGAGTCGGCGCACACGGCTGCAGCTGCAATCGTGTGCGTTTGATCTGCACTCGTCCCGTCCCGCAGCATTCCGGGTCCTCAGGCTGGCAGGCATCGTCGATGTCCACAACACAGAGCAACCCGTAGCGCTCACAGGGAACGAGCCGGTGTTCAGGAATTTTCAGGTGGGCTGTTCAGAGCCTGATGATCGAAGCGTGCATTCGATTCGTGCGCTCAGCAGACCTCTTTGATGAACGGCCTTCGGCGATCCAGCGGACTTTCTCCTGGTTCGTTTCGGCCCTGGTCTTTCAACAAAGTTCTGGCGGGACCTGGGACCCGCTGTGGGGTCGCGATCTCGGTTCTGTTGTGTTCTGACCGAAAGGCAATCAGTCGCTTCGAGTGTTAACGAAATACTACACACCAGTTATCCAATCAGGCAACCTTTTTCTTCAGGGAAGACTCCGGCGTCCAATGGCGTCGCCGGCAAGTCGGCTGATCGGGCGGGCCAGGTTTCAGCCGCGGGAGGGAACTGTCTCGTTCCCCTGTAAAATTGCCTCCTCCATGCCATCCAGATCCTCGATGATCGTCGCGGGCATCATGAGCGGCACCTCCGCCGACGGCATCGACGTCGCGCTGGTCAAAATCTCGGGCGCCCCGGGTGGCCCATTCAAGCCCTCTGTTGGCTTGAGTGGGGAGGAAATCCCGAAACTCACCCTCCTCGCCCACCGTGCGTTTCCCTACCCACGTCCCCTCCGCGAAGCCATTCTCGCGGCGATGGCCGGGCAATCCGACGCGCCCACCACCACAGTTAATCTCGCGCGCCTGCACTGGCGTCTCGGTCTTGCTTACGCCGAAGCCGTCCAGGCCACCATCGCTGCCACGAAAATCAAACCCGCCCTCATTGGGTGCCACGGCCAAACCGTCTACCACCAGGGATCGGCCTCCCGGTACGCCGGCCGCCGGTTCGCCTGCACCTGGCAACTCGGCGAGCCCGCGCTGATTGCCGCCGCCACCGGCTTCCCCGTCGTCTCCAACTTCCGCCCCGCCGACATGGCAGCCGGAGGCCAGGGCGCGCCTCTCGTCCCCCTCCTCGACTACGTCCTCTTCGCGCACCCTCGCCGCGCGCGCGTCCTGCAAAACATCGGTGGCATCGGCAATCTCACCGTCCTCCCCGCGGGAGCGCCTGAGGAAGACATCATCGCCTTCGACACCGGCCCGGGCAATATGATCATCGACGCCCTCGCGCACCAGCTCTTCGGCAAGCCGTACGACTCCAACGGCCGCATCGCCGCCCGCGGACAAGTCCTCACGCCAGTCCTCACTGCCGCTCTCAAAGAAAAATTCTTCCTCGCGCCGCCGCCCAAATCCGCAGGACGTGAACAATTCGGCGCCACGTACGCCCGACAATTCCTCGCCGCCTGCCGCAAACGCAGCCGCAAACCCGAAGACGCGATCGCCACCGCCACCGCCTTCACGGCGGAATCCATCGCCGATGCGGTCCGCCGCTTCGCCCTGCCCAAAACCCACGCCGCGCCCATTGATTACATCGTCGCCGGCGGCGGCGCACGCAACGCCACCCTCCTCGCGATGCTCCGCGAACGCCTTACGCGGATGAACTGCACCGTCACCACCAGCGACGCAACCGGCCTTCCCGCCGAAGCGAAAGAAGCCGCCGCTTTCGCGCTGCTCGCCTGGCAAGCCTGGCATCACCGCCCCGGCAACGTCCCCTCCGCCACCGGAGCCACCCGCCCCGCCCTCCTCGGGTCCATTACCTATGCCTGAGACCGGAGCGGGCGCTCGCGCAGCGCGACCCAACCGCTGTCCGCTATCCGCTATTCGCTGTCTTCTGTTCTGTTGCGTATTGCCTGTTGCTAGTTCCCTCTTCTCCGGCTGCTCCCGCCCTCCTGACCCAACAACGGTCACCATGCTCATCGAATCGAGCCCCGCCAACCTCGACCCCCGGATCGGCACCGACGCCCAGGCCGAGCACATCGACTCGCTGATGTTCGACGCTCTCGTCCGCCGCGACGAGCACTTCGGCCTTCAGCCCTTCCTCGCCACCACATGGGACAATCCCGATCCACACACCTGGATTTTTCACCTTCGCAACGACGCCCGCTTCCACGACGGCCGCCCACTCACCTCCCGTGACGTGAAATTCACCATCGACTCCATCCTCAACGGCACCGTCATCAGCGTAAAAGCCGGCTCGTTTACCAGCACCGACCACATCGACGCGCCCGACCCCGCCACCGTCGTCTTCCACCTCAAAAAGCCCGACCCAGCGCTCCCCTTCAACCTTTGCGATGGCGCCATCGGCATTGTCCCGTACGGCAGCGGACGCGACTTCGCCCGCCACCCCATCGGCAGCGGGCCCTTCACGTTTGTCAGCCAGCAACTCGATCGCGACGTCGTCATCGCCCGCGCCCCCAGCTACTGGGAAACGCTCCCCAACATCCCGCGCATCCGCTTCATCGTCGTGCCCGACGCCACCACCCGCGCCCTGGAGCTTGAAAAAGCCTCGGCCGACATCGAAAGCAACGCGCTTCCCGCCGATGAGGTCAACGCCCTCACCCGCGACCCCCACCTCGCCATCGAAGACGGCCCCGGCACGGTCCTCAACTACATCGTCTTCAACATGCGCGATTCCACCCTGCGCGATGTCCGTGTGCGGACCGCCATCGCCCTCGCCATCAACCGCCCGCTCCTCATCCAGGCGCTCTATCGCGGAGAAGCGCGTCTCGCCGAAAGCATGCTACCGCCCCAGCACTGGGCCTGGACGGAAACCCCACCCCACAATTACGACCCCGCCGCCGCCAACGCGCTCCTCGACCAGGCCGGCTATCGCCGCGATGCCCGCGGAAGCCGCTTCCATCTCGGCATGAAAACCTCTAACGACGAAACCGTCCGCCTCATCGCGGTCGCCATCCAGGAGCAGCTTGCGCAGGCCGGCATCGCGCTCGATCTCCGCAGCTACGAATTCGCCACCTTTTACGCCGACCTCACCCGCGGAGCCTTCCAGCTCGCCCCCTCCCGCTGGATCGGCGGCAATGAGAACCCCGACATCTTCCGCTACGCCTACTCCACCGCAGCGTTCCCGCCCCACGGCGGCAATCGCGGCTTCTACTCCAACTCCGACATGGACCGGCTCATCGCCGATGCCACCGCCGCGCCGACCCGCGAGCAGCAAATCGCCGACTACGTCCGCATCCAGCAGCTTGCCGCCCGCGATCTGCCGTCCATCAATCTCTGGTATCTCGACTCCGTGATCGTGCACAACCGGCGTCTCGGCAACATCCACCCCAACCCCTCCGGCACGTTCGACTTCCTCCGCACTGCGACGCTCCAGCACTAACGGGGTGGTTCATTTCAAGCTCGCTGTGGCTTGAGTGGGCATCGCGTGCAGCGCGATCGAGGTCGGCACACCCTGTAACCTGAAACCATGCTGCTGCAACTTCCACCAGGCCCCCACCGCGCCTACCTCTTCGACATGGACGGCACCATCGCCGACTCCATGCCCCTGCACTACATTGCCTGGAAACAAGCGCTCGCTGAATACGGCTGCCCCTTGTTTCCAGAGGATCTCTTCTACTCCTGGGGAGGCATGCCCGTCCGCGCAATCATCGCCACTCTCAACCAGCGCCACAACCTCAACATGCCGGTCGAAGAAGTCGCCCACCGCAAAGAAGGCCTTTATTACGAGCTGCTTCCGCGCCTCACGGCCGTGCCCGAGGTTCTCGAGCAAATCGAAGCCGCCCACGCAACGATCCCCTTCGCCGTCGTCTCCGGTTCCACGCGCGAATCCGTGACCAAATCCCTCGAAGTCCTCGGCCTCCGCGACAAGTTCGACGTGCTCGTCTGTGCCGGCGACTACCGGAAGGCCAAGCCCGACCCCGAGCCCTTTCTTCTCGCAGCGAAGAAGCTCAACGTTCCCCCCGCCGCCTGCCTCGTGTTTGAAGACACCGAGATGGGCATCCAGGCCGCCACCGCCGCCGGCATGGATGCGGTCCGCATCCTCCAGCCCTGGGAACGAAGCAAAGTCCAGCCCGTATCCTGAGCCCGCACCCCAGTTTTCCCTGATAACTCCGGCCATTGCGCTCTCGATGACGACGCGAACCTGGCTGCCAGCAAGGGGACATTGTAGTGACAAATCCTGCAGCGAAAGATTGTATGAACAGATGATGGCGGCGGAACCGGCGTCAGAAACGATCAGGGAAGATCACGCCGCAGACGCTCGCTTGTCCGCGCTCGGCCCCCTCCCTCAGTTTGACGAGAAACTGGGAGCCTGGGTCCTGAGCCGCCACGGGGATGTACTGGCGGCTTTCCACTGCGCGAGCCTGTATCCCTCCGGACTCAGCAGCGAACGACTGCCGGACGGCGCGGCAGAAGACGCAAGCCTCGCGATGCGAACAGAAACGCGCGGCGCTCTTTCCGCTCCGCAGTTACGCAAATGGCAGAGGAAGATGGCATCGGCTGCTCGTGCTCTCGCCGCAAACCTCAGGGTGGACGAACCAGTGGAACTCACTGCCGCCTATACGGTTCCTGTATGCCTGCGGCTTGCATCCATGGTCACCAACATTGACCTGCGCGAGGCTGAGCGCCTCCACGGGATCGCCGGCGCAATCGCAGCATCGTCGGCGGAGCCCTTCGACGCCGAGCTGAAGGCAAAAGCGAAAACGGCGAGCGCGGAGATTCGCGGTTGCTTTCCTTCCGGCCCTGCACTATTGCGCGACTCGGGATTTGTCGCTCTCGCGCGTACGTTGCCGTCCCTGTTGTCCAACGCCTGGTGCGCGCTGCTGGAGTCGCCGGGCCAATGGGCCCTTCTCCACAAAAAACCCGCGCTGCTGCCGTCCGCCGTCGAAGAGCTGTTGCGGTGTGCGGCTTTGCCCCGCATTCTATTCCGGCGGGCCCTCCAGGACATCGACCTGCATGGCGCACGGATCCGGAAAGGCGACCGCATTGTGCTGCGTGTTCATGCAGGAAACACGGATCCGGAACAGTTTTGTCACGCTGAGCAACTGGACGTGCGGCGCAGCGGCACGAAACACCTGGCGCTTGGAGCCGGGGCGCATTCCTGCATCGGAGCAGGTCTGATTCGCATGGCAGTGCTGGCCAGTACGGGCCCGCTCGTGGAGAGATTCTCCGGGGCGAGACTGGTTGAACCCGTTGAGTACCGAGGCGGATCGGGGTACCACTTCACCGATTCCTTGTGGGTCATGTTGCGCGGACAGCCGTAGCGATCCATTTCAGACACGACCGGGGAAGGGTGATTCCGGAGGCGATTGGGCGCCTCCGCACGCCGCTTTCGGACGTCGTCCTTCTCACACCGCTCTGCTCCCCACCTCCACCCGAACAAGCTCCTGCTCCCTGGCCTTCCCCGCGCCGTTGATCACATCTGCCACCACCCACGCGGCCGCCCCGAACGCGGTTGCGATTCCATTGGCCGCCCACACGAAATGCGTCAGCGAGCCCTCGGCCACCAGCACCTTGAGCCACGGTGGCGGACCCAGCAACAGCCAGGGCAGCCAGATCAGCACCTCGAATCCCAGCACCATCACGCTCAACAAGCGCGAGGCCGGCCTCATCAATATTCCCGACAGCAGTGATGCCGCCCCGGCAAAGAAGAAAATCCCCGTCGCGGCCGCCCAGAACTTCCCGCCCGGCGGAATCCACTTCGGCACAAACCCCGACGCGCCGGAAAAATTGATGAAGTGTGTTGCCCCGAAGGAAATGCAGCAGATGCCGTACATCCGCGCAATGGTCACCGCCCGCCGAGCCCACGGCGATTCCGGCGGCGACAGCCACGCAAACGCCGCCAAACCCGCAATCACCGCCGACAACTCCTCGAATACGTTTCCCCAGCTGTCGTAATTCCGTGGAGCCGATGCCGCGTGCACCATCCACAGCAACCAGAAGACGGTGTAGATTCCTGCGAGCGCCAGGGCACCCGCTCTTGCAGTGCGCCGCCACAGCATCGCCGCGCCCGCCAGAAGCTCGTATCCCCCCGCCAGATAAGCGAGCAACACGCGATGCGGCACATCCGGCGTCACGCGCTGCCAGTTGGTGGCGAAGTCTCCAAATACCAACCCCACAACGCCCAAATAAACGGCGGTCGCAGCGTACAGGTACAGCCCAGGGGTGAGCGAACCTCGGCGTTCCATCGTTGGCTGACTCTCTCATTCCGGACGAAACGCAGGGGATAGTCTGGACCCTTTCGCTGTCCTAAAACGTTTCAGTTCAGTGTCCTTGCCGTATTGTCCCCTTCGCCATAGCCACTTTTTGCGGACGCACCATACCACTTGTCGTACTCGCCGCTACAAGCTGCCCGCTCCAGTCTGTCGTTTAGTCATCATCATCATCTTTCCTGAGGCCGTGGGGGTGCGTCAGCATCCACGGAACCGGCTTGTTGCCCATGGCGTCCTTCCACAGAATCACGTTCAGTCTGACCGGATCGGCGCGATCCTCGTGCTGGAAGTCCATCTTCGCCGATTCCTTTGCACCCTCCGCCTTCGATTGGTTCGCCGTGTAAATCAGCCCGTTGTCTCGGTTCCGAAAATCGGCGCTAAACGCCGGTTGATCGCCTGCTCCACTGAATTCCGGGGTCATCAGCGGCGCAAACGCGTCGTTATTATTCAGCGGCGGGCAGCCGAGCAGGGTCAACATTGTGTGGACCGTGCTCACCGTGGTGTAAAAGTTATGGTCCACAAACGGAGTGTCGTGGTGCGGCGCATACTTGCTCACCACCAGCGAAATGGATCGATGCGCGTCCACATGATCGGCTCCGTCCTGGGCGTCGTCCTCAAGGATGAAGAACGCGGTCGAGTCCCAATAAGGACTGTGCGAGACCGCATCCACGGCGCGCCCGACCGCGAGATCGTTGTCGGCCACCGAGGCTCTGGGCGTCGGTGATCCCGGCCGCGTTCCCGCTGTGTGATCGTTGGGCAGCCGCAGCATCACAAACGCCGGCATGGTGTCGTGCCCGTCTTTCAGGTCAGCGGCCCACTGGTTGAAATGGGTCAGAAACTCATTCACCCGCAACTGATCCGGAAAGCTGAGATTGAAGTCCGGATAGTCCGGATCGAAATGTCCGACCAGTTCCGGCTTGGTGGCCACATTTTTGTAGATCAGTGGAATCGCCCAGGGATATTGGCTCGTTCCCCCGCCATAGTTTTCCGGAATTGGGTCGCCTTTGTGAATGAACGCATGTTCGCAATAGTGCGTGCCCTCCGGTGTTCCTCCCTGCTGTGGCATCGGCCGATCCTTCGGCGCCTCTCCGGAGTCGTCGCAGAACTTCGACGAAATGAATTCGCCGAAGTGATAGAGCGTTTTGTGATTCTTCGCCAGGTCGGTCCACAGATATCCGCTGCCCGGCTCGTCGATGTCAGGAATTTTCTCAAGGATTGGATACCCGCTCTCGACCACGCCCTCGAAATCGTAGGGCCGCTCGTGTCCGCGATAACCGATCTGCCAGGTGCGCTCGTTGTAGTCGCTGTCGATGGCCGCCGTGGACCACACGTGGCCGTCTCCCGACACTTCACCGGAATCGTAGAAGTTGTCGAGCACGCCAAACTGCTTCGCCAGCGCATGCAGGTTCGGCGTGATCTCCTCGCCGTACATCGTCAGTGAAGGATCGCCATCGCCCACGCCCAGGTCACCAAGAAGCTGATCGTAGGTGCGGTTCTCCCGGATGATGTAGATCACGTGGTGGATCTTGTCGCCGCCGCCCTGGAACTCGACTCGCTTCTGCGCCGCGAACATCAGATTGTTCTCCAGCGTCTGCTTCGTCAGGTCCTTCAGGTTCGCCTTCGCATCGGCCAGGTCGATGGTCGCCAGCGAGCCGTGCAGCATGGTCGCGATATAGGTGTGCGGGCGGCCTTCCAGTCGTTTCGGCTGATTGGGCGGCGGGTTCGGCGCATTCGGCTGGGGCGCGGCATTCGGCGCTGTCCCTTTGCCCTTGCCCGTGGCTACGTACACGTGATTCCCGTCCGCAGCCAGCGCCGTCGGATACCACTCGGTGGGAATGAAGCCGACGGGGATCGTCCGCGTCTTCGAACTCAACGGCGCGTGCAGATTGAAAACCGCGACAGCATTCGACCCCGAGTTGGCAGCGAGCAGGGTTGCGCCGTCCTCGGCAACCGCAACCGCATCAGGCATCGATCCGAAAAACGCCTGCCCCGGCAGCCTGGTGTCGTATATGGTTGTCGTCCGCATCGTCGGACCAGAAACACGCACCGCCGCAACCGCGTCGCGGTTCACCAGCGCGACATAGAGCATCTTTTCGTCGGGGCTCAGCGCCATCGCAATCGGATGCGAACTGGGCGAGGTGGGACGCAGCGGCGGCAGCAAGGGCAATTGCTGCACGACCTTGCCGGACTGGAGATTCAGCTGCGCAACCGCCGAGCCGTTCCAGAGGGCAACCCAGGCGCGCCGTCCGTCGCGGCTGGCAATCACGGCCACCGGATACGTTGTCGGAATCGTGGGCCCGGTCGACAGGTCGAAGCGGGTTTCGAGTTTGCCGGTTGTCGCGTCGAGCAGAAGCACATCGTCGGAGTACTCATTCGCGACGAGGATCTTTTCGGCGCCGTCCGCGCCTTTTACTACCGCCAGCCCTGCAGGCGCGGGAATTGCCTTGTCTTCCGCCAGCTTCATCTCGCCGTGTTGCTGCGTCTTTCCTGCCGGAAGATCGCGCAGGGGCACTGGAATTGTTCGCTCCGGTGTCAGCGTGTCGGGGCTCGAGCCTGTGCCGGCCGTGAATTTGTAGACGCCGATGGCATTGCCGGTCTGATCTTCTTTCCCACCTTCCGGCGCGCTGAGGGAGTCGAAGCTCACGTACAAATGGGATCCATCGGCCGAGAACGCGATGCCGGAATAATAGGTCTGCGGGGCCTGGATCTCCGTCCGCGGCTCGGGATAATCCGTCAGCTTTCCCGTGCCGGTGTCGAGGATGGCGATCGACTGCTCGTAATTGGACTCCACCGTGCCGAAGCCGGCGTTCACCAGGGCCAGGTAGCGGTGGTCAGGCGACCAGGCGGCCGCCATGGGCAGGCTGTTCAGGGGCTGCGGCGATCCGGGCACGGGACCCAGAAGCTGCTTGCTGCTGGGCAGATGAATGGTTTGCGCTCCGCAAAGGGAGGCCGCAACAAAAATGAGCGCAACGCAGGAAGCTTGCAGGTTCTGAAGGTTCATCGCGTTCTATCGTCTCCGGGAGTGGTTAAGAAAACGTGAAGGCCGGGCCCCATGCATTGCGGATGCGCCGATCGCACGTGTTACTGTTCGGTCCTTTTGCCTGGCCCATACCCTGGCGGGAACGGCTTACAAAAGTGTTACATCATCGACGCTTCGCAGGCTGATAGTTTGGGAGAAACACACGAATTTGCGACACGCCCCGCTTCCCAAATCTCAAAGAAACGAAGAATTCTCATGTCCCCTCAAGTGCTCGATCAGCCGATTATTGCTCCGGAGAGCGTTGCAGGCCCGGTCAACCCAGTCCATGTCAAGAATGCAACCCCGGCCATGCCGCAGCTGGGCCGTGCGGCGCAGGGGGGCAAGTTAAGCTGGATCACCATCTTCTTCATGGTCGCGTTTCACATCGGGGCCGTGGCGGCGCTGTTCATGTTCTCGTGGAAGGCGCTGGCCTGCGCGGTGGTGCTGTGGTTTCTGGCCTGCAACGTCGGCATCGGAATGTGCTATCACCGGCTGCTGACGCACCGCGGTTATCGGGTTCCGAAGTGGCTCGAATACATCATGGCCATCTGCGCCACGCTGGCGCTGGAAGGCGGGCCCATCTTCTGGGTGTCGCTGCATCGGGTGCATCATCAGCTTTCCGATCACGAAGGCGATCCGCACACACCGCATGAGGGCGGGTGGTGGGCGCATGTGGGCTGGATCATGAGCGGCGATTCTCTGAACGCAGAGACCGCGGCCCTGGCGCGCTATGTTCCCGATCTGACCCGCGACCGCTTCTATGTCTGGCTCAGCAAGTACCACTGGGTTCCGCTGGTTGTGGCTGGTCTGGTGTGCCTCGCCGTCGCCGGCTGGCCCGGCCTGATGTGGGGGATCTTTCTGAGGACGACGCTTGGCCTCCATTCCACGTGGCTCGTCAATTCCGCCACGCACATGTGGGGATCGCGGCGCTTCCAGACTCGCGACGATTCGCGCAACAGCTGGTGGGTGGCGCTGCTGACCGGTGGCGAGGGCTGGCATAACAACCATCACGCGCACCCGGTATCGGCACGGCACGGCCTGAAATGGTACGAGGTTGACGTCAATTTCTACGGAATCTGGCTGCTGAAAAAGCTGGGTCTCGCGCGCGAGGTCAAGATCGCGCAATACGACCCGCACAATCCGCGGCCGGCGGGTGTAGCCTAGCGGCGTCTTTGCCGGTCTGGCTTATCTCAAACCTGCGAAAATAGAGGTGCCCGTGCGGCGAGTCCGTGGCGGGCACTTTACTTTTTGTCCATGCGTATCAGCGGCCGAAGACGGAACATGGTTCTGTTCACGCTGCTGGGCGTGTGCCTGGTCGGCGTGGCTGTCTTCCTTAACGTCAGCTGGATTGTGCTCAACTGGCGCCGCATTGTCCCTATGGCCATCGGCATTCCCTTTTTTGCGCTGCTGATCGCCGGCGTTGCCCTGAACACCGTTTTTCTGGTCCGCGAGGTTCGGCGGAACGAGCGTCACGACGCGTTTCTCAGCGCGGTAACCCACGAACTGAAGACACCCATCGCCTCCATCCGTCTCTATCTGGAGACGCTGCAGCGGCGGAAGCTGGAAGATGCGCAGCGCGACGAGTTCTACAGCCGGATGCTGGTTGACAGCGATCGTTTGCTGGCTACCGTTGAGCAGGTTCTCAAGGCGGGGGAGGTGGGTCAGCGCGGAGGTTCCCACATTCGTGTTCCGGTGGACATGCGTGCGCTGGTCGGAGAATGCATCCATACGACCCTTGCCCGTCACCATCTCGATGAAAAGGCGATCGCTGTGAGCGTAGAGGAAACGATGCATCCTATGCTGGTGCGCGGCGATCCCGACGAGCTGCAGACCGCGCTGCTCAACGTGCTTGGCAACGCCATCAAATATTCGCCCAACAGCGCCGATATTCGCGTCGCCCTCAGTGTCGAGCACGACGCGTGGGTGCGCGTGAGCGTGACCGACCGCGGCATCGGCATTCCGCCGTCCCAGCTCAAGCGCATCTTTCGCCGTTTTTATCGCGTGCCGAGCCGCAGTGTGCTCCGCACCAAGGGCACGGGCCTCGGTCTGTATATCGTCCGCACCATTGCGCGCCAGCACGGCGGCGACGCGATTGCCGAGAGCGCCGGGGAAGGCCGCGGCGCGACCGTTAGCCTGCAGCTTCCACGCGTTTTGACTCCGGTTGTGGGTTCTGACTGAAACATGGCTCGCATTTTGATCGTCGAAGATGAAGGCAACCTCGCACAGGGGCTGCTGTTTAACCTGAAAGCCGAGGGCCACGAGGTCAGCGTTGAAAGCGACGGCGATTCTGCCCTGGAGTGCCTGCGGCGAGAAACTTTCGACGCGATGGTTCTGGACGTGATGATGCCGGGCAAGAATGGATTTGAAGTGGCCGCAGAGCTGCGGGGCGCCGGCAATTACATCCCGATCCTGATGCTGACCGCACGCGCCCGCAGCCAGGATGTTGTCGAGGGTTTCGCCGCCGGCGCTGACGATTATCTCCCCAAGCCCTTTGAGCTTTCGGTGCTGATTGCGCGCCTCAACGCTTTGCTGCGCCGCATGCAATGGCCTCACCGCGCGGAGAAAAACGAACCGGCCGTGGAAGAGCCGATGGATTTTTCCTTTGCAGGACGCCGCATCGACTTCGATGCGCTGGAACTCCACGCTCTCGGCCGCACCGTACGTCTAACGCTGATGGAGGTTGATTTGCTGCGTTATCTCACCCGCAATCGCGAGCGCATCGTTTCCCGCAAGGAACTGCTGGAGCAGGTTTGGCACGTGCGTGAGGATACGGACACGCGCGCCATCGACAACTTCATCGTGCGTCTGCGGCGGTACATCGAAGAAGATCCCGCAGCGCCCAGACATTTGCAGACCGTGCGCGGCATTGGTTACCGCTTTATGCCGAATCCGGAGTAAAACCATGGATGGAAACTGCCTTCCGCAGCATCCGGGAAGACGCTGGCGCATCTGGTAAGTACGGGGGAATATGCGGGAAGTGACGATTCGCATCGAAAACATGCACTGCGGAGCCTGTGTGCGCCGGGTTTCGCAGGCGCTGGAGACGCTGAGCGGCGTGCAGGTGGGCGAGGTTCGTATTGGCGCGGCTCGCGTGCAGGCGCCGGACGAAGTGCGGGAGGGCGCCATCGTGAGCGCAGTCGAAAAGGCCGGCTACCCGGCAATCGTCGAACCCTAGGTTGGTTAGTGTATGCCCGCAGTCGATGTGGAGAAGACAGGAAAGGCCGCCGCAGTGACCGCGAAAAGGGAACTGTGCACCATTACTCTGCCGATCATCGGTATGAGCTGTGCCGCCTGCCAGTCCCATGTCGAGCGCGCTCTGCGAGCGACACCCGGAGTCAGCGAAGCTTCTGTCAACCTGCTCACCAACTCCGCGCGCGTGGGTTTCGATGCTGCTGTCGCCGGGCCAGAAGACCTGATCGGTGCGGTGCGCGAGGCCGGCTACGATGCGACGCTTCCGGCAAGCTCCGCGGAAACCCCCGACGATAAGCCATCCGACGAAGGCTCCTTACGCGCAAAGGCCTTCTTTACGCTGGCCGGCGGGGTGCTTGTCATCCTGCTGATGAACGCCGGGCACTGGCTTGCTCCGTTTATTCCTGTGCTGTTTGAGGTTTCGCCGCGCTCTTTGCAATACGTCATGTTGGCGATCACCCTGGCGGGCATGTACTGGGGAGGGGGCATTATCTATCGCCAGGCGTGGGTCGCTGCGATTCATCGCAGCACCAACATGAACACCCTGGTCGCTCTCGGAACCGGAGCAGCGCTGGTGTATTCCCTGGCGGCCACGACGATGCCCGGAGTTTTTCGCCGTCACGGTCTGCATGCGGACGTCTACTACGACGCGGTTCTGCTGATTCTCGGATTTCTGCTTTTAGGCCGGTGGCTGGATGCGCGCGCCAAACGCCGTACCCTCGACGCACTCCATGAGTTCATGAAGCTGCAGCCGCAGTCGGCTCGCGTGCTGCGGGAGGGCCACGAGGTTGAAGTTCCGCTGGTTCAGGTGGTCGCGGGCGACATGGTTGTTCTGCGTCCTGGCGAGCGGGTTCCGGTGGATGGCATTGTCCTCACCGGCACAACCTCCATCGACGAATCGCTGATCACCGGGGAGTCGCTGCCGGTGACGCGGAAGGCCGGCGACCGCGTAATCGGCGGTTCTCTCAATTTCGACGGCGTACTCGAATATCGGGCCACGTCCATCGGTGCGGACAGTGTTCTCGGCCAGATGATGCGCCTCGTGGAAGAAGCGCAATCCTCGCGCGCGCCGATGCAGCAGCTCGCCGACCGCGTCAGCGCCGTGTTCGTGCCGGTTGTGCTGGCGCTGTCTCTGGCGACGTTCCTTATCTGGATTTTCGCCGGCGGCGGCTCTGGCCGCGCCTTCGCCGTCGCGGTCGCGGTGTTGGTCATCGCCTGCCCCTGCGCGATGGGGCTTGCCGTTCCCGCCGCGCTCACGGTTGCCATCGGACGCGGCGCGCAGCTGGGCATTCTCTTCAAAGGGGGAGAGAACCTTGAGCGGCTGGCACGCATCGACACGCTGGTTTTGGACAAAACCGGCACGCTCACGGAAGGCAAGCCGGAAGTTGTTGCGATTCGAGTGCTCGCCGGTTCGACCGAGAACGATCTCCTCGCGCTCGCGGCGGCCCTCGAAAGCCGTTCCGAACATCCCCTGGCGCGCGCAATCCTTGCCGCAGCGGAAAAGCGCGGGATCACTGCTCCCGCAGTCGAGGAGGTACGCGCTGTTCCTGGGAAAGGCATTCAGGGCAGGGTCGCGGGGCGGCTCATCGCAGCCGGCAATACTGCACTGATGCAGGAAATCGGCGTGGCTGTTCCTTTGGACTCCGGCTCCGAGGCCGGAACCACCGTCATGTACGTTGCGCAAGACGGTAGACTCGCGGGGGTGATCGAAGCCCGCGATACGCTGCGCGGGTCCGCTGCTGGCGCGATCGCAGGGCTGAATCGCCTCGGCATCCGTACCGCCATGCTCACCGGCGATACGGCCGCGACCGCAGAGGCCGTCGCACGCGCGGCTGGTATCGACCAGCTCTGGGCCGGGCTGCTTCCCGATCAAAAGCTCGCAAAAATCCGCGAACTCCAGCAGCAAGGTCACCGCGTCGGCATGGCCGGCGATGGCATCAACGATGCTGCGGCCATCTCCCAGGCCGATGCGGGACTGGCCATGGGTACAGGAGCCGATCTGGCTCGCGAAGCGGGGGATGCGATCCTGCTGCATGGCGAGCCACGCCAGATTTTCGACGCTGTCCTGCTCGCGCGCCAGGCCCTGCGTGTCATGCGGCAGAATCTCGGCTGGGCTTTTGGCTATAACCTGCTCGGCATCCCGATTGCCGCGGGCGTCCTTTACCCAGCCTTCGGCATTCTGCTGAGCCCCGCGATCGCCAGCGCGGCCATGGCGCTTAGCTCGGTCAGCGTACTCGCCAACAGTCTTCGTCTCCGCAGCTTTACTCCACGGTAAACTGAAGGCGGAAGCTCAACCGTGCGCATTCTCACCCGATACATCCTGAGGGAAGTGTGGTCCCACGCCGCGATCGGGGGCGCGATCTTCACCTTTGTCCTTTTTATCCGTTATCTCCCGCATCTGCTGGAAATGATCGTCCGTAACAGCGCCTCGCTCGGTTCGGTTCTGGAAATCGTTCTGCTGACGCTGCCGGATATGCTGACGGTGACGATTCCCATGGCGGTGCTGGTGGGCATCCTGCTCGGCCTGAGCCGCCTCGCGGCGGACAGCGAAATCACCGCCATGCGGGCCTCCGGCATCGGGGTATGGAGTTTTGTGCGTGTCGTCGGCATGGTGGCCGTCGTGGCATGGGGCGCCAGCATGTGGGACAGCTTGTACCTTGCTCCGAAAGCCGCGGCCGCCATGATGCGTCTGGAGAACTCGCTGGCCAACGCGCAGGCGTCGTACGAGGTGCAGCCGCGCGTCTTCTACGAGGACTTCAAGGATTACGTGCTCTATGTCCAGGATGTGCGGGCGGGTGCGGGCGCGGCTAACTGGCGCGGCATTTTTCTGGCTGACGTAACCGACCCAGGCGCGCCCAAGATTACCACGGCCGATCGCGCCACCGTGGTCAACGGACCCGGTCAGACAATGACCATGCGCCTGCGCGATGGCACCGAGATCGGCACGGTGCCCGATCAGCCCGGCCAGGACACCCTCTCCACATTTTCGCAAACGGATTTGCCGCTCCAGACCGGCGCACAGGAGGACATTCGGCTGGGGCGCAGCGATACTCCTATTCTTGCCATGAACAACCGCGAGTTGCTGGCGCGCACGCACGGGAAGAATGGCGAGATCTATCAGATTGAATTTCAGAAGCGCCTCGCCTACCCCGCAGCTTGCCTGGTGCTGATGCTGGTGGGCGTTCCGCTGGGCATTTCGTCGCGGCGTGGCGGCAAGGGTGCGGGTTTCGTGCTGACCATTGCCCTGGTGTTTGTTTACTACTTTCTCTCCTCGACCGGCACGGCTCTCGCCCGCCAGCACAAGATCCCTGCGTTCCTGGGCGTGTGGCAGGCTAACCTGATCTTCGCAGTTTGCGGACTGGTGCTGCTGCGGCAAATGGCCACCGGGGGCGCTGCTCTGACAGCGCTGACCTCTTTGGGCAACTGGTTCCGGCTCCGAACGGAAGAATCCACCGCCTCGGTGGCTCCTCTTCGGGTGAGCTCTCGCAAGCGCGCTCCCCGCGGACGATTCCCTCTTATCCTGGACGACTATGTGCTGCGCGAGTTTCTGCTGACATTTGTGATGGTGCTGGTCACATTTGTGATGCTCATGCTCGTCTTCACATTCTTCGAGCTGCTGAGCGACATCATCAAAAATAAGACTCCGCTGGTCACGGTCGGCGAGTACCTCATCAATCTCACTCCGAGCATGATCTATCTCATTACACCGCTGAGCGTGCTGATCGGCGTGCTGGTGGTTTTCGGCATTATGACGCGCAACAGCGAGCTGACCGCGATGAAGGCCACCGGCGTCAGCCTCTATCGCATTACCGTGCCGATTGTTGCGATCGCCGCGGTTCTGTCCGTCTCCCTGTTCATGTTCGACGAGTTGTACCTGCCGCAGGCCAATCGCAGGCAGGAGGCGCTGCGGAACGTGATCAAGGGCAAGCCGGCAGAAACCTTCGAGCACCCCGGCCGCAAGTGGATCTTCGGCCGGCAGCGCCCAGGCCAGCCCAATCGCATCTTCTATTACGAGTATTTCGACTCGGACATCGATACTTTCGGCAATATTTCTGTTTTCGAGTTCAGCCCAGGCTCCTTCACCATTGCCAAACGAATCTTTGCCTCGACGGCTCACTGGGAGCCGAAACTCAATGCATGGGTTTTCGAAGATGGGTGGGACCGCACCTTCAACGGCTCCGACGTCACGTCGTACGAAACTTTTCCGGTAAGAACGTTTTCCGAAATCACCGAACCGCCGGCCTACTTCAAGAAGGAGGTTCGCCAGTCTTCAGAGATGAACTTTGGCGAGCTGGCCGCCTATATTCATGATCTCCGGCAGAGCGGGTTCAACACGGTTCCGTTGCGGGTACAGCTGAATCACAAGATTGCTTATCCGCTCATCACGCTGGTGATGGCTGTGCTCGCCATCCCCTTTGCGCTCTCTATGGGCAAGCGAGGCTCGCTGTCCGGCATTGCGATCGCGATCGGCGTGGCGATCACTTACTTCGTTGTCTCCGGATTTTTCGAGGCCATGGGTAACGTAAGCTGGTTGCCGGCGTTCCTTGCGGCCTGGTCTCCGGATCTGCTGTTTGGACTGGCCGGAGCGTATCTGCTGCTCCGCACCCCGACATAATCGAAAGCGAAACGAGAATGTTCAGAAACCTGCAACCGCTGCTCCCTTACATGCGCCGCTATTGGCGCGGTTATCTGTGGGGCTGTCTGTGCACGGTTCTGGCCACCGCGATCTGGGTGCAGTTCCCCCGCGTGATCGGCATCGCCACCGACGATCTCACCCTCCGCGTCACCTGGGGCAAGATCTTCGGCTACGCCGGCCTCATCATGGCCGTCACGGTTGTGCACGGCGTCCTGCTCTTTCTGATGCGCTGGATCATCATCGGCATCTCGCGCGATATCGAGTTTGACCTGCGCAACGATCTTTTTGCGCAGCTGGAGAAGCAATCCGCTTCGTATTACCAGGAACACCGCACCGGCGACATCATGGCGCGCATGACCAACGACCTCGCTGCGGTGCGCATGCTGCTGGGTCCGGCCATCATGTACACGGCGAATACGGTGCTGTTTTTTGCCGGGGCGCTCTATTTCCTGCTGCGCATCAGTCCCTTCCTGACGCTCGCCGCGCTGGCGCCGATGCCGCTGGCCAGCATTCTCATCCAGTTCATGGGCCGCAGGATTCATGAGCGCTTCGAGCGCATCCAGGCCATGTTCTCCGACATTTCAGCGCAGGCGCAGGAGAATTTCTCCGGCGCCCGCCTGGTCCGCGCGTTCGCTCAGGAAGAAGCGCAGATCAGGGCCTTCGAGCGCTCCAACCGCGAATACATCCGCCGCGCGCTGCGTCTGGTCCGCCTGATGGGCATGCTGTGGCCGACGCTGGAATTCATGCTGGGCATGGCGATGGTCATCTCGCTTTTCGTCGGCGGCCATCAGGTGCTCGTCCACCGCATCACGGTCGGAAAGTTCGTCGAGTTCAACACCTTTCTCCTGATGCTCACCTGGCCCATCATTGCACTGGGCTACGTCGTGAATCTCTTCGAGCGCGGCACGGCTTCGGTTTTGCGCATTCACGAACTTCTCACTGCCCCGCCCAGCATCGACGATCGCGAGGCTTCACTTCCGGCGCAAACGGAGATCCTCGGCGAGGTCGAATTTCGCGACCTGCACTTCGCTTATCCTCCCGAGCATGGCAACCCCGTCGAGGTGCTCCATGACATTTCGCTCCGGATTCCCGCGGGCAGCAGCCTGGCGCTGGTGGGCCCGACCGGGTCCGGGAAATCGACGCTGGTCAGTCTCATTGCACGTCTTTACGATGCGGCACCTGGCAGTGTGCTGATCGACGGCCGCCCTGTCCGCGCCTACCCGCTCGATACTTTGCGTTCGGCGGTTGGCTTTGTGCCTCAGGAAACTTTTCTTTTCAGCACGACGATCAGGGAAAACATCGCGTTTGGGGTGCAGGGCTCCCCCGTTTCTGACGTGGAGCGCGCCGCAGAAGCCGCGCATATCCGCGAGGAATTCGATCAGTTTCCCAATGGATTCGAAACTGCCGTCGGTGAGCGCGGCCTCACCCTGTCCGGCGGACAAAAGCAGCGCACCGCGCTCGCTCGCGCGATTCTCCGCAATCCTCGGATTCTGATTCTGGACGACGCTCTCGCCAGCGTCGACACCTACACCGAAGAGCGCATTCTTGAGGAACTGCGCAGCGTGATGGCCGGCCGGACCACGATTCTGATCTCTCACCGCATCTCAACCGTGCGCCATGCCGACCGCATCGCGGTGCTGGTGCGCGGCCACATCGCGGAACTGGGTTCACATGAGGAGTTGCTGGCGCGGAACGGCTACTACGCAGGACTGTTCCAGAAGCAGCTGCTGGAAGAAGAGCTCGCCGTGACGCACTGACCTCTATGCCGTCCAGCTCGAGCTGGCCGATTCCGGCGGCATGGTCCGCGCTGCGGGCGTTACCATGACCTCGGCCACAGGGCCATCTCCCAGCAATCGGAGTACTTCAGGATCGTGTGCTGCGACCTTCCACGCGTCGCGAACGTCGCGAATACAGCCAATCGCTTCCCGGAACCGGTCTGCGGACTGCAGCCTCGATCCTTCGAGACACAACGCGAAGATGGCCGCGTAAAATTCGGAGAGGGCCTTCGCGGAATTCCCTCCCACATCGGGGCGCAGTCGCGACTGCAGGTGCATCAGGATTTCGAGTACCCGGCCAATGGCGATGCGCCGTTCGGCTGTCTGGTGGTTCTCGGTGGCTGCGATCGCCTTATGCAGGAAACGCGCCATGCCGTCGTAGAGCGCGACAATCAGTTCTACCGGATTCATTCCGGCAATCGCCCGCTGCTGATAATTCATTTTGCTCTGCGCCTTCCCTCGTCACCCCTGCGGGTTTTCGTTGTACCCGGTTACGCATCAGAATCTCCTGTATCCATGCCTAGTCTAGAATTTGGATTTTCCTCGTGTACAAACCATGTACAAATGCTACTCTGTTGTCCGGAGGATGCAAGTGGGAAATCTGCTGCGGTCATCACACGGAAGTGTTAGGGCCTACACCCGGCATGAGGCGGCCTGCAAACACCGAAAGAAGAAGGATCATAACGACTGCGATTGTGCGAAGTGGCTGTACGAACACAAACGCGGACAGCCTCCCCGGCGGTACACACTGAGCACCCCATCATGGCCGGAGGCGTTGGAGAAAGCCACGGCCACCCTCGAAAGCTTCCATCCAAAGATTGCGGCGGCACAGGCGGCAGAGAGAAAGACACAGCGGCAACAGAAAACCATCGAAGAGGCGTGCGAGATGTGGGTCGATCAGGGGCCGCAGAAGGGGCGACGCCAGTACGTCGCGATCCAGCGGAAGACCGTTGCCTGGGCTACGCGAGAGCACATGCTTTTCATCCAAGACGTGACGACCGATGCGCTACTGAAATGGTCCATGAGCGACGACTGGAAGAAGCACTACGCCGACAGCACACGCCGAAATCGCTGGTCGCTGCTGCGCGGCCTCTTCTCTTTCCTGCACAAAATGAAAATCATCGACGAAGACCCGTGCCTTCCGATCAAACCTGTACGGGTGAGCAGCGATTTAGTGCAAGGTCCGTTCACTGATGACCAGGTGGCGGCGATCTTCGCGCACATTGCCGACGCAGACAACGGGAACATCAGCGAGAGCCTGAGGAAGGTTCACATCGCTCGGCTCACCGCCTTCGTCAAATTGCTGCTCCACTCCGGCTGCGACCTCATCGATGCCGTTCTGTTCACACAGGATAAAATCGAGCCGCTACAAATCGAGCGCCGCACCGTGAACGTCCTCCGGTACAGGCGCGCGAAGACCGGCGTCCTCGCCGTGGTGCCGCTGCCTGACGACGTGGTGGCCGTCCTGCGCTCCGTTCCGATGTTGCCGGAGAATCCTGCAGGCATGCCGTTCAGAAACTCCGATCTGGAGACCGAACCGGACACCTCCACATGGTCACGTCGTATCAGTCGGGTGCTTAAAGCGGCGGGCGTCGAATACGTAATCCTGGAAGGAAGAGATTCACGAGGGCGTGTCAGGAAGAAGAACGCGAATGCGAAAATGCTGCGACATACATTTGCTGTCCGTCAACTCATCGCCGGTCAGCGCCCGGAGGCGGTAGCCAAAATGCTCGGGCACAAAAGTGTCGCGATGCTGGAGAAACACTACGCGCCGTGGGTCAAGGAACGGGATGAGGCGCACGTCCGACAGGTGATGGCGCAGTGGTGATCGTTATCGCCGGGTCAGCCTCTCGTGAACGCGGCGCTTGACGCTGGCCGGGATGCGGTAGGTGGTATATCCCCTGGTCAGCTTCCTCCCCACCCTGCGAGACGCGTGCGTGAGCCGCAGTACGCCTGCCTCCTCGGCGAACAAGCGGCGGATCATCTCGTCGCTCAGTCCCCACTCCGCCGCGATCTCTTGTGGGGTGTAGTGTTGTTCGTCCGCGAGGGCCATGGAATGTAGTACCGATTCGCCGCCCCGGCCCCATTATTGAGTGGGAAAATTCTGGACGCCTCAGTCATCACTATCCTTCTTCCAGGTTTTCCAGGGCTTCTGATGCTTGGCGCTTTCGATAACACAGGCGCAGGGGTCCCACTGCCGATACGCGTCGGCCAGCACACCCTCGTAAGCCTCATTGCGCACCGCGCCGCCGCCGGTGCCGCCGCAGAGAGGGCAGTTGGGGTCGGCGGGGCCGTAGGGCAGGATTACGGTCGCCGAGCCGGGCACCTTGAAATCGTCCGGCGTCTGCGCTGCCATTTTGTCGAGCACCTGCTCCAGGCGTTCGGGCGAGGTGACGTCGCCCTGCTTCGCTGACCAGTAGGGCTTCGCGATCTTCCAGTGGTAGAACACAACGCGGCGAAGCTCCCTCGGCTCCAGATCGGCGAACGGCGCTGTGCACGTCATGGCGAAGTCGAGAGCATTCCAGGGCTCAGCCTTCGCGGCAGACCGCACAGCGGGGCGCTGTGGCGCGACGTGGGGCGCTGTAGATGTCGATGCAGGGCGGCGTTGTGCCTGGCGCTCGGCAGGATTGACGATCGGGCCACGCGCGGCGGCGGTTTTTGGGGATGGTGGGGCAGGAGATGCCTTCGGCGCGGGAACAGGATCGGATGCTGGAACCGTCACCAGTGACGGTGTAGCAGGGGAGGGTGGGGCGTCGTTGCTGTTGTCTTTGCTTTTAGAAAAAGAAGAATCGCGAGCAGGCTCTGTCCCGGCGCAGTCTCCATCGGGATCACCGCTACCCTCTCCTTCTGATGCGGGGGCGCTGCCCCCCGCGCCCCCGCCGTAGCCTGAGCCTTTGCCAAAGCCAAAGCCAAAGCCAAAGCCAAAGCCGGGGGTAGGGTCGGGGTAGGGAGTGCCCAGGCTCCGCCTAGGCTCAGGGTAGGGAGTAGCCAGGAACTCCTTAAGCTGATCCTTGGGGACGAGAGGTCCGTCTGTCTTTCCACGCTGGCTCGGTGGCGGAAGCCGTCCCGGCTCCTCGATCCCCACCCAATAGCCCCACGTTTTACCGTCCTCTGCACGCCAGCGAAACAACATCCGAGCCTGCTCAAAATCGTCGAGCGCCGCCGCAACATCCTGCACGGTGACGTGAGGACGGCTGTGCACATACGCCTGCGTCCAGATCAGACGCGCCTCGCATCGGAACGTTCCATTCCCTTGAGCGAGCGGAATGAGGTAAGCGTACTCAGCCTGGTGTTCGGGCCGCAGACGCGTGAGTTTCTCACTGGTCCACAGCGCGTCACCATCGACAACGCGCTTAGGCATGCGGCACCCCAGCATCCTTTGCCTGCACCGGCGCGTCGGTGAGGAAGCGGAACAGAGCCTCCGCCGCGTCGATCCCTTCGAGGACGTCCGTGTCAGTGGTGAAGCGCTTGGCGATGAAGGTGCGCATGATCGCCACTTTTTCGTCAACGGTGAAGCGGTGGGAGTGCTTAGTCATGGGCCACCTCCGTCGCCGGTGTCAGCCGGACGTAAAGCCTGTCCTCGCCGACAGCAATCTCGATGGCCATCTTCCGGTGCGCCGCCGCGAACTCCAGCGTCATTTTCTTCGCGCTGGGCGTCGCGCCGTTGATCTCGGAGAAAGGAACCGCCACCCATTTACCGGCGGCGGCCATGACCGCCTGCATCAGGCGCGTGTAAGACCGGTTGCGGCGCTTGAGGACCGCGCCATCCGGCAAAACTGTGAGTTGCTCAAAACTCATAAAGTTTAACCTCCTGAAATGTTCTTACTTATGCGAGTCGCCGGTCTGAATTATCCCGGCGACTTTTTTCGTTTAATAGGCGGCAATGTCCCGGGGAGAAAGCGCAGCCTCCTCCTCTG
>Ga0210385_10000665_pt1 | contig 23035 bp, 26 predicted proteins | sample IncBWH26OmetaG_FD_160107 | JGI IMG/M metagenome (GOLD analysis project Ga0210385, IMG submission 160107) | Forest soil microbial communities from Barre Woods Harvard Forest LTER site, Petersham, Massachusetts, United States - Inc-BW-H-26-O ...
GCAACTGAGCATCGTGCGCGACCTTATGGCGCTGACCCAGGCGCTGGATCATCTGGGTGACCGCACCGCCTGGCTCGCCATCCTGCGGGCGCCGTGGTGCGGATTGACCCTGAAGGAGATCAGCCGAATCGTCGGCGCAGACCGGCGCGCGACCGTTTGGCAGCGCCTGTGCGATCCGCACGCTCACGAAAGTCTGGACCCTGATGCCCAGGCACGTCTGCAGCGACTGCAGCAGACTTTGGCGATCAGTCTCGGGGAGACGCTGCACACGTACGCCAGCGGCCGTGAAAGTCTCGCGCGGCGGGCCGAATCGGCGTGGCTGCGCCTGGGGGGACCGGCCGCCTGTCGCCAGGAGTCGGATCTGGCGCATGCGCAGGCATTCTTCGCGGCCCTCGCGCAATGGGCGGCAGAACCGGACTGGACCGGTCCCCAGGATCTGCCCGAGCGGCTCGGTCGGCTGTTCGCCGAGCATCAGGCAGCGCAGCCGGGGGCGGTGCAGATCATGACCATCCACCACGCCAAGGGCCTGGAATTCGATCACGTGATCCTGCCGGGGCTGGGACGCCAGCGGCGCGGGGCCGAGCGGCAGCTGCTCAAGTGGCTGGATCTGCCGCGCGGCACCCGCGGCAGTGATCTGCTGATGGTGGCGGTGCCGCCGGCCTCGGCCTCCGGCCCCACGGCGCTCGGACGCTATGTGATGCAACTGCAGGAGCAGCGCGCGAACAACGAGGCGACCCGATTGCTGTACGTCGCGGCGACCCGCGCCCGACTGCAGTTGCACCTGTTCGGGCAGCTCGAGGATGCGGCGCCGCGCTCCGGCACGCTGCTGGCGCGACTGTGGCCGGCCATCGCGGCGCAGTTCCCACCGGCGCCGGATGCGGCTGCGGATACGGCAGTGCCGCAGCCGGATCTCCCCTCAGCGGCGGCCGAGCGGCTGGAGCGCCTGAGTGCCGGGTGGCATTTGCCGGCGCTGCCGGCGCCGCCGCTGCCGGTGATGTTGCCCATTGCCGGCTATGAGGCGGGGCCGATCGATGCCGGATTGGCAGCGTCGCTGGTCGAGCAGGCCGCCTGCGAAGTGCTGCGCGGCTGCGCGCGGCGTCACCATTTGCCGGCTCGCGAGGCGGGCGCGCTGGAGCAGGCGCTCACGCGCCGGTTGCAGCGCCTGGGCTGCGCCCCCGAAGCGCTGCCCGAGCGGCTCGCCGCCGGCGTCGAGCTGCTCCGGGCCTGTCTGGATGACGCGCGGCTGCAATGGATTTTCGCAAGCCTCGGTGCCGCGGATGCCGAGGCCGAGGTCCCTTTCGCGCTGACCGGCATGTTCGAAGGCAGACTCACGAGCAGCCGCGCCGACTTGAGCTTTCGGGACGCCTCCGGGACGCGCTGGCTCATCGATATTGCGCCACAGCCACCGGCAGCGCTGGCGACGGCATTCGCTACCCGCCTGGCGCGGCATGTGCAGCTGGCACAGGCGCTGGAGTCGGGGGTGCCGGCGCGCGCCGCGATTTACCTGCCCGCGACGCGCTGCTTCTGGACCGGTGCGGTCAGCTAGAACGTCCCGGAGAGGGAGAAGGGTCGGCGGCCCGCGGCATCCGCTGTTCCAAGGTACTTGAGTTGATCGACCAGCTCGGGTGAGGCTGAGGGACGCGCCGCGACCCGGCCCTGGAGCAGGTATCCCGGGTCATGCGTCAACTGCAGGGTGGCATCCAAGGCCAGGGGCCCTCCGGTGTCGTGCACCACGCCGCCGGCCGCGGATGAAAACTGTACCTGATAGCTGCCGAAGGCCTGGCCCTGAGAACCGAACAGATCCTGGATATTGAGTTCGCCCTGCAGCTCATCCAGATATTTTCCATTCCAGTTGAACTGCTGCAGCGTGCCCTGCAGCCGCGCGTGCGCACCGGCGGGCAGTGAGGAGATGAGCGCGCTGGTCAGCGGCAGGTCGAGCGCCACATCACGGCCGTGAAGACTGCCGCCGAACCCCCGTGCCACGAAGCCGCGCAGATAGCTGCCCTGGTTGGTCAGGTCGAGCCGCAGTTCCAGGCGCGCGCGCAAGAGCTGCAATGCCTGCAGGTCCCAGCTCAAATCCCCGAGCGCGCTGACCCCGCTGGTCAGGCCGGAGCAGGTGCCGCTCCAGACACTGCCGTCGAGCTGCTGACAATGAATGGCGCGCGGCAAGAGCGGCCCGAGCCAGCGCGCCGGGAAACGCAAAATCAGCACCAGCGCGAAGCCGATGACTGCAAGAGTGACCGCCCGACGCAAAGCGTGTCAGTCCTGACTGGCAGTGCGCAGCACGATGCCCGCGTTCACCAGTCCCGGGGGGCCCGCGGCGTCGATGTTGCCCTGCTCGACGTGGATGCCGTTCTGTTGCGAGAGCTTGCCGAGCCACGCCACCAGCGTGTCGAAGGACGCCTTGTCGAGCCGGATGCGCAGCGCCCCAGGTCCGTTCGGTTCGCTGCTGTTCAACGCCGCGCCCAGGCCGGACTCGCGCGCCGAGGAGTCGATCACCGCGATCAGCGAGCGCTGTGAGGTCGGCGCCGCGATCGAATTGCCCGCGGCCGCCAGTTGTGGCGCGACCGACTGCATCCAGGCGAGGTCCGATTGCTTGTGCTGCACGCGGGTATGGGCCCGCGACACGCTGGTATCGAGCGGCACGAAGATGGCCAGGATCACGCCGAGCACCAGCAGCACCGCGCCGATGGCGGCCACCTTCTGATCCCGTGGCGTTTGCGCCTGGTACCAGCCGATCAGCGCGTCCATGTTCATGTTCCCGGCCTCATCTGGATCTTGCCCTGGTAGGAACCGCTGGTGGAGGTGCCGGAGGTCAGATCCGCCTGCCAGCCCGCGGCGCGCAGCTGCTGACTCATGCGATCCAGGGTGTCGGCGCCGGGGGCGGCGACCTGCATTTCCAGCAGGCCATCACGATAGCTCAGCGCCTGCACCACCGTGCCGGTGGCTCCGGCACGTGCCTGCGCCACCGCCGACAGCATGGCCAGCAGGCCCGAGGTATCGGTGCTGCCCTGGATGGCGGTCAGCCGCGCCTGCATGCGGCGGCGGGCGTTGGAGCTGTTGTGCTCGCCGGGCATGGCCTGCTCGAAGGTCTCGCTGATGGACTGATCCAGGCGTCGCTCCGTGCGCTTGAGCATCAGCAGCTGAGCGGCGCTGCCGAGGCCGTGCAGAACCAGCAGGCCCAGCAGCATCAGTGCGGCGATCCGCCAGGCCTTGAGGCCACCGGACAGATTCGACACCGGTGCGTAGCTTCCCTGCAGCAGATTGATGGCCGAGGTGCCGGGCAGGGACTGCGCGAACAGTCCCAGGGGACCCTCCGGCAGCAGCTGTACCGAGAGCCCCTCGAACTGATCGCGTACCGCTTCAATCGTGGCGCCGTAGTGCTGCCACTCCGCCTCCCCGGCATAGACCACCAGGCCGTTGCCGCCGAAGTCGGTGACGGGCAGCGCGGCGGGGATGGTGATGGCCGCGGGGTCATCGGAGACTTCAGCCGCGGCCGGCGCCTGTGCGGGGCGCAGCAGCTCGAGCGCCTCGGGCAGCGCGGCCAGGGGCAGCGTCACGGGCGCCGCGCCCGGGGCGCGCAGAATCACGCTGTCGCCACTGAGCACCAGCACCGCCTGTCCGGGATTTTCCGGGACCAGACTGCTGTCCGCGTACAGGCAATCGGGTTCCAGGCCGGCGCTGCGCAACTGACTCAACCAACCGTCGATGAGCGCGCGCGAGACCACCGCCACCGCAATACGCGTCGCATCCCCGACCCGGCGACCGACCGCGAAGTGCAGGGAATCGATATCCTCGGCGACCTGCTCTTCGAGCGCGAACGGCACGATCTGCTGCAGGCGGGCGCCGGATTTGGCGGGCACCTCGGCCTCGGTGAGCAGTACGTCACTCGCCGGGGCGAGCACGCAGATCCGCTGGCCCGCCGCAAAGCCCGCGACACTCGCCAGCGGCCCGTTGCGCAATGGCGTGACGATGCGACCCGCCGTATCCGCCGTCAGGTAATCGACGTGGTCCGGGTCGTTCGAAAGTCTGATGAGCAACCAATCTGCCATGCGTCAGTCCGCCGTAAAGCTGCGCTGAATGGGGCGCACGCGCATATCGCCTTCCTGATGCAGCAAACTGTACAAGGCGAACTGCGTGCTGCCAATGGTCACAATACTCGTCAGCGTAAAGTAGTTGGATAGCGACGTCACCATGCCGTTGGCCGTTTGCTTGGCGCTCGCATCGCTGAACGCGGCGTCAAATTCCTGCAGCGAGGGGAAACAGCCTTCCGCGCGACTCTTGGCGAGGCTGTTGGGATCAGAGTAGTTGGTGCTCCCCGGTGGGCCCAGCGCATTGAGCACTTCGAGCCGGGCCGAGCACAGGTTGATGGTGGTGCCCTGAGGCAGGGCGGTGATGAACGGGGCGAGCTTCAGATAGCGATCGCGGCCGAAGCCCGGCAGCGCCAGAATCTCGCTGGCGCTGGTAATGAACATATTCGCCGCCCGATACGGCGGCATCTGTGACAGATAGACACTGTCCTCGGCACCATCGGGGTTGTTCGGCACCGTATCCGAATCGATCCAGTCCGCCATCATCGGCGCCCACTTCGGTTCCAGCCCGAGAATGGTCAGCAGATTCTCGAGCACCAGCATCTGATCGTTGTTGGTGGAGCCATCGGCGTTCGCGAGATTGTTGAGATTGAAGCGCCCCTGCGTATCCTCCAGCCACGCTTCGAGCGTCACGCCCGGCACCAGATCCACCGGGCCGTAGGGCATCGCCCAGGGCTGGGCGGGATAGGTCGCCGTGTGATTCTGCTGGCGCACCGCGCGCAGCGCGTAGGCGGCAATCGCTTCGGCGGCCTTGGCAACCTCCACGCTCTGATCAAAGGCGAAGGTCGCGGTCCCGCGACGCGCGGTCATCGCGTTTTCATAGCCGATGGTCGCCGCCAGAATCGTGGCCAGCGCCACCAGCAGGATCGCGGTGATCAAAGCGATGCCGCGCTGGCGCTTCACGTCGGCACCTCGATCACGCGCACGATCTGGCCCCAGTCCTCGAGCTCCAGGGTGATCTGTACCGCAAAGGGACGCGTGCGCAAGGAGCTATTGCCCAAGACCGGCCACTGATCGACCCACTGCCGCGCGTCGGTCATGAAGCGGAAGTGGATGGATTTGACACGCGTCAGCAGGTCACGCCGCACCGGCAAACTGGCCTCGGTCCCGTCGAGCACGATCCAGTGCATGCGCCGCAGTGACCCCTTGGCAAACCGATAGGACACCCGCTCGAGGGTCGGACGCTGGATGCCGGCAGGGTTGGCCCACCCGGCGCGGGTGAAGGCCACCAGGTCCGGGCCGCCATCATCGGGCTTGTCACTGCTGTCCGCGTCATCATCAGCATCGTCCGCCGCTGCGGGGGCGGAGCTGGGCGCGCTGGAGTCACTGACATCGGTGGTGCCGGTAACGGTATCGGCCGCTTGCGTCGTGATGCAGGCGAGCCAGTTCTGTCCCAGCTGATCACGGATCGGCCGCGGCGACAGCTGCGAGAAATCCTGCACCATCACCCGTACGGCATTCTGCACTTCGGCGAGGCGATCCTGGTGCGCCTTGACCGTTTCATGATTGCGCAGTGACTGGTTGATGGCGCCATAGCCGACACTGAAAATGATGGCGGTGATGAACAGCGCCACGATGAGTTCGATGAGCGTGAAACCATCGGCGTGCGCGCGCCGCTGCGCGCGGTTCATGGCGTCGTCACCGGTTGCGGCGCGGGCGCCGAGGAGGGCGCGAAGAAAGAGGGGCCGCCAGCGGGACCCGGCGCGCTCGAGCCCGGCGCACTCGAGCCCGGCGCACTCGAGTTCGGCGCCGAACTGCCCGGCAGGGAAGGATCCGGGTAGACCGACTGCAGCTGGGAGGGCGAGACGGCATCGCCCATCGCGCCGGTGACGGTCGCCATCCAGCCCTTTTCATCGACGGTCGAGGTGTCCGCCGGTTCCACCATCACATCGATGCGGAACAGTCCCGGGAAGCCCATGTCGGTGACGATCTGACGCCAGCGCCAATGATGACCGGCGTAGTCCAGCTCGCCATCGGTCGTGCCCGCGTTGGGCAGCGTTCCCGACAGGCGCTGTGTCGCCAGTTGATTGAAGGCGATCCACTGCGCGAAGGTCTTGTCGCGCAGCCAGCCGGCGGTATCCGCGGCCGAGCCGAGCGACTCGAGCAATGCCGACATCCCCAGCGCCACGATGACCAGCGCCACGAGCACTTCGATGAGGGTGAAGCCACGTTGCGGCGTCACGTGACGTGCTCCTTCGGTATCTTGACCTTGATCTTGCCCTGATGATCCGGCAGCACCGTGACCGTCTGTTCGTTACCCTCGCGCGCCAGCGTCACGCGAAAGGAGGTGAGGTCGCCATTGGAAAAGATCATCACATGCGGCTGCAGGTCCACCGGCGGCGGCGCGCTCGCCGGAGCACTGCCCTTCTTCTGCTCATCGGCCAGCGTCGCCAGCACCACTTCGCGGCCTTCGATATCCAGCTGCAGCTTGATGGCATCGGGAAGCGTGCGCGGCCGCAGCGCATCGTCGTCGTTGATGGGTACCCACAGGTTGCGGCGCGCATCGAAGGCGAGAAACTTGTAGCTGTGATCGGTGCAGTACAGACCCAGCTCGCGGGTCTGCAGCTCGCCCTGTTCCTGCGCGTAGTTCATGAGATCGGCGAGCCGGTCGCCCTCGTTGTGCAACTCGCGGTCCGGCCCGGTGAATGACAACGACAGCAGCGCCCCCACGGTGATGATGCCGATGATGACCACCACCACCAGGATCTCCAGCAGCGTGAAGCCGCCGCTGCGCGGTGCCCGGGAGGTGAAGTTGAGCACCGCGGTCAGGGGAGTCGAGTCAGCGACCGTTGCCGCTTTGCTGGTTGCCGTTCTGGTTGTTGCCGGACTGGCCATCCAGGTTCCAGTTGCCGATGTCCGCATCCTCTCCCTCGCCGCCTTCCTGGCCGTCGGCGCCGAAGGAGTACAGGTCGTATTCGCGACCGTGGGTGCCGGGATAGACGTACTGGTAGTCATTGCCCCAGGGATCTTTCAGGCTGCCGTCCTGGATGTAGCCGCCCTTCTTCCAATTGCGGATGGTGGGATCGGCGGGCTGTTCGATCAGTGCCTTCAGCCCCTGGTCCGAGGTTGGATACTTGAAGTTGTCGAGGCGGTACATGGTGAGCGCGGTGCCGATGGCCTGGATGTCCTGGCGGGCCTTCGCGACTCGCGCTTCGCCCACTTTGCCGACGACACTGGGCACAATGACGGCGGCCAGCAAACCGATGATGATCACGACCACCATGATTTCGATGAGCGTGAAGCCGCGGAGGCGGAGGATGGGATTCGGACTTCTTGAGAACATGCGCATGGTCGTACCCGCGTGGTGAGGGGTGCCGCGAATGGCGGCGGATCATAACAAATGAATGAGGCATCCCAGCGCGATCGGCTGCACCGTTTGGCAAAGTCGCTCAATTGCGACGGTCGCAGGGGACTCGCACTGCTCTGCGTGTGTGTCGTGCTGCTCCTGATCCAAAGCGCCGACGGCCCCGCCCAGGCGGCGCTGCGCTACGACCGGGAGGGGTTGCTGGCCGGACAATGGTGGCGACTGCTCAGCGGACATGTCATTCATCTGGGGTTCGAGCATGCACTGCTGGATGTGGCCGGCCTGATACTGATGTGGGCGCTGTTTGCGCGTGACTACTCCCTACGCGCCTGGCTGCTGATCGTCACACTGTCGGTCGTTGGCGTCGACGCCGGATTGTGGGTGCTTTCTTCGACCACGCAGTGGTACGTGGGTTCCTCCGGTGTGCTGCACGGGGTGCTGGCCGCGGGCACCTGTGCGCATCTGCGGCGCCGCGAACCGGACGGCTGGGTGCTGGCCCTGTTCCTGGTGGGCAAACTGGTCTACGAGCAGAGCCTGGGGGCGCTGCCTTTGACCGCAGGCGGAGCCGTTATCGTGGATGCTCATCTGTATGGAGCGACGGGTGGCGCGCTGGCGGCGGTGCTCCTGCGACTGGCTCGCAAGCCGGTATAATCGCGCCCCTTTGGCCGCCTATGAGGCAGCAGCGCCCATGTCATTCGCTTTCGTATTTCCCGGCCAGGGCTCCCAATCCGTCGGCCAACTCGCGGATTTCGCGGCGGCAACCGAGGTCCGTGAGGCCTTCAGCGAGGCGTCGGCCGTGCTGGGCTATGACCTGTGGGCTCTGACGCAGCAGGGCCCGGCCGAGCAGCTGAACCTCTCGGAGTTCACCCAGCCCGCCATGCTCACGGCCGGGGTGGCGCTGTGGCGATTATGGAAGGGTCGCGGCGGGGCAGATCCGGGCGAGGTCAGCGGCCACAGTCTCGGGGAGTTCTCGGCGCTGGTCTGTGCGGGGGCGCTGGCCCTGGGGCCGGCGGTGGACCTGGTCCGGTTTCGCGGCCAGGTCATGCAGGAGGCGGTACCCGCCGGCACCGGCGCCATGGCGGCCATCCTCGGGCTCACCGATGAGCAGGTGGCGAGCTGCTGTGACCAGGCGGCGCAGGGCGAGGTGGTCGAGGCCGTCAATTTCAATTCACCGGGTCAGGTCGTGATCGCGGGCGACCGCACGGCAGTGGAGCGGGCCATCGAGCGGTGCAAGACGGCCGGTGCCAAGCGCGCCGTTCCCTTGGCCCTGAGCGTGCCCTCGCACTGCAGCCTGATGGGGCCCGCCGCGGAACGGCTGGAGTTGCGGCTGCAGGATGTGCCGTTTGCCAAGCCCTCGATCCGCTATGTGAGTGCCGTCGATGCGCTGCCGCACAGCGAACCGGATGACATCCGGGAACTGCTCGTGCGCCAGCTGGCAAGCCCCGTGCGCTGGCAGGACACGGTGCGGGCGCTGGCCGCGAACGGTCACGCCCAGCTCATCGAGTGCGGGCCGGGCAAGGCGCTGACGGGTCTCAACCGCCGCATCGTGAAGGGCCCCGATCTGGCGTTTCTCGCGCTCGAGGATCGGGTGACATTTGAGGCGGCGCTCGCCGCCACGAGGTTCGAGCATGTTTGACGCTGATGTCGTACTGGTCACGGGCGGCTCCCGCGGCATCGGTCGCGCGATTGCCTTCGGCATGGCCGCGGCCGGTGCGCGCGTCATCGGCACCTCCACCAGCGCGGGCGGCGCGGAGGAACTCACGGCCGCCTTCGCCGCCAATGGCCTCAACGGCCGCGGGGCCGTGCTCGATGTGTCGAGCGAGGCCTCGATCGATGCGCTGCTGGCGCAGCTGGATGCCACGGACAGCATGCCGACCATCCTGGTCAACAATGCCGCGATCACCCGCGACGGGCTGCTGCTGCGCATGAAGCCGGAGGATTGGAACCAGGTCATTGCGACCAACCTGACCGCGGTCTACCGCCTGTCAAAGGCGGTATTGCGGCGCATGATGAAGGAGCGCCGCGGGCGCATCATCAACATCACCTCGGTCGTGGGACTGACCGGCAATCCCGGCCAGGTGAACTACTCGGCCGCGAAGGCGGGCCTGCTGGGGTTTACCAAATCGCTGGCCCAGGAAGTCGCCTCGCGCGGCATCACGGTGAATGCGGTGGCCCCGGGTTTCATCGACACCGACATGACTCAGACACTCTCGGCGCAGCAGCGCACCGCGCTCGCGGAACGCATTCCGATGGCGCGACTCGGTGCCGCCGCGGATGTTGCATCGGCGGTACTGTTCCTGGCTTCACCCCAGGCCGGGTACATCACCGGTGAAACCCTGCACGTGAACGGGGGCCTGTACATGCCTTAGTTGGAAAATAGCCACAGCGGCGCACCGCGGCGGGCGCAGGTTCGGGGCCGAGCGCTGGCCTAAGCTCGTTTCGCCTGAAAAAACAACCACTCCCGCACGCTGGGTCGCGCTGGCAGACGGGGGGGTGTTCCCCTACAATACCGCGCCCGTGCCGCCGACCATCGGCTGGCGCATGAGATAATTCTTCACAAGGACAATCGCGTAATGAGCACCGTTGAGCAGCAGGTAAAGGCCATCGTCGCGGAGCAACTGGGCGTCAAGGCTGAACAGGTTACGAATGACGCCTCGTTCGTCGACGATCTGGGCGCGGACTCGCTGGACACGGTCGAACTGGTCATGGCTCTCGAGGAGGAATTCGAAATCGAAATTCCGGACGAAGATGCCGAGAAGATCACGACGGTTCAGCAGGCCATCGACTACATCAACGACCGTCGCAGTAAGGCCTGAAACTGCGTTTCGCGTTGTCTGGGCGGCGCCCCCTCACAATCCGGGTTGAGCATCGAGGCTGCGAGTGAGCAAACGTCGCGTCGTCGTCACAGGTATGGGGATCATTTCCCCGGTCGGCAGCACCGTGCCGAGCGCATGGGATGCCATCCTCAATGGGCGCAGCGGCATCGCGCCCATCACCCGCTTTGACGTCTCCGCATTCCCGGTGCGCTTCGGCGGCCAGGTGCACGACTTCGACCTGAACGCCTACATTCCCCCGAAGGAAGCCCGCCGCATGGATGATTTCATGCACTACGGCGTAGCCGCAGGCATGCAGGCCATGGTCGATTCCGGCTTCGAGGTCGAGAAGAGCGACGCCACCCGCTGTGGCGCCATCATGGGCGCGGGCATCGGCGGTCTGGGCACCATCGAGAGTGAGTACGACGACTATCTGAAGGCGCACAACCCGCGCAAGATCTCGCCGTTCTTCGTGCCGGCGACGATCATCAACATGATCGCCGGCCATCTCTCGATCCGCTATGGGCTCAAAGGGCCGAACCTCGGCGTCGTCAGTGCCTGCACCACCTCCACGCACGCCATCGGCTTCGGCATGCGTGCCATCCAGTACGGCGATGCCGACATGATCATCGCCGGCGGCTCGGAGATGGCGACGACGGTGTGCGGTCTGGCGAGCTTCGCGCAGGCGAAAGCCCTGTCCAGCCGCAATGATGCGCCGGCCGAGGCGAGCCGGCCGTGGGACAAGGACCGCGATGGCTTCGTGCTCAGCGACGGCGGTGGCGCCGTCGTGCTCGAGGAGCTCGAACACGCTCGCGCCCGCGGCGCCCGGATCTACGCCGAAATGTCCGGCTTCGGCATGAGCAGCGATGCCTATCACATCACGGCGCCGCCCGAGGATGGCGCGGGCGCCGCGCTCGCCATGACCAATGCGCTGCGCGATGCTGCCCTCAACGCGGATGCGATCCAGTACATCAACGCGCACGCGACCTCGACGCCGCTCGGTGATCGGGCCGAGACCGCGGCCATCAAGGGCGCCTTCGGTGCCCAGGCCTACAAGGTCGCGGTGAGTTCGACCAAGTCCATGACCGGTCACCTGCTGGGCGCGGCGGGTGTGCTCGAGGCGATCTTCAGCATTCTGGCGATCCGCGACAACGTCGCCCCGCCGACCATCAACTACCACACGCCGGATCCGGAGTGCGATCTGGACTTCGTTCCCAATACCGCCCGGCAAATGAAGATCGATGTGGCGCTCTCCAACTCCTTCGGGTTCGGCGGCACCAACGGTACGCTCATCTTCCGCCGCTTCAGCGGCTGAGCCGTGAATCCACGGGTGGCGCGACGGCTGGAGGTGTCGCCCGCGGTCCTGCGACAGCTGGCGGTGGTGCAGCCGCGACGCTACCCGGCGCTGCTGGAAAGTGCCGTGGCGGGCCCGTTGGGCAAGGTCACGATTCTCGCGGCGCAGCCACAGGCCGCCTTGTGGAGCACCGCCGATGGCCGGGTCCACGGCCAGGGCGTCACAGCGCACGGCGGCACCTTCCTCGATGCCCTGGAGAACTGGTGGCGGCGCTCCGCCGCAGCGAATCCCGGACAGGAGTCCGCACTGCAGCGCGCCCGTCGCAGCGGCGTGCCGTTCGCGCCGGGCTGGGTGGTGTTTCTCGGCTATGAGATCGCCGCGGACGTCGAACCGCATCTGACGCTGCCGCCCACGCCCCTGCCGTGGACGGCCTTCGCGCTGCGCACGCCCTGTGCGCTGGTGCATGTGCTGGCATCCGACAGCGTCTGGGCCATCGCCGAGCCCGGCGCCGAAGGGCTGCTGGAGGAGGTGATCGCCGATGCCCAGGGCGCCGCCCGGCACGCCCGGATGCCGGTCGACCCCGGCGGCGGCGCCTACGAAGTGACCGAAGAGGACCCCGCGCGCTATCTCGAGCGGGTGCTCAGAGCCAAGGAGTACATTCGCGCCGGTGACATCTACCAGGCCAATCTGTCGCGCCCCTGGCGCGTGCGGCCACGGGCCCCGGCGGGCACTTCGGCCCATGATCAGGCCCTGGACACCGCGCTGTTGTATGAGCGCCTGCGGGCGCGCAATCCGGCCCCCTTCGCGGCCCTGGTGCAATGGGACGGGGTGAGCGTGCTCAGTTCCTCGCCGGAGCGGCTGCTGCGGGTCAGTGGCCGGGAGGTCGATACCCGCCCGATCGCCGGAACCCGGCCGCGCACCTTGCGCCCCGGAGAAGATGCGCCGGAGGCGGCGGCGCTGGTGGCACACCCCAAGGAGCGCGCGGAACACATCATGCTCATCGACCTGGAGCGCAACGACCTGGGGCGCGTCTGTGAGGCCGGCACCGTGATCGTCAATGAGCTGATGGTGACCGAGACCTATGCGCACGTGCACCACATCGTCTCGAACGTGCAGGGGCGCCTGCGGGAGGGCGTAACACCGATCGGCGCGCTGCGCGCGGTATTCCCCGGAGGCACCATCACCGGCTGTCCGAAATTCCGCTGCATGCAGATCATCGCCGAGCTGGAAGGCGAGGGGCGTGGCGCCTTCTACGGCTCGCTCGGCTATCTCACCCCCGGGGGCGAGATGGATCTCAACATCCTGATCCGCACCATGACCCTGGCCGGGTCGCAGATCACCCTGCGCACCGGCGGCGGCATCGTCGCGGACTCGGATCCGCAGCGCGAACTCAACGAGACACGTGCCAAGGCCCGGGGCATGCTCGCCGTGTTCGACCACGTGGCATGAGTGCCCCGCTCACGGTGCGCGTGGATGGCGCGGTGACCGGGGTGCTCGATGCCCTGGATCGGGGACTGCACTACGGGGATGGCCTGTTTGAGACCATCGCCTGCCGCACCGGCGCGCCGCGCTTTCTCGACCTGCACCTCGAGCGCCTGACGCACGGGTGTGCGCGGCTCGCCATCCAGCTTCCGGACCTGGCGCGCCTTGCGGCGCAGATTCGCGAGCTGGCCGCGACCCGGCCGGCCTGCCTCATCAAGCTCATCGTGACCCGCGGCAGTGCCACCGCACGCGGCTATGGCGCGCACGGCGATGAGCGGTCGCGCACGCTGCTGCTGCAGTACGAATGGCCGCCGCAGGATCCGGCCTGCTGGGCGCAGGGTGTCAACGTGCGCACCGCCACCGGACGTCTGGGCGAGAACCCGGCCCTGGCGGGCATCAAGCACCTGAACCGGCTGGAGCAGGTGCTGATCCGCGGCGAATGGACCGATCCTGAAATTCTCGAGGCGCTGGTCTTCAGTAGCTCCGGATGGCTGGTCTCAGGCACGATGAGCAACGTGTTCCTGGTCGGGGAGGGCCGGATCATGACCCCTGCGATCACGGGCGCCGGCGTCCGCGGCGTGATGCGTCGCGTGGTGATGCGCGAAGCACAGCGCGCCGGACTTGCCGTCATCGAGACGACACTGGATGCGGCGGCGCTGGCCGCGGCCGAGGAGCTCTTTCTGACCAATGCGCGAATGGGTATCTGGCCGGTGCGCAGCCTGGATGGCGCCGCGCGGACCGTCGGTCCCGTGACGCGACAACTGCAGCAGTCGTTGCTGCCGCTGCTCGAGCGCCCGCATGCGTAAGGCCTGGTGGATTCCACTGCTGCTCCTGCTGCTGGCGGCGGCCGCGGCGGCGGGCGGTCGGGTGTGGCTGACGATGCAGTTCGAGTCGCCCGGGCCGGCAGCGCAGGCGCTGCGGGTCACCGTCAACCCGGGGCTGAGTGTGCGCGGGGTTCTGGGGCGGCTGCAGAGCGCGGGCGCGCTCAAGTGCGCCTGGTGCACGCAGCTGTATCTGCGCCTCACCGGGCGCACGCTGACGATCAAGGCGGGCGACTACGAAGTCGATGCGCATGCCAGTGCCCGTGATGTCATCGAGATGCTGGAGGCGGGCCGGGTGATCCTGGAGCAGCTGACGGTCGTGGAGGGCACACGCTTCAGCGACCTGCGACGCTCCCTCGTTGAGGACCCGCATGTGCGCGCGTTGCTGAAGGGTCGCACCGACGCGCAGGTGATGGCGGCCCTGGGCCATCCCGGCGAGCAGCCGGAAGGGCGCTTCTTCCCGGACACCTACCGGTTCGCCTCCGGAACCACCGATGTGGAAATTCTCAAGCTCGCCTACGACGGCATGAGCGATGCCCTGGCGCAGGCCTGGGACCAGCGCGCCGCCGATCTGCCCCTGAAGTCGCCGTACGAGGCCCTGATTCTCGCCTCCATGGTCGAAAAGGAAACCGGGCTGCCGGCCGAACGGCCACGCATTGCCGGAGTCTTCATCTCGCGGCTGCGCAAGGGCATGCGATTGCAGTCGGACCCGACGATCATCTACGGTCTGGGCGATGCGTACGACGGTCATGTGCATGAGCGCGACCTGACCACCGATACGCCCTACAACTCCTATACCCGCGATGGCCTGCCGCCGACACCGATCGCATTACCCGGGCGCGCGGCGCTGCTGGCGGTGGTGCGTCCGGAGGAGACCGGCGATCTGTACTTCGTGGCGACCGGTGATGCGCAGGGCGGGCACCACTTTTCGGCGACCCTCGCCGAGCACAATCTCGCGGTCCAGCACTATGTGCAGAAGCTGCGCGGCGCGGCGCACCCATGACCCGCGGGCGCTTCATCACGCTCGAGGGCATCGAGGGCGCGGGCAAGTCGACCGTCGCGCGCCACATCATGAGCTGGCTGGAGGCCCGGAACCTTCCGGCGGTGCTGACGCGCGAGCCCGGCGGCACGCCGCTGGCGGAGCGGGTGCGCGCGCTGGTCCTCACCCCCGATGGCGAGGCGCTGCCCGCCGAGGCCGAGATGCTGCTCATGTTCGCGGCGCGCAGCATTCATCTGGCCAACCTGATCCGTCCGGCACTCGCGCGCGGCGAGTGGGTGATCTGCGATCGCTTCACCGATGCCACGCGCGCCTATCAGGGCGGCGGGCGGGGGCTTGATCGGGGCGCTATCGAATCGCTGGCGCGCCTGGTGCACGCGGATCTGACGCCGGACCTGACGCTGCTCCTGGACCTGCCGGTGAGTGTGGGACTGGCGCGGGCGCAGGCGCGTCGCGGACCGACCGATCGTTTCGAGCAGGAGCGTGGGCCTTTCTTCGAGCGCGTGCGCACCGCCTACCTGGAGCTGGCGCGCGCGCAGCCCGAACGGTTCTGCGTGGTCGACGCCGCGCGTGAGCTGCCGCAGGTCGAGGCCGCCGTCGAGCGCGCGCTGGAAGCGCTGTGCTGAGCGGGTCCGTTGCCGAGGCCTCCTGGCTGGGGCCGGCGCGCGAGCAGCTGCTGGCGGCGCTGCGGCAGGAGCGTGTGCCGCACGCGCTCCTGATCCAGGATGCGCCCGGGGCGGGCGGGGACCACCTCGCCGTGTGGCTGGCGCAGCAGCTGCTGCACGCGGCGCCGGAGGGTCACCCCGATTTCACGCGCCTGGGACTGGTCGAGGAGTCCAAACAGATCCGCGTCGAACAGGCCCGCGAGCTTTCGGCGCACCTGGCCCTCGCCAGTCACCAGGGGGGCTACAAGGTCGCGCTGATCGATCCGGCCGATGCCCTCAACTGGAATGCGGCGAACGCCCTGCTCAAGACCCTCGAGGAGCCGCCCTCGCGCACGGTGCTGATCCTGGTCGCGCAGCAACCTTCGCGCCTGCCGGCCACGATTCGCAGTCGCTGCCAGCGAGTGCGGATCCGCGCCCCGGAGCGTGCCGCCGCCCTCGCGTGGCTGACCGCGACCGTCGGGGAGGGTCCGTGGGAGGCGGTGCTCGACGTCATCGGCAATGCGCCGCTGCTGGCCGCGGCGCTCGACCCGCGGGCCGTACTGCAGATCCGCGACGAGACCTTGGCCGGGATCACCGATCTGACCGCGCGGCGCGCCGATGCCGCGCAGCTGGCGGATGCCTGGAGCCGCACCGAACTGGCGCTGCGCCTGACCTGCTTTGAGAACTGGCTCACGGAACGTATCCGGCGCGCCCTGGGCGCCGGGACATATTCCACGGAATTGCGGGATGGTGCGCACCCGGGGCGCCCGGATCCGGGGTCAAATGTCCCTCGGCTCTTCGATCTGCTGGACCAGTTGCGTGCCCTGCGGGTGGCCTTGGCCACCCCGGTGAATCGCTCGCTGGTCCTGGAGAGCCTGTTACGCTCTCTTGTCGTCTAAGCTAAGTTAACCCAATGGGACCAAAACCCGGACTCCTCACGCTCACGATCAAGGACAAGAGTGCCTTGTACCTCGCGTACATGCCGTTCGTGCGCAACGGCGGCCTGTTCATCCCCACGAACAGCAATTACCGCCTGGGCGATGAGGTCTTCATGCTGCTGAACCTCATGGGTGAGGATGAGAAGCTGCCGGTGGCCGGGCGGGTGATCTGGGTGACCCCCAAGGGCGCCCAGGGCAAGCGGACCGCCGGCATCGGCGTGCAGTTCAGCGAACAGGATCGTGGCCAGACCCAGAAAAAGATCGAGACCTACCTGGCCGGAGCGCTCTCCGGCGACAAAGCCACCCACACGATGTAAAGCCGTATCACGGGCGTGGCGGACTCAAGGGCAATTCCAAGGACAGCCGCCGCCGCGATCAGCCTCGCACTGCTGCTGTTGGGTGCCTGCGCGACGCCGGAGCGGGCCCACGATGAGGTCCAACCCGCCCGCGCCGCCGTGAGCGCGGTCACCGTCACCTTCAGTGATCACCTGCAGGAGCTGGCGGCGGCTGATCCGCGCCTGACGACCGAGGCCGTGGCGAGCGCGATCGAGAGCGAATTGCAGGCGCACCAGCGCTATCGGCCGGGGGACACGAGCGTGCATCGAACGCTCAGCATCAGGGTCGAGGATTTCAGCAGTGAGCTGTCGAACAATGCCACGCTGTTCGGCTACACCTTTCGCCACCTGATGCTGGTTGGTACGGTGCAGGTGCTGGGGGATGCGGCGGCCGGCCCATCGCCCTTCGACCTCCACGCTCGGATCAGTCAGCGCAATCGGGATCCCGGCGCCAGCGCCGGTTCATTGGCGGGACTGTATAGGAGTTTCGCGGCGCAGACGCTGGCGGCGCTGCCCTAACGGGACTGGTGCAGTCCCACCGCGCCGGTGGTCAGGCCACCGCGCAGTACATAGGCATCGAAGCCGCGCTCGACCAGGATGTAAGCCGCCGCGGAGCTGCGCCGTCCGGTATCGCAGTACACCACGTAGGGTATCTTCGGATCGAGCGTCGAGAGTTTCAGGCGGATGAAGTAGAGCGGGATATTGAGCGAGCCCTCGATATTCATGTTCTGATGTTCGCTCGGCAGGCGCACATCCAGCCACTTGCCGCCCCGGGCGACGATGTCGCGGGCCTGGTCATAGTTGGCCCATTGCAGCAGCGGCTCGTTCATGAGCTCGCGGAAATCATCCTTGGCCAGACGCATGAGCACGCCGTCGGTCTGCATGGTGATGGTCGCGTTGCGCTTGGCCTCGGCGATCAGGGCTTCCTCCCCGAAGGTGTCGCCGACGCTCAGTTCGGCGAGCTTGATGCCATCGCGGTTCAGGGGCGTCTCGCGCGTGACCACGCACTGGCCCTTGACGATGACGTAGAAATAATCGCCCTCATCACCCTGCTTGATGACCACATCACCGGCCAGGTACGGCACGCGCTGCATGCGCATGAAGATCGCCTGGATGTTCGCCGGCGGGATGCGGTGGAAGGAGCGGGTCTGCAGCAGCGTCGTCATCCAGTCATCGCCGCTGGAGCCGCCGTTCAACTGGGCCTGCAGTTCCTCGACCTCGTAGGTGCCGGTCTGGTCCCAGGTGATCATCACATCGAGCAGCTCGCTGTCGATGGACAGATACGAGATCTCATCGACCGCGCGCGCGCTGACCGTGCGCGGCAGGTTCGGCGACAGGGGGTTGCGCGCATCGGGCGTGCCGCCCTTGATCATCGCCACCGTGCGCTCGGCCTCGCGCAGCTCGATCATGCCGCTCACCAGCCAGACCTTGCGTTTGTCGGTGTCGCCTTCCTTGAACAGGAAGCGCCCCGCGGACATCGTGCGGATGCTGACTTTCTTCGCCAGCGCCGCAATGTTCTCGCGCTTCAGGCCATCCAGTGGGGTAAAGGTCTTGAGAACCTGAACGCTGGCTTCACGTTCCTCGCTCATTTGTACGGCTTATTTATCGGTGAAAACATCTGTCCGGTCGAGCGATCGATGGTAGCACAGCATCAGCGCTGCTCTGGTACGCCGTTCACGCTTTGCGGGCCCTGTTCCAGGAGTTCCCAGCCCGGATCCGGACGGAAACGCTCACCGTGGCGCGTGGCGAGGTCGGTGAGTCGCCGCGCACACTCAGCAATCCCGCGCGCGCGGGCATAGGCAATCGGGCCGCCACGAAACGGGGCGAATCCGGTGCCGAAGATCACCGCCGCATCCAGCAGATCCGCATCGGTCACCACGCCCTCGCGCAGGCAGGCCACCGACTCGTTCACCAGTGCGAGCATCATCCGGTCGATCGCATCGGCCGGCGCCGCGGACTCCGCCGGGGGCTTGCGCGGGTGCCCGTCCTGCCACTCGTAGAAGCCCGAGCCGGTCTTGCGTCCGAGCTTGCGCGCGGCCACGAGCGCCTCGAGGCGCGGGTGCATCGGTGCCGGCTTGCCCAGTTCCTGCGCGATGATCGTGCCGACATCCTTGGCGACATCCAGGCCGACCACATCGGCAAGCTCGATGGGACCGACCGGCATGCCGAAATCGGTGGCCGCAGCGTCGATGGCCGGCAGCGGCACGCCCTCCTGCGCGAGATACATGGCCTCATGCAGGTAGGGCATCAGCACCCGGTTGACCACGAAGCCCGGCGCGCTGCGGCACACGATCGGCAGCTTGTCGAGGCGGCGGGTGAAGGCCACGGCCAGTGTCTGCGCCTGCTGCGAAGTACTCTCCCCGCAGACCACCTCCACCAGCGGCATCTGCGATACGGGATTGAAGAAATGCAGGCCGACGAGCCGCTCGGGCCTGGCGAGCTCTTGCGCCAGGGGTTCGAGTTTCAGGCTCGAGGTGTTGGTCGCCAGCAGCGCCGTGGCCTTCATCCGCGGTTCGAGCGACGCATACAGCGCGCGCTTGGCCTCGAGGTTTTCGAAAATGGCCTCGATGATGACATCGGCGCCGGCCACGCCATCGCCGGCCACATCGGCCCGCAGCCGCGCGCGGCCCGCGGCGATCTTATCCGGGTCACGCAGCCGCTTCTCGAACAGCTCCCCGGCACGCTTCAGTGCCGGCTCGATGTACTCGAGCGCACGATCCTGCAGCGTGACATTGAATCCGCGCACCGCGCACCAGGCTGCGATGTCGCCCCCCATGACACCGGCGCCGATGACGTGCACGGCGGTGACCTCGGCGGCGGCCTTGGTGCTCTGGGCCTTGAGTCGATCCTGCAGCAGGAACACGCGGATCAGATTGTGCGAGGTCGCGGTCTCGAACATGGCCGCAATCGAGCGCGCCTCCGCCTCGAAGGCATGCTCGCCATGTGCGCCATTGTGGGCCCACAGGTCGATCATGGCGTAGGGCGCCGGATAGTGCGCACGCGGGGCCTTCGCGGCGACCTGCTTCACCAGCGCCGGCTTGATGAACGGGCGCACCGGCGCGAGGCTCAGCAGCCGTTCCATGAAAGGCGGGCGATGCGGGGCGGGCGGCTGCAACACCAGCTTGCGCGCCGCCTCATCGAGCTCACTGGCGGCAACGAGGCGGTCGACCAGGCCGATACGCGCCGCCTTGTCGGCGCGCACCGGGCGCCCCGTGAGCATGAGCTGCATCGCCGGCCGCACCCCGAGCAGGCGCACCGTGCGCACGCTGCCGCCGAATCCCGGGTGAATACCCAGCTGGACCTCCGGCAGGCCGAGCTGCAGGCGCTCATCGCCGACCGCCACGCGGTAGCGGCAGGCCAGCGCCAGCTCGAGGCCCCCCCCGAGGGCGAAGCCGTGAATCGCCGCGACGGTCGGGCAGGGCAGCCGCTCGAGGCGCTCGAAGGTCACCTGACCCGAGCGCGTGAGCTGGTAGCCGGCGGCCGCGTTGGCGAGCGTCGTGAATTCGTTGATGTCCGCGCCGGCGATGAAGCCGGAGGGCTTGCCGGATTTGATGATCACCCCGCGCGGCGGGGAGCGGGCCAGTGACTGCAACAGCGCATCGAGCTCGCGCATCACCTGCTGCGAGAGCGTGTTGGCGGAGGTTCCGGGCTTATCGAGCGTCAACCAGGCGATACCCTGGCCATCTCGGTCCATTTTCCAGGCTGAATTGCTCATACTTCTTTGAGTTCTCTAGGCCGCACTTTCGTGGCGCAGTGCGCCGCTGTGAACTTTGAAATCGCAGATCAGCGGCCGATGATCGGAGAAGCGCACATCCGGCACCCGGAAGTCGGTGATCTCGATATCGGCGCTCACCAGAATGAAGTCCAGCTCCACCCGCGGCGTGCGCGCCGGGAAGGAGGGCAGCTCCTGGGTGTTGGCGCTGCGCAGCCCCGCGGCGCGCATGAACAGGTAGATCTCGTGATTGCCCCAGAAGGTGTTGAAGTCGCCGGCGACGATCACCGGCTTGCTGGATTTGATGATCAGATCGTGCAGTGACCGCAGCTGGTACTGACGATGGCGGTATTTCAGCGACAGGTGCACCAGAAACACGCACACCTGCTCCAGTTCCAGTTCGATGATCAGGCGCTTGATCCCGGTGTCGAAATAGTGGAACCGCTCGCCGGTCACATGCGGCGCCGACAGGAACGCGTTGGCCTGTTTGCGCACGATCGGCAGGAACTGGTTCAGCGACTGGGCGCCGTACTTGCACTCGTAGGTCGAGAAATGTCCCAGCTCATTGGCGATGTGTTCGGCCTGATTGACCATGCCGGAGCGAATCGACCCGGTATCGACTTCGATCAGGCCCACCACGTCGGGGCGCTCGGCGCGCAGGAACTCGGTAATGCCCGAGAGTACGCGGCGGTTGGTACGCAGGTACCCGGCGCCCGGCAGCGGCAGGTGAAAGGCGGGTCCGGTGCCCGTCGCGTAGCGAATGTTGTAGACGACCAGGCGCAACGGCTGCCGCTCTTAATGCCTTCCAGGGTGCAGAAGGCTCGGGATTGTACTCTCACGAGCGTGGCTTTTGCGGCCGGGGTGCCTGCTGTAGACTTCCGCCATGTCGCAAGCAAACCCCTTCCGGGTCTTCGTCACGCACGCCTGGGACAACAGCGTCGACTATCTGCGTGTGTTCGAATATCTGGAAAGTTCGAACAATTTCTTCTACAAGAATTGCAGCACGCCGGATCGCATGCCCGCGGGCGACAAAGAGGCGCTGCGCGAAAGCCTGCGCCAGCAGATCGCACCGGCCGAGGTCGTGATCGCACTGCCGAGTCTGGCCAGCACCAACGCTGATCTGCTGCAATTCCAGATGGTATTCGCGAAAGCCGCCAACAAGCCGGTCGTACTGATGAAGAACTTCGGCAGCGCGGCGCCGGTGGCCAAGGTCATCGCGGACCTGGCCGATGAAGTGGTCGACTGGGACGGGCGCGGCCTGGTCGATGCCATCAAGCGCCAGGCGCGGCACGAGGAAACCAATCGTTGGGAAACGATTGAGTTCAAACTCGACTAGGGCAGCGCTCAGGCCTCGAGCAGATACAGCGGTGCGAGCGGCGAGCCGCCCGGGGTGCGCACCGATTGCGGCGAGCGGGCCATCACCGACAGCATCTGCACCACCGTTTTGGCGATGTCCTCGGCTTCGTGACTGGACATCTTGCGCACCGAAGCGCGGATCGCATCTTCACCTTTCTCAGGTCGCTCGCGGGTGAGTGAGCAGCGCACGTTGTGAAACTCTTCGCGAATCTCGCGCGGCAGTTCCTCTTCGGCGACGCCGGACAAGTGATTACGATACGCGTCCGTCAAACGATCCTTGATCGAACCTGATCGGGCCAAGGAAAGGGTGGCCCCCTGAAACTTCTCCCACGTCGTGCTCATTGCGACCTCTTATTGTGGTGGGCGGCGCCTGGCGTGCCATCCGTGTCTAACAGCGACGCTGGCGTATTGGTGTTGTTCTACAGATAAACCCTGCATCATTCGGCTTTCATTGCCAAATATACGCCGCGCATTGCGAAAAACAATGTTTGATCAGCATTTGCATCCGATCAGCAATTTATTAAAGGTAATACCTTAATGTTCTGGTGCAACTGCATGATTATCAACATGAGCTTCATATCAGGGGCGCCCTGAGAGGGGCGCGCCAAGCCTGGTCTTGGGCGCCAAGGGGGTGTGGTGCGCAGCGTCGCCCCCTGCACTGGCGTATTATCGGTATCTGGATTTATAGGGGCTTGAGTCGCCGTGGATTTATTCTCTCCCAAACATCTGCTGATCGTGCTGCTGGTCGTGCTGGTCGTTTTCGGCACCAAGAAACTGCGCACCATCGGCTCTGATCTCGGTCAGGCGGTCCGCGGCTTCAAGGATTCCATGAAGGAGGGCGAGCGCGACGCGGAGACCCCGCCCTCGCAGATCGAACCGCCCAGGATCGCCGGCCAGGACCGGCCCGCCGCGCCGGCCGAGAAGGTCAAAGACACCGAGAAGACCTCGGTCTGAGCCCGCTCGAGCGCGGTCCCTCGACGGCGCTCATCGCCGTCATCGCGGTCGCTACCGCGGCCATTGCCGCCAATCTCTACTATGCCCAGCCGCTGATCGCGGCGATCGCGCCCGATTTGGGCATCGCCCCGGCGCTGGCCGGCAGCGTGACCAGTGCCACCCAGATCGGGTATGGGACGGGTCTTTTCCTGCTGGTCTCCCTGGCCGATCTGGTCGAGCACCGCCGCCTGGTGCTGACGCAGCTGTTGTGCACGGCGGCGGCGCTGTTTGCGGTCTCGGTGGCGCGCAGCGCGA
>Ga0210385_10000666_pt1 | contig 23007 bp, 15 predicted proteins | sample IncBWH26OmetaG_FD_160107 | JGI IMG/M metagenome (GOLD analysis project Ga0210385, IMG submission 160107) | Forest soil microbial communities from Barre Woods Harvard Forest LTER site, Petersham, Massachusetts, United States - Inc-BW-H-26-O ...
AGCGAAGGCGGGCTGTGCTAGCCGCCGCGAGCTACGGCTTGGCAAGCCAGCCAACCAAATTCAATAAGTCGCGCGTCTCGCGCAGCGAAGCGAAGGCGGGCTGTGCTAGCCGCCGCGAGCTACGGCTCGGCAAGCCAGCCAACCAAATTCAATAAGTCGCCCGCCCGCCCGAAATATCGAACACGGCGCCGGTCGAGAACGAGCAATCCTCCGACGAAAGCCAGGCGATCATGGCCGCGAGCTCTTCGACGTCGACGAAGCGGTTCATCGGGATTTTCGACAGCATGTAGTCGATATGTTGTTGCGTCATCTGGCCGAACATTTCGGTCTTGGCCGCCGCCGGCGTGATGGCGTTCACCAGGACGCCCGTCGTCGCCAATTCCTTGGCCAGCGATTTGGTCAATCCGATCAGGCCGGCCTTCGATGCCGAATAATGCGAGGCGTTCGGATTGCCTTCCTTGCCGGCGATCGAAGCGATGTTGACGATGCGTCCGTAGCCCGCGGCCGTCATATGCGGCACGACCGCGCGGCAGACGAGGTAGGGCGCGACAAGGTTGACCTCGATGACACGCCGCCAGACGTCGGGCTTGAGCTGCCACAGCGGCGCATTGCCGCCGGTGATGCCGGCATTGTTGACCAGAATATCGATCTTGCCGGCGTCGCGGATGAGTGCGTCGACGACTTTGCCGATCTCCGCCTCGGCGGTGAGATCGAGGATCGCGGTGTAGACGCGCCCGCTCTTCGCCAGTGACGCCGCGGCCTTGCCCAGCGCCACCGCGTCGATGTCCCACAGCGCAACCGCGGCGCCCGAGGCGAGCATCTTTTGCGCGGCGGCAAAGCCAATGCCCCTGGCGCCGCCGGTGACGATCGCGGTGCGGCCTTTGAGATCGATTGCGTTCATGGGCAATGACCGTCGCGGCGTTTGCTGTTGTTAGAACTTCACCCTGTCGGCGCCCTTGAGCCCGAGCATCTGCCGCGCCTCCGCGGGCGTCGCGATCTCGTGGCCGAGGTCCTCGACGATGCGGCGGATCTTGGTCACCTGCTCGGCGTTGCTCGAGGCAAGCTTTCCAGGCCCGATATAGAGCGAGTCTTCCAGGCCGACGCGCACATTGCCGCCAATCATGGAAGCCGCAGTGCAGAAATTCATCTGATGGCGGCCGCCGGCCAGCACCGACCACAGATAGTCCTTGCCGAACAGCCGGTCTGCCGTGCGCTTCATGAAGAACAGATTGTCGAGATCGGCGCCGATGCCGCCGAGGATGCCGAAGATCAGCTGCACGAAGACCGGCGGCTTGAACAAGCCTTTGTCGATCAGGTGCGCCAGGTTGTAAAGGTGGCCGGTGTCGTAGCATTCATGCTCGAATTTCACGCCGTGGCCTTCGCCGAGCGTCTTGTAGACCTTCTCGATGTCGCGGAACGTATTGGGAAAGATGTAGGCGTCGGAATTGGTGAGATAGCTTTCCTCCCAATCGTACTTCCAGGCCTTGTAGCGCTTCGCCATGGGATAGAGCGCGAAGTTCATCGAGCCCATGTTCATCGAGCACATTTCCGGCGACAGCGTATTGGCTGCCGAGATGCGCTGCTCCACCGTCATGGTCACGGCGCCGCCGGTGGTGATGTTCACCACGGCGTCGGTGGCCTGCTTGATGCGCGGCAGAAACTGCATGAACACCGACGCGTCGGGTGACGGCCGGCCGTCCTTCGGATCGCGGGCGTGCAGGTGCAGGATGGCGGCGCCGGCCGCGGCCGCATCGATCGCCTGGGTGGCGATCTGGTCCGGCGTGATCGGCAGCGCGTCCGACATGGTCGGCGTGTGGATCGAGCCGGTGATCGCGCAACTGATGACGATTTTCGCCATTGCTGTTTTCCTCCCCTGCCGCGTCGCGGCGCCTTTGCCAGGTGCCGCGCGAAGGTCTTATATCGGCGTCGCCGCCTCGGCAATGCCGAGCTTCGCGACGATATCATCGACAATCTCGCGCGGATGCGGCTCGATCGAGGCCACGATCGGGCGCTCGTCCGCGGCCGGCTCTTCCAGCGCGGCGAACTGGCTCTCGAGCAGCGACGCCGGCATGAAATGATCGTCGCGGGCGGCGATGCGCCGCGCGATCAATTCGCGGTCGCCCTTGAGGAAGACGAGCCTCACGTCGCGCCGCTCGCCGACCAGAATGTCGCGATAGGCGCGTTTGAGCGCCGAACAGGCGACGACGCCGTGATTGCCGGCTTTGCGGGTATTGTCGATCCAGGCGGCGATGGCGCGCAGCCAGGGCCAGCGATCCTGGTCGGTCAGCGGCTCGCCGTGATGCATCTTCTCGACGTTCGATTCCGGATGAAACCAGTCGCCGTCCTCGTAGGTCCAATGCAGCCGATGGGCCAGCATCGATGCAACCGTGCTTTTGCCAGAGCCCGAAACCCCCATCACCACGAGGACGGAAGGAATGTCCGTTGGCGCCTTCACGATGCGGTCTCCGGCGCGGCGGCGCGGTCGATGAGCCAAACCAGTTCACCGTCGGAATAGACGTGGCTGCCCGGCAGATCTTCGCCCGAGAAAACGCGGCGCAGAATGTCGCGCTTGCCGGGGCCGTCGACCAGGAACAGCATTTCGCGCGTCGAAGCGAGCGCCGGGAACGTAAGCGTGACGCGCGGCACGAACGGCTCCATGCCGGCCTTGGTCACGGCGAGCACCCAGCGGTTCTTTTCGTCGAGCGCGCGCGAGCCCGGAAACAGCGAAGCGATGTGACCGTCGGGGCCAAGGCCCATGAGGACCAGATCGAACAGCGGCCGTGCCGGATCGAGCCGTTCCGCGCCATAAAAACTCTTGAGCTCGTCTTCATAAATATTCGCCGCGCCTTCGGGATAGTTGGCGTCGGTCGGAATCGAATGAACGTTGCCGCGCGGCGCGCCGACGCGATCGAGAAACAGCCGTCGCGCCATGCCCATATTGCTCAACGGGTCGCCTTGCGGCACGAAGCGGTCGTCGCCCATGAACCAGTGCACGCGATCCCACGGCACCTTGCCGCGCCACGGCTCCTCGGCCAGTAAGCGATAAAACCCTTCCGGGGTCGAACCGCCGGTGAGGCAGACCGCGCTGCGGCCGTCCTGTGCGACTCTGTTCACCAAACGTCGTGCCGCCGTTTCGGCGAGAGCGGCCGCATCCGCGACCACGACGATTTCACGGTCTTTGTCGGAGTTCATGCCGCAGCCCTCACGCAATCGCGCGCCAGCGGCGGCCGTCCTGGGCCAGGAGCTGCTCGGCCTCGGCCGGGCCTTCGCTGCCGGCGCGGTACGTCGCCAAGCCCTGCCCGCCCGCGTCGCGCCAGGCATCCATGAACGGCTGCACCACATGCCAGCCGGCCTCGATGCCGTCGGCGCGCGGATAGAGAATGGCATCGCCGATCATGCAGTCATAGATCAACGTCTCGTAGCCGGTCGACGGCGCGACGTCGAAATAATCCTCGTATTTGAACGTCATGCCGACACCGCCGATCGCGATCGACGGCCCCGGCACCTTGGCGTTGAATTCAAGGCCGATGCATTCGTTGGGCTGGATACCGAGCACCAAAAAGTTCTGCGCCAGGTTCTCGATCGGTGTGTCGCGGAACATCGCCACCGGCGCCTGCTTGAACTTGATCGCCACCTCGGTGCGTTTGGCGCTCAACGCTTTCCCGGTGCGCAGATAGAATGGCACGCCGGCCCAGCGCCAGTTGTCGATTATCAGCTTGAGCGCCACATAGGTTTCAGTGGTGCTGTCGGGCCGCACGTCCTTGGTGTCGCGATAGGCCTCGACGGCGCGATTGTCGATGGTGCCCTCGGCATATTGTGCGCGCACCGAATTGCGCAACGCCTCGTCGCGGGTTTGCAGCTGCACCGCATCGAGCAGTTCCGCCTTGCCGGCGCGCACCGAATCGGCGGCAAACCGCGCCGGCGGCTCCATGGCGACGAGCGAGAGCAGCTGGAACAGATGGTTCGGCACCATGTCGCGTAGCGCGCCCATCGAGTCGTAATAATTACCGCGCCGGCCGACGGTCAGCGCCTCGGCGACCGTGATCTGCACATGGTCGATATGGTCGCGGTTCCAGATCGGCTCGAACAGGCCGTTAGCGAAGCGCAGCACCAAAATGTTCTGCACCGTCTCCTTGCCGAGATAATGATCGATGCGGAAGATCTGATCTTCCTTGAGAATGCCGAGCAGTTTTTGATTGAGCGCGCGCGCCGAAGCGAGATCGGTGCCGAACGGTTTTTCGACGATGATGCGCCGCCAAGCGCCGTTATCTTGACGCGGCAGCCCCGACTCGCCGAGATGACCGCCGATCGGTGCGAAACCCGCCGGCGGCGTCGCCAGATAGAACAGGCGGTTGCCGTTGGTCTTGCGTTCGCCCTCGATGCGGGTGAGTTCGCGGCCGATCTTGTCGTAAGTGCTCGGATCGTCGGGATCGCCCTGCACATAAGCGACGCAGGCGAGAAGCTTCTTCACGGCGGCGGCGTCGATCTTGCGGGTGGCGAATCGCGGCAGGCTTTTCTCGAGGTCGGCGCGGAACGCTTCGTTCGACGATTCGCTGCGCGCGACGCCGATCAGGGCGAAGGCTTCCGGCAACAAGCCTGAGACTTCGAGATTATACAGCGCCGGAACCAGCAGCCGATGCGTGAGGTCGCCCGACGCGCCGAAAATCACCAGGCAGCACGGATCGGCCGGCCGCGCCGTCGTCGCCTTTGCCGTCATGATTGGTTGGCTTTCGGCTCGACGTGATCGCCAAAGCCTTTGCGCATGGCGGAGAGAATTTTTTCGGCGAAGGTGTGACTCTGGCGCGATCGGAAGCGGGTATAGAGCGCCGCGGAGAGCACATCGGCCGGCACCGCCTCCTCGATCGCCGCCATGATGGTCCAGCGGCCCTCGCCGGAGTCCTCGACCACACCCTCGAAGCCGTCGAGCTTGTCATCGGCGGTGAGCGCACTTGCCGTGAGATCGAGCAGCCAGGAGCTGATCACGCTGCCGCGCCGCCAGACCTCGGCGATGTCGACAAGATCGAGATCGAAGCGGGTGTCCTCGGGAAGTGTTTTGTTGTTGGCATTCTTCAAGATGTCGAAACCTTCGGCATAGGCCTGCATCAGGCCGTATTCGATGCCGTTGTGCACCATCTTGACGAAATGACCGGCGCCGTTCGGGCCGGCGTGGATATAGCCCTGCTCGGCGCGCGGATCGCGGCCGTCGCGTTTTGGCGTGCGCGGCACATTGCCGAGGCCGGGCGCCAGCGCGGCGAAAATCGGATCGAGCCTGTCGACGATCGCCTTGTCGCCCCCGATCATCATGCAATAGCCGCGATCGAGGCCCCACACGCCGCCGCTGGTGCCGACGTCGACGTGATGGATGTTGCGCTCCTTGAGCATTTTGGCGCGGCGGATATCGTCGCGCCAGAACGTGTTGCCACCGTCGAGCACGATGTCGCCGGCGGCGAGCAGCTTGGCAAGCTCACCGATCACGTCCTCGGTGATCTTGCCGGCCGGCAACATGACCCATATCGCACGCGGCGGACGCAGTTGCTGCACCAGCTTGTCGAGACCATTGGCGCCTTTGGCGCCGTCGCGGCTGAGCGTCGCGACTGCTTTGGCATCATGATCATAAACGACCACCTCGTGACCGTTTTTGATCAGGCGCCGGGAAATATTGCCGCCCATGCGGCCGAGACCGATCACACCAATCTGCATAATCAACTCCGTTCACGTCAATGCGCGCTGTGCCGCGGCCACAAGTTCGGCCAGGCCGGCTGGCAAATCGCCTTTGATGTGGGCCCGGAGCGCGCGCCGGCCGCGCTCGAGCAGCACACCGAAATCGCCGCGGGCCTGCGCCGCTTTCACCACGCCGAAGCTCGAGCGATGCGCCGGGATCGGCAAATCCTCGGCGTCGTCCGCGGTAATCTGCAAAAACACGCCGCTGTCCGGCCCGCCTTTGTAAGCCTGCCCGGTCGAATGCAGGAATCGCGGGCCGAATTCGAGGCAGGTCGCGACATGGCGCCGGTCGCGCACCGCGAGCCGCAATTTTTGCAGTGGCGCGGTGTTGGCCTCGTCGCGCGCGATATAGGCCAACAGCGCCGCGTAATCACCCGCGCCGATGCGGCCGAGGTGGGCCGTGAGCCAGCCATCGAGAGTTGAACCGGCGCCGGCGGCGGTTAATGCCTTGGCGTTGGCGTCGTCGGTGTAGAGATCGATGGATTTGCCGGAAAACACCGGCGTCTCGGCTGGCAGCGCACCGGTCTTCTCGAACGCAGCCGTCAGCTCGCGGGTCTTGATCTTGCTCGCTTCGACGTCGGGCTGATCGAACGGATTGATTCCGATGACCGCGCCGGCGACAGCGGTCGCGATCTCGAAGCGGAAAAATTCCTGGCCGATGTGTTCGACCGATTCGAGCACAATGCGAACCACCGGATGGCCGGCCGCTTGCAGCTTCGCAAGTTTGGCCTCGTGTGCGGAATCGGCTTCGCCATCGAGCGTGAGATCGATGAAGAAACGGTCGTCGCCGTATACATTCGGCGGCCCGAGCGGCTCGCCGTCGATCGGGACGAGACCCTTGCCGTTCTTGCCGGTGGACTCGGCGAACAGCTGCTCGGCCCAGGCGCCGAAATCGGCCACGCGCGGCGACGCCAGGATCGTGACCTTGTCGCGGCCCGCCCGCGCGGCGGCGCCGAGCGCGAGGCCGAGCGCGACGCCGGGATTTTGCGACGGCGGCACGTCGGGGCCGCACGAATGCATCATCAGGCGCGCTGACTTTTCCAGCGCCGCGACGTCGATGCCGGCGATAGCGGCCGGCACCAGGCCGAACGGAGACAGCACGGAGTACCGGCCGCCGATGCTGGGCTCGCCGAAAAATGTCTTGCGGAAGTTTTGCGCCTTCGCCGTCTGCTCCAGCGCCGAGCCCGGATCGGTGATGGCGACAAAATGCCGGCCGGCTTTGTCTGCGCCGGCCGCGTCCGCCACGCGTTTGAAGAAATAATCCTTGAAAATATTCGGCTCGGTCGTGGAGCCCGACTTGCTCGAAAAGATGAACAGCGTCTTGCCGAGATCGAGCGTGCCCTCGATCGCCTTGATCTGCGCCGGCACGGTGGAGTCGAGAATGCGCAGGCGCGGAAACCCGGCCTTGTGACCGAACACCGTCGCAAAAACTTCCGGGCCGAGGCTCGAGCCGCCCATGCCGAGAAGGAGCGCGTCGACAAAACCGTCGCGCCTGATCTCCTCGGCAAAAGCCTGGTAGCTCTTGATCTGATCGGCCGCGACGGCATCGAGCCAGCCGAGCCAGCGATCCTCATCGCTGCCGGTCCACAGCGATTTATCGCGCTGCCACAGTTTTCGGACATTGCCGTGGCTGCGCCATTCCTCCGCCGCCACATCGACCTTCTTCGTCAACGCGTCGCCCAGCGCCAGCATTTGCGTATCGACTTTGCCGTCGAGGATTTTGCCGCGTTTTTCCGCCACGGCGGCAAACAGCTTGTCGGCGGCGTCGGCGAACAGCCGCACGCCGTCTTCGACCAGCTTGTCGGTGACGGCGTCGAGCGAAATCCCGGCGCGGCCGAGATCGCCGAGCACGCGCTGCGCATCGGCGACATTCGCTTCGATCGTGTCGGCAAGCTTGCCGTGATCGCGAAACGCATCCATGGTCGCGATCGGCATGGTGTTGACGGTGTCGGGCCCGATCAGCTCGTCGACATAGAGCACGTCGCTGTAGGCTTTGTTCTTGGTGCCGGTGGAGGCCCACAGCAGCCGTTGCGTTTTCGCGCCCTTCGCGGCGAGCGCCTGCCAACGCGCGCCACTGAACAGCCGCTTGTAGCGCTGATACGCGAGCTTGGCATTGGCGACGGCGATCTTGCCCTTGAGCGCGCCGAGGCGTGCCTTCTCGTCGGGATCGTTGGCCTGCGCGATCTTGTCGTCGAGCAGCTTGTCGACCGCAGTATCGATGCGGCTGACAAAGAAACTCGCCACGCTGGCAATCTGCGAAATATCGCCGCCCTTGGCGGCCAGCACCTCAAGGCCGGACAGATAGGCTTCCACAACCTGCTCGTAGACAGCTTGCGCAAACAACAGCGTAATATTGACGTTGATGCCGTCGGCAATCAGATCATGGACCGCCGGCAGGCCTTCCGGCGTGCCCGGCACCTTGATCATCACATTCTTGCGACCGACCTCGCGCCATAGCCGCTTGGCTTCTTCGATCGTGCCTTGGGTGTCCTTGGCGAGATACGGCGAGACTTCGATGCTGACATAGCCGTCGGCGCCATGGGTGGCGTCGTAGGTCGGGCGCAGCACGTCGGTGGCCTGCTGGATGTCCTCGACCGCGAGATGCTCGAAAATGTCGCCGATCGATCGGTCCTGCGCCGCCAGCATGCGGGCGATGGCCGCGTCGTATTCATCAGAATGGCCGATGGCCTGCTCGAAGATGGACGGGTTCGACGTGACCCCGCGCAGACCGTCGTCGTCGGCGAGCTTCTTTAAGCCGCCCTTGGCGATAAAACCGCGGGACAGGAAATCGAGCCAGACGGCCTGGCCGTGATCGGCAAGCGACTTTAACGGATTCATTGTCGCGAATTCCTTGGTGGCGAATGTTTTGCAATCTGCGATTCGGCGGCCTGCACCACTTTATCCGCCACAAAGCCGAATTTCTGCAGCACATCCTTGATCGGCGCCGAGGCGCCGAAGCTGTGCATGCCGATGATGGCGCCGCGACAGCCGGCATAGCGATCCCAGCCGATCACAGAACCCATCTCTACCGCAACGCGCGCTTCGACGTGAGGCGGCAGCACCGCGTTACGATAATGCTCGTCCTGGCGCTCGAACAGCTCCCAGCTCGGCATGCTGACGACCCGGGCGGCAATGCCTTTTTGCGCGAGGTGCTCGCGGGCCGCGATGCAGAGCTGCACCTCGCTGCCGCTTGCGATCAGGATCACTTGCGGCGCGCCGTTTTCGGCGTCGGCCATCACATAGGCGCCGCGCGCCAGACCCGAAGCCGGCGCATAGCGGGTACGGTCGAACACCGGCAACTTCTGGCGGGTCAGCGCCAGACAGACCGGCTCGTCGGTCAAACCGAAAATCACCCGATAAGCCTCGCGCACTTCATTGGCGTCGGCGGGACGCAGCACGATCAGGTTCGGAATGGCGCGCAACGCCACGAGCTGCTCGATCGGCTGATGGGTCGGACCGTCCTCGCCGAGGCCGATGGAGTCGTGGGTGAAGACGTGAAAGACCGGCAGCTTCATCAGCGCCGCGAGCCGGATCGGCGGCCGCATATAGTCGCTGAAGGTGAGAAACGTCGCACCGAAGGCGCGCAGTTTTGACAGCACGAGGCCGTTCACCACGGCGCCCATGGCATGCTCGCGGATGCCGAAATGCATATCGCGGCCGCCCGGCTCATCGGGCTCGAGCTGGCCCGCGCCGTCGAAGGTAAAATTGGTCTTGGTCGAGGGCGCGAGGTCGCCGGCGCCGCCGATCAACCACGGCACATGCTCGGCAATGGCATTGAGCACTTTGCCGGACGCGTCCCGCGTGGCGATGCCTTTGTCGTCGGCAGGGAATGCCGGCAAGACCGCATCCCAATGCTCCGGCAAGGCGCCCGACAACAGCTGCTCGATCTCGCGCGCGGCTTGCGGAAATTCCCGCCGGTAACCGGCGAACAGCTCTTCCCAATCGTCGCGCAACGCGCGGCCACGGCGGCCGATGTTTTCGCGGAATTGGTTGTAAACGCCGTCCGGCACCAAAAATTGCGCGTCTTCCGGCCAGCCGTAAAAACGCTTGGTGAGACGGACTTCCTCCTCACCGAGCGGATCGCTGTGCGCCGCCGCCGTATTCTGCTTGTGCGGCGCGCCGTAGCCGATGATGCTGTCGACGATGATCAGCGTCGGCCGGTCCTTGATGCGGCGGAATATTTTCAGCGCCTCCGCGAACGCCGCGGTGTCGTTGGCGTCGCGCACGCGCAAGACATTCCAGCGATAGCCCTTGAACCTCGTCTCGACGTCCTCGCTGAAGGCAAGCTTGGTATGGCCTTCGATGGTCACCGTGTTGTTGTCGTAGATCCAGCACAGATTGCCGAGCCCGAGATGGCCGGCCAGTGATGCGGCTTCGCTCGCCACACCCTCCATCAAATCGCCGTCGCTGCAAATCGTGTAGACGTCGTAGTCGAACAGCGTGAAGCCCGGCTTGTTGTAATGCGCGCCGAGGAAGCGCGACGCGATCGCCATGCCGACGCTGTTACCGCAGCCCTGGCCGAGCGGGCCGGTGGTGGCCTCGACGCCGGTGGTATGACCGTATTCCGGATGGCCGGGGGTGACGCTGTCGAGCTGGCGGAAATTCTTGATGTCGTCGAGGCTCACCGCCGGACGGTCGGTGACGCTTTGGCCGTCGACGCGGCGCACCTCGGCCAAGTGCAGCAGCGCATAGAGCAGCATACAGGCGTGGCCGGCCGACAGCACGAAGCGGTCGCGGTTGGCCCAGAGCGGATCGGCCGGGTCGTAACGCAATACCTCCTGCCACAGCGTATAGGCGACCGGGGCGATGCCCATCGGCGCGCCGGCATGGCCAGACTGCGCCTTCTGCACGGCGTCGATGGCCAGCGTGCGGATGGTATTGACGCACAGCCGGTCGATATCCTCATGGGAATCGGCCGCGGAACGGGTGCGCGGCTGCGTGGATGCAGTTTGAGTGGGCATGATTGAGCGCTCACCGGCCAACGGATTAAAAATCGCCCGGGGAGGGAACGATTGAAGCCCCAAGCCGTTCCACGCAATCGCGCTCCAAGCCGCAATCGGAGCCGCGACTTATTGCGCTTTGGCCTTCCGGATCGCCGTCCATACCGCATAGGGCGTCGCCGGCATGGTGATGTCGCGGACGCCAAGCTCGCCCAGGGCATCGAGAATGGCGCTGACCATGACGGCGGGCGCCGCCGTGGTACCGCCCTCGCCGCCGGCCTTGATGCCGAGCGGATTGGTCGGCGACAGCACTTCGGCGATCTCGGTCTTGAACGGCGGCAAAATGTCGGCGCGCGGCATGCCGTAATCCATCAGCGAGCCGGTGAGCGGCTGGCCGGAATCGGGATCGAGATAGATCTGCTCCCACATCGCCTGGCCGACGCCTTGGGCGATGGCGCCATGGGTCTGGCCGTGCACGATCAGCGGATTGATGCAACGGCCGACGTCGTCGATCGAGGCATAGCGGGTGATCGCGACGGCGCCGGTATCGGGATCGACCTCGACCTCGCAAATGGCGGTGCCGTTGGGAAACACCGGCTCGTGCATCTCGTTGTCGGTGACCACCGCGATGCCGTCCTTGAGCGCGTCGGGCAACTTATGCCGCGCCGCCTCGGCGGCAAGCTCGAGAAAGTCGAAGGTCAGGTTGGTATCGCGCGAGACAAAGCGGCCGTCGCTGAACGAGACGCTGTCGGTTGCCGCGCCCATGACGATGGCCGCGATCGCCTTGCCCTTGGCGATGAGATCGACCGCGGCCTTGGAAAACACCGTCGCGGCGTGGCGCATGGAACGGCCGGAATGGGAGCCGCCGCCGACTTTCACCACGTCGGTATCGCCGAGGATGATGCGCACGCTCTCGGCTGGCACGTGCAGCAGGTCCGAAACGACTTGCGCGAAACTTGTCTCATGCCCCTGCCCCGCCGGCTGCGTGCCGATGACCACATCGACCCGCCCTTCCGGCTGCACCTTGATGCGCGCCTGTTCGCGCGGCGCGCCGATTGAGGATTCCACATAGTTGGCAAGGCCGCGGCCCAACAATTTGCCGCGGCGCTTGGCTTCGCGTCGGCGCGCCGCAAAACCTTTCCAGTCGGCGATCTCCATCGCCCAGTCCATATTCTCTGCGTAGTGGCCGCTGTCGTAGAGCATGCCGACTGAATTGCGATATGGCATGGCTTTGGGCGGAACGAGATTCTTGCGGCGCAGCGCAATGCGATCAACGCCAAGCTGCGCCGCGGCGGTGTCGACCAGCCGCTCGATGGCGAAGGTGACCTCCGGCCGGCCGGAGCTGCGATAGGCATTGGTCGGCATGGTGTTGGTGAACACGGCGATCGCACGCAGCGTCGTCGCCGGAATCGCGTAGGAGCCGGGAATGAGGCCCGAGCCCTTGCTCAGCGGCGACAGCGACACGCAGCGCGCGCCGACGTTGCTGATATTGGTGGCGCGCATGGCGATGAAGCGATGTTTCTCGTCGAGCGCCAGCTCGACCTTGGTCACCAGATCGCGGCCCTGATAATCGCTGAGAAAGGCTTCCGAGCGCGTCGCGGTGAATTTCACCGGCCGGCCGATTTTTCGCGACGCCCACAGCACCAGGCCGAACTCGACAAACGTGCGGTTGCGGGTGCCGAAATTGCCGCCGACGTCGTGGGACAGCACGCGCAAGTTTTCCGGCGCGATGCCGAGCACCTGCACCAGCTCGCTCTTCTGCCGCACCGCGCCGCCGGAGCCGGCATAGAGCGTATAGCGGCCGGTCGCTGAGTCGTAGTGGCCGAGCGCCGCGCGCGGCTCGAGCGGCACGCCGGTGACTCTGCCGATATGAAAATTCTTCGCCACTACGTGCGCGGCGCGAGTGAACGCCTGATCGGTCGCCTCAACATTGCCGAACACGGTTTCCACCGTGACGTTGTTCGGCACCTCGTCCCAGAGCGCCGGCGCGCCGGGCCGCATCGCATCCTCGGAATGCAGGACGAACGGCAATTCCTCGTAAGTCACCTCGACTGCCTCGGCGGCATCCAAGGCTTCCGCCTTGGTTTCCGCCACCACCATCGCCACGGCTTCGCCGACATGGCGCGCCTTGTCGGCCGGCAGCAGCACATTGGGCCCGATGAACACGGCACTGCCGCCAGGCCCAGTGAGCTTCATATCGAATTTGGTTTTCGGCACCGGATCGTGCGGGATCGGCCCGAGCTTGTCGGCTGAGCAATCGGCGCCGGTGAACACGCCGAGCACGCCCGGCATTTTTTCCGCCGCCGTCGCATCGATCGCGACAATGCGCGCATGCGGATGCGGCGAGCGCACCATCACCGCATAGGCTTGGCCGTCGAGATTGAAATCGTCGGTGAAGCGGCCCTTGCCGGTGATCAGCCGCGCATCTTCCTTGCGCGGCAGCGGCTTGCCGATGAAGCGGTAGCCGGTTTCGTCCGGTCTGGTCTTGTCGTCCATGTATCTCGCCGCCATAGGGACTTGAGGCGGCCAGTCCTACACCGCGGCGGGGCGTTGTTGTAGCCCGCCTATCCGGTCTCCGCCCCGCGCGCATAGGCCTGGTCGATCAAGCGCACCGCCCGGGCACAATCGTGCACGCCGATCGGCGGCGGCGCGCCGCGCTGCCAATGGTCGAGCGCGTCGCGCACGGCGGTGAAATAGGGCGCGGTGAGGTCGGTGCCGGGAAACATCTCGTCGCCCGCCGCGGTGGCGAGCTTCAGGATGCCGTCCTTCATGGTGAGGATGCCGTCGCGGCCAGCGAGCTTCCACTCGCCGTCGGTGCCGTCGCGGGGAAACCCGTTGCCGACCTCGACGGTGCCGAGAACGCCGCTCGCCGAGCGCAGCATCACCGACGCATAGTCCTCGACCGCGCATTCGTGCGCGCGCCGGCTGAGTTGGGCGCCGGTCACCTGCGCCTCCTCGCCGGTCAAGTGCAGGAACATGTCAAACCCGTGCGGCCCCAGGTTGCGCACGCAACCGCCGCCGGCCTCGGCCGGATCGAGCATCCAGGCGCAATCCCACGCCGGATAGCGCGCCGGCCCCGGCCGGTTGATGCGGACATAGATGTGCGACAGCGGCCCGAAACGGCCGGCGTCGATCAGCGCGCGGGCGCGCTTGGCGAAAGGCGCGTAGCGTTGCGCCAGCGGCACGGCGACGAACGCATTAAGCCGCGCCGCCTTGGCGGCCACCGCATCGACCTCGGCGGCGCTGATCCCCATCGGCTTCTCCATCAGGAACGGATAGCCGGCATCGAGCAGGTCGTGGGCGATGGCCGCCATCTGCCGGTGCCGCCCCAGCGCCAGAACGAAGTCGGGGCGGGTTGCCGCCAGCATTTTGCCGTAGTCCGCAAAAGTCGGCGGGTTTCCCACCTCGGCCGCCCGTTTCGCGAGGATTCCGGCGTCGGAATCCTGGATGGCGACCAGTTCGACGTCCGGCATGGCCAGCAGGTGGCGCAGATAGGCGGCGTCGTTGAGCGCATGCCAGTGGCTCACCCCGACGGCGGCGATGCGGATGGTCATTGGAACTCTGCCCCCTTGGTCTTGGTTAACAAAGTGGCGCCCAAAGCGATGCCGTACAAGAGAACCCCTGCCGCGGGCGCCACGACTAATACGTGTGTCGTTGCAAATGCGCGGAGCTTTTGGCTCGGAGGCGTCAAGCGGGAGTTCGGTATCGTGAGTAAGCTCATCCATCGCGTTTGGCCGGCCGCAGATGTCACACCCTTCATCACCGCCCTGTTGCTGGGTGTCTCTGCATACGGCTTTTTCAAGCTCAGCGAGCTGATGTTTTAGGACGGTTTGGCGCCGCAATCGCGGTTTTACGCCCGTCTTTGACGGGGCAATGACGGCTCGCGCCCATTGCAGCATTTCGAGATCGTCGGAATTGCCGAAGGCTGCGATCGGGCGGCGGCTGATATATTCGTTGATGCCGACCGGCTTGCTCAGCCCGTCATCGACGAAATTCATTTCCGGCAAGTCGGGACAGCTCCGGCTGGCCGTGGCGTAATCAAGATGTCCTGTTGAGGTGGCGGCTGACGCCACGGGAACGCGGAGTCAGCCGCCGTCCGACAGCCGTCAAAAGGATCAAACCCGCCGTCGGAATCCTATGTGGTGCCCCAATGGCTGGGGCGCCCACTTCATCGTAGTGCGCCAGACGCGGTCGAAATCGGAAAACTAGAACCGTCTATGGCGCAGAGGGACAGCTCTGCAAGCCGGAACACGCCGCAATCGTATATCCCGCAAAAATGTTTCCGGCCCTCTCCACCGCCTCGTCGGAGTATTGGCAGTTGAGGAGTTCTTCTTCAGCTTGATCAAGATCGATGGTGGTATTAGTCATGGGGTTGATCTCTTTCGTTCGCCCGCGGCGCCGGCGATCAGTGGGCGGTGGTTGTTCGTCTAAGCCCGCGCCAGGTAATAATACCGGCCTAGAAAAAGCCCGCGCAAGTGATATTTTGAGCCAAGGATCGTGCTTGGCAATGCGTGGGTATTAGGGCGTTTACGCCCGTCTTCGACGGGCTATGGCGTTTCGCGCCTTTGCCCACCCTGCGGCGGCCGCTATTCGAACGCAAAAATGCGCTTCCAGTCGTTCTTCATGCTGATCACGGTCCAGCCGTTCTTCTTCGCCTCGGCATCGAGCGCTCCACTGAAAGCCCCGACCTTGGTGTCGGGCAGCCCGCGCGCCGGGCCGTAGGCATATTCGCGCTGCGCGTCGTCGTGCAGCACCAGCATCGCCAACCGCGCGCCGTCGCCTGAGCCGGTATATTCCAACATCTCGCGGTCGCCGTCGGAGTTGCCAAACGCCGCGTGCGGACGCCGGCCGATCATCAGGTGAATGCCCTCGGGCTTGCCGGCCTTGTCGTCGTTGAGGAGCAGTTTTGGCTCCTTGGTCAGGAACGGCTTGCCGTCTTTGTCGTAGCTGAATTTCGTTCCGCCCATGGTGCCGACCACCTGCTCGGGCGGGATGCCATAGACCCGCTGCGCATAGACGCGGACGAAATCCTGGCCGCCGCCGGTCACGATGTAGGTCTTGTAACCGTTGTCGCGGAGATATTGCTGCACTTCGAGCATCGGCTGAAAGACCAGCTCGGTATAAAGCCTGTTCCAGCGCGGATGCTTGGCCACCGCCAGCCATTTATTGGCCTCGGCTTCGAACGTATCCACGGACATGCCGGTCAACGTCGCGGCCAATATCGTTTCCAGCTCGTGCAGCGACAGCTTGGCGATCGCTTCGCGGTTGCCGGACAGCACGGTCTTGAACGGCTCGATTTTCTTGAGCTCCGGCTTCTGCTCTACCACCGCCGGAACGCGATCCAGGCAATAGATGACTTGGGTGTAGATGGGATGCTCCACCCACAGCGTGCCGTCCTGATCGAACGTGGCGACCCGGTCTTCGGGCGGTACGAATTTTGGGCTGCCCTGATCGGTGGTGGCGCGCACGAAGTCTATAATCGCCTGTTTGCTCGGGCCGTCGTTCCACGACGGCAGGGGGCCGCCCGACGCCGCCGTCTGCGCCCGCGCCGACATCGGCAGAAGCGATCCCGAAAATGCCGGAAGCACCGCCAGAGCAGAGAGCAGCGTCCGACGGCTGACCCCAGAGCAGAAAAGTTTTTGTGACACGGCTGCCACCTTTCCGTTTCTTTCCCCAAGAGCCTTTAGGGCGTCAACGCCAAAGCCTTGAGTTCCTTGCGAGCCGTCCCAAAACTGCCGAGCTGGTAAACCGACGCTCCCGCTGGCGAGAAGGTGAACGCATCGAACGGCTCTGCAAGCATCTGCTTCAAATAAGTGATGGTAGCGACACCGATTGTGACGTGCGGATTAAATCTCTTACCGGCTGCGATCTTCACGAAATGGGCCACGTACTCGATCAGGTCCGGCTGGATGTCGCGGCCATCTTCGGTGCTCATGAACGCCGCAGGGGTGCCCGTTTTCACCGTGAACGGCGTCACCGCATCGATGAGCTCTTGTTGGAGCCGGTGCAAATCGTCGGTTGGCTCCACGACGATGCCGGCAAGACCGACGGGCGGAGAGGGGATGTAATAGTACTTGAACGCCTTCAATTTCCAACCAGTCGGCTTCTCACTGGCAAAAACCTTCTCGGCCGCAGCGTAGACCTTGTCGAGATCGGCGGTGCGAACGAACTGCTGCAGCATCGAGATGTGGGGGTGGTGCGTCGCGTCGAGAGCAAAGCCTTTCGGAAACACCTTTAGCAGGCGGGCGTTGTCCGCCTGCGCGTGCTGGATCATTGTTGCGTCCGGCTCTAGCGCAATGTCGATAGCCGTCACCGCGCTTTGCTGCGCGCTGGACGCACCTGCAGAGCCGAACAATGCCACCAAGACGAAGCCGAGCGCGGTCAAAAATGTCCTGTAACCCGGCATAATTATCCCTCTCAAGTTTCTTGATGAATGAAAGCGCGTCCATACGAATAAGCGGGCGCCCATGGAGAGGAGCGCCCGCCAATCGCGGTTGGTTTATTGACCTTCGTGGGACTTCATCATCGCCTCGATCTTCTCTTTGACCTGGGCGAGGTTGAAGGACGCGGCCTGCTGCATCGGCGGGTAGTCGATGAACGATTGCGCCGCCGCCGCCACGGTCTGCTGCACCTGCACGAAGCGCCAGAACTCGCGCGCCATGAAGTCGTTCATGTAGCCGCCGCCCAGGTCGTTGAGCGTTTGGCCGCGGATCGACGGCGTACGCTCGAACGGATCCTGGCGCAGGTTGACGATCGTCGGCATGTCGGTCGTCACCTTCTCGCCCGGCCAGCCGAACGGCTGCTGGTAGAACTGGTACTTGAAGTCGTCGATGCGGATGGCGCCGAGCTGCGACTCGCCGAAGTAGAAGATCTCGTGCCGCGCCGACGGTCCTTTGCCGGTGATCAGATCCATCTGGTTATAGCCGTCCAGGTGGTTCTTGTAGGTCTGGCCGCCGATCTGCACGCCCGGCAGCAATTGCTGAACGATGTTCGGATTGCCCGCCGCCGCCACCAGCGTCGGCAGCCAATCCAATCCGGAGAAGATGCCGTTCTCCACCGTGCCCGGCTTGATCTTGCCCGGCCAGCGCGCGATGCACGGCACGCGGAAACCGCCCTCGTAAACCGTGCCCTTGGTGGCGCGGAACGGCGTCATGCCGCCGTCGGGCCAGGTGAAGACTTCGGCGCCGTTGTCGGTGGTGAAGATCACGATGGTGTTGTCGGTGACGCCGATGTCGTCGAGATGCTTGAGCAGATCGCCGATGTCGTCGTCCATCTGCGCCATGCCGGCTTCTTCAAGGCCGTAATTGCTCTTGGGATCCATCTTCGCCTGGTACTTCTCTTGCAGATAGGTGAAGACGTGCATGCGCGTGGTGTTGTGCCAGATGAAGAACGGCTTGTTGGCCTGTTTGGCGCGATCCATGAAGCCCTTGGTCTGCTCGACGAGAACTTCGTCGAAGGTCTCCATGTCGTATTTGGCGTCGCGGCCCTTTTGCCACATCTGGTGGTCCTGGGTCATATCCTTGAACGGCTTGAGCGGGCCTTCGTCGACGATGCGCTGCTTGCCGACCTTGCCCCAGCGCGGCATCACCGTCGGATCGTCGACGTCGGTCGCGTAGGAATGCACCAGATTGCGCGGGCCGTATTTGTCGATCCAATCCTGGGGATAGCTGTACCAGTACGGATCGGACATCGCGTCGAGGTGATAGAGGTAACCGAAGAATTCGTCGAAGCCGTGCAGCGTCGGCAAATATTTGTTCAAGTCGCCGAGATGGTTCTTGCCGAACTGGCCGGTTGCATAGCCCATCGATTTGAGCAGAAGCGCGGTCGTCACCGACTGGTCCGGCATGCCGACGTCGGCGCCGGCCTGGCCGACCGTGGTCAGCCCGGTGCGCAGCGGAATTTGCCCGGTGATGAAGTTGGCGCGGCCGGCAGTGCAGCTCGCTTCGGCGTAGTAGTCGGTGAAGCGCATGCCGTCGGCGGCAAGCTTGTCGAGGTTCGGCGTCTTGCCCGACATGATGCCCTGGTGATAGGCGCCGATATTGAACCAGCCGACATCGTCACCCATGATGACGAGAATGTTCGGCTTCTGGCCTGCGGGCACCGCCTGCTGCGCTTGCGCGACGGCTTTCTGAACGCTTGCGGCCGTGCCCAGCGCCGACGCGGCAGCGAGCGTCGTACTGGCCAGCAGGATATTGCGGCGGCTCAATGCAGCTTTGTTTTCGCCTTCGTCTTTGTCGCTCATGAGGGTCTCCTCTCCCGGATGATGCAGCGAAATCCAACATGGCTCGTCGAAGTGTCGACCGGCTGCGCATGGCGCGCCGCCGGCCGGTAGCGGCGGCAGTAGTTGAGGGCACACAGGTGCGAGCCGCCTTTGAGCACCTTGCGTGGAATTTTCACTTCGCCCTGGCAGGAATCGTAACTGCCGGCTTCCGATCCGCCGCGCGGATTTTCGGGAATGCAGCACGCCTTCGGCGCATCGGCCTCGTGCCTGGGCGCGTACCAATCGCTGGTCCACTCCCAAACGTTGCCGATCATGTCGTATAGCCCGTAGCCGTTCGGCGGAAACGCGGTCACCGGCGAAGTGCGCTCGAAACCGTCGTCGCAGAGATTCTGGCGCGGAAAATCGCCTTGCCAGGTATTCGCCATGTGTTTGCCGCCGGGCGTGAATTCGTCGCCCCAGGCGAATTCGGCGCCGTCGAGACCGCCGCGCGCGGCGAACTCCCATTCACCCTCGCTCGGTAACGCCTTACCGGCCCACGCCGCGTAAGCTTCGGCGTCGCGATAGGCGACATGAACGACCGGATGATCGTCGAGCCCGCTGATCGAGCTGCGCGGTCCATACGGCCGGCGCCAGCTCGCACCGAATTTGAAATTCCACCACCGCGACCAATGGCGTTGATCGAGCGGATCCTTCGGCGGCGTGAACACCAGCGAGCCCGCCTTGAGCATGTGCGGCAGCGCGCCGGGATAATCCTCGGGCTTCGGCGCGATTTCGGCGAACGTGACATGGCCGGTATCGTTGACGAATTTGCGAAAGTCGCGATTGGTGACCGACGTGCGGTCGATCCAGAAGCCGTCAACTGTGACGCGGTGGACCGGCGCTTCTTCCGGATAATGCTTGTCCGACCCCATACGGTAGGTGCCGCCAGCGACGAAGATCATCGTGGTCGAGCTTGTGCGATCCACCGGCCGCCTCCGCAATTGCCACGCCGCGCCTCAAGACGCTCTCTTGCAAAGCACGCTTTCGTGTGCGCGCCGCCGCCTGGATCGCGCGCGATTGCAATTGCGGGAGTCTTTATCGAGAAAAGCGAGCGCGCCTATTGGACCGTGGTCCAATGCCGAGCGGAGGCTTGCGCGACCCGTGTCCGGACGCTGGCGTCCAGTGGACTATGACGCGCCGATGACACTCTTATCCGCGGGCTCGATCGGCAGAACCATCTGGAACAGCGCTCCATTCTTGCCGTCCGACGATGCGGTAAGCCGGCCGCCGTGACGCTCGATGATCAAGCGGGAAATGGCCAAACCCAATCCCATGCCGTGCGGTTTTGTCGTGACAAACGGGTCGAACACGCCGTCCAGTTTCTTTGGATCGATTCCCGGCCCGGAATCCTGCACCGCCACGGTAATTGCGTCGCCGCCATGCTGCTGCGTCTTGACCCGCAATACGCGACTTCGATCCGTCGTGGCATCCATGGCTTCGAGAGCGTTATGGACCAGGTTGAGAATGACCTGCTGCAATTGGTTCCGATTGCCGTCGACCAGCGGGATCTCGGTCGTCAATTCGGGGATCGTCGCGACGCCATGGTCCTTCAGCTCGCCGCGCAACGACTGTAGGACTTCAAGGGTGATCTCGTTGACGTCGATCGGCTGCCGTCCCTGATCGGCGCTTCGGAACAAGGCGCGAATGCCGTCGAGCGCTGCGCTGGCGCGATGGCTGTCGCCGACGATATCGCTCAGCGTTGCTTGCGCCTCGGCAAGATCGGGCGGCATCTGGCCGAGAAGCGCCAGTGCGGCGCTGCCGTTGGCTGCGATCGCCGTGAGCGGCTGCTTCATTTCATGGGCGATTGAAGCCCCGATTACCTGCAGGTTCATCATTTTATTGTCGCGTTCGCGCTCCAGCAGCATGTTCGAGCGGGCCAGGCGCGCTTCGTTTTCCCTTCGCTCGGCGAACAATGCCGCAAGAACGAATGACCCAAGCGTCACGACCAGGATGATGGCTTGTGCCTGCAGGATACGGTCGTCGATCGGCAGACCGGTGTCGCCGAAATGACCGATGCCGAAGATCGTCGTCCAGACGATCGTGAGCGAAGCAATGAAAGCGCCGGCGGCGGCGAAGACCGGCTGACAGCGGGCCGCCAGCCACAGCAACACCGGAAACAGCAGCGCGCCCGGCACCACGGTCTGCCACGGCTGCTCCGGCAGCGAGACGATGATTCCCGTCATTGCGGCCAATACCGCCAGCGCTGCGGTGCCCTCGACGGTTTCGTTGCGCGGCGGCGGCCTGCGCACCGCGGCGGCGAGCCCGATCACCAACGGTGCGACGGCGACGATGCCGACGGCGTCGGACGCAAACCAATGTCGCCAGATGGTGAGCATCGGCACGGTCGGGCTATGGAACAACTTGTAGGCAACAGCGCCGCCGATGCCCGAAATGGCGGTCCCGGCGATCGCGGCCACGAGCAGACCGAGGACGTGGCGCAGCCGATCCATGCTGAAATCGGTGCCAAAGTATTTTTGGATCAGCGCCGCCGTTATCAGAGCCTCGGCGGCGTTACAAATGGCAAAAGCACAAGCAGCCCAGACATCCCGGTCCCCCGTGAGATTGGCCGCGATCGTCGCCACCGCGGCTCCAGCGGCCACCGGCCATCGCGCCTTCGGTCCCAAAGCGATCAGGACACCGGAGGAAATGCCGGCCGCCGGCCAAAACACCGCCACGCCGTCGGGTTTTAGAAGCAGACCGAGGCTGAGCTGGGCGGCGAGGAAATAAGCCAGCCCAACTGCCGCGGCGCAGGCGATGCCGCGCAACCATCGTCCGGTCAGATCGTCGACGATGAGCATATTGCGCGGCTGCCACATGGGATCTGCTCAACCGGCTCGATGCGAGTGATAGCGATCCGTCGAATCGCCGTAAGGCGTCGTCTACCGCGGGGTGCGAGGCGGACAAAGTCCGGCACCGATTTTTAAGTCATGCCGTTCCGACTGTCTTCGATCGGTTCGAATATTACAAGTACGCGGCATGGACCGTGGCCTGACGTCGCGACCGGCGGCGGGCGCTCGGCGCGGTGCGGCGGTGGTCAAAGGGCCAATGAGAAACATTTATGAAAAAGCTGTCGAAATCTGGAAGCTCGGACGCGCTGGTCGCATATAAAACCGTACGCCCGAATGCCCTTACGGCGATCCGGCCGAGCCTGTAAACTCGGCATCCGGGTTTCGAATTCGTCGTCTGGCCGCGATATTCATGCACTGCGATGCGCGCCTGTGCATGTCGCTGCCTGCCGATTTTGCCGCCGCGGAGCCGTTGCCCGAGGGCGGCACCGGCAAGCGTTAGGGTGACGTCGAAGATGCGTTGGGCACGCATAGTCTTGTCGGCCGTTGCCGTTCTGGTAATGGGCGCGATTGCGGCTGGTGCAGCCGAGCCGCGACACGTTCTGCTATTGCACGCGTTCGGTCATCCCTACTCGCCGTGGAGCGATATGGCTGGCAGCTTTCGCGCCGAGCTGGTCAAAAAATCTCCAGAGCCGATCGATCTCTACGAAGTCTCGCTCGACACCGCGCGCGTTCAAGGTCCGCAGGATGAAGGGCCATTCGTCGAATATATCCGCGCGCTGCTTGCCGGTCGGAAGCTCGATCTGATCGTGCCGGTCGGCGCGCCCGCGGCATTCTTCATGGAGCGCCATCGCGGCGAATTGTTTCCCGCAGCGCCGATGCTGATCGTCGGCGCCGACCTGCGGCGTATTCCGGGCGCCACGCTGACCGACAACGACACCGGCGTCCTCTTGGACCTCGATCTTCCCGCTTATCTCAAGAACATCCTGCAACTTTTGCCGGAGACGACCGACGTGGCCGTCGTCGTCGGCAATTCTCCGGTCGAGCGGTATTGGACTTCGGAGCTGCGCCGCGATTTCCAGCCGTTTGCCGCTCGCGTGAAGATCGAGTGGTTCAACGACCTGACCTACAACGACATGCTGTCGCGCGCCGCCAGCATGCCGCAGCACTCGGTTATTTTCTGGTTCTTGCTGTCCGAGGATGCCGCGGGCGTGACCTATGCGCAGGACCGCGCGCTCGAGCAGCTGCGGGAAGTCTCCGCCGTCCCCGTTTTCGCCATGGGCGACTACGAGTTCGGCCG
>Ga0210385_10000669_pt1 | contig 22891 bp, 19 predicted proteins | sample IncBWH26OmetaG_FD_160107 | JGI IMG/M metagenome (GOLD analysis project Ga0210385, IMG submission 160107) | Forest soil microbial communities from Barre Woods Harvard Forest LTER site, Petersham, Massachusetts, United States - Inc-BW-H-26-O ...
GTGGTCCATCCGGCGAGAGTAGCAGAAGCCCCCACCGCGGAGCCAATTCCACAGCTAGTGAGAGCCGAGCGTCCCCGCCGGGCCTCCACGCCGCAGACGGGCGCAAACAGATCGGACGAGCCGCGCCCCTCCACAACGTCTCTCAGAGTTCGCTCCACGACGCCCGATAGTAACCAGTTACCCGTCGAGAACCGAGAGAAAGCCCCGCGAATGTGACGAGTTTATGAAATTTTGCCCGATCCTCTAAAATCAGCCTGTTTCGCGTTTGACACTGTTCCAAAGCGGTTGTTATAGTCGAAGAGTCCCTATTGGACGCGGTTTCGAACCAGCTGGAATTGTCCTAGGGTCGTCCGCCAGGTCGGCCTCAACGCAACTTAAAGACCACCCCAGCCGTCCGCTACACCACGTCCCGCAAGAGTCGCGCAGAAACGCGCCGACACAGAGCCTATGAATTTGTTCGACGACAGCACCGCACGGAATCTTGAATCCAGCATTGAAACCATGACAACTTCACACGACACTCACACCGGCGCCTCGGCCGTAATAGACGCTCCCGAGCACGCACAACCCTCCTCTGCCGAACTACAGGCTTCTACTCATGACGCAAATGAACATGGCGTGAATGAGCATGCCGCTCACGACCATGACACTCATGGACACGAAAGTGAAGCGGCCGAAAATTCTGGCCAAGACAGCAGCGCCTCTGGCAGCGACGATTTTGCCGCCGCGCTCCACAACTTCGAGAACCAGACAGAGGAAGCGGTCAGCGACGATCACGTCATAAAAGGCACCGTCGTGAAGCTCACCGCGACCCACGTCGTCGTCGATATCGGAGCGAAGTCCGAAGGCATGGCGCCGATTGCGGAGATTCTCGATCACGAGGGCAATCCTAAGTTCAAGCCTGGCGACGAAATCGACGTGATGCGCGAGAAGGGCGAGACCGAAGAGGGCTACGTCAACCTCTCGCACCTCAAAGCGCAGCGCCTGCGTTCGTGGGACGAAATCGAGCGCGCCTACAACGAAAAGAAGCCGATCAAGGGCATCGTCGTGGAGCGCATCAAAGGCGGTCTGACCATCGATATTCAAGGTGCTCACGCGTTCCTGCCCGGTTCGCAGGTAGACCTTCGTCCCATCCGCAATCTGGATGGCATGAAGGGCCAGACGATGGAAGTCGCCATCATCAAGCTCAACAAGAAGCGCGGCAACATCGTCGTCTCCCGCAAGCAGTTGCTCGAAGAAGAGCAGAATGAAAAGCGCGGAAAAACCCTCGAACATCTCGAAGAAGGCAGCGTTCTCACCGGCATCGTCAAGAATCTCACCGAGTACGGCGCGTTCGTTGACATGGGTGGAATCGACGGCCTGTTGCATATCACTGACATGTCGTGGGGACGTCTGACGCACCCGCGCGACCTCGTCAATGTCGGCGATCAGATTCAAGTCAAGGTCCTGAAGTATGACAAAGACAAGCAGCGCGTCTCGCTAGGCTTCAAGCAACTCACGCCCGATCCGTGGCTCGATGCCGAGCATCGCTATCCCGTGGGCGCACATGTCCACGGACGCGTAATCAGTGTCACCGACTACGGAGCGTTCGTCGAACTCGAACAGGGAATTGAAGGCCTCGTCCACGTAAGCGAAATGACCTGGTCGAAGCGGATGAAGCATCCATCAAAGCTGGTCAACGTGAACGACGAAGTCGATTGCGTGGTCCTGAGTGTGAATCCGACCGAGCGTCGCATTTCGCTCGGCATGAGGCAGCTAGCTTCCAACCCTTGGGATACGCTCCACGACAAATATCCCGTGGGAGCAACCGTCGAAGGCCGGGTGCGCAACCTGACCGAGTTTGGCGCCTTCATTGAAATCGAAGACGGAATCGATGGCCTTGTCCACGTCAGCAACCTGAGCTGGACAACGCGCGTGAAGCATCCTTCCGAAGTGTTAAAGAAAGGTGACAAGGTCAAGGCCGTTATTCTAGCCATCGAGCCCGACAAGCGCCGACTTTCACTCGGCGTCAAGCAGATGCAGCCCGATGTTTGGGATTCCTTCTTCGCGCAGCACCGGGTCGGCGACATCGTACACGGTAAGATTCTGCGCGTGGCGAACTTCGGAGCATTCGTCGAAATTGCCGAAGGCATCGAAGGCCTCTGTCACAACTCCGAAGCCGTGGACGCAAACGGACAGCCGATGCATCTCGAACCCGGTGCGGAATTCGACTTCAAGATCATCAAGATGAATCAGGAAGAAAAGAAAGTCGGCCTGAGCATCAAGGCGGTCGGCGAAGAAGCTTCACGCCAGGAAGTCGAATCCTACAAGCAGCCGTCATCGTCCTCCTCGAAGAGCACAACGATTGGCGATTTGATTTCGTGGAAACGCGCCGGCGGGGACAGCAACTAGCTGCTCGCAACTTCAAAATACATAAGGTCACCGCTCGCAGTGGCCTTTTTTCTTGAAGCGACCAGCGGCAACTACTTGGGAGGGTCGTTCTTGACGACGGCCTTGGTATTGACTTTCAAATCAATGTAAACTTGCGCGCGGTCGTCGAATTGGCTGACCGTCTTGGTGCCGCTCTTGCGGTTGTTGTACTGCGCGTAAACTTCATAATCGATGCTGGGTAAAAGCGCAGGAAAACGATAATTGCCGTCCGCGCCAACGATATAAGTTTTCACTGCGCGTGTGTGCGTATTGGTCAGGTACACCACCGCGTTCGGCAGAGGATTATCGCCGCCATCCAGGACCTTGCCGGTAAGCAGGCGAGTCTTATCTTCCTTCTTCGGTTCGCGGCCAAACAACTGCGCTGGAGCAGCCAGAACCGGTGGCGAGGGCCGAAAGAGAAATACTGAAAAGACAACCAGCAGCCCCGCCGCCGGCCCTACAGCGATGATTGCTTTTTTCATGTGGATTCTATTGTCGCAGATTTCGCGTCCACACCGCAGCTACTCCCACTCTAAATGGATACCGATGTCGGAGCGCTCATCACCGTCGATATGCACGGCTACTTCGGAAACAGGCTTCAGTTTTTTGCCCGAGGGCAGCTTGTAGCCCTTCACCTCCGCCCAGACGACGTAATCGGCTTTGCCGGCGGGCACGCGCTGCGCGAACTCGCCAGCATGATCGGAATAGAGCTCCCAACGCGCTTTCTTCTCGCTGGCCCGCCGAATCTTCACCTTGACCGCATAGAGCGGATGCCCGTCGGGGTCCCAAACTGTTCCGAAGATGAGCGCGTAGGGCTTCGGCTTTTGATCGTCACTGCCTCGCGCCAGCGCTGGAGTTGAGAGGGACGCCAGAAGCAGGCCCGACACCGCGACTGCAGCCAAGCGACGTAACGACGGGATATTTGCGGGATTCTTCAGTCTTCGTCCTCATCCTCATCTTCGTCGGCATCATCTTCGTCGTCATCTTCTTCGACCTCGTCTTCGCCGACCTTCTTCAGTTCAACGGGATTGACGGTAATCACCTCGAAGTCTGCGCCGCACTCCGGGCACGAGACGACCGCGCCCTCATCGACCTCTTCTTCGTCGATGTCGAGGTCGGTCTCGCATTCAGGACAGTACACCATGATTTCCTCCACTTTCCGGGTACCCTGTTATATTTAGTTTCTTCGAGAGGAAAAGGTCAAGTGGCTAACCAACAAAATTCTGCGATTGCCGAAACTTCCGATTACTTCTGCACAAGTCTCGTGGCAGCCGCGATTCTGGCGCTCACGGTTTGGGCCGCCGCGTGCCGGGCGCAGGAAGCGCCACAAGAGCCTCCACGCCTCGCATCCGATCACCATACCGATCCACGGATCGCGGAGGCCATCCGGCAAATTTCGGCGGAACGTATTCGGCAGACCATCGAAAAGCTGGTCAGCTTTAACAACCGGTCCACGATTTCCGCGCAAGACGAGGAATCCATCAAGGCAGGCAAGGGAATCGGCGCTGCCCGGGAGTGGATCAAATCGGAGTTCGAACGCTACTCCAAAGAATGCGGCGGTTGCCTTGAAGTAAAGACTGACACGTTCACCGAGCAACCCGCCGAACGCATTCCGAAACCGACTGAAATTACCAATGTCTATGCAGTGCTTCGTGGGAGCGATCCAGCCCAGGCGGATCGCATCGTGCTGGTGACCGGCCATTACGACTCGCGCAACAGTGACACTTTCAACGCGACCGATCCTGCGCCAGGAGCAAACGACGATGCCAGCGGAACGGCAGTCAGCCTCGAATGCGCTCGCGTTTTGAGCCAGGCTTCGCGTAAGACTAAATTCCCCGCGACAATTATTTTTCTGACCGTGGCTGGAGAAGAACAAGGCCTGAACGGCAGCAAGCATTTCGCCGAGATGGCGAAGCAGGAGGGATGGAAAATCGGAGCCGTTTTGAACAATGACATCGTGGGAGGCAACCTCGGTGCCGGACAAGACGCAAGTGTAGTGCGCGTGTTTTCCGAAGGACTGCCCGCGGCCGCAAGCGATGCTGACATCAAGCGGATTCGAGCCCTAGGCGGAGAGAACGACTCACCATCCCGCGAACTGGCCCGCTACATAGCCGACGTCGGCCGCTCCTACGACGCCGGAGTCAAGCCGCTCCTGATCTTTCGCCTCGACCGCTTCCTGCGCGGAGGCGATCACTATTCTTTCAATCAGCAGGGCTTCACTGCTGTGCGCTTCACCGAGTTCCGCGAAGATTTCAACCATCAGCATCAGACTCCTCGCACCGAGAATGGCATCGAATATGGAGACTTGCTGAAATATGTCGACTTCGAATATGTGTCGCATGTAGCGCGGCTGAATGCCGCGACCCTGGCTTCGCTAGCATCGGCTCCGGCTGCGCCTGCCAACGTGAAAATGGTCACCAAAAACCTCGATAACGACACGACTCTGACCTGGGAATCTTCGGTCGGCGCTGCGGCCTACGAGGTGGTATGGCGCTCTACGAACGCGGCCGATTGGGAGTACGTCCAAACGATTAGCGGCGCGACGCGTGCAACCCTGCCCGTTTCGAAGGATAATGTCATATTCGGCGTGCGTGCAGTCGATGCGGCAGGACATCGCAGTCTGCCAGCCGTCCCGACGCCAGAAAGATAAGATTAAAAATAAGTGCCTCGCGGACAAACCATCTCGTTCAGCTTCCCTCCCTTTGAAGGATGGGTGAAGCGCATCATTCTCGCCTGCACCGGAATTTATTTGTTTCAGGCAGTGATGCGCCTCTTCGCTCCCGCTGTTGTCGGCCTCATGCAGGAGTGGCTGGCGCTGATTCCAGTAGATGTGATGCACGGGTGGGTCTGGCAATTAGTTACGTATTCATTGCTGCACCAGAGTTTCGGTCACGTGTTTTTCAACATGCTCACGCTGTGGTTCATTGGCGCGTATCTGGAGCGCGATTGGGGACCTCGACGATTTATTGAGTGTTATACATTCTGCGTGGTGGGTGCCGCGCTGGTAACCATCGCGATTTCCTACACTCACTTCCCGGGAGCAAGTCCGGTAATCGGAACGGTCGGCGCATCAGGCGGAATTTTTGGGCTGCTGATGGCGTTCGGGATTATCTACGCCAATCAGGAAATGTTTCTGTTTCCTCTGCCATTTAGGATCAAGGCTAAATATTTGGTCGGCATTTGGGTCGTGGTTGCGATTGTCGCGGTTTTTGAGCCCTCGAACGGAATCGCCGTTTTCGCACATCTCGGCGGATTGCTCTTCGGCTTCCTGTGGGTCAAGTTCATGCCCTCCCGAGGGCTGAGCTACGCAACATCCGAGCGTTATTTTAGCTTTCGCAACTCTTACTACCGCTGGAAACGTCGACGAGCCGCGAGAAAATTCGAAGTCTACATGCGAGATCACGACCGCAAAGTCACCTTCGATGAGCACGGAAACTACGTCCCTCCCGAAGACAACGACAAAACAAACGGCGGATCAAAATCAGGCTGGGTGAATTAGAGTTTGTGTGGCGCGGACATTCTTGTCCGCGTGCGTACAGCGAATTTGCCGCCCACGCAGAAAAGAGTGTCAGTGGAGCGCCTGGCGTTTTAGCCAAACATCGCCTTGAATTTCGCAACCAGCCGCGTCGGAAGTTCCTCCGCCTGAGCCTTCCCCTTAAACCCCAAGTCGTGTCCCGCCCCCTCCACCGCGATTAAATCGGTTTTGGCGGAGATTACCCGCAGAGCCTCCGTCATCTCTTCCACACTCCCGAATGGATCGCGCGTTCCATGCACGAACAAGCTCGGGGTGTGCAGATTGGGAAAATGCTGAACGCGAAGTTGTTCAGTTTTTCGCGGTGGGTGCAAAGGATACGAAAGCAGAACAAGTCCCGACACAAGGTTGTGTTCCGTGGAGCAGAGCATCGTCGCCTGTCGTCCACCATAAGAGTGACCGCCCAGAAAAACCCGTCCCGTGACAATCTTGTGTAGTGCAGTAACGGCGTTGTGCAGCCCCGCGCGATCGCGTTCTGCATTTCCCGGAAATGGAGGTCCAGTTCGACGTTCCTGCCGGAAAGGCAGATCGCAGCGCAGAACGAGATAGCCCTGTCCGGCAAAAGTCTCTGCTAATGAAACCAACAAAGGAAAATTGCAATCCGAACCTGCACTGTGAGTAAGAATCAGCGCTTCGCCGTTCGGTTTCTCGGGCGAATGCAGAAACCCGCGTACAGCAGGATGCAGTGAGTCATCCGAAAATGTGCTCGCCGATTGCATCACATTAGATGAATGAAACCATTCAAATCTTCCAGAGGATTTTAGGCAAAGCATCACGCGCGGCGGCTATTTCTTCTTCCGCCGCGCTGTTCTTACCGCCTCACTCGCCTCGACCGTGTGCAGCCGCATGAAGTTGGTAGCGCCCGAAGTAAGCTTCGTTCCCGCCACCAAACCGAGCACATCGCCGGGCCGTAGAAGACCTTTCGGCAACAATTCTTCTTCCGCTGTCCGAAGCATCGCTTCCGCCGACTCCCATTCTTCTGCAAGCACAGGATGCACACCCCACAGTGAGTTCATGCGATTGCAAACTTCCGGCTTACGGCTGAAAGCATAAATACAAATCTTAGGCCGGTGCTTCGACAGCATGCGCGCTGTGTTACCGCTCTCCGTGAACACTGCAATCGCGCGCATGGGCAAGTCTTCAGCAGCGTGCGCGATCGACTCGCAAATAGTTTCGGCAACCGAATAAAGATGCTGCTCGTGCCGTCGCCGCGGCGTAGGCGGCAGTTGCGCAATGCTGGCTTCCGCCTCCAAAATGATGCGCGCCATCATGGCCACGGTTTCGCGCGGATAGCGTCCAGTCGCGGTTTCTCCGGAGAGCATCACTGCGTCCGAACCATCAAAGATCGCGTTGGCCACATCGCTGGCCTCGGCTCGCGTGGGCCGCGGGCTATCCGTCATCGACTCAAGCATCTGAGTCGCCGTAATAACTGGTTTGCGCCACACACCCGCTCGCTGAATCACCAGCTTCTGGATGATCGGCACCCGCTCGGGCGGCAACTCCACTCCCAGATCACCACGCGCGATCATAACGCCATTCGTTATTTCCAGAATCTCTTCCAATCGCTCAATGGCCTGCGGCTTTTCCAGCTTGGCGACAATCGGTACGGATTTCCCGTACTCGCGCATCAAGTTCTTCGCGGTGCGGATGTCATCCGCGGAACGAACGAACGACAGCGCAACTGCATCCACTCCCTGCTTCAAACCAAATTTGAGGTCCAATTTGTCTTTTTCGGTGAGTACGGGAATCGCCACCGCCGTGCCTGGCAGATTGATCCCTTGATGCTCTCCAACCGAGCCACCATTGAGAACTTCACATTCCACATCATCTCCGTGGACTGCGCGCACTCTAAGTTCAATTCGCCCATCGGATAAAAGAATGCGCGCACCTGGCTCCACTTCGCGCGCCAGGCCGGCAAAGTCAGTGGAGATCAGCGCCGCCGTTCCAGCCACTTTCCGCGGTGTTATGGTCAGCACGGAACCAGACTTCAGCATTACGCGCTTTCCATCCTTCAGTGCGCCAGTGCGAATCTTCGGTCCCTGCAGATCTTGCAGGATGCAGATACTCCGCTTCAGACGGCGGGCAACGCGGCGCAGGCGCTGAATTCGGCGCGCATGATCGGCATGCGCTCCGTGAGAAAAATTCAGACGTGCAACGTCCATGCCGGCATGCATCAGATCGCCGATCATCTCTTCGGAATCGCATGCCGGACCAATCGTGCAGATGATTTTTGCGCGGCGCAGGCGTTCAGATGTTTTCTCTGGCGCAGCCACGGAGGCGGACAAATCGCCTTTCACCAGATCCAGTTTGCGTTCATTCACGTCGAGAATCCTCTCCTCAAAACTTTCTTGGAAAAACACGCCAATTGTTTGTCGCCAGCATGGCGATCTATGAATGTTCGCGACTTGTGGCTAGTGAGCTTCGGTATCTACCCGCGGAGGCGGAACTTTCGTGACACAACGAGGAAACAGCATGGCATTAAACTCGGCGCCGATCAACACCGCCAACGAGATCAGATACATCCAGACCAGCAGCGCAATGCCAACGCCAAGCGACCCATAGATGACGCTGTAATCGGCATAGTGCTGCAAATACCATCCAAATAATGCCGTGGAAATCAGCCACATCGCGGTCGCAAGAACCGCGCCCGGCAAAACAGTGTGCCAGGGTTGCGTGCGCGGGACCGCGTTGTGATAAATAAGCTGGATTACCGCGACACTAGTCATGATTGCGATCGCCCAGCGGATCGCGCCCCACAACAACAGAATCAGAGGTCCAAACTCATGCCCGATAAGAAACAAAATCCGCATTTCAATGCGGCTGCCAAACGCCACTAGCACCGTCGAAAATGTCATCGGTATTCCCGCCATTAAAACCAGCGAGAATGCAATCAACCGCTCCTGGACAATCCCCCAGGTCTTCGGTAGCTGATAGGCACGGCGAAAACCATCCATCCATGAAATGATGACGCCCGAAGCGCTCCACACCGTGAATAGTGACGTGCTAATCAGCAAGCCGACCGGCCGATCAGTACTGCCTCTCAGATAGGAAAGTGCGGTTGAACTGCCTGCCGGCAAAATCGTGCCCAACGCATAGGAAATTTCGCGCAGGTAGACTTCGCCACGGTTCAACGTCGCAACAACCGAACCTAGTACGAGTAAAGCGGGGAAAAAAGTGAAGATAGATGAGTAAGCGGAGGCTTTTGCGGTGCCGAAAGCGTCATGCTCAAAGGCGCGCCAGATCGACAGTCGGAATAAACGCCAGAATCGTCCCAGGGCCGGAGCCAAAATCAGTCCGCCGGGCATCGGCTCCGGGGCGGAGTTCCGATCCTGAGACTGTCCGGTCAGGTGCTGTGGTTCCAGTGCTAAAGACATTGGCTTCAAAAGGCGTCTTTCAGAACTGCCGTTCCAGAAAACGTCATTCTAAAATACGCTGCTCAATAAACACCCGCGAAAACAACGCCAAGAAATGAGGGGCGACTGTCGTAGTCTCACGATCGCCGCCCCTCTCTTGGATTGGTCTCGTCTTATTCCGCGGCCAGTTCTTCCGTCTCGCCTTCGTGACGCATGAGCTCGAGCGCGCGCTCGGCATCTTCGTAGGCTTGCGAGACTTCTTCCTGCACCTTGCTCGCGGCCTCTTCCATCTCTGGAGAGAGACGCACGTTCCGGTAATACTCCATACCAGTGCCGGCGGGAATCAATCGTCCCACAATCACGTTCTCCTTCAGTCCGCGCAGATGATCGACGGCTCCCTGAATCGAAGCTTCAGTCAGCACACGCGTTGTCTCCTGGAAGGAAGCGGCGGAGATGAACGAATCCGTCGAGAGCGACGCCTTGGTGATACCGAGCAGCAACGGGCGTCCAGTGGCCGGTTTGCCACCATTTGCAATCGCACGCTCGTTCTCCTCGTGGAAGCGGAACTTATCGATCTGCTGTTCCAACAGGAACGGCGTATCGCCTACGTCCTCGACCTTCACCCAGCGCATCATCTGCCGGACGATCACTTCGATGTGCTTATCCGAAATGTTCACGCCCTGTAAGCGGTAGACTTCCTGGATTTCGTTCACCAGGTAAGACTGCAGCTCTTTCTCACCGAGCACGGCCAGAATGTCGTGCGGATTCAGCGGGCCATCCATCAAAGGTTCGCCCGCCTTCACGCGCTCACCTTCCTGCACATTGATATGGACGCCACGCGGTACGGAATATTCTTTCTCCGTGCCATTATCGGCTGCCACGTAGAGTTTGCGCTGTCCCTTGGCCACTTCGCCGAAGCGAACAGTGCCGTCGATTTCGCTGATGACAGCAGTCTCGCGTGGCTTACGAGCCTCGAACAATTCAACCACACGCGGCAGACCGCCTGTGATGTCCTTGGTCTTCGTTGTTTCGCGCGGAATCTTGGCCAGCACGTCACCCGGATAAACCGTGTCGCCGTCCTGCACCATGAGGTGAGCACGCGACGGCATCAGGTAGCGCTTGCTCGCCTTGCCCTTGATTACGATTGCCGGCTGGCGCTTCTCGTCGGGCGAATCCGCCACCACATGACGCGACAGACCCGTGACTTCGTCGACTTCTTCGTGCAGCGTGATCCCTTCCTGCAGATCCTTAAACTGCGCCGTTCCGCCGATTTCGGTGAGGATGGCAAAAGTGTAAGGATCCCACTCGACAAGCGCTTCGCCGAGTGCAACCGGACCACCGTCAGTGACCTTGACCTTGGCGCCATATACAACTGCGTAGCGCTCACGTTCGCGGCCCTTTTCATCCACCACTGCAATCGAACCCTGGCGATTCATCACCACCAAATCGCCAGTCTTGGATTTCACAGTCTGCAAGTTGATGAAGCGCACGGAGCCGTTGCTCTTGGCATCGAGGCGTGACTGTTCCGAAACTCGCGACGCGGTACCTCCGATGTGGAAGGTGCGCATTGTGAGCTGCGTTCCAGGTTCGCCGATAGACTGCGCCGCGATGACGCCGGTAGCTTCGCCGAGTTCGACCAGACGCCCGGATGCGAGGTTGCGTCCATAGCACATGACGCAAACTCCGCGTTTCGATTCGCAGGTAAGCACCGAGCGAATCTTCACTCGCTCAATACCGGCAGCCTGAATCGAGCCTGCCAGATCTTCGGTGATTTCCTGGTTAATGTCGACCACAACCTGACCTTCGTAATCTTTGATCTTCTCAAGCGACACGCGGCCCACAATACGGTCGCGCAACGGCTCGATAATCTCACCCGCTTCAACGATACCGGAGACGAAAATTCCGTCCACGGTGCCGCAGTCGTATTCGCTGATGATCACGTCCTGCGCCACGTCAACCAGACGCCGTGTCAGGTAACCCGAGTCGGCGGTCTTCAACGCCGTATCAGCCAAGCCCTTACGAGCGCCGTGTGTCGAGATGAAGTATTCGAGCACCGTCAAACCTTCACGGAAGTTGGCCGTGATCGGCGTCTCGATGATTTCGCCCGTCGGCTTCGCCATCAGTCCGCGCATTCCGGAGAGCTGACGAATCTGCTGTTTTGATCCGCGAGCGCCAGAGTCAGCCATGACGTAAATCGGGTTTAGTTCGCCCTCTTTGTCGCGACGCTGCATCTGGCCAAACATTTCATCGGCAACTTTTTCCGTGATGGCCGACCAGATTTCGATGACCTTGTTGTAGCGTTCGCCGTTGGTAATGGCGCCGTCCAGATATTGCTGCTGCACCGCAATGACGAGTTTGTCGGCGTCCTTCACCAGGGTCTTCTTGTTGTCCGGAATGACCATGTCGTCGATGCCGATCGACAACCCAGCGCGCGTGGCGTACTTGAAGCCCAGCGACTTGATTTCGTCCAGCATCTTGACTGTGACTTCGAGCCCGAACCGCAGGTAGCAATAATTCACCAGCTGTCCAATGCCCTTCTTCTTCAGAAGCCCGTTGATGTAAGGCATCGCCACATTCGCGCCGATCACTGCCTTGGGCAAGTGGTCATTCAAAATTGCTCGTCCCACGGTCGTGTTCAGGTACTCACGTGTCATGTTGATCGGTTCAGTATGGTTCACATCCTGATCGTCATAAGCCTGGGTCAGGTCGATGACTTCGCCGCTATAACGCAGACGAATCGGAGTGAGCGTCTCCACTTCGCCCATCTCGAGCGCGAGCACGACTTCATCGATGTTGGCGAACGAACGGCCTTCGCCTTTCGCGCCCGGCTTCGCTTTCGTAAGGTAGTAAAGACCAAGCACCATGTCCTGCGTGGGCACTGTAATCGGCTGACCTGACGCCGGCGACAGAATGTTATGCGACGACAGCATCAGAACGCTGGCTTCCACCTGCGCCTCAGGCGACAACGGAATGTGCACTGCCATCTGGTCGCCGTCGAAGTCCGCGTTGAATGCCGTGCAAACCAGCGGGTGGATCTTGATCGCCTTACCTTCCACCAGCACCGGCTCGAATGCCTGAATGCCCAGGCGATGGAGCGTTGGAGCACGGTTCAACATCACCGGATGGTCTTTGATGACCTCTTCCAGAATGTCCCACACGATCGGGTCCTGCTGCTCCACCATTTCTTTTGCTTGCTTAATAGTGGTGCAGTTTCCCGTCTGCTCCAAACGATGATAGATAAATGGCTTGAACAATTCGAGCGCCATCTTCTTCGGCAATCCGCACTGGTGCAGCTTGAGTTCGGGACCGACAACAATAACCGAACGTCCCGAGTAGTCCACGCGCTTGCCCAGCAAGTTCTGACGGAAGCGTCCCTGCTTGCCCTTTAACGTATCGGAGAGCGACTTCAGGGGCCGGTTGTTGGCGCCGCGCAAAACACGCCCACGGCGTCCGTTATCAAACAGCGCGTCGACAGCCTCCTGCAGCATGCGCTTTTCATTGCGCACGATGACTTCAGGAGCGTGCAAATCCATCAGCTTCTTCAACCGGTTGTTGCGGTTGATGACCCGGCGATAAAGATCGTTCAGATCGGAGGTGGCAAAGCGCCCGCCATCCAATGGAACCAGCGGACGCAGCTCCGGTGGAATCACCGGCAGCACATCCAGAATCATCCACTGCGGCTTGTTACCGCTCTTGCGGAAAGCCTCGACAACCTTCAGCCGCTTGGCGTACTTGAGACGCTTCTGCAGCGAGGTTTCATGCTTCATCTTCTCGCGCAGTTCGACGGACAATCCATCAACTTCAATGCGCTTCAGAAGTTCCTTGATCGCTTCCGCGCCCATCATCGCCTTGAAGCCGGCAGGGCGATATTGCTGGTCGAGTTCGCGGTACTTCGCTTCGTCTTTGATAACTTCGCGCTCTTTTACCGGAGAGTCGCCGGGATCGACGACCACATAAGCTTCAAAGTAAAGAATTGCTTCCAGATCGCGCAAAGAAATATCGAGCAGATGCCCGATGCGGCTGGGCAGTCCTTTGAAGAACCACACGTGCGAACAAGGTGACGCCAGTTCGATGTGGCCGAGGCGTTCGCGGCGAACCTTCGACAAAGTGACTTCCACGCCACACTTGTCGCAGATCACTCCGCGATGCTTCATCCGCTTGTACTTGCCGCAGAGACATTCCCAATCCGTAACCGGGCCGAAAATTCGCGCGCAGAACAAGCCATCGCGCTCTGGCTTAAAAGTGCGGTAGTTGATAGTTTCCGGCTTGGTCACTTCACCATGAGACCAGCTCCGGATTTTTTCTGGGGACGCCAGGCTGATGCGAATGGCATCGAAATCAGCCACGGGATTTGCCATATCGAACGGGCTCGAACGAAACATGTTCCTCCGCTTTCCTGCTCTCAGAGGCAGTGGCTAGTGATCAGTAGCCGGTTGCCAGTTTTTTGTGTTCCGCAGCGACTGAGAGCCTTAGCCCTGCGAAACGTTCTCTTAAATCTTCAAAGCCAAATCTTCAAAGTATTAGTGCGTGACCAGCGGCTGTGGTCGGCCAGAAGGTTCACTGGCAACTGACCACCAGCCACTGAGAACTACCCTTAATCTGCAGCTACCGCCACCGGCTTCTTCTCTGTGATCTTGATCAGCTCAACATCCAGACAGAGTGCCTGCAACTCACGAATCAGCACGTTGAACGACTCCGGTACGCCCGGCTCCATCGCGGCCTCTCCTTTGACAATGGCCTCGTAGATTTTGGTGCGCCCGTAAACGTCGTCCGACTTCGCCGTCAGCAATTCTTGCAGGATGAACGCCGCGCCGTATGCTTCGAGAGCCCAGACTTCCATTTCTCCGAAGCGCTGACCTCCGAACTGCGCCTTGCCACCCAGCGGCTGCTGCGTGATCAGCGAGTACGGCCCGATGGAACGCGCGTGAATCTTGTCGTCCACCAGGTGCGACAGCTTCAACATGTAGATGTAGCCGACTGTGACTGGCTGTTCGAAAATCTCGCCCGTCATGCCGTCGCGCAGACTGGTCTTGCCCGATGTAGGCAATCCAGCACTCGAAAGCAGCGCCTTGATTTCCGTCTCACGAGCGCCGTCAAATACGGCCGATCCCATGAACACGCCCTTCTTCAACGTCGGAGCCACGGCCTCAAGCTCATCTTCACTCATGTCGCCGATCGTGTCCGCAAGCACAGTGTCTTTGAACAAGGCTTTAAGATCGCGGCGGATCGCTTCCGAGCGAGTGTTTTGCTTCAGAAGCTCCGTGATCTTCTGACCCAGTTCGTGACCTGCCCATCCGAGATGGGTTTCAAGAATCTGTCCCACATTCATACGGCTAGGTACGCCGAGCGGGTTCAGGACGATCTCAACAGGCGTTCCGTCTTCGAGATACGGCATGTCCTCTTCCGGCAGAATGCGCGCGATCACGCCTTTGTTACCGTGGCGTCCGGCCATCTTGTCGCCAACGCTTAGCTTGCGCTTCATAGCGATATAAACCTTCACCAGCTTGATCACGCCCGGCGGCAGTTCATCGCCTTTGGTCAGCTTGTCTTTCTTCTCGTTGACGATCTTTTTGAGCACGTCGATCTGACGCGAGGTCATCTCTTCGATCTCGTCGATCTGCTCGTTTACCCGTGGATCCTTATCGGCGTACTTGATCCGCTTCAAATTGCGAGTTGAAATGCGCTCGATCGTGTCGCGATCCAGAATCGCGTCCTTGGTCAGCAAGCGCTTGTTGGTGCGCTCGTCGTGCAGATCTGCCTGCACTTCCTTGCCGCCCAACAGACCTTCCAACCGTTTCAAACGCTCATCAGTCAGAATTCGGATCTCGTCCGAAAGGTTCTTCTCGAGCTTCGCGATCTGGTTGCCTTCAATCGTCTTGGCGCGCTCGTCCTTCTCTTGACCCTTGCGCGAGAAGATCTTCACATCCACCACAATGCCTTCAATTCCTGGCGGACAGTAGAGCGAAGCGTCGCGTACATCCCCGGCCTTTTCACCGAAGATCGCACGCAACAGCTTTTCTTCCGGAGTCAGCTGAGTCTCACCCTTCGGCGTAACTTTGCCAACGATGATGTCTCCCTGCTTGATCCCAGCGCCGATGCGGATCACGCCCGCCTCGTCCAGATTGCGCAGCGTCGATTCGCTGACGTTTGGAATGTCACGCGTCACTTCCTCAGGACCAAGCTTCGTGTCGCGCGCCTCGAGTTCGAACTCTTCGATGTGGACGGAGGTGTAGTAATCCTCCTTCACCATTTTTTCCGAGACGAGAATCGCGTCCTCGAAGTTGTAGCCGCGCCATGGCATGAACGCGACCAGCACGTTGCGTCCGAGCGCCAGCTCGCCAAAGTCCGTGCAAGGACCGTCGGCGATAACCTGCCCCTTCACCACCCGCTGACCCTTTTTGACGATCGGCTTCTGGTTGATGCAGGTGTTCTGGTTTGAGCGCTTGAACTTCGTGAGCTGATAAATGTCGCTGCCCACTTCACGCGAAAGCTGCATCGGATGATGCTCGCCTTCAACCCGGACAATAATGCGTTCGGAATCGACCGAATCGATGATTCCGTTACGCTTTGCCAGAATCACTGCGCCCGAATCTCGCGCCGTAACGCCTTCCATCCCGGTTCCCACAATGGGAGCCTGTGCACGCAACAGCGGAACTGACTGACGCTGCATGTTCGCGCCCATCAAAGCGCGGTTCGCATCGTCGTGCTCGAGGAACGGTACAAGTGATGCCGCAACCGAAACGAGTTGCTTCGGACTGACGTCGACATAATCGACTTCATCCCGATTCACGAGAACAAAGTTACCAGCCTTGCGAGCGTTAACCAGTTCGCCAGCAATCTTGCCTTTGTCGTCGAGTTCGATGTTGGCCTGCGCAATGGTGTGACGGTCTTCTTCCCAAGCCGATAGGTAGAAGGAGAAGGGCTCGATCTCAACCAGCTTCTTCTTTCGCTCCTTGAGATCGGCGTTGACCTTCTCCATCTCGCTCTTTTCGGCATAGTCGCCGACTTTGAACGTGCTGTCGCCGGCGTTGACGACAATGACATAGTCCACCACACGCGCATTCTTTACCTTGCGATACGGAGACTCGATAAAGCCGTAGTCATTGATACGCGCAAAGCAGCTCAACGACGAGATCAGTCCAATGTTCGGACCTTCGGGCGTTTCAATCGGACAAATGCGCCCGTAGTGCGTCGGGTGAACGTCGCGGACTTCGAATCCAGCGCGTTCACGTGACAATCCGCCCGGCCCTAGGGCCGATAGACGCCGCTTGTGCGTGATTTCCGACAACGGATTCGTCTGATCCATGAACTGCGACAACTGTGATGATCCAAAGAATTCGCGGATCGCCGCCATTACCGGCTTCGCGTTCACCAGATCGTGCGGCATCGCCGTAGACATTTCCTGGTACACGCTCATCTTTTCCTTGATGGCGCGTTCCATGCGGACCAAGCCGATTCGGAATTGATTCTCAAGCAACTCGCCAACTGCGCGTACGCGGCGATTGCCCAGGTGATCGATGTCATCCACCGCGCCGATGTTCTTACGCAGCTTGAGCAGGTACTTGATCGTCGCGTAAAAATCGTTCGGATCCAGCGTCCGCTGTTCCAGGCTCGTCGCTTCCTGGTTTTCGAACAACTTGATGTTGAACTTCAGTCGGCCCACACGCGAGAAATCGTATTTGCGTGGGTCGAAGAACATGCCCTGAAACAATGCTGTCGCCGTATCCAGTGTCGGCGGATCGCCTGGCCGCAGCTTGCGGTAAATTTCAATCAAAGCTTCCGACGGACTGACGACCGAATCGCGCCGCAGCGTCTGACTGATCACCGTGCCCACGTCGTCGCGCTCCGGGAAGAACACGCTCAACTCGACCACACCTGATTCCAGAATCTTCGAAACCTTGTCGGCCGTGATTTCAGAGTTCGCCTCGAGCAACACTTCGCCGGTCGTGGTGTCGACGATATCGCTCGCCGCCCAAGCGCCTTCGAGATCGGTCATATCAATTTCGATCTCGCTGATCTTCGCCTTCTGAATGTCCTTCAGAATCGCGGTGCTGATCTTGCGCCCCGAATGCGCAACTTCATCGCCCGATTTCGACTTGATGCTGTGCGCCAGCTTCATGCCGATCAGGTTCGTCGCCTTGTCGCTCGCCGGATCCAACGTCCAGAACAATTTCTTGTCGCGGACAATCAAACGATCCGTGGTGTAGAAAGTTTTCAGAATATCTTCGCTGGAACGCAGCCCAAGCGCGCGCAGGAAAATCGTGCCCAGGAACTTGCGCTTGCGATCGATGCGGACGTAGAGAACGTTCTTCTGGTCGTATTCGAACTCAACCCACGAACCGCGATAGGGAATAATCTTTCCCAGGAAGTAAGTGCGATTCGCCGCCGTCTCGAAGAACACGCCAGGCGAGCGGTGCAACTGGCTGACGATGACGCGCTCCGTTCCATTAATAATGAACGTGCCGTTCTGCGTCATCAGCGGAACATCGCCAAAGAAAACTTCCTGCTCCTTAATGTCGCGGATTGAGCGATTGCCCGCCTCATCCTTATCCCAGATCGTCAGCCGCATCGTGACCTTAAGCGGCGCGGAATAAGTCATGCCGCGCTCTTCGCACTCCGCCACGTCATACTTCAGCTGCAATCCGACCGGGTCGCCGCACTTGTTGCAGAAGTCGGGAGTATTCGCGTTGTACGTACCGCACTTGTGGCACAGAACATCGCCCGGATGAAACGGGTCTGTAATCACCGTCGATCCGCAGTTCTTACAAGTTGTGCGCAAGTGATGCAGCCCTTTCAGGTGACCGCACTTGCACTCCCAGTTGCCGATCGAGAAGTCAACAAACTCGAGCTGCGACACATTGCGGAAGTCGGTAATCGGAAACACCGACTGAAATACCGCCTGCAGGCCGCCGTCTTCGCGCTCGCTGGGCAGTTTGTCCATCTGCAGGAAGCGATCGTACGAACGCTTCTGAACCTCGATCAGGTTCGGGATCTGGATGGTTGCTGGAATCTTGGAAAAATCGAAACGCTTGCGGTGAATATTGTGTTTTGCCATTCTCAGGAACTCCTGCTTTCAGGCAGCCCGGGGCTGCGTTACAAGCACTGCAGTAACAAGCGGAATGAGCGCAAAAATCGCGCTAAAAACCTGCTAGCGAGCGGTATACGCGGAAAAAAGACAGAGGCTCCCGCGAGGACATGCTTGTCCGCGGGCGCCACGTTCGACGCTTACTCTTGAATAACTTTTAATATTCCACGCCAGTTCAAAGGCCTGTTCCGTCCCGCCGCCCGCGGGACCGGCTGCCATACTTTCATTCCAGCGACCCAATTCCGCTTCCTGGGATTATTAGGAGGATGCGGGTCGCTGTCGCCTCACAGTGAAGCCAGGGTAAGCGGGTTATTTATTAGATATTAACACCGCTCAAAGGATTCAGCTAGTGGTTCGGTCAAATAATTGCAGGCGGGACGGCTCCTCGCTCCAGCTCGCTACTTCAAGCCGCATCCCCGGATCGAGAAGATCCGTCCCGCACTGCCAAAATTATTTAACTTCGACCACTGCTCCGGCTTCGGTGAACTTCTTCTTAATTGTCTCGGCTTCGTCCTTCGAGACACCTTCTTTGATGCTCTTGGGAGCACCGTCAACCAAGTCCTTCGCCTCTTTCAGGCCAAGGCTGGTAACTTCGCGTACGGCCTTGATTACATTGATCTTATTGGCTCCAACTTCTTTCAGGACGACCGTGAACTCGGTCTTTTCCTCAGCCGGAGCTGCCGCGCCCGCCGCGCCGCCGCCAGCCACCATTACGGGAGCCGCTGCCGCCGCCGAAACGCCCAAACGTGATTCTAGTTTCTTCACCAGCTCTGCCGCTTCCAGCAACGACAGGCCAACAATCGACTCTTCCAACTGCTGTAGATCCGCCATGTGAATCTCTCCGCTTTATTTAAGATTTACGATTTCGCCATCACCCAGCCAGGTTTCCAGTGCGACAGATCCTCTATTCCAGCGCCAGACAACGCTCAAATTTCAGACCGCGCCACCCCTCGCCTCGCGATAACTAAATCTTTTTTCGAGCAGCATTCGCTGCCCAGAACTTTTGTGAGGCCTACGCCTCTTTGAACTTCTTCTGCTCCACGCCCTGGCCAACCACCACAGCCAGATTTCGTCCCACTGCATTCATCGCTGTAACCAGACGCTGCGACGGAGCATTCAGGAGGAACAGCAACTTCGAATAGAGTTCTTCCTTCGACGGCATGGTCGCCAGCGATTCGATCTCCTTGATCGTAATCACGCGCCCTTCGACTAGACCAGCCTTGAAACTGAATTCAGGATTTTCCTTGGCATACTTCGACAGCGCCTTCGCCAGCGCTACCGGATCGCCCTCTGTGTACGCAATCGAAGTCACGCCCTGAAGATTGGTCAGCGCCTTCTCAACCTTCGTGCCCTTGCCGGCGCGCTCCGCCAAAGTATTCTTCACTACGCGATACTTCGCTCCGGTCGGACGCAGCGCCTTGCGCAATTCGAAATCCTGCGTCACCGTCAGCTTGGAGTAGGTGGCCACGATCATGCTCGAAGCATTCTTCAGCTCACCGCCCAGCTTCTCAACCGCCGCAACTTTCTTAGCTCGAGTTACCGCCATAAATAAACCCCTTCAAAAGATCTTGTGAAGCGACGGGCGACTCGCCCGTCCGCCGGGCAAAACCCGGCAGAAAACTATGCCTTAGACGCAACCTCAATCGGAGTCGTGTCCAGCGAAATCCCCGGCCCCATGCTCGAACTCAGATAGCAGGCCCTGATGTACTTGCCCTTCGCAACCGAAGGCTTCGCCTTGATCACACTCGTAATCAGTGTGGTCGCATTGTCGATCAGCTTGTCGGGCGTAAAAGAAATCTTTCCCACCGGAACATGCACCAGCGCCGTCTTATCCGTGCGGAACTCGACCTTGCCGGCCTTCACTTCCTGCACCGCCTTAGCCACATCCATCGTGACTGTGCCCGTCTTCGGATTCGGCATCAGACCCTTCGGCCCCAGCACCTTACCCAGACGGCCAACCGATTTCATCATGTCGGGAGTAGCAATCAGCGCGTCGAAGTCGGTCCAGTTTTCCTTTGTGATCTTCTCGACCATATCTTCGCCGCCAACAAAATCCGCGCCCGCCGCTTCGGCCTCGCGAACCTTTTCGCCGCTCGCGATCACCAGAACTTTTTTCGACTTGCCCAATCCATGCGGAAGCACCACTGTGCCTCGCACCATCTGATCGGCATGCTTCGGATCGACGCCCAGCCGCAGCGTCACCTCAACCGTCTCGTCGAATTTTGCGAATTTCACTTTCTGCAGAAGTGGAACCGCTTCCTGCAGCGTGTAAGGACGCGCCTCAACTGCCTTCCGCGCCTTCTCAATATTCTTTCCCGATTTCTTCATACTCACCTCAGTCTCCCACCGCGCTTCTTTGTTCCGAAACGCCGTAGTATTTTCGACAACAACTACTCCAGGTGGGGGGACGGGCGAGTCGCCCGTCCAAGCGGAGCAAATCTCCGCCCACAAATTCTACCCAACCACTTCAATCCCCATCGACCGCGCCGTGCCGCGGACGCTCTTGATCGCAGCATCCACCGAAGCCGCATTGAGATCAGGCATCTTCTGCTTAGCAATATCCTCAACCTGCTTCAGCGTCACTTTGCCAACTTTATCTTTATTAGGAGCGCCCGATCCCTTGGCAATCCCAGCTGCGCGCTTCAGCAACACCGACGCCGGAGGAGTCTTCGTAATAAAGGTAAACGTGCGGTCGCTGTAAACCGTAATCACAACCGGAACAATCAAGCCTTCGAGTTCTTTTTGCGAAGTACGAGCGTTGAACTGCTTGCAGAACTCCATGATGTTGACCTGCGCCTGTCCCAGCGCGGGACCAACCGGAGGCGCCGGCGTAGCCTTGCCCGCCGCAATCTGCAACTTTACCGATCCTGTAGCTTTCTTAGCCATGATGCCTTTCCAGTACCTTAATAATCTTCAACGCCAAGTCTAGGATTTTTGGCTCAGCGCTTGTAGGGTTTCCCCTGTGTTCCTCTGTCGTTCAAACTCTTTGCACTATGCAACTTTTTCGACTTGCCCAAACTCCAACTCCACCGGAGTCGACCGACCGAAAATCGTGACCATCACTTTCAAAGTCTCGCGATCCTCGTTCACATCGTCGACAATGCCTGTAAACGTAGCGAACGGACCCTCGCCAATTCGCACCGTCTCGCCCTTCTCAAACTTGACCTTGAGCTTCGGCTTCTCCCGGCTGTCCGCAACCTTATAAACAATGTGATTCACTTCTTCTTCTGACAGCGGAGTCGGCTGCTGCCCCGTGCCCACAAATCCCGTCACCCGCGGCGTCGACTTCACCACATGCCAGACGTGATCGTCCATGTCCATTTCCACCAGCACGTAGCCGGGATAGAACATGCGCTCCGAAGTGTACTTCTTTCCGCCGCGAACTTCCGTCACCGACTCAGTCGGAATCAGCACCTTGCCGATTTTGTTCTGCAATCCGAAAGCCTGCACCCGCGATTCCAGCGACTCCCGCACCTTGCGTTCGAATCCCGAATAGGCGTGGATGATGTACCACTTCATATTCGGATTGCGCGCAGGCTCGCCGCCCGAAACCGCTTCCACAGGTGTCGACTGGCTCGCAACTTCTGAGCTCACGCCCGCCACCGCGCTTTCGCTCTTCTCTTTATTGTCCGTATCCGGCATTCAATCGCTTCTTTCGCCCGCAGCCTAATGGTGCGAGAAATAACGCAAACCACGCTCCAGCGTATTGCTGATCGCGTAATCAACCACGAAGAAATACAACGCAAACAGAAACACAGTAATGATGACCACCGTCGTCGTTGCCTGCACTTCCTTGAGCGTCGGAGACGTGACTTTCTTCATCTCCGTACGCACGTCGTGATAAAAAGTCCTGATCCGCTCCGGCCATGACCGCAGACTGGTTACAACCGCGTTCTGTTCCGCCATTGCTGTCGCCATACCTTCCCGCTTTCCTCGACTGCTCCCTCTCGGGCCTCAACCTTTACCCTAAATTCTGGCAGGGGCGGAGGGATTCGAACCCCCAAGTTCGGTTTTGGAGACCGACAGTTTAACCGTTGAGCTTACGCCCCTAAAGCCAATTGGTAATTTTGTAATTTGTAATCGGTAATTTGAAACCCCGCTGACTTGGGGTTTTCAATTACAAATTACCAATCGCCAATTACAACTTTATTTAACTTCTTTATGCGGCGTGTGCTTGCGGCACCGGTTGCAGAACTTCTTCAGTTCCAGACGATCCGGCGTCGTTTTGCGGTTCTTCGTCTTCGAATAGTTCCGCTCTTTGCAGTCCCCACATTGCAACGTGATAATTTCGCGCATTGCCCACTCCCTAAACCAGCACTTGATTTTACTCGTGTGGTGACGGGGCTAAGCCCCGTCCCAGCGGAGCAAAGCTCCGCCACCACACAGTTTTTTCTACGCCACAATTTCAGCAATCGTGCCTGCTCCCACCGTGTGCCCGCCTTCGCGGATTGCGAAGCGCAAGCCCTTTTCCATTGCCACCGGCGTGATCAGCTCGATCACCAGGCTCACGTT
>Ga0210385_10000670_pt1 | contig 22879 bp, 22 predicted proteins | sample IncBWH26OmetaG_FD_160107 | JGI IMG/M metagenome (GOLD analysis project Ga0210385, IMG submission 160107) | Forest soil microbial communities from Barre Woods Harvard Forest LTER site, Petersham, Massachusetts, United States - Inc-BW-H-26-O ...
CAGCGTGGTGTGCGCGGCGCGCCGGCCCAGCGCGCGCGCGCCGCGCGCCAGGCGGCCGAGCTGATGAGCGCTCACATCCCCCAGCAGCAGCGACAGCTCTTCCTCGGGATCCGGCCGCAGCAGCTGTGCCAGCTCGCGGAATTTCTCCGCCACTTCGGTGTCGCCGCTGAGGGTGACAGCGCCGCGTTGCAGGACCGCCTGCGCGGCGGGGCCTGCGAGTGCCAGCAGGCTGAGCGCGCCGCCGCTGACGCTGGCATCGGCGGCAGCGTCAGCGCCCTCGAGCACCAGCGTCGCGCCGTTCGAGGTCAGGGTGAAGCGGGTGACCTCCGGCATGATCACCGCCAGGCGCTTGCCCGCGAGCTCGGCGGTCAGCTGCCGTGCGCGCGGCGAGCGCGCCAGCCCGCGGTTCAGCAGTTGCACGAGCGTCGCGGCGAACATCAGGACTTGTAACCGCGGTGCACGGCCACGATGCCGCCGGAGAGGTTGTGGTAGCGGCAGCCGGTAAGGCCAGCGGCCTCGAGCATCGCCAGCAGCTTGTCCTGATCGGGATGCATGCGGATCGATTCGGCCAGGTAGCGGTAACTCGCCTCGTCCCCGGCGACGAGCCTGCCCAGCAGCGGCAGCACCCGGAAAGAGTAGCTGTCATACAGCGGCTTCAGGCCGGGCAGGCGCGGCTGGGAGAACTCGAGCACCAGCAGCTGCCCGCCGGGCTTGAGCGCGCGCTGCATGGCGGCGAGTGCGGCCGGCTTGTCGGTCACGTTGCGCAGCCCGAAGCCGATGGTGATGCAGTCGAAAGTATTCGCCGCGAACGGCAGCCGCTCGGCGTTGGCCTGCACGACCTGCACATTGGCGGTGAAGCCTGCATCGATGAGCCGGTCGCGGCCGCGCGCCAGCATCGCTGCGTTGATGTCCGACAGCACGACCAGGCCGTGCGCACCGACCTGACGTGCGAGGCCCAGCGCCAGATCACCGCTGCCACCGGCGACATCGAGGGCGCGTTGCCCGGGGCGCAGATTGGCCAAGGCGAGCGTGAAGCGCTTCCACAGGCGGTGCGCGCCGGCCGACATCAGATCGTTCATCAGATCGTAGTTGTCGGCCACCGAGTCGAACACCGAGCGCACGCGGCGTGCCTTGTCAGCAAGCGGCACGCGCTGGAAACCGAAGTCGGTGGAGCGCTCGTCGGTCATGTCAAGTCCGCGGGAAATTCTCAAGACACATTCTAGACGATCACGCCGCGCGCGCTGCGCAGTGCCGATCGTGGTTGTATTTTTCCATTGCCATGCGCAGAATCGCCGCCGGTACGGGGGTCTTGAGCAGAGCGGGCCGGACAGCAATGTCCGGCCCGCTTTCATTTGCGCGCGCTACTCGCGCGCGGCGCGCGCGCGGCGCAGCTGGTAGCGCGCCCAGTTGTCGGCGTACTCGCGGCCGAGCTCGTGCAGATACTTCCAGGTGTACAGCCCGGTGTCGTGTCCGTCATCGAACACCAGCTTGACGGCGTACTGCCCCACCGGCTCGATGGCGCTGATACCCACCTGCTCCTTGCCGGTGACCAGCACTTCCTGTCCGGGCCCGTGGCCCTTGACCTCGGCGGACGGGGAATGCACGCGCAGGTACTCGAACGGCAGCTCGAAGCGGCTGCCATCGGCGAAGCTCACCTCGAGCACGCGCGCGAGGCGCCTCAGGCGGATTTCGGTGGCGAGCGGTCCGGACATAAAGCGAACGCAGTATAGGGCGGGAAAGGCGGGGACGAAGGCCGTTGTGGCGACGCAACATGAGCCCGCGCGGGCCCGGCCGGTATCGTTTGCCGCCGCGCACCAATCCCGATGACATTCCATCGCGCGCCTCTATACTCACACCCCTTTCAGCCTCCCGAGGGCCCGGGCACGAGGCCCGAGCAGTGAATGGAACCGACTGATACCGCGCACCCTGATTACTATCATCGAGTCGTTGACTGCCAGTGGGCCTGCCCGGCCCACACCGACGTCCCCGAATACATCCGCCTGATCGCGCAGGGCCGCTTCACCGATGCCTACCTGGTGAACCGGCACTCGAACGTCTTCCCCGGGATTCTCGGACGGGTATGCGACCGGCCGTGCGAGCCAGCCTGCCGCCGCGGGCGCATCGAACAGAAGCCGGTGGCGATCTGCCGCCTGAAGCGTGTCGCTGCCGACCATCGTGATGATGTCAGCGGGCGGCTGCCGAAGATTCCGCGCCTGAAGAACGGCAAGCGCATCGCCTGCATCGGCGCCGGCTGCGCCTCGCTCACCGTGGCCAACGACCTCATGCCGCTCGGCTACGAGGTCACGATCTTCGAGCAGTACGGCGAGCCCGGCGGGCTGATGCGCACCAACATTCCCTCGTTCCGCCTGCCGCACGCAGTGCTGAACGAGGAGATCGCCATGATCACCGGCATGGGTGTCGACCTGCGCCTCAATACGCCGGTCCGCAGCATGCAAGCACTGCTGGCGCAGGGCTTCGATGCCGTGTTCGTCGGTTCGGGCGCCCCGCGCGGCAAGGAGCTCGAGCTGCCCGGGCGCGAGGCCGCGGCCGCCAACGTCCACATCGGCATCGCCTGGCTGGAATCGGTGGCCTTTGGTCACATCGAGACGATCGGCAAGCGCGTGCTCATCATCGGTGTCGGCAACACCGCCATGGACTGCTGCCGTACCAGCCTGCGCCTCGGCGCGCAGAGCGTGAAGGTGATGGCGCGCAAGCCGCGCGGCTTCTTCAAAGCCTCGGAGTGGGAGCTGGAGGATGCCGAGGAGGAGAGTGTCGAGATCGTCATCAACCGCTCGCCCAAGGCGTTCGTGCTGGAGCACGGACGCCTGGCGGGCATGCAGTTCGAGCGCATGGAGTACGAGCTGGACGCGGCGGGGCGCATCGTCGCCGAGCGCGTCGTGGGAGAGGAGTTCCTGCCGGCGGACGATGTGATTCTGGCCATCGGCCAGGAGAACGCCTTTCCATGGGTGGAGCGCGATCTCGGCATCCAGTTCGACAAGTGGGATGTGCCACTGGTCGACAAGACCACTTTTCAGTCGACCCGGCCGGAGGTTTTCTTCGGCGGCGATGCCGCCTTCGGGCCGAAGAACATCATCTGGGCGGTCGAGCAGGGCCATCAGGCCGCCATTTCCATCCACCGCTACGCCAACGGCGAGTCGGTGAGCGAGCGCCTGGCGCCGGGCATGAACCTGCAGAGCCGCAAGATGGGCATGCACGAGTGGAGCTACGCCAACGACTACGCGCCGCTCGAGCGGCGCCTGATGCCGCACGTCTCGCTCAAAGAGCGCTTCAAGAAGCTCAACATCGAGGTCGAGCTCGGCTTCACTGCCGAGCAGGTCGCGCAGGAGGTGCAGCGCTGCCTCAACTGCGACGTGCAGACCGTGTTCAGCGCGAAGCTGTGCATCGAGTGCGATGCCTGCATCGACATCTGTCCGGTCGATTGCCTCACCATCACCCACAACGGTACGGAAGCGGATCTGCGCACGCGCCTCAAGGCGCCGGCCAACAATCTCAGCCAGCCGCTGTACGTGTCGGCTGGGCTGCCGCAGACCGGGCGGGTGATGATCAAGGATGAGGACCTGTGCGTGCACTGCGGACTGTGCGCCGAGCGCTGTCCGACGGCCGCCTGGGACATGCAGAAATCGGAACTGCACTGGCCGTATGCCGCCGACGAGGCGGGCGCGCTGGCCGCGCTCAAACCCAAGATCGCCTGATGCAAAACCTTATGAGCGCCGCGACTCCCCAGGTCAACGACTTCACTCTCAAGATCGCCACGGTCAACGGTACCGGTTCGGCGAGCGCCAACACGCTGCTGATGAAATCGATTTTCCGCAGCGGCATCCCGGTGATGGGCAAGAACTACTTCCCATCCAACATCCAGGGACTGCCCACCTGGTACGAGATTCGCATCAGCCGCGACGGCTACGTCGCGCGTTCCGGCCGCGTCGACATCATGGTCGCGATGAACGCGGAAACCTACGCGCGCGACGTCAAGGAAGTCGCCCCGGGCGGCTATCTGCTGTACGACTCCACCTGGCCGCGCCCGGCGCTGCTCAAGCGCGAGGACATCATCGTGCTGGGCGTGCCGCTCGCCAAGCTGTGCAACGAGAACTTCAACGGTGTGCGCACGCGCATCCTGATGAAGAACATCTGCTACGCCGGCGTGCTGGCGGCGCTGCTCGATCTGGACCTGGCGCGCATCCGCGAGCTGCTGGCCGAGACCTACGCCAAGAAGCCACAGCTGGTGGACAGCAACATGAAGGCGATCCAGCTCGGCTACGACTACGCGCGGGCGAATTTCAGCTGCCCGCTGCCGCTGCACGTCGCCAGGCTCGACCAGACCGCCGGCCACCTGATGATCGATGGCAACACCGCGGCCGCGCTCGGCTGCGTGTTTGCCGGCGCCACGGTCGCAGCCTGGTATCCGATTACCCCCTCCACCTCGCTGATGGACGCGTTCAAGATGTTCGCCGACCGCATGCGTGTCGATGCGGACAGCGGCCGCAAGAACTTCGCCTTCATCCAGGCCGAGGATGAGCTTGCCGCCATCGGCATGGTGATCGGTGCCATGTGGAACGGCGCGCGCGCCTTCACCGCCACCTCCGGTCCGGGCATCTCGCTGATGAACGAGTTCCTGGGGCTCGCCTACTACGCCGAGGTGCCGACGGTGGTGTTCGACGTGCAGCGCGTCGGCCCGTCCACCGGCATGCCGACGCGTACCCAGCAGGGCGATCTGCTGCTGTGCGCCTATGCCTCGCACGGCGACACGCGGCACGTGTGCCTGTACCCGGCCAACCCGGAAGAGTGCTTCTACATGGCGGCGCAGGCCTTCGATCTGGCTGAGCGCCTGCAGACGCCGGTCATGGTGCTGTCCGACATCGACATCGGCATGAACGACTGGATGTGTCCCGAACTCAAGTGGGACGACAGCTACCGGCCGGATCGCGGCAAGATGCTGAGCAAGGAGGAGCTGCTCAAGCTGGAGAAGTTCTACCGTTTCGTCGACCGCGATGGCGATGGCATCACTTACCGCACGCTCCCCGGCGTACACCCGAAGGCGGCCTACTTCACCCGCGGCTCCGGCCACACCCAGTTCGGCACCTATACCGAGGATGCCGCTGATTACCAACTGGTGCTCGACCGCCTGATGAAGAAGTGGGCGACCGCGAAGAAGCTGGTGCCGCGCGCGCTCATCGACGCCACCGCCGGCGGCAAGGTCGGCATCGTCTCGATCGGCAGCTGCGATGGTGCCATCCGCGAGGCCATCGATCTGCTCAAGGGCCGCGGCATCGCGGTGAACTACATGCGCGTGCGCGCCTTCCCGTTCAGCGAGGACGTGGAGAAATTCCTCGCCGCGCACGAGACGCTGTTCGTGGTCGAGCAGAACCGCGACGCGCAGCTGCGCGCGCTGTTGACACTGGAGACGCAGGTCGAAAAATCCAAGCTGCGCTCGCTGCTGCATTACGACGGACTGCCGATTTCCTCGGCATTCATCGTCGAGGGCGTGCTGGCGGAGCTGCAGCCGCGGCCGCAGCAGCAGTCCAAGGGAGCCGCTCATGGCTGAGCTCAGCGCAGCGGCCGCGCCGCGACGGAGGCACGCATGACGTTTCTCGCCAAGCCCAAGATCGCCCATCCGTCGCTGCCGAAGAACCCACTCGGCCTGACGCGACGCGACTACGAGGGTGCACTGTCGACGCTGTGCGCCGGTTGCGGCCACGACTCGATCACCGCGGCGATCGTCGAGGCGAGCTGGGGGCTGTCGCTCGAGCCGCACAACGTGGTGAAACTCTCGGGCATCGGCTGCTCGTCCAAGACCACCGCCTATTTCGTCAGCGGCGGCCACGGCTTCAACTCGGTACACGGGCGCATGCCCTCGATCGCCATGGGAGCGAATGCCGCCAACCGCCAGCTCACCTACATCGGTGTATCCGGCGACGGCGATACGCTGTCGATCGGCCTCGGGCAGTTCTGCCACGCCATCCGCCGCAACCTCAACATGCTGTACATCATCGAGAATAACGGCGTGTACGGCCTCACCAAGGGGCAGTTCTCGGCCTCGGCCGACATCGGCACCAAGGCCAAGAAAGGCGAGACCAACTTTCAGCCGCCCATCGATCCGGTGTTGCTGGCGATGACCCTGGGCGCCACTTTCGTGGCGCGCAGCTTCTCCGGCGACAAGGCGCAGCTGGTGCCGCTCATTCAGGCGGGGATCAAGCATCCGGGCTTCGCGCTCATCGACGTACTGTCACCGTGCGTGACCTTCAACGACCACGAAGGTTCGACCAAGAGCTACGCCTACACGCGCGAGCACTACGAGCCGGCGGTGCACGCCGACTTCGTGCCGCTGGAGCGCGAGATCACCGCCGACTACCACGAGGGTGAGACGCTGCCGGTGGTCATGCACGACGGCAGCCGCATCGTGCTGCGCAAGCTCGATTCGGCCTACGATCCGACCAACCGTACGACTGCCGCCGCACAGATCCAGGAGCGCATGAAGGCTGGCGAATACCTCACCGGACTGCTGTATCTCGAGCCGTCGCAGAACGAGTTTCACCAGATCAACGGCACTCCGGAGCAGCCACTCAACAGCATCGCTTACGAGCGCTTGTCACCGGGCTCCAAAGGCCTGGCGAAGGCGTTGGCGCGCTATCGCTGATGCCGGCGCCGGCGGCCGCGGCCGCTGAGCGCTTCAGCGCGGCGCCTCCAGCAGTGCATCCACGCGCTGGCGATACTGCCGCAGCAGCTCGGCCGCGAAGTCGGCGAATACCCGGATCTTGGGTGAGTCGCGCAGCGCCCGCCGGCAGACCACCGAGATGGCCGCGCCGGGCGCGGACCACTCGCGCAGGACGAGCTCCAGTCGGCCGATGGCGAGCGCCTCGGCGACCATCAGATCCATGGCCTGGACGATGCCGGCGCCGCGGTTGGCGGCGAGGATCTGCGCCTCGACCGAGTTGAACGCGACGTTGAAGGGCAGGCTGAGCGCGCGCCGCTGCGTGCCGCGCTGAAACAGCCAGCGCCGCGGGCGGCGCGCGTCCGGCCCGAGATATCCCACCAGCTTGTGACGGCGCAGCTCGTCGGGGTCGGCCGGCACACCGTGCGTGCGCAGGTACTCCGGGGCGGCGCAGGTGAGCAGGCGGGTGCTGACGATGCGCCGCGCGATCAACTGGGGCTCGCGCACCGGGCCGACGCGCACCACCAGGTCGATCTCCTCGGTGATCAGATCCACGACGCGGTCGTTGAACTGCACCTCCAGCTGCAGCTCGGGGTAACGCGCGGTGAACTGCGGCAGGGCCGGAATCAGCAGCGAGCGGCCGAACACCACCGGCACGTCCACCCGCAAGCGCCCCTGCACGCTGAGCCGCGTGCGGCGCAGCGCCTCGTCCGCGGCCGCCAGCTCCGCAAGGATGCGCTGGCAACGTGCCAGATACTCGACGCCGTCGCTGGTCAGGCCCACCCGCCGGGTGGTGCGCTGGAACAGCTGGCACCGCAGATGGCGCTCGAGCTCGGCGACGTGGGTACTGACGACGGCGCGCGACAGGCCGAGCGCATCCGCCGCGCGCGTGAAGGAGTGCAGGTCGGCGACCCGTACGAAACTGCGCATGCATTGCAGCTGGTCCATCTGCGGATTGTACGTAAATCCAGGACAATTAATTCGCGATTAGCCTGTTTTTCGAGATGACCAAAACCGCTACCTTGAGCCGGTCATGTTCATCTTCAGACGACCGCTTGGCGCCGTGCTCGCGGCGCTCGCACTGGCGCTAGTGATCGTGGCGCTCGCCAATCTCACTGAGGCGGGTGCTGCGTCGGGCAATGCGGGGTCGGTCGCAACGGGGAATGCCCGGCTTGTGCCGCGCCGGCCGCATGCGGTATCTTGCGCGCCGGATCGTGACCTTTCCCTTTCCTGCCGCCTGCCGCCCGCCTCTGCTAAGCGAGTTGGCTTCCGAGTCTGAAAAGCCGAATCGTTCCCGACCAGGTGGCAGTGTGTGCACCGACGGATCGTCAAGACTCTCGGCATGCGCTCCTGCTATTAACGTTAATTCAGGAGTTTGATTGCATGACGAAGATCTATGTTGGCAACCTACCGTTTTCGGCGACCGATGCCGAGATTCGTGAGCTGTTTGCGCAGCACGGCACGGTTGAGTCGGTGAGCATCATCACCGACCGCGATACCGGCCGGCCGCGTGGCTTTGGTTTCGTGGAGATGTCGCGGGCCGATGCCTCGCGGGCGATCCAGAATCTCAATGGCAAGGAGCTGGGCGGACGCCCGCTGCGTGTCAACGAGGCTCAGGAGCGCACCGGCGGCGGCGGCGGCGGTAACCGTGGCGGCGGCGCTCCCAAGCGCTGGTAAGTTTCCCGGCTAGCCAAGGCCGGCCGCGTGCCATATGCACCGGCCGGCCTTTTTCATTGCACCTCGCGAGGAGTCCTGTTCATGGGTAAGGGTGATCAAAGAACACGCCGCGGCAAGATCTACCGCGGCTCTTTCGGCAAGTCGCGCCCCAAGGACCCGGCCAAGCAGCTGAAGAAGACGGCACGCGCCGCGAAGCGCTAGCCGGCGCCCCACGGCGTAGCGCTGCTGTCGCGTTGCGTCCAGTGGAGTTTGCGCGCCAGGCAGTCGCGTACCAGCTCGAGCCCGGTGCGCTCGCTCGGCGGCAGAGCCGCCGGCGATAGCTGCAGTGGCGTCGTGCGCTCGCCCCAGCGGATGAGGTGCGCACAGTAGGTGAGACCGGCGCCGAAGCCGGGTAGCAGCAGCAGCGAGTGCGCACGCACGCGCTGCTCCTCCAATGCCTCCACCAGCGCGACCGCCACGGTGGCCGCCGACATGTTGCCGTAGCGCTCGATATTGATATACACGCGCTCGGCCGGCACCTGCGCGCGGCGCGCCACCGCGTCGATGATGCGCAGGTTGGCCTGGTGCGGCACCAGCAGGTCGACGTCGGCGGCGCTGCATCCGACGCGTTGCAGGGCCTCCGCGCACGCCCCGGCCATGCCCTGCACCGCACGCCTGAAGATCTCCTGTCCCTCGAACTGCCAGCGCACCACGCCGTACAGCACCCCGCGGTTGGCGTAGCGGCCGCCCATGCCCTGCACGCGCAGGGTCTCGCGCGCTTCGCCGAAGCAGCCGAGCTTCTCCGCCAGCACGCCCTGCGGCTGCTCGCTCGCCTCGAGCACCACTGCGGCAGCGCCGTCGCCGAACAGCACTGCGACGTCGCGATCGCTCCAGTCCATGAACGCAGAGATGAGCTCCGCGCCGATCACCAGCGCATTGCGTACCACGCCGGTGCGGATCAGCGCGCTGGCGGTCGACAGCCCGTAGAGAAAACTGGTGCAGGCGGTGTTGATGTCAAAGGCGGCCGCCGGCTGTGCCTGCAGCCGGGTCTGGATCGCGGAAGCCATGTTCGGCACCTGGTCCTCGTGGCTGCAGGTGCCGAAGACGATGAGCTCGAGGCGCTCACCGGGCAGTGCGGCGGCGGCCAGTGCGCGCGCCGCGGCCACGTAGGCCAGATCCTCCAGCGGCACGTGCGAGATGCGCCGTTCGCGGATGCCGGTGCGGCTGACGATCCATTCATCGCTGGTGTCGCACAGCGTGGTCAGATCGTGGTTGGTGAGCACCGCCGGTGGCAGGCATTTGCCCCAGCCGGTAATCGCTGCGTAGGTCACGCGCTTCCCCCTGAACGAGCCCGGCGGGCCTGTCGGCCGGGCGCCAAGAATAGCAGGGGCGATTCCCGGCTCGCTCGACGTAGAATCAGCGCGTGTCGGATTACGCCTATTCACCCTGGCGACCCCACCCCTGGCACGGCCTGGAGCCGGGGGCGGATGCCCCGCGTACCGTCAATGCCTACATCGAGATCACGCCGTTCGATCTCATGAAGTACGAAGTCGACAAGGCGAGCGGCTACCTGCGGGTCGATCGTCCGCAGCGCACGTCCTCGCAGCCGCCGGCACTCTACGGCTTCATTCCGCAGACCTACTGCGGCGAGCGCGTCCGGCTGCTGGCGCCGGGCTGTGCGCGCGGCGACGGCGATCCGCTCGATATCTGCGTGATCAGCGAACGCCCCATCAACCACTCGGAAGTGTTGTTGCGCGCCCGCGTGCTCGGCGGCCTCAAGATCATCGACCGCGGCGAGGCGGACGATAAGATCATCGCGGTGCTGGAGGGCGACTACGTCTGGGGCAGCGCGCATGAGGTGAGCGACCTGCCGCCGGCGCTGCTGGAGCGCATCGAGCACTATTTCTCAACCTACAAGCTGGTTCCTGACCAGCCGCCCAACATCGCACTCACCGGCCGCTACGGCTACGCGCAGGCCGCTGCCGTCATCGGCGCCGCCATCGCGGATTACCGCGAGATGTTTCCGCGCAGCACATCCGGCGCGTAGTCGAACGAATCGAAGTACAAGCGCGCCGGCGGCAACCCGTGGCGTGGGAACTCGGCGCGCATCGCCTCGATCATCGCGGGGGGCCCTGCCGCGTAGACCTCATGCGCAGCGAGGTCCGGATGGTCTGCCAGCACCGCCTGGTGCACGAAGCCCTGACGATGCGCGGCGGCCTCCTCTGCCGGTGCCTCTGACAGTACCGCGGTAAAGGCGAAGTGCGGGTAGCGCTGGGTCCACTCCTGCAGCTGCGCTGCTGCGTACACGTCATGTCGCTGGCGCGCGCCCCAGTAGAGGTGCAGGGGACGGGCGGCGTCGCGCTCGAGTGCCTGGCGCAGCATCGACTTGAGCGGCGCGAAGCCGGTACCGCCGGCGACCATCAGCACCGGGCCGGAGCCGGCGCGGTAGACGAACTGACCGACCGGCCCCTCGATGCGCAGCAGCGAGCCGACCCCGAGCGCGCTTTCTCCGGCGGCCGCTCCGAACAGCCGCTCGGTAAAGCCGCCGCCCTGCACCCTGCGCACGTGCAGCTCGAGCAGCGCCGCATCGTGCGGCGGACTGGCGATGGAGAAACTGCGCCGCCGCCCGCCGGGCAGCAGCACGTCGAGGTACTGGCCCGCCTGGAAGCGCAGCTGCTCCACCGCCGGCAGCCGCAGCAGGACCTGCATGACATCGGGCGCGAGCGGATGCAGCGCGGCGATGCGGCACGGCAGTGTCTTGATCTCGACGTCGGTGACGCTCGCGATCAGTCGCGCCTCGACGCTGAGATCGGAGTGCGCGCGCGCCTGGCACAGCAGCACCAGACCCTCGCGCTCTTCGGCGGCGGTCAGTCCCAGCGGCCGTCCGTGGGGATAGCGGATCTGGCCGTTCAGTAGCCGTGCGCGGCACGAGCCGCAGTGTCCGGACTTGCAGCTGTGCGGCAGGTTGAGGCCGGCGCCGAGCGCGGCTTCGAGCAGCGGCTGCGTGGCGCCCACCTTGAGCGCGCGACCATGCGGCTCGATCCGTACGCTGTACTCGTCCTGGCTCACTGTCCCAATCCTGTAAGTATGAGCGGCTAGACTAGACGTCCCGGAATGCGAAGGCCAAGGAGCCGTCCATGTTCGTGAACCCGACCACGGAGGAGATCGCGCGCCTGCTGCGCGCGACCCGCATCATCGCCGTGTTGGGGTTATCGGCGGACCGCACCCGCCCGAGTCACGGTGTGGCGCGCGCCCTGCAGCGCTTCGGCTACCGCATCATCCCGGTGACGCCGGCCGCGGAATCGATCCTCGGCGAGCCGGCGATCGCAACCCTCGACCAGCTGCCCGAGGTGCTGGGGCCGGATGAGCACGTCGACATCGTCGACGTATTCCGCCGGCCGGAACACGTGGCGGGGATTGTCGCCGACTGTATCCGTCTGAAGCTGCCGGCGCTGTGGCTGCAGGAGGGCGTTGTGGACGAGGCCGCTGCCGAGCGCGCCGTGCAGGCGGGTATTTTCACGGTGATGGACCGCTGCCTCTTCAAGGAGCGCGCGGCGCTCAAATGAGGCGCTGAGGCGGCGCGGCGCGCGCATCCTGCCGGCTGCGGGTTTAGGCTATGCTCCAGTCCCGATGCGCATCGATTTTACGAAGATGCACGGGGTCGGCAACGATTTCATCGTGTTCGATGCGCCGCCCGTTTCCACTCTGCTGACGCCACAGCGCATGCGCAGCCTCGCCGACCGCCGCACCGGCATCGGCTTCGATCAGGCACTGCTGCTCGAGCCGCCGCGCCGGCCGGGCACCACGGTGTTCTACCGCATCTTCAACAGCGACGGCGACGAGGTCGAGCAGTGCGGCAATGGTGCGCGCTGCATCGCCGCGCTCCTGCACCAGCGCGGCCAGACGCAGGCCGGCGCAGTCACGCTCGACAGCCCGGCGGGCATCATCCGCGCCCGGGTCGCGGGGCAGAGCGTCTCGGTCGACATGGGTGTACCGGATTTCGATCCGCGCTCGCTGCCGTTCGAGGCCACCCGCGAGGCGGACAGCTATGCGCTCGATGTGGCCGGCCGCAGTGTCGATATCGGCGCAGTGTCGCTCGGCAATCCGCACGCCGTGGTGACTGTCCCCTCGGTCGATGCGGCGCCGGTGGAGAGCCTCGGGCCGGCGATCGAGCGGCACCCACGCTTTCCCCGGCGGGTCAACGCCGGCTTCCTGCAGATCGTCTCGCGCGCCGAGATACGCCTGCGGGTGTACGAGCGCGGCGCCGGCGAGACGCGCAGCTGCGGTACCGGCGCCTGCGCGGCGGTGGCGGTCGCCGGGCGGCGCGGACTGCTGGATGCCGAAGTACGCGTAGGCGTACGCGGCGGCGAGTTGCGGGTAAACTGGGCAGGGATGGGGGAACACATCTGGCTCACCGGCCCAACGCAGATATCCTTTGCAGGTCACGTCGAGGTTTAGAAACACATGACAACACGAGAGGCTCGCGGGCTGGCCGCGGCGGACAGCGAAGAAGAATCCATCGCCAGCTATCTGCAGCGCAATCCCGAGTTCTTCGAACGCCACCAGGCGGTGCTGGCGCGGCTGCGCCTGCCGCATGCACGCGGCGGCTCGACCATCTCGCTGGTCGAGCGCCAGATCGAGGTGCTGCGCGAGAAGCAGGCGGGACTCGAGCACAAACTCGCCGAACTGGTGAGTGTGGCGCGTGCCAACGATGCGCTGTCCGAGCGCCTGCACCGCTTCACGCGGCGCCTGCTGCGCGCCGTGCCCAAGAGCGAGGCGATCGCGCGCATCGAGGCGGGTCTGCGCGAGGACTTCGATGCTTTTCACGCCGCGCTGGTGCTGATCGGCGGCGCGGTTGACCCGGCCGCGCCGCGCTTCGTGCGCAATGTGCCGGCGCAGGATCCCAACCTCAAGTCATTCGAGTCGCTGTTCGCCAGCGGCAAGCCGCGCTGCGGCCAGGCGCGTGACTCACAGCGCGAGTTCCTGTTCGGGCCCGAAGGCCTGGAACTCGGCTCGGTGGCGCTGGTGCCACTCGGCGAGAAGGGCTCAGTCGGACTGCTGGCGCTCGGCAGTGCCGACCGCGACCGCTTTCATCCCGGCATGAGCACCGAGTTCCTCGCACGCCTGGCGGAGCTGATCGCCGATTCGCTGCATAGCGCCACGCCGGGCTGAGGCGGCGCATGACTCCCGCGGCGCTCGAGTGGGTCGCCCGCTTCCGCCGTTATCTCATCGCCGAGCGCCGGCTGTCGGCGCACACCGATAAGAGCTACGCGCACGACCTCAGCGAGCTGGTGAAGTTCTGCGACCGCTGCGGCATCGGCAGCTGGAATAAGCTCGACGCTCAGCACGTGCGGACCTTCGCGGCGCACTCGCACGCCAAGGGCTTAGGCCCGCGCAGTATCCAGCGGCGGCTGTCCGCGCTGCGCAGCTTCTATGCCTTCATGCTGCGCGAGGCGCCCGCTGAGGCGGCACGCCGCGTCCGCGGTCAACGCCTCAGCCACAACCCCGCCCAGGGGGTGGCCGCGCCCAAAGCCGCACGGCGCCTGCCCAAGACGCTGGACGCCGACCAGATGGCACGGCTGCTCGAGATCCGCGCGGCCGATGCACTTGGCACGCGCGACCGCGCGCTCATGGAGCTCCTCTACTCCTCGGGCCTGCGCCTGGCGGAGCTGGTCGGACTCGACCTCGCGAGCATCGATCTCAAGGACCGCGTGGTGCGCGTGCTCGGTAAGGGCAAGAAAGCGCGCATCGTGCCGGTCGGACGCGCGGCGCTGACGGCGCTCACGCAGTGGCTCAAGCAGCGTGCGGCCCTGGCGCGCCCCGACCAGCAGGCCCTGTTTGTCGGCCGCAACGGCCGGCGTCTGGGTGCGCGTGCGGTACAGAATCGTGTGGCGCTGTGGGCGCGTCGTCAGGGACTCAGCGTGCACGTGCATCCGCATCTGTTCCGCCACTCATTCGCCTCGCATCTGCTCGAATCGAGCGGCGAGCTGCGCGGCGTGCAGGAGCTGCTCGGGCACGCCGACATCTCCACGACCCAGATCTACACCCACCTTGACTTCCAGCACCTTGCCCGCATTTACGACGCTACCCACCCCCGGGCACGCCGCAAGGCTTGAGTTTTTAATGGGCGAACAGGCAGGCTTCAATCCCCACGGTACGACCATCCTGGGCGTACGGCGCCAGCAGGCGATCGCCCTGGGCGGCGATGGCCAGGTCACTCTCGGCAATACCGTGATGAAGGGCAACGCGCGCAAGGTGCGCCGTCTGGCCAATGACAAGGTGCTGGCCGGCTTTGCCGGTGGCACTGCCGATGCGTTCACGCTGTTCGAGCGCTTCGAGGGCAAGCTCGAGAAATACGGCAATCTCACCCGGGCCGCGATCGAGCTCGCCAAGGACTGGCGCTCGGACCGCTATCTGCGGCGCCTCGAGGCGCTGCTGCTGGTTGGTGATCCGGAGAAACTGTTCCTGATCTCCGGCAACGGCGATGTCATCGAACCTGATCACGACGTGGCCGCCATCGGCTCCGGCGGTCAGTACGCGCTTGCCGCGGCGCGCGCGCTGGTCGAGGGCTCGCAGCTGGATGCGCGCAGCATCGTCGAGCGCTCGCTCAACATCGCCGCCGACATCTGCATCTACACCAACCGCAACATCCTCATCGAGGAACTGAGCGCCGCCAAAGGCGTCCAGGTCTAAGCAAGATGTCATCCCTTACCCCGCACCAGATCGTCCAGGAACTGGACAAGCACATCATCGGTCAGAACGCGGCCAAGCGCGCCGTGGCCATCGCACTGCGTAACCGCTGGCGCCGCATGCAGGTACCCGAGCCGCTGCGCCAGGAAATCACTCCGAAGAATATCCTCATGATCGGTCCGACCGGGGTCGGCAAGACCGAAATCGCGCGGCGCCTCGCCAAGCTGGCGAATGCGCCGTTTGTGAAGGTCGAGGCCACCAAATTCACCGAGGTGGGCTACGTCGGCCGCGACGTCGAGTCGATCGTCAAGGAGCTCGCGGACGTTGCCGTGAAGATGACGCGCGAGCAGGAGATGGCCAAGGTGCGCGAGCGGGCACTGGATGCCGCCGAGGAGCGCGTGCTCGATACGCTGCTACCCAAGCCGCGCATGATGGGCTTCTCCACCGACGAGCCGGCGAGCGCACGCGATGGTGAGACCCGGCAGAAATTCCGCAAGATGCTGCGCGAGCGCGAGCTGGACGAGCGCGACGTCGAAATTGAGTTGCGCTCCAACGCGGCGGGGGTCGAAATCATGGCGCCTCCCGGCATGGAGGAGATGCAGCAGCAGTTGCAGTCGATGTTCCAGAATCTGGGCGGCAACCGCACCCGCACCCGCAAGGTGAAGGTGCGCGAGGCGCTGAAACTGCTCACCGACGAGGAGGCCGGTAAGCTCATCAACGAAGATGAGCTGAAGATCCAGGCCCTCGCCAACGCCGAACAGAACGGCATTGTCTTCATTGACGAGATCGACAAGGTCACGCGTCGCCAGGAGACCATCGGTGCCGACGTCTCGCGCGAGGGCGTGCAGCGCGACCTGCTGCCGCTGGTCGAGGGCTCGACGGTGGCCACCAAGTACGGGCCGGTCAAGACCGATCACGTACTGTTCATCGCCTCGGGCGCGTTCAGCATGTCCAAGCCATCCGATCTGATCCCCGAGCTGCAGGGACGCCTGCCCATCCGCGTCGAGCTCGACTCACTCAAGGTGGGCGACTTCGTGCGCATCCTCACCGAGCCGGACGCCTCGCTCACCGCACAGTACCAGGCGCTCATGGCGACCGAGGGCGTGCGGGTGGAGTTCGCGCCGGATGGCGTGCGCCGTATCGCCGAGATCGCCTTCGACGTCAACGAGCGCACCGAGAACATCCGCGCGCGCCGCCTGCACACCGTGATGGAGCGGCTGCTGGAGACGGTGTCCTACGAAGCGAGCGAGCAGCAGGCAGCCGCCAACGGCGCGACGCAGATCACCATCGACGCCAAATACGTCGATGACCACCTCGGAGCCCTCGTCAAGGACGAGGACCTGAGCCGCTACATTCTGTAGCGGCCGCCGCGCGCGCGGCAGCCCCGCTCGCCTCCCGCCCGAGCAGCTCACCCCGCCAGCCCGGCGCCGCCCCCTTTCGCAGGCTGGGCGGTGGCTTCGATGGCTTGCCATGCGGCGACGACGGGCCTCGACCGGCGGCGGTGAGCGCCGCCACAGCACTCGCCGGGGCCAAGCGTGGTCGCGTCTGCGCCGAGAATAGCTTCGGCGCGTCGCGCGCCTTGAACGGACACGCCATGGCAGACGTGCTGACTCGTTGGCGCGACGCGTTGCGGTGCACCGGGCTTTTTCCCGTGTCGCGGCGTGTATTGCCGGCGCAACCACTGCTGTACGATATTGGGTGACAGCGTTTCGCCCTCGTCAGCTTGCGTCGGTGGACATTTAAAGGGGAGTACAAGATGACTCGCAGCACGAGCGACCTCTCACGTCTGGTAGTTGCGGCAGCTTTCGCGCTCGGTTTTGCCGGTAGCGTTCTCGCGCAGGAGAACAACTCCGGCGGGCTCGAGGAGATCGTGGTGACGGCTGAAAAGCGCGCCGACCCGGTGCAGGACACTCCCATCAGTATTACCGCGGTCTCGGGGGCTGACATTGCCGCGCGCGGGCTCACCGACTTCAACTCGCTGGCAGTCTCGGTGCCGGGCCTGTCCATGCGTACCTACGGTCCTGGACAGACCGAATTCGAGATGCGCGGCCTGAATTCATCCGGTGGCAACACCTCGATGGTGGGCTTCTATCTGGACGAGACGCCGCTGTCCTCACCCGCCTCGGCGCAGGTCGGCAAAGTCGTCATCGATCCGAATCTCTATGATCTGGACCGTGTTGAGGTATTGCGCGGCCCGCAGGGTACCCTGTACGGCTCGAGTTCCATGGGCGGCACGGTGAAGCTGGTGCCGAACATGCCGAAGCTCGGCGACTTCGACGCCTCTGGTGAGACGGTGGCCTCCGACACCAACTCGGGCGGCAATATCAATGTCGCCGTCAACGGCATGGTCAACATTCCGATCGGTTCGAGTGCCGCGCTGCGGGTGGTAGGTTCGAGCTCGCATGCCAGCGGCTGGATCAGCCGCAACGTCATCGCCGATGGTGCAGTGGTGGCCGATAACGGTCCCGGCTTTCCTGACGTCAGCCGGCCGGGCAACTTCTACACGGCGCCGCTCGCAGTGTCCTACCCGGGCGTCAACACCACCGATATTGATTCGGTGCGCGCGACGCTGCTGTGGGAGCCGATCGAGCACCTCTCCATCACGCCGGCGGTGATGTACCAGCGCACCCAGCAGGGAGGCTCCAACACCGTGGACGTGGCTGGCTCGTCGCAGGACCCGAGCGTGCCGCCGGTGCTCGCCCACTGGGAGATCTACGACACGCCGGAGCCGCAGACCGACCGCTTCACCCTGGGCAGTCTGAAGATGGAGTACCAGTTCCAGAGCTTCTCGATCACCTCGGCAACCGCAAACTGGAACCGCCACCTGCTGGTGTCCCAGGATGGCACCGAGGAAAACGCTTCGGCTCTGACGCCGGGCGACCCCTATGATGCGGCTGCCGGGGGAATCGGACCCGCCGGACCGAATCCCTACGGACCGGGCATCAGCGAGCGCGACTACACCCAGCAGCTGACCGAGGAGCTGCGCGTCACCTCGACCGGCACCGGCCCGTTCAAGTGGCTGGTCGGCTACTTCTACCAGGACCTGAGCAGCGAATGGTCGATGTATTCGCTGAATCCGCAGTTCACCGACAACACCAACATCTATGTAGATTTCCAGCCGCAGACCATCATCCAGAACGCGTTCTTCGGCGACTTCACTTACAACATCACGCAGAATTTCGCGGCCAACGTGGGTCTGCGCCACTACGCCTACAACCTCGATCAGACCAACGAAGAGTTCGGCGTGTTCACCGTCTATGGCGGCTCCGGTCTGGGGAATAGCAAGCCGTACTATTCCTCCGCCTCGCAGCGTGCCCAGGGCACGGATCCGAAATTCAACCTCAGCTGGAAGGTGACTCCGGATCTGTTGCTGTACGGCACGGTCGCGAAGGGTTTTCGCTTGGGCGGTGCCAACCAACCGATTCCCGTGACCTACTATGGTGTGCCGGGCGCCAACCCGGTGCTGGCAGGCAACGAGTGCGGCCTGCAGCAGAAGCTGCTGTTGATCCCGGCTACAGCCTGCAGTTCCAGCATACTGCTGCAGGCGCCGACGACGTTTGCTTCCGACTGGGTGTGGAACTACGAGGTGGGCGAGAAGGCCGAGTTCTTCGACCATCAGGTGCAGCTCAACACTTCGGTGTATTTCGAGAAGTGGGCGAATCCGCAGGTCGCGACCAACCTCGCCGGCTTCGGCATTACTGTGAACGGTTCCGACGCCCACATCATCGGCGCCGAGAGCGAGCTGGTCACGCTGCTGCCGGCGGGCTTCCAGCTCGCGGCCAACGGCGGCTACACGCACGCGCAGTTCCAGGATGACAGCCCCATCACCGGCTTCCCGAGCGGCCTGGCTATTCCTGATACGCCGCGCTGGACCGGCGCCATGGTGCTGTCCAATCGCCAGGTGCTGGCGGATAACCTCGAGGCGGTCGGCTCGGCCGAGGTGAGTTATGTCGGCTCGCGCACCGACGCGCCGTACGGCGTCACGATCTCGCTCATCAACGTCAATGAATCGCTGATCCACCTGCCCGCCTACGAGCTCCTCAACCTGCGCTATGGGCTGCGCGGCGATCACTGGAGCGCCACGGCCTTCGTGACCAACGTGTTCGACAAGATCTTTTTGCTCGATCCGCAGCCGCAGATCAACCTGCAGACGCAGGCGTTCACGCGCTACACCGTGAACCAGCCGCGCACCTTTGGTCTGGACTTCACGTACCGCTACGGTGGCGGGCACTGAGCCGCCAAGGCTGACGTCACCTGATCGGCGCGGGTCGCAGCAGCGGCCCGCGCCCGCCAGGCCACCGGGCGCGGTCGCTCAGATCCGCAGGCGCTCTTTCAGCTCCCCGGCCATGCGGCGGCTGACCGGCAGTGGTGGGCCGCCGCCGCGCAGATGCACCAGGTATTGACCCTCGGCATTGCGCTCGATGCGCTCGAGGTATTTCACCGCCACCAGCGCATTGCGGTGAATGCGCAGGAAGCCGGCGCCGAATTCATTCTCCAGCAGCCGCAGCGAATCCTCGATCAGGTCTTCGCCCTCGCGGTGGCGCACGGTGGTGTATTTCTGGTCGGCGAGGAAGCACTGCACGTCCTCGAGCGGGATCAGCTTCAGACCCTCGCGGCGCCGAGCGGCGATGTGCGTGCGCCGCGCCTCGCCCGCGGCGAGCTGCTGCAGCTGCGCCCGCGTCAGCCGCCCGGCGCGGGTGAGCGCGCCCGCCAACTGCTCCTTGCGGACGGGCTTCAGCAGGTAGCCGACCGCATGCGCTTCGAACGCCTCGACCGCGTACTGATCGTAGGCGGTGGTGAAAATCACCGCCGGCGGCTGCTCCAGCACGTTCAGATGGCGTGCCGCCTGCAGTCCATCCATGCCCGGCATGCGCACATCGAGCAACACTACATCCGGGGCCAGATCGTAGGTCTGACTGAGCGCCTCGATGCCGTTGGCCGCCTCGCCCACCACATCGACTTCGGGAAGCTCGGCGAGCATGCCGCGCAGGCGCTCCCGTGCCGGCGGCTCGTCATCGACGATCAGCACCTTGAGTCGCACCGCGCCTGGCACGGCGGTCAGGCCAGCTGCGCCGCGCGCGCACTCACCGGGCGCTCGATGTGCGGGAAGCGCAGCGTGACGATGTACTCGGCGTCGAAGCGGCCCGACTTCATCAGCGCGCGTGCGCCGTACACCAGGCTCATGCGCTCGCGGATGTTGCCGAGCGCCAGACGGTTGCCTTCGCGCACGCCCGGGCCGGCGCCGAGCGGGTTGCGTACCACGAGGGTGATCAGATCCCCGGCGAGCTCGCCGCTGATGGTGACGGTGCCGCCTTCCGCGCGCGGCTCGATGCCGTGGTAGATGGCGTTCTCGAGCAGCGGCTGGATCATGAGGCCCGGCACCAGCGCCTGCGGCGGCAGCGCCTCGATGTGCCATTGCACCTGCAGCCGCGCGCCGAGGCGCAGCTGCTCCATGCGCTGATAGGTGCGCGCCACCTCGAGTTCCTCCGCCAGCGTGATGGTGTCACCCTTGTCGCTCAGGGTCGCACGGAACAGGTCGGCGAGATCCTGCACCGCCGCTTCCGCGCGCGGCGGGTTGCTGCGGGTGAGCGCCGCGATGGTGTTCATGCTGTTGAAGAGGAAGTGCGGGCGGATGCGCGCCTGCAGCGCATGCACGCGCGCGGCGGCGCGCAGCTCGACGCTGCGGCGCCATTCGTGGGTGACGTAGTAGTAGCGCAGCGCCACCCCGGTGATGATCAGGCCGATGCCGACGTTGCCCAGTGTGAACGCGGCCGCATGCTGCGGGAACAGCGGGCCGCCGCCCGACTCGAGCACCGTGCGCGTGCGCCCGAGCAAATAGGCACACAACGATACCGCCGCCACCACGCAGCCGATCAGCGCCAGCACCACCGCCGAGCCGGCCGCGGCGCTGAGGCGTGCCAGGCGGTCGCGTAGCACGCACAACAGGCCCGCGCCGGCGAGCCCGATCCACAGCAGGAACAGCGAGGTACGCACCAGATCGGTCCACAGGTCGATCGCCGCGTTCTGGCGCGCCAGGGTGAGTACCAGCGCGGTTAGCTCCACGATCAGCACCAGCGCCAGCGTGGCGCGCGAAGTGCAGAAGTCCGGCAGGTAGAACGCGGGCGTGCGGCCGGCGTCGGGCTTCATGGCGAATTGCGGATGGGTGCGCTCATGATGTTGGTGCGCTCGAACAGCTCTTCCTTCAGGCGGAAGGTGGCGGAGATGTCCTCGTCGCCGTAGCCACGGGCGATCAGCTCGGCGTATTCGCGCAGCATGCGCTCGACCAGCGGCAGGCTGACGCCGAAGCGCGCCGCCATGTCGTGGCAGATGCCAAGATCCTTGGCATGCAGACGCACGCGGAAGCCGGCCGGATACGCGCCGCGCGCCATGTTGGGTGCGCGGTGAACGAAATACCAGCTGGAGCCGGCGCCCTTGCCGAGAGTGTCGATCAGCTTGTCGAGCGGCAGCCCCTGCGCGCGCGCGAACGCCATGGCTTCGGCGACCGCTTCGATGATGCCGGCACACATGATCTGGTTGGTGGCCTTGGCGGCCTGGCCGCTGCCGCTCGGGCCGAAGTAGGTGACCGTGCGCCCGAGCGCCTTGAGGATCGGCTGCGCGCGCTCGAACGCGGCCTCCTCGCCGCCGACCATGATGGCGAGGGTGCCGTCGCGCGCGCCTTCCACTCCGCCTGACACCGGGCAGTCGAGGAAGTCGACGCCGCGCGCCGCCAGCAGCTCGGCCGCCTGGCGCGCCGTCTCAGCGCTCACCGTGGAGCAGTCGCACATCAGCGTGCCACGCTTCAGGCCCGGTGCCAGCGCGCGCGTGACCTCGAGGACGTCGGCGTCGGCGGACACGCAGGAGACGACCGCATCGCTCAGCGCCGCGAGTTCCTCGAGGCTGGCAGGGGCAGGGACGTGGAGTTCGGCGGCGAGCGCCTGCGCCTTCTGCGGGGTGCGATTCCATACCGCGGTCAGAAACCCTGCGCGGTGGAGATTGCGTGCCATGTGCGCGCCCATGGCGCCGAGTCCTACAAAGCCTGTGCGCATGCTCCGGATCCCGCGCTGTGCGACCGGCTGGCCGCGGGCGCCACTATAGGGCTTTCGCCCGGCGCAGCGCTAAGCGCGTGCTTACGGCGAGGTCGCTGGCGAGGGGGTGACCTTCGGTTCGGGGATGGGCTTGGGCTCGACCGGCGGTGAGTTGTCCGGCGGGGGCGAGCTGAAATCGATCTGCGGCACGCTGCCGCAGGCGCTCTGCACGTCCTTGCGGGCCTCCTCGCGGTAGGCATCGGCGTCGGTATCGGACATGTAATCGCGCGCGCCGTCGGCGCCGGGCTTGTAGACGCGGCGCGCCTGCACCGCCTGGCTGTAGCGGGCGGTGGCGGCCTTGCATTGCGCGTCGCGCGTGCGCTGCACGTCCTGCTGCACTGCCTTGGAGTTTTCCTGGTCGGCGGAATTGGCGGCCGTCAGGTTCTTCGGCTGGCCGGCGGTGGGTGCCGAATCGAACGTGGACGCGTGCCCCTTGCTGGCGGTCTTGATGACCTCGGAGCCCGGCACCCACTGATCGCTGTAGTGCGGCTCGCCGTGCTCATCGACCCAGCGATAGACGTCCGCACGGGCGAGGGTGAACGCGCCGGCCAGAATAAGAGCAGTCACAGATATGCGTCGCAGCATGAGAGGCCTCCCGCCCGGGGAGTATGCGGGCTTCCGGCCGGTGCGGCCTTTGAAGTGCGTCACACCTCATTCGCCATGGGCATCGGCCGCCTCACACCATACAAAAGAAGCCCGCACCGGCGCCAGCCCGCAGCCCCCGCCGGGCCCTCCGCCGCGGTGGGATGACCGTCGTGTGGCGGCGCGCGCCATGCCG